>Ga0066710_100007496_pt1 | contig 10430 bp, 9 predicted proteins | sample GraSoiAngelo_159_FD_79666 | JGI IMG/M metagenome (GOLD analysis project Ga0066710, IMG submission 79666) | Grasslands soil microbial communities from the Angelo Coastal Reserve, California, USA - 14_1009_16_40cm | ecosystem: Environmental > Terrestrial > Soil > Grasslands | place: USA...
AAATGCACTGCGCGTTCCGCGTGGCCGGCGAAACGTTCGTCGTGCGTAACCATGCAGATCGTTGCGCCACCGACGTGCAACTCCTTTAGCAGATCCATCACTGCTTGACCGTTGCGTGAGTCGAGGTTTCCGGTCGGTTCGTCGGCAAGCAGAATCGCTGGTTTACCGGCAAGGGCCCGGGCAACCGCGACGCGCTGCTGTTGTCCGCCGGAGAGCTGACCGGGCAAGTGTTTAGCGCGATGCGCCATGCCCACACGCTCAAGCGCGTCAATGACGGCAGTTTTACGCTGGATCGCGCTCAATCCGCGGTATGTAAGCGGCAGCTCGACGTTTTCATAAACTGTCAGATCGCCGATTAAATTAAAACTCTGGAAAATAAAACCGATCTCGCGATTACGAATACGCGCGCGATCGGCAAACGAGAGGTTCGCGACCTCTGTGCCCTTTAGCGCGTAACTTCCTGCGGAAGGTGTATCGAGCAGTCCAAGGATCGACAACAAGGTCGTCTTGCCGCAGCCGGATGGGCCGGCGATGGAAACATATTCGCCGTCGCGGATGTCGAGATGAACTCCGGAAACCGCGTGCGTTTCGACCTCATCGGTAAGGAAAATCTTTCTGACATCATTGAGCTGAATCAAAGGAGTCGATCCGTTTCCGGCTGACGTTTGCATTGGCGGGTTTGAAATAAGTGAGGTTGTACTCATCTGTTGTGATCGGTTTTTGAAGTGAGATGCATCCGGGACCACGTCTGGATTCAAAAAATTTTGATATCGCTGTTGGCGACAACGATTACGCTCAACAACCCAGCGGTGCGCAGCCTTTGCGCCAGACCAAAATCCGCAATTCGGGCGGCGGGAACCGGCGTGCCGTACGTGCACCTGATTGGCCAGATCGCCCGGCAGGAAATGAGGATGGTTCGCGATTAACTCGGAAGCGTCACAGCCACTTCTTTACCTGCGGCCAGACGTCTTGCACATTCGCTTTCAAATCGTGGCAGAGATAAATATGCATCCGTCGCTCGAAAGGCATTGCCCAGGGGCTGCTCACGATTTGGCCCAAATCCTCGACTGAGGCGAATTGTTCGCGCTCGTTGTCGTCTCGCGTATCCAGGACTAAAGCAACTTCGCCGGTCCAATCATGCGGTCCCCACAGAAAATAATTCTGATGCCCGGAAATCGCCGGCGGCAGCCCAAACGTAGGGCCAAAGAAATCGATCGCCCCAGCCTCGCCATAGTTTTGGCAGAAGATTGCAGCGCGCTTCTTATCTTCGGAATGCAGGTGATTATAAACATGCCCGACCGACGCGACCATTTCTTGCCAGCCAAATTGATCGGCGAAAACCTGTGGCAGCGGAGCCGTATGCGATGTTTCAGTGCGCGGCAGTTGCAGCCCAATAGCTCGCATGTACGCGACAAGCTTGCCGGGCGGCAAAATCGGCACCACCAGCGGGGCAAGTAGCGCGCCTGCCGCCATGATAAGGACGAGCAATCCCGGTTTGGACCATCTCAATCGGTTAGCGAAAACGCGCTCCACAGCCACCCCTCCCGCCGCAAAGAGCATCGGATACGCAGGCGCAAGATAATAACTTTTGCCGTGCAAAATGATGAACTCGACGAGCATAACCAGGTATATGATGCCAAGCGCCATGTAGCGCCTCCCGTCGCGCGAACCGAACACCCAGCACAACCCAGCGAGCCATAATGGAAGCGTTCCCGGATTCATGAAAACAATCTGCTGCATAACGAATTGTACCGGGCTGAGGGCGACGTTTTTCTCGCTGTGAGCGATGTTGCGCAGTAACTCGTACGTGGGCCAATGATGTTGCGCTTGCCATAAAATGTTCGGCAGCGCGATCGCAAACGCGATCAGGCCACCGAACCAGATCCATTTCTCAGCGAAGTGACGGCGCTCCGGCGTGAGCAGCAGCGCGATGAAAATGCCGGCGCCGAAAAACGCCGTGGAATGCTTGTTTTCGAGACCAAGTCCGACCAAAACGCCGAACCAAAGCCAAAGGATCGGAGAACCACCGTTGATAATCCGGACCAGCAGGTACGCGCATCCCATCCAGAACAGCGGCTCAAACGCGTTCATCGAGAAAAAATTGCCGACAGCCAAATTGAACAGCGCACAAAGTGAGCCCGCGCAGGCGAGCGCGATTGCCCACGCGCGTCCGCCCAGTTCACGCGCGATCAAGCCTGTAATTACAACGGTCGCAGCGCCTGCCAGCGCCGGGAGAAGACGAATCGCAAACAATGAGTTGCCGAGGAGAACTTCGCTCAGTCGCAGCAGCAAGATCGACAACGGAGGTTGGTCGACATATCCGAAAGCGAGATGCCCGCCACAGGCGATATAATAGAGCTCGTCGCGAAAATAACCGTAGCGCCCGCTTGTCAGGAGATGAACCAGGAGGGCTACAGCGCTAAAGAGAGTTATTAGAATTGGTTCGGCGCTGGAAGGCCTTTGGTTCACCGCTACTGGAATCACATCGCGCATCGTTCGAGTAATTTCTTGGACTACGCAGAACCGGTTCCGCCGAGTGTCGCTTAACGGTTTACTCTTTACAATCCCCCCCATCCCGTAAGAAAGCGCGGGGCGCGCAGCTTCTTTTTCGGCTAAGTTGAGATATGAGCGTGCAAGTTTATGGATGCAACCATGTGGCCATCGAGGTGAACGACATCGAGAAGGCCGTAGCGTTTTACAAGGACGTTTTCAATCTCGAACAGATGCGCGGCGGCGAAGGGGATGCCTTTTTCAAATTGGGCGAACATCAGTTCCTCGCAATTTTCGAGGTGAAGAAGGTGCAACGGGCGAACATGCGCCATTTCGGAATCATGGTTCGCGATGAAGCCCAACTGGTGGAAGTTCGAAAGAAACTCCTAGAAAAGTATAAACTGAAATTGGAGCCGCCGTTCCGTTGCGATTTTCGCGATCCGTGGGGCAACCGGATTCAGGTTGTCGATCTTCACGATGAATCGCTTGTCTGGCTCTTGCCTTATGGCGAAGTCCAAAAGGCCGGCATCAAATTCGATACGAAATAATCAATGCAGCTCGTCCTAAGAGCTGCACGATTCGCTTCTCTACGCGAAGACGAGCTAGAAATGCGGCGTCGTTGTGTCCGCGTTTGAATGGCGGCAGCCTTACCTCGCTGTGTGACCGTACATCACACCCACCTCACCGTGGGCCTCGTGGTCGCTCTCCTGTTGGCGAAGGACGGAATCGGAGTCTGCCTGCGCAGCCTGTTTTGTGTCTGCGCAGCCCGAAAATAATGACCAGGATGCTATGAGAATCACAAGCAAACGGACAAGCATTTTGCTATGTCCATCTTGGAGACAGCAAGTCAAGCGATCCATCAGATTTGGGCTCTGTAGGGCGTCCGCGGCGGCGGATGCCAATTTAATTAGTTCGGCGTTTCACAGAAAACGCCTACAATCTTCTGCCTGATCAAACCGACGGCAGCGAATTCCATGGAATAGGAAAACAATGATTTCATTTATCGTCCCCGCCTACAACGAGGAGCTGGAGCTTTCCCCTACGCTCGCAGCGATTCAGGCTGCGACGTCTGGCCTGTCTCAACCCTTCGAAAGCATCGTTGTTGATGATGCATCGACGGATGCGACGCCAGAAATCGCCGAGCAAGCTGGGGCCCGAGTCGTTTCGATCCATCGACGCCAAATCGCAGCCGCCCGGAACGCCGGAGCAAGCGCCGCACGGGGTGAATATCTATTCTTTGTTGACGCCGATACGCGGATCAACCCGACGCACATTACTGAAGCGATTGCCGTTCTGGAGGCGGGTTACACTGGCGGTAGCGCTCGAGTGCAGATGGATGGATTTGTCCCATTGTGGGGCCGCGTTTTCCTGCGCGCATTCTCCGTTCTTTATTTTGGCCTCAATCTCGGCGCAGGCGCGTTTCTGTTCACTACGCGCCGCAACTTTGAGGCAATTGGCGGTTTCGATGAGCAACACTTTGCCGGGGAAGAAGTTTATTTTAGCCTGGCGCTAAGAAAACTTGGGCGTTTCAAGGTGCTGCGAGAACCTGTTCTCACGTCTGGGCGAAAGTTGCGCATGTATTCAGCGAAAGAAATTCTTGGCACACTCTCGATTATGATCCTCGGGGGGGCCCGCATGGCGCGGTCGCGCGCGAGACTGAATCTCTGGTACGACGGCAAACGCGAAGGCGACGCGGCATGATCGATACAGATGGCGCACGACGCGAGGCTTCATCGCGTGGTTGCCAAAATGCGTTCTTCGTCTAGAATAGCGCCTTCGTTATGGCAGAGAGCAACCAAACGTTGAATCTTAAGGAGTTCCAACTGCATGAGAAAGATACCGGCAGCGCGGATGTGCAGGTCGCACTTCTCACTCACCGGATCGAGCATTTGACCGAGCACCTTAAGACCAACCGGAAAGATCATTCTTCGCGACGCGGCCTGCTTAAAATGGTCGCGCAACGCCGAAGCTTGCTCGATTATTTGAGTAAGACGAAGACCGATCGTTACAAAGAACTGATCGGCAAATTGAACCTGCGCAAATAACGCGGACCGTTGGTCTCGCGCCCAACCGTTTGAGCTGCTCGAAGCCGTAACTAAATTAAGAACAGAAAATAACCAGCAGTTCCAGGTGCAGTAGTCATCTTGGATTTTAGGTTTTAGTTTCGGATCGTGGAGCTCGCCGCGGCGAGCGATCATCGTGCGGGTTTAAAACCTACAGTCAGGGTGACCGCCCTGGGACCGCACATCCAGGAAAAGTAAAATGCAACAAAAGGTCACGGCCCAAATTGGGGCCACTTCAATCTCAATCGAAACCGGCAAGATCGCCAGACTCGCCGACGGCGCAGTCGTCGTCTCCTGCGGGGACACCATGGTGCTCGTCAGCGCCGTGTCGGCTACAGCCATCAAAGAGGGCCAGGATTATTTCCCGCTCACCGTCGATTATCGCGAGAAAGCGGCAGCCGTAGGGAAATTTCCCGGCGGTTATTTTAAGCGCGAAGGGCGTCCTACAGAAAAGGAAACGCTTACTTCGCGTATGACCGATCGGCCGCTGCGGCCGCTCTTTCCACGAGGATACTTTTACGACACGCAGATCATCTCGATTTTGCTCAGCGCCGACGGAGAAAATGATCCCGACATTCTGGCGATGAACGGCGCATCCGCTGCGCTGAGCGTTTCGGACATTCCGTTTGCCGGTCCAATCGGCGCTGTGCGCGTCGGTCGGGTGAAAGGCGAGTTCGTTGCGAACCCCAGGCACGCGGAGCGCGCCGAGAGCGATCTTGATCTGGTTTATGTTGGCACCGAAAACGATGTCATCATGATTGAAGGCTCAGCCGGGGAACTGCCGGAAGCCGAGTTCGTCAAAGCACTCGAGTTCGCGCATGGGCATGCGCGCGAGATGATTCGGATTCAAAAAGAATTAGCTGCGATGGTGGGCAAGCCCAAACGCGAACCGCAGTTGCTCCAGGTGGATCAGGATTTGCTCGATATCGCTTACCGCGTTGCGGGCGAGCGGATCGAAGGGGCGCTCTACACAGAAGGTAAGACAGCGCGCGCTAAGGCGGTCGATGCATTGCGCGAGGAAGTGAAGACGGCGATCCAGGAAAAACATCCTGAGGCCGATCCCTTCTCAATTTCCCAGGCGTTCGATTACGTCCAAAAGAAGGCGTTTCGCGTCAGCATTCTGGAAAAACAGAAACGCGTTGATGGGCGCGGCTATCGGGACCTACGGCCGATCAGCTGCGAAGTGAGCTTTCTGCCGCGCGCTCATGGTTCAGCTATTTTCCAACGTGGGGAGACCCAGGCAGTCGCGCTCGCTACGCTGGCGCCGATTGAGGAGGCGCAGATGCTTGATGCTTACGGCGGTGGCGAACAATCGAAGCGGTTTATTCTGCACTACAATTTTCCGCCATTCAGCGTGGGCGAAACGGGGCGCACAGGCGGCCCGGGTCGGCGCGAGATTGGCCATGGCGCGCTGGCGGAGCGTTCGCTGGAACCGGTTGTGCCACACGAAAATGATTTTCGTTACGCCATCCGCATCTCGAGCGAGATCATGGAATCAAATGGCTCGACCTCCATGGCGAGCGTGTGCGCTGGGACGCTTGCACTCATGGATGCCGGTGTGCCGGTGAAGACGCCCGTTGCCGGAATTTCGGTGGGGCTGGTCACCGAGCCTGGTGATGATCAAAAATTTAAACGCTACGAATTGCTGACCGACATCATCGGCTCCGAAGATCATTTTGGAGACATGGATTTCAAACTCTGCGGAACGGACGCGGGCGTTACCGGTTTTCAGCTCGACCTGAAACTCGCCGGTATTAGTCACAAGATCATGGCAGAAGCGATCCAACTCGCGAAAGAAGCGCGCACGAAAATTCTCGGCATCATGCACGGCGCACTGGAGAAACCGCGGCCCGAATTGTCGAAGTACGCGCCACGGATCGAGACGATCAAAATTAATCCCGAGAAGATCGGGGCGCTCATCGGGCCCGGCGGCAAAACCATCAAGGGAATTGTCGCGGAGACGGGCGCTGAAATTAATATTGAGGACGACGGCTCGGTGCACATTTATGCCACCAGCGGCGAAAGCATGGCACGGGCGAAGGAAATCATCGGCGGCATGACGCGTGAGATCGAGATCGGGCAGATGTACCAGGGTCGGGTCGTATCCACGAAGGAATTCGGTGCGTTCGTTGAAGTTTTCCCGGGTAGGGATGGGCTGGTACACATTTCCGAGCTCGCGGATTTTCGCGTGAACCGCACCGAAGACGTTGCCAAGGTTGGCGACATCATCTGGGTCAAGTGTATCGGAATCGACGACAAAGGGCGCGTTAAGCTTTCGCGCAAAGCAGCACTGAAAGAACGTGCTGAAGTCGAAACGGGTCAACCTGGTCCGGCGGAGAAAGTCGGGCACTGATTTCCGGTTGCAGGGCTGTAGTGTCCGGTATCCTGGCGGACATAGAGTCTAACCGATGTGTTGAGGGACAGCGCACTCTACGGCAGTGGTGGCCGTAGAGTCGATGACCCTCGCCGCATGTGGCGTTGATCCCGCCAGTTGAGACAACCTCGCCTACGGGTGAAGTTACTAGGGCAGTACCGATGATGATTACCCCCACGCGACTTTCCTACGCCGTCCTCGCTGCCGCTATTGCTCTCGCAGGGCTGCTGCATCTTGGAATTCCGCTGTTGGTCGTGCTGTTTTCTTATTTTGCGTTGCGCCAGCTTTACTTTCTTACCAAACGAAAATGGCTCGCCTTAAGCGCATTTATCCTTGTGGTCGCCGCCATCGCGACCGCGGCAGTTTATTTTACTCGTGCCGCCATCCTGGTATTGCCGGACATGGCGGACACGTCAATTCCGTCCGCCAGTGCCTGGGCGCAGCAGCGGCAGATCGAGTTGCCCTTCACTGATTTCGAAAGTTTGCGAGTGGTGGTCATCGACACGCTTAAGCAAGAAGCGCACTATCTGCGAAACGTTGCCCATTACGCTGGCAGCGTCAGCGCCGCATTGGTTTTTAGCATTCTTGGGATCGTTGCGGCGGCAAGTTTGTTTCTCAAAACTGGTTTGGACCCCTATCGAGGCACGCACGCAGTGAAGAACAACCTCTATTCCATTTCCTGTGATGAAGTCTCGACGCGCTTTCGCGATTTCTACCGCAGCTTTGCCACGGTCATGGGCGCGCAGCTCACCATCTCGTTGATCAACACGATGCTAACAGCGATTTTCGTACTTGGTGTGCGCCTGCCCCACGGGCCACTTGTTATTGCGATCACATTCTTGTGCGGGCTGGTACCGATCGTCGGTAATCTGGTAAGCAATACGATCATCGTTTTCCTTGCCTTGACGGTTTCCTTGAAGCTGGCAATCGGGGCACTCGTGTTTCTTGTTTTGATTCACAAGCTGGAATATTTCTTGAACAGCAAAATCATCGGCAGCCGGATTCGGAATCCTGTTTGGCTGACGTTGATCGCGCTGATTATCGGCGAAAGACTGATGGGTATTCCGGGATTGATTCTCGCACCGGTCGTGTTGAATTATCTGCGCGTGGAAATGCTGACAGTCGAAGTATCGCCGGCACTGGAAAAAGCTGAATTTGTAGAACCGTTGAATCGTAGATCGTAATCGGCGCAGAATTCCTTCAGCCATTCAACGCTGCGACGTCCGTCATGAAAGCCGGTTTTCTTGAGAAACTAATCGAGCGACTCGGGCGCCTCGGGCCGGAAGAAGTTCAAAATTACTTCCTGCGCCTGGCCCAGGAAAAAGGTTTTCTGGAGACCGTTTTCAACGCGATCCATGAAGGCATCATTGTGACCGATTCAAAGGGTCGAGTCACTTATCTGAACGATGCGGCCTGCAAATTGTTTGGATTAGAAGCGGCAGACGCCATCGGAAAACGGCTCGACGAGCGCGTTCGTGGCCTCGATTGGAGATCGCTTACCCAGGGCGGTGTACCGCTCAGTCGTGACATGGAGATTTTTTATCCGGAAAATCGCTTCATCAATTTTTACATCGTGCCGTTGATAATCGAATCACGGGATTCTGTAGGCGGAATCGGTGATTCTGCCCGGCTGGGATCGACGATCCCGGCTACGGGGCAACAGGTCGGACACGTCCTGATCCTGCGCGACATCACGGAGAGTCGGCGCACAGCACAGGAAACCATCGAATCAGAACGCCTGAATGCGCTTACGTTGCTGGCGGCCAGCGTGGCACACGAAATTGGCAATCCGCTCAACTCGCTGCACATCCATTTACAATTGATGGAGCGCAAAGCTCAAGAACTGGGCCACAATGCAAAGGCGGAACTTCAACAATCGATTGACGTCGCCCATTCCGAAGTCCGCCGGCTCGATTCCATTGTTACGCAATTCCTGCGGGCGATCCGGCCGTCGCATCCACGGCTTCATCCGGAAAATTTGAACACAATTGTTGAGGAAGCGGTGCGTTTTTTCACTCCTGAAATTCAAGACCGCGACATGGTTGTCGAACAGGAGCTCCGCGCGGACCTGCCCTTGCTTCAACTAGATCGTGAGCAGATGAAGCAGGCGTTTTATAACGTGATTAAAAACAGCCTCGAAGCCATGAGGCGCCATGGCACCCTGCGTATTCACACCGACCTGGATGACACTCACGTAATCGTCAGTTTCACTGACACTGGCGGTGGCATGTCGGCAGAAAACTTGAGCCGGGTGTTCGAGCCTTATTTCACAACCAAACCGTCTGGCAGCGGCCTCGGGTTGCTAATCGTCCGTCGCATTGTGCGCGAGCATGGCGGGGAACTTTCCATCGAGAGCAGCCAGGACAAAGGTCTCACGCTTACGATCCGATTGCCGTACATCGAGAAGCGCATTCGAATGTTGGAAGCGGGTGAAAGCAAAACGCCACTTCAAGAAGCTGTAACTCCCTGAGCGTGCGAAACAACCTTTGTTAATTACCGCCAAATGTTCGCCTGAGCCAGTCTTCGAACGGACGAAAGAGAAGCTGCAGATAAGCGCCCGGCGATTCCTTGAAGAGTTCGATGATGCGTGGACTCAGATCTTGTTTGGGATCATCGAATCGTCCCGGCTGCGGCAGCGATAACTACAAGAGTCGCTATCGCTGCAAAGCAGATTACTTTTCTTCGCAAGGCGAGAACGGACTTGACGACGAATGTCGAATGACGAAGCCCGAAGCGTATCTTTTCGTCATTTCTTCGTCCTTAGTGCTTCGTCATTTCTTTTGTCATTCCCAGCTGCGCAAATAGAAATGCGTAAATGTCGGACAATTGTTTGATTCGCTCATTCAGCGCGGTGCCAATGCCATGACCAGCACTGGTGCTCGTCCGCAATAGAATCGGATTGTCGGACTTGTTCGCTTCATCCAGTCGCGCGACCATTTTGCGCGAATGATACGGCGCAACTCGCCCGTCGTTAGCGCCGGTCATCATCAGAATGGAAGGATATTTCGTTCCGTCGACAACGTGATGGTATGGCGAATACGCATAAAGCGCCTCGAATTGTTCGGGGTCTTTTACCGTGCCAAATTCGGTCACGTTGAACGCGCCGTTTGGCGCGAGTTCCACGCGGAGCATATCGTAAATTCCTACCTGGGACACGACAGCACTCATCAAATCGGGGTGCTGGGTAATCATGGCACCCATCAGGAGCCCGCCATTGCTTCCTCCCTGAATCGCAAGTTTTTCGGGGCTCGTGTACTTTTCTTTAATCAAATATTCCGCCGCAGCAGCGAAGTCGTCGAACACGGTTTGCTTTTTCGTGAGATTGCCGGCCTTGTGCCAGTCTTCGCCGAACTCGCCGCCGCCGCGAATATTCGCCACCACATACACGCCGCCGTGATCAAACCAAAGCCGGCGCGTAAATTCAAAATTCGGGGACATGCTGATTCCGTAGCCGCCATATCCATAAAGCAACGTCGGGTTCTGTCCGTCCCGTTTCATTCCTT
>Ga0066710_100007497_pt1 | contig 10430 bp, 9 predicted proteins | sample GraSoiAngelo_159_FD_79666 | JGI IMG/M metagenome (GOLD analysis project Ga0066710, IMG submission 79666) | Grasslands soil microbial communities from the Angelo Coastal Reserve, California, USA - 14_1009_16_40cm | ecosystem: Environmental > Terrestrial > Soil > Grasslands | place: USA...
CTGCTACGAAGCAGAGAATTGGGTGATCGAGCAGCTCGATGCTGTTTGCGAGCGCGATGACTTCGCCCGAACCCTGCGGCAGCGCATGCGCGATGAAACCGGGACGTTGCTGCTGGATTGGGTGGACCATTTGGTTGTGTCGCCCGACCACGAAGCGAAGCTGCGCGAACTTGGCTACACGGATGACGAGTTTGCCTTGTGGCATCCGGAGGCGATGCTGCCGCGCGTCGTGCTGCGTAAGGAGCAGACTATCGCGGCGGTTCGTGTGGAATCGATCGTGGATTTCGCGGCGGCGCACGGGATTACCTCCGAGTTGCAAGGTGAACCATTATCGCGATTTCGGCGCGTCTTTGCTTCGCCAGGATTGCACGCTACTGAACGGCTCGGCTATCGCGGATTCGAACTTGGTAAGCACATCTCTCAGAGCTTGAAGGCGGCTGAACTTTGGCAGACCCGTCCGCGAAATACTGACAACTTCGGGCCCAGCATCGCCGTACTGGACCGTATCGTCGAACTGGTCGGGCGCGACGTGGCTTGTCATATCGTTTTTGCCGAGGAGCGCGCCTATTGGGAACGTCGCAACCGCGCTGGCCAGGTCCAAAAGAGACGCCAAGACATTCTCGGACTTGGCTGGGCCAATCACGATCACCACACATTTCGCTCCTCACGCGAACACTTCCTCGATTTGATGCGTGTGCTCGAAAAGCTCGGCTTCGAACGCCGCGAGCGTTATTACGCGGGGGCGCAAGCGGGTTGGGGCGCGCAAATTCTTGAACAACCCGTTGAAGGTATCGTCGCCTTCTGCGACGTGGACCTCGAGCCGGAAGAAACGCAAATTGATTTTTCGCGCCGGCCCTTGCCGCCATCGAAGAAGCTCGGAACGATCGGATTATGGGTCGGGCTGCATGGTGAAAGCTTCTTGCAGGCCGGCATGCACCACCTTGAATGCCGGTTCGATCACGGACTACTGCGCGACCAATTATCGGCGCTTCAGGTGAACACGATGAAACCATTTTCCGACTTCCCCTTCCTCAAGCAGGCATTCACCGAAGGCGAACGCTGGCCCGTGCGCCGCGAACGCGCCGAATGCCTACTAAAGGCTGGCCTGATTAGCGATGCTCAATTCCGCGAATTCACCAGGCAAGGCGCGATTGGTAGTCACCTTGAAAACCTCCAACGCAAAGGGGGATTCAAGGGCTTCAATCAAAAGTCCGTGAGCGTTATCATTCAAGCCACCGATCCGCGCAGCCAGCCCACCCACGCTGCCTGATCAGGAAATAATCCCCTGCTTCCGCAGCATCGCTTCCATCGCGCGGTCCATGAGCATTTCAGCCAGCGGCTTGGTGGCTTCGTCAAGCGCCGCATGAGCAGCCTTGAGCGCTTTCACATCTCCAACGTCCGCTCGTAACGATCTCTCGACGTTTTCGAGCGCCACTTCAATCTGCGATCGATATTCCGGCGGGCAATCGTTCAGCGCTTTGCGAGTGGCCGCCACCGTTTGCTCCGCACGAACTTTCGCTTCGATCCATTGCCGCGCCGCCATGTCTTCGAAGGCGTGCTCGACCGATTCCTCCACCATGCGTTGAACGGCAGCGTCGTCCATGTCCACCGCCGACTTGATCTCGACCATCTTCTGTTGCCCGGTCCTGATATCGCGAGCGAGCACGTGCAGAATCCCATTGGCATCAATCTCGAATTGCACGCCTACGCGTGGAATGCCTTTAGGGGCCGATTCGAAATCGATCGTAAATTTCCCGAGGCTCCAATTATCCTTCGCGCGCTCGCGTTCGCCTTGCAGCACGTGAATCAGCATAGTGCGCTGGTTATCCACCGCCGTCGTAAACATCTCCCCCGCCTTTACCGGGATCGTCGTGTTCCGCGGGATAATCACATTCATCAACCCGCCAAAGGTTTCGATTCCCAGCGACAACGGCGTCACATCGAGCAACAGGACATTCTTGAAACCACCCGACAAAATTTCCGCCTGAATGGCTGCGCCCAATGCTACCGCCTCGTCCGGGTTTTGCGACGTATTCACCTTTGCGCCGCCAAACCACTGGCCGACAAGGTCGCGCACGAGCGGCATGCGCGTTTGTCCGCCGACGAGAATGACCTGGTCGAGGTCCTTTGGTTCAAGCTTGGCGTCGGCGAGCGAGCGCAGGCAATGCGACCGCGTGCGCGTGATAATATCGCGCGTGAGTTCTTCGAGCTTCGCGCGCGTCAGCTTGTAGCCGAAGCTGAAGTCCGACGTAAGGAACGGAAGCGCAATTTCCGTTTCAGTTTCCGTCGAAAGCCGAATTTTCGCCTGCTCCGCTGCTTCGCGAATCCGCGCGAGCATCGGAAGGTCCGGCTTGATTTTGATTTGCGACACCAGAAACTGCACTAAACGCTGATCCAGGTCGTCGCCGCCCAAACGCGTGTTCCCGTTCGTCGAGAGCACCTGGAACACGCCCTCGTTCAATTCGAGAATCGATAAGTCGAACGTTCCCCCGCCCAAGTCGTACACGGCGATCTTCGATTTCTCCTTCAGCTTATCCAATCCATACGCCAGCGCCGCGGCGGTAGGTTCGTTAATGATTCTTTCAACGGTGAATCCCGCAAGCTCCCCTGCCTTCTTGGTCGCGTTGCGTTGCGCGTCGTTGAAGTATGCAGGCACCGTAATGACCGCGCGAGAGATCGTTTCCTCCAGCGCCGTCTCGGTATCACGCTTGAGTTTCTTCAAAACTTCCGCGGAAATTTCTTCCGGCGCCCACGCCCGTCCGTGCAACTCGATCTTTCCTTCGCCGTTGATCGGATAAGTGACCGCCAGTTCTTCAGAGGACAATTCGATCGGCCGCCGTCCGATAAAGCGCTTCACCGAATACACCGTCGTGGTCGGATGCAGAACCCGCACCCGATTCGCCGCATGGCCCACGATCGGCGCCGCTCCCGCATCCGGGAAATGCACCACCGAAGGTGTTAGCCGCCGCCCCTCCGCATCGGCGATCACCAGCGGAATCCCCGCGTCGACCATCGCCACCAACGAATTCGTCGTCCCCAAATCAATGCCAACAATACGGCTCATACTTTCCCGAGCCAGCGGAACACGGCAGATTCAACGATCGACAAGTGGGACACCGTCAAGCGGCCGAGACGACGGATCGCGCGCGCCGTGGGATACGTTGCAAGACTCTGAGCTATAAAGGCACCAGGCTTTAGGAATGGGACATCAACACTGATCTCGAATTTCGAGCCTCGCAGCGCTGTGCTATGAAAAACCACGGTTACGACGGCCCGGTCCTGATCTCCGAATGGAATACTCAAAACGAGAACGGGGCGGACCTTTTCCGCCATCCCGCAGTCGAAGATCCAAACCTCACCGCGTTTTGGGATCATCTTCCTCAGCTCCGAGCATCGCTGCCAGATCGTCGCCCGCCTTGGCCACAAGCTCATCATCCAACGGACCGGAGTCTAAAGGAGGCAATTGCTTCAGAAGAGCATTAGCAAAATCAACCTTGTCCTGCTGAGGCAGGGCTTCGAACGCCTTTAGCAGCGCGACAGTCTTCTCGCTCATTGCCCGAAAATACCTTACTTGCGCGCCCGCGGCAATGCCCCCGGATACAGCGATTACAAGTTCGCCGCAAACGCCAGCAGCTTCTGGTATTCCACCAGAATCGTTCTCATCGCAACTGCGAACGCGTGCACTTGCGCCTCCATCGGTGCTGATTGTGGCGTCTCCAGAATGATCTCGAACGGGGCCGGGTGCAGTTCCGGCGGCGACGTCAAAATGCCATCGTAACATTGCGAGATGATTCCGTTCTCGGCGGGGAATCCGTCGATGATCGCCTTACCATTGCGCGGGATAGTCTTTTCGGCGGCGGCCAGTGCCGGTTCGAGCAAACCGCGCGTCAATACCGCCCCCCGCACGAAACCATACAACCCATCGCTGGTGTCGTCGGAGTGCAGCGAGATCAATCCCTGAAACGCGTGCGTGCGAATCTCCTGCTCCAACAGGCGCACCTCGGGTTCGTTGGAATTGCGCCAGAACTCGCGGTTCAAGTCCTTCCCCGACGGCGACAGCCGCGTCCTCGCAGCGAACGCGCGCGGATTGCAAACGGGATAGAAGAACAGGTCGTAGCCCTCGGCCAATACGGGTTCGCCGCAAAGCGTCTCCAAAAATTTAATTAAAGCGTGCGTACCAGCCGGTTCGTCGCCGTGGATACCTGCGAAGAACCCGATGCGTACTTTATCTCCACCACCCTCGCTGCCGCGAAACGTATAATGGGGCAGTTCACAGCCGCCAGCGCGCAGCGTAAGCTTCCGCACGGGTGGCGCGGCGCCGACAATTCTCGAATCCAAAACCGATTCCACTCGTGGGTAAAATACCCAGATTTACACTACACTTGCAAATGCAGTGGGTCTGAACCCCGGTTGTCCCTGCTGCGTCCGGGCGCTAGCCTGCGGTAAGAGAAGGAGGTTCTTATCTATGAATAACATTGGATCAACTATCAGCGGAGGTGCCGCCGCAGCCTGGGCGAGCGTCATCTTATGGGGACCGAAGCTTTTGATGTTTATCGCGATCCTCGTGATCGGGTATTTCGTGGCGAAGCTAGTTTGCAAAGTCTTAAACCGGGTGTTGGAGCGCGTAGGGTTTGATCGGTTGGTCGAACGCGGCGGTGTCAAGCGGGCATTGGCGCGGTCAAATTGGGATGCCAGCGACATCTTGTCGAAATTGGCGTTCTATTTTGTGATGCTCTTCACGCTCGAATTGGCCTTCGGCGTGTTCGGGCCCAATCCCGTCAGCCAAATGCTGACGAGCATCATCGCATACCTGCCGAATGTCTTCGCAGCACTGATCATTGTCGTTGTGTCAGGTGCCATTGCCGCGGGCGTTAAGACCATGGTGCAAGCCGCCATCGGCGGACTCCGCTATGGGCGAACGCTGGGAACGATTGCCTCAGTGGCGATTATGTTGGTGGGTATCTTCGCGGCGTTGAATCAGCTCAACATTGCGCCGGCCATTGTGAACGGCTTGTTCTATGCGGCGCTGGTCGTCGTGGCCGGTTCGGCGACAATCGCGATTGGCGGCGGCGGCATTATGCCGATGCGCGGCGTGTGGGAACGCGCCCTCAATCGCGTTGAACAGGGAGCTCCTCGCCTGAAGCAGGAAGCCGAAGGCGCGGAAGAACGCATCAAGCAGCGCACCGAAGAGGTGAAAGAGCAGACAAAGTACGAATACGCGCATGCCAAGGGCGATCACCACGAAGAAGAGCATCGCGAGACGCCCCGCTTTCAGACGTAACTGACTGATCTGAAGCAGGCCAGGCGCCCCTGCCGATCCAATCTCGGCAGGGGCTTTTTGCAGTTCACGCAAAACCACAACGCTGGAACATTTTGACTCGCCAAAACATCGGCTTACAGCGCAGTCAGGCAACTGTTTATTCACTTAATAGTTCTGCGTCCAGACAAGTGGCATTTTCGACTCGTTGCGCTGCCTCTTTTCGAACGAGTATGGTCGTGCCTTCGCCGGGGACCGGCGCGGATGTAAACACCCGCGCCGGTGTTGGACTCGCATCCGCCCCCCCACAGGGAAGAGGCTGACTTAGGGTAGCACTCGCCAGCGCCCGGCGGATCCTCCGAAGAGCATTCTCGAGGCACGTCTGAATCAAACCGCGATTGAGTCGTCGAAAGCGGCTGATCGTCCTGGCAGTTGGGATTTGTTCCCAGCATCGGCCGCGCACGGTTTGGTCCTTCCATAGACTTTCCTCGATCTCCTCGGCGCTGAGCACCCCTTTGGTGTAGCAGTACGTGATTACTCCCACCATGGACGTGGCGGCCAAGGTCGCACGGTCTTTCACGCCAATAATCGGGCTTGTGCTCTGCTGACACGTTTCCGCGACCGCGTCCAGCACCAGCCCGCTGACAGTCTCATTGTCTTTCTCTGGCGCAGCATTCAGATGCTGCCCGAGAACGATTGGGCTTAACCTTAAAATGACTGTTTCATCGCTCATAACATCCGCTCTTACGGGTTTCTCTGCATTAGTTCCTGAGGAAGAACCGGGCGGCGATTACACGAATTCGAAAAGAAAGTGCTGGCATCCCGCTCCATGAGGGAGCGGTTGCTACTGAAACAGGTGGCGTAGTTCTTCGTCGAGGTCAGCCTGGTTCGAGACTGTTTGCGCCAATTCCGCTCGGAGCAATTCGCGGAATCGTTGTCGTAGGCGAAACACCGTCACTGCTACGCGGTTCACACTTAAAGAGAGCTTCCGCGCGATCGCCTCATATGCTCCCGGATTGGGGTCATTCGTCAAAAAGTCCTTCAGCATCTCGAATTGCATCGCTTTCTTCTCGCCTTTCAATTCCTCCTTCAGGCGCCGAACTCCCCGTTCGAGCAAAATCAATCCCCACCGCTGATCGAAAGCCTTTTCGGGGCTGGCGCCCGAGCTTGGGATCTTCGAATACTTTTCCTCCGCCGCCTCCAACGACCACACGACCTGACCACCACCGCGCTTTTGAGCGCGCTGCTTGTCCCATTCATCCGCCAGGAAATGATTTAACCCGCCCAGAAGGTAGCTGCGGAACTTGCCCTTGCTCCGGTCCGCTCGCGCAAACGAATTGTCGCGCACGATCCTGGCGAAGAAATCCTGGGTTAGGTCTTGCGCGTCATGTGCGGAGTAGCCCCGCCGGCGTACGTAAACGTAAATAGGAAACCAATACAGCTTGCACAACGTCTCCAACGCTGCTGCCGCCTGCGGTGACTTGGTTTCGGCGGCAGCGCTGATAACACTCCAATGGGTCTCGTTGAACTCCATGCTAGGTCGGCCTTTGGCGTCGCTCGATTCAGGCATGGCGCCGCGATTCTAGGACGTGTAATGCTTCGATTCAAGCCCGCGTTGGCATCGCCGAGCCTACTCGCCACTTAGCACCAACTCGGCTTGCAGCACCTTCGTTTCGTTCACGAATGCCGACGCGCTCGCCTGCACCAGATTGTCCAGGCGACCGATGACTTGCGCGCGAATGCGAATCATTTCGCCGGGCCGGGCGGTGCCAAGAATTTTCGCATTGCGAACGGCCGTTAACTTCAACCCAGGCGATGGTGATCGTTTGGAATCCGATTGCGCGACGACACCTGCCAATTGCGCTGCCGCTTCCACCAGCAAGACGCCGGGGAAAATCGGTTGCCCTGGAAAGTGACCCTTCAGGAACGGCTCGTCACCACGCACCATGTATTCGGCCTCGCCGCTCTCGCCGGGTTCGAGTTTCACGATCCGATCCAAAAACCGAAACTCCGGCCCGTGCGGCAGAAACAACAAAGCGTCCATTAACGTTTTCCCTTTCCAGGTTCTGCGATTTTGTACTCCGGCGGGATTTGCGGATTAAAAAGTTGAGGATCGATCGCCGGATTTTTCCGTTCGTTGCTGAAGTCGTTCCGCAACGAGGAGCCGTCGGCGAATCGCAGTTCTGTCGCTGCGAGTGTTTTACTTTGGTTGTCGAAAACGAGTTCCATTTCCCGCATCCAGCGACGCGCCGAAGCGGCCTTTGGTTGCAGCACCACGTGTAGTTTGCCGTCGAGCACGCGCTCCGAACTGATGTTGAAGCGAGACTCGAGTTCCTGCTGGTTTCGTGGAAATCCAGCTTCGAGCAACGACAGCATGTCTTGCCACGGGCTGCGTTCGCCCGGCGCAAGCGAGTACCGTTCGGCGCGTTTCAATGGCGGATAGATAAGGAGCACGTCGTTCGAGCTGCGCACCGCGATCGTTTGCGTGGGCTCGCCCAATTCCCAACGGAACGCGTTCGGCGCCGCGAAATATAAATGACCCGGACTTTTCAGCGGCTGCTTCAGTGACTTCAAAGTTCGCGTCTGCACAAAATCGGCCGTCCAGCTTTTCAGATCCGCCTGCGCTTCGAGGAACAGGGCGATGTTCGTAGCGCCGAATGCCTCACTCGCAAAAAAGAGGATCAAGGCAAAGACTGCCGCACTCCAGGACGCTCTCGCGATCTCCGCCAGGTTTTGGACTGCGGCAGTCCTCTGCCGCTTTCGCATGACGACACTCATATCATTTCCAAACCGGCACGAAATGATACCATTGCGTCGCATATTGTCGGATGGAAGGTTCGAAGGCACGCATGATTTCCGCCGTGAACGCTTCCCGTGCCTCCCGTTTACCGAGCGCCGCGCGGTCGTAAGGAATTTCAGGCAGCAATTGCGCGATGTAGCCTTTGCCCGTGCGCGGAAGGACGACCGGCGCCACCGCGCATCCCGAGGCGCGTGCTAACTCTGCCGCAGCCACTGTCGCCTTAAACGGCCGTCCAAATAACTCCACCGTGACCGCGCTGGAAGCCGGCGGCCGATCCATCAGCAACGCCACGGTCGCGCCGTCCTGCAGCCGTTTGATCACTTCCACCACCGCAAACGTGTCCGCGCCGATCACGACCGTTTCGATTCCCCAACGCGCACGGAATTCCTTGCGCAATTCCGTGAACCCTTCACCCGGCTCGAGAAGCGTCACCACATGCAGCCTAAATCCGCGCTCGATCAGCAACGGCCCGCCGAACTCCCAATTGCCCAGGTGCGACGTGACAAGGAGCACGCCGCTGCCACGCGCTTGCGCCGCGGCGAAATGTTCCCAACCAATCAAATCCGTGAACAGCGTCTTAACTGGACGCCCAGCCTCGAATCGCCATAGATCGATCAGCTTCATGCTGAACTGCCGGAAGAGTTCACGCGCACATTTCTCCGCCTTTCCTCGATCGCCGGTGATGGGCGTCAAGTTGTCAGCGACAATTTTGCGCCGCGTCGGATTCAACGCCCAATATGCCGTTGCGAGGGTCTTTCCCACAGCCACGGCAAGACCGAGCGGAAGCACTCGAACCGCGCCGATGCCCAACCGCCAAAAACCTGCACGATACAAGCTCGAAGGTTGATCACTCTTCGCTCCCGCGATCCGCTTCCACCAGAACGGGAGCAGGTAAACCGAGATCAGCAGCACCCCGCCAATGCCGGTGGCGCAAACCATGCCAAGACTGGCCAGCCCCGCATTGCTCGACCACGCCAGCGACGCGAACCCGACTACCGTCGTTCCGCCAGCGAGCAACAGCGCGCGTCCGGTGGTATGCACAGCATCGTGGAGATCGCCGTTCGTGCGCCGCAGCGAAGAGAGCATGTGGATCGTGTAATCAACGCCCGACCCCAGGACGAGCGGCAGCGCAAGCAGGTTCATCAGGTTCCATTCCCAGCCCGCGATGCGCATGGCGCTCAACAAAGTTATGCCGCCTACGCAAACCGTAATCAGGCTGAGGACGATTTCCCGCAGCCGCCGGAACGCCAGCCACAACGCAATCCCGACGAGGACGATCACCGGCGCGAGGACTACTCCGAGTTCTTTGCGCACGACCGCCAGCAACGCCCCGCCAAGCGTTTCCCAGCCCGCGACCAGCGTCCTTTGCGACGCCATAGCGGAAGATATTTCCGCGACTAACTTCTCGTCGGTCCGCGCCGGTTGCGCAAAACCGAGCGCTGCCGCTTCGTCGGGCGTACGCGCGATAACTTTGTCAAGCAGCCACCGACTCGCCGAGTTCGTCGGCATGATTTCCCCGTGCGCCCACCGCTGCAGAATCTGTTCGGTCATGAACAAAGATTCGCTGGTAAAGCCCGCGTTCACGGCTGACTCTTTGAGGCGTGGAGTCTGCTTGCTCAGCCACTCGGCAGTCGCGCGATTCGCCTGCTGGTTCGCTGGCATGGGCCAAATGGCGCGCGGCAATTGGAACTCGCTCAGCTTTCCCCCAGAAGTAAAACGTTCCAGCACCGGCGTGATTGCGTCCATCCGTTGCGCCACTTCGCTTTCGTTTCTGCCGCGGATGATCAGCCACAGCGGCTCGCCGCGATCGCCGATGTTCCGTCTCATTTCTTCCAATGCCGCGTAAGCCTGGCTGTTCCGGGGCCGCAGCGGCTCCGACGAATGGTCCACTCGCGGCAACCCCGTGGAAAGCAATATGGCCGCTGTCACCATCAGCGCGATAGTGGCGACCCACGCGGGCCAGCTTCGAGGTTCGCGCGTCGGCCCGGTTGATGCCTTCGCCGCCGGGTCCGTGCGGGTCAGCGGCGGCAAATACAAGTACACCATCACGACGGCGGCTACGCCAACGCCCAATCCAACCAGCGTGCCCAGTTGGCCGAGACCCGGAAGCCCGCTGAGGTTCAACAGAAAGAAAGCGCCGCCGGTCGCAAGCGCACTCAAAAGAATGCTCGGTCCAATCTCGTGTCGAATCTGGTCCGCTGATTTCTGTGGATGCGCCCGCCATTCCTGGTACATCACCACGCCATAGTCCGCCAACCCCAACAGAATTCCGGCGAATCCAGCGCTGACCACATTCAATGTCCCGAGCACCCAGCCCGCCAGAGCAAACGTCTCCAGCAGGATCACTCCGAGCAGCGCGATCAGCCACAGCAG
>Ga0066710_100007498_pt1 | contig 10430 bp, 9 predicted proteins | sample GraSoiAngelo_159_FD_79666 | JGI IMG/M metagenome (GOLD analysis project Ga0066710, IMG submission 79666) | Grasslands soil microbial communities from the Angelo Coastal Reserve, California, USA - 14_1009_16_40cm | ecosystem: Environmental > Terrestrial > Soil > Grasslands | place: USA...
TCGCGAGATCGCTCGGCGTGCCGGTTCAAATCGGCTTCGATTCTCCCCGCGCCTGAGTCACTCCATGTTGCCCATCGTCGCCATCGTCGGGCGCCCGAACGTGGGAAAGTCCACCCTGTTCAATCGAATCTTGGGCCAACGCCAGGCGATCGTGGACGAGCTGCCCGGGCTCACCCGCGACCGGCACTACGCCGAGGCCAACTGGAACGGCCGTACGTTCCTCCTCGTGGACACGGGGGGCATTGATCCCGCGAGCGCGCAGCCCATCCAGCGCCAGATCGTGAAGCAGACCGAATACGCCATCGAAGAGGCCGACCTCACGATGCTCGTGCTCGACTCCCGCGAGGGGATAGCACCCCTCGACCTCGACGTTGCGGAGCGGATCCGTAAGCGAGGCCGGCCCGCCCTTCTCGTTGTGAACAAGGTGGATTCCTCAAAACCCGAGTCGGAGTTTGCCGAGTTCTACTCGCTGGGGCTGGGGGAGCCTATCCCGGTTTCCGCCCTCCACGGCCGGGGCTCGGGGGACCTGCTCGATTTCATCACGGGAGCCCTGCCCGAGGCGGAGCCTCCCCCTGTCGATCCGGGCGCGATCCGGATCGCGGTGGTGGGGCGTCCGAACGTGGGCAAGTCCTCGCTCGTGAACAAGCTCCTGGGCCAGGAGCGCATGGTGGTGGACGCGGCCCCAGGCACCACCCGGGACGCCGTGGACACCTCGATCCGGAAGGGAAACCAGACCTTCACGCTGGTGGACACCGCGGGCATGCGCCGGGAAGCGAAGGTTCACGATCCGGTGGAATTCTACGGCATAACCCGCGCTCTCCGCGCGGTTTCCCGGTCCGACATCGTCCTCCTGGTGGTGGACGTCTCGCGGGAGCCTGCGAAGCAGGAGGCGCGCCTGGCCGCGCTCGCCGAAGAACGCACCAAGGCAATCGTCGTCGTCTTCAACAAATGGGACCTGGTGGAGGACCCGGCCGCGGCGAAGCCAGCGATCGAGGAGGAGTTCACGAGGATGTATCCCTTCCTGGAGCACGCGCCGCGCTTGTACGTCTCCGCAAAGAGCGGCGCGAGCGTGGGGAGGATCCTCCCCTTGAGCGAGCGCGTCTATCGCGAGTACGCGCGGCTCATTCCGACGCCGGAGCTGAACAGGGCGGTCCAGGAGATCCTGAACCGCGTGCGGCCCCCGGCCACCTCCTCCGGAAAGCACCTCAAGTTCTACTATGCGGCGCAAACCTCGACCAAACCACCGACGTTCGCTCTGTATGTGAACAATCCTCGATATCGGATCAAGAATTATGTAAGTTACCTGGAGCGTGGTTTGAGGGAGCGGTTCGGCTTCCAGGGAATACCGATCGTGCTCGACTGGAAGCGGAGCCAGTAGCAGGGGACCCTCCACACGGCTCAAGCGGAGGCGCCGATACCACTCCTCCCTACCTCGATCGTGATCGGATTTCTCCTCGGCGGGCTTCCCTCCGGCCTCTGGATCGGCCGCGCTCGCGGCGTGGATCTCAGGGCGGTGGGAAGCCGGAACATCGGAGCCACGAATGCGTACCGTGTCCTCGGCGCGCGCTGGGGCATCCTGGTCTTCGTTCTCGACGCGGCGAAGGGATTCCTCGCCGCGCGCACGCCGCTCCTCATCGCCAGCGTCGCCGGGATGGCCGTCTCCTCCGACGCGCTCCTCATGGCTGCGCTCTTCGCAGGGGTCGCCGCCATCGTGGGTCACATGTTCTCCCCCTGGCTCGGCTTTCGCGGCGGCCGCGGAGTCGCGACCAGCCTGGGCGTTTTCCTCGCGATCGTCCCTGTTCCGACGTTCCTCGTATTCGGACTCTGGACTTTGCTCGTGCTTCTGAGCAGGCGCGTTTCGGTCGGCTCGATCGGGGCCGCTCTCGCTTATCCCGCGCTGGTCTTCTTCCTCCTGCGCCACGATCCGCATCGGGTCCTGCTCGCCTCGATCGGCGGGGCGGTCTCGCTTCTGGTTATCATCCGTCACAAGGCGAACATCGAGCGCCTTCTCGCCGGCACCGAGCCCCCATTGCGCCGCGGCGGCCGGGATGGGGGAGCGGGCGCCCGTTCGGAGAACCCCGAGCCGCGCGCCGGAGGGACCCCGTGAGGATCGGCATCCTCGGCGGGGGCGGATGGGGAACCGCGCTCGCGATCATTCTGGACTCCAGGGACCACGAGGTTCGCCTCTGGGTGTACGAGGCCGAGGAAACCGAGCGGATGTCGCGCACGCGCGAGAACGGGACCTTCCTTCCCGGCGTTGGGATCCCCGAGCGCGTCCTGATCACGAACTCACTGACCGAGGCCGTGCGGAACGCCGAGATGGTGGTCTTCGCGACGCCTTCGGGCGCGCTGCGCGAGGTGGCCCAGAAGCTCCTCGTCGACGCGGGCGCGCGGCTGAGCGGGGCCCAGGCGGTCGTGATCGGGAGCAAGGGGCTCGAGCCCAAGACGCTGCTCCGGATGAGCGAGGTTCTTTCCGAGGTCTTTCCGGAAGCGCTCGAGACGAAGCTGGTGGTGCTCACCGGACCCAGCCACGCCGAGGAGGTTTCGCGCCGCGTGCCGACCGCGGTGGTCGCCGCGTCGAGCCACCGCGCGCCCGCGGCGCTCGTCCAGGAGGCGTTTTCGACCGAGTGGTTCCGTGTCTACACCAACGACGACGTGGTCGGGGTCGAGATCGCGGCCGCGCTCAAGAACGTGGTCGCGATCGCGGCGGGGATCTGCGACGGCCTGGGCTTCGGAGACTCGACCAAGGGCGCGCTCCTGACGCGCGGGCTGGTGGAGATCTCCCGGCTCGGGGAGGCGCTCGGCGCGCGCGCGTCCACGTTCTCGGGGCTCGCGGGCATGGGGGATCTGATCGCCACGGCCATGAGCCGGCACAGTCGAAACAGGCGCCTGGGCGAGGCGATCGGGAAGGGCATGAAGCTCGAGGAAGCGCTCGCGGCCTCGAAAATGGTCGTGGAGGGCGTGGGCACCGCGCACGCCGCCGTCGACTTGGCGCGGCGTCATGGCGTCGAGCTTCCCATCGCGGAGCAGGTCCGCGCGATTCTCTACGACGGAAAGAGCGCCACCATGGCGATTCGGGAACTCCTGACACGGGATCTCAAGGCAGAACCACGAGCATTGACGAGGAGGTGACCGCGTGAGAGCGATTCCGGCCGGACGGCTCTACTATTCCATCAGCGAGGTCAGCGACATGATCGGGGTCAAACCCCACGTCCTCCGGTACTGGGAGACGCAGTTCAAGATGCTGCGTCCCAAGAAAGGACGCGGGGGCGCCCGCATGTACCGCAAGCGCGACGTCGAGACTCTCTTCGAGGTAAAGCAGCTCCTCTACGACCACCGCTTCACGATCGCCGGGGCGAGAAGGAAGCTCCTGGACGATCGCGCGAGCAAGGAGCAGATGGAGCTGACATTCGCCCGCACGGACCGGGAGGAGATGCTTCGCGGGCTCAGGCGCGACCTGGAAGGCCTCCTCTCGCTCTTGCAGTCGGGCGCGAACGGGGCGCGGGCTCGCGCCCGGAAGTGACGCCCGGAACTCCTTGTAGGGGCGGCGGGCCTTGGTATAGGATTACCGCTGTCTCGAATTCCATCGACCCCTGAGGTCGGGGCGTAGCGCAGCCCGGTAGCGCACCTCCTTGGGGTGGAGGTGGTCGCAGGTTCAAATCCTGTCGCCCCGACCATTGAATCGATCGTTACGTCTCCGCCCCGCGGCCCGAAACCCCGGGGCGTTCTTGTTCCACCCCGTCTCCGAGGGCGAACCGTGACCGACCTGGGCTACACCCTCGCGTCGCTTCTGATCCGCCGCCTGCCGCCGAGCGCAACGGACTCGCTCGCCCGCGCGATCTCCGACTGCTATGTGCTCACCCATCCCGGCCGCGCGCGCGCCGTGGATCGAAACCTCGCCCGGATCTGGGAGGATGCGCGGCAGGAAGGGTCGCCTCCCCGCGCGCGGGAAACCTACCGCGCCTTCGCGCGGGCCCTCCGTGATTTTCTCGCACACGAGCCGGGAGTGAAAAGCCCCGGCATCCGGCTCGCTCCCGAAGCCCGCGCCTCGCTGGAAACCGCGCGTTGTTCCGGGCGCGGCGCCGTGCTCGTGAGCGGACACTTCGGACCGTGGGAGCGCGCGCTCCAGTGGCTTGCCGAGGAGCTGGGGGGGGTCGAGGCCCTGGCCGCTCGGCACAGGCTCGCCGCGGTGGACCGCTTCTTCATCGCGCGACGCGCCCGCGCCGGGGTCCGAACGCTCTGCTCCAGCCGTCCGGTCCTGAGCGCGCTCCAGAGCCTCAAGGCGGGCGGATGGATCGCGGCCCTCGTCGACCGGCCGCGGCACGGAAAGATCGGTCCGCTCTTCGAGGATTCGCGGTCGGGTCGTGAGCGCAAGGATCGGAGCATCGTTCCCATCGACCCGGGACCGCTCCTCCTCGCGCGGCGCGCCGGCGCGATCGTGATCCCCGGCGTCTCGACCTTCGCGCTCGACGGTGCGCTGGAGATCCGGCTCGATTCCCCCTTCACCCTCGATCCCGCACGCGGAGGGCTCGAGCTCCATCAGGGGGTCGCGCGGCTCCAGCGATTCTTCGACGCGCATGTCCGGGCGTATCCGACGCAGTGGTTCACCTGGGGCGCGGAGCGGGGCCTTTGCACCTCCCGTTCGTGAGGGCGATGGCCGTGATTCCCGCCCGGGACGCCGAGGCGACCCTAGGAGCGGTCATCCAGGGCGTGAAGAAGGCTCTTCCGGAAGCGACGGTCTTGGTTGTCGACGACGGATCAACGGACGCGACCTCGAAAGCCGCGCGCGACGCGGGGGCGGATGTGATCCGGCACGAGGTGAACCGCGGCAAGGGGGCGGCCCTCCAGACCGGCTTCGACGAAGCCTCGCGGCGCGGTGTCGAGCGCGTGCTCACGCTCGACGCGGACGGGCAGCACGATCCCGCCTACGCTCCGGGGCTGCTCCAGGCGCTCGACGCCTCCGATCTCGTGATCGGCTCGCGCGACGGAAATCGCGCGGGGATGCCGTGGATCCGGCGCGCCACCAACTCCGTGATGACCCGGATCGTTTCCGGTCTCGCGGGGAGGGAGATCCAGGACACGCAGTCCGGCTACCGCGCCATCCGGAGCGAGGTGCTGGCAGCCGTCCGGCCCGGAAGCTCCCGCTTCGAGTACGAATCGGAGTTTCTCATCGAAGCGGGGCGGAAGGGTTTTCGCATTGGCTCGGTCCCGATTCCAACGCTCTACAACGCTCCGGGAAGTCACATCGACCCCGTTCGCGACACCGTTCGGTTCATCCGGCTCCTCTTCAGGCGCTGGACCCACTGATGGACATCCTGGTCACGAACGACGACGGCATCCACGCCGACGGGCTCCGGGCGCTGACGAAGGCGCTCCGTCCGCTCGGCAACGTCACCGTGATCGCGCCCGACCGGGAGCAGAGCGCCGCCAGCCACGCCCTGACCCTCCACCGTCCGCTCCGCATCAAGAAAGTCGAGGATCGTGTGCTGAGCGTGGACGGGACACCGACCGATTGCGTGCTCCTCGGCGTCCATGGATTCCTCAAGCAGAAGCCCGACCTCGTGGTCTCCGGAATCAACCACGGGCCGAACATGGGGAACGACACCAGCTACTCCGGAACGGTGGCGGCGGCGGTCGAGGGAACCTTTCTCGGGATACCGTCCGTGGCGATCTCGCTCGCCACGTGGGACGAAGCCGATTTCGAGCCGGCCGGGGCTGTGGCGCACGATCTGGTGAAGACGTTCCTCCAGCACGGCATCCGCCCCGGAATGTGCATCAGCGTGAACATCCCCTCCATTCCGCGCGAGTCGATGAAGGGAATCCGGGTCACGCGCCTGGGGAAGCGCGTCTTCCGCGACGTCATCGTGGAGAAGACCGATCCCCGCGGAAAGCTCTACTACTGGATCGGCGGCGAGAACCCAACCTGGGAGCCGGACGAGCTGAGCGATTTCAACGCCGTGAGCGAGGGTTTTGTCTCGGTGACCCCGCTCCTGCTCGAGCTGACGGACTACAAGGCCATCGTGGAGATGGAGACCTGGGGGTTGAAGCTTGCCGGCACCCGCTGATTACGCCGTCGCGCGCCGGCGCATGGTCGAGGAGCAGCTCCGCGCCCGCGGCATCAAGGACGCGCGCGTGCTCCGCCTCATGGCCGCCGTGCCCCGCCATCTCTTCGTCGATCCGACGTTTTCGAGCCGCGCCTACAGCGACCACGCGCTCCCGATCGGGCAGGAGCAGACCATCTCGCAACCCTACATGGTGGCGCTCATGACCCAATCCCTGGGCCTCGAGGGGGACGAGAAGGTGCTCGAGATCGGCACGGGTTCGGGCTACCAAACCGCGATGCTCGCGGAGCTGGCCGACCGGGTGTTCAGCATCGAGCGCATCCCCGAGATCGGAATCGCGGCCCGCGAGCGGCTGACGCACATGGGCTATTCGAACGTGATCTTCCGCATCGGCGACGGCTCCATGGGGTGGCGCGAGATGTCCCCCTTCGACCGCGTGATCGTGACCGCGGGCGCGCCGCGGATCCCCTCCTTCCTCGAGGAGCAGCTCCGGATCGGCGGGTGGGGCATCGTTCCCGTGGGCGACGCATCCAACCAGAGCTTGGTGCGCGCCACGCGCACCGAGAGGGGACTCACGGAGGAGGTGCTCTGCTCGTGCACGTTCGTCCCGCTGATCGGAAGGGAAGGCTGGTCGGCCGAAGAGCCGGGCTGATGCCGCGCCTCGGCCGATTTCGAGGTGGCGCCGGTAAAATCCGCCCGCAAGCCCGGTTGACCGCAAGAAGCACCCGTTGGTAGACTGCCCCCGGGGGAATCCCGGCCCTCGATCTGCCTGTCATGCGGTCTCCGTCGGGGCGTGGCTCAGCCTGGTAGAGCACCTGGTTCGGGACCAGGGGGTCGGAGGTTCAAATCCTCTCGCCCCGACCATGTGACCGCCACCGGAACCGGGGCCGATCGAGGCCTACTCGACCCTACTCCCATTGATGCATACTCGCCCAGAGCGCCTGGTCGCTCACGTTCACGGACGTGTCCAAGGCGTCGGATTCCGTTACTTCGTCCACGACGCGGCTCAGTCGCTGGGGGTGGCCGGAACGGTGAGGAACTGCCGGGACGGCTGCGTCCGCGTGGAAGCCGAGGGTCCGAGGGCCCCTCTGGATCAGCTCCTGGCCCTATTGCGTCAGGGCCCTCCGGCCGCGCGGGTCACGCGCGTGACGGAGGAGTGGGGCGAGCCGCGGGGATTGACGAGGTTCACCATCCTGCCCGGTTGAGAGGAACATGAACGAGGAACACGACGGATTCCTGACGCACCTCACCGCCGCGATGCGCCGCGGACTGGAGCGAGGTCTGCTCGAAGCCGATGAGATCGAGACCCTCCTCCATTCCCCGGACTTCGATCCGGCCGCCTTCGACACGTTCCTCGCCGAGGCGCGGGAGCGCGGCGTGCGGCTCCCCGAGGACACCGCGGCGTCGGCCGAGTCCGAGGTCACATTCGCCGGCGACCACACGATCAGCGATATCGAGCGCCGCTACCTGGCCGAGATCCAGCGCTATCCGTTCCTCAAGCGCGAGGTCGAGCAGGAGCTGTGGGGGGCGATGCGCCGCGGAGACGAGGAGGCGCGGAAGTCCCTCATCCTCGCCTATCTCCGGCTGGTGGTCGCGATCGCGCGGGCGTATAGAAATCGCGGCGTCGAGTTCCTGGACCTGATCGAGGAAGGGAATCTGGGCTTGATCGCGGCGGTGGACCGCTACGACGTGGACCGCGGCGTGCACTTCAGCACGTACGCCACCTGGTGGATCCGCCAGGCGCTCGCGCGCGGCGTGGCGAACCAGGCGCGCACGGTGCGGATCCCGATCCATGTGCTCCAGACGGTGCGCCGCTACGTCGCGACGGAGCGGCGGCTCGAGCGCGAGCTGCGGCGCAGACCCGAAGTGGCCGAGATCGCCCTGGAGCTGGGAGTGGCCCTCCCGCGCGCGAACCGCCTGCGGACCATGATCCACGCCATCCGCACGCTCGACGTGGATCTGGGCGGTGATGCCTATCACGGGCTGATCGACAGCGAGGCGCTGGAGCAGCAGCCTTCCATCGACCAGATGGTGGAGATGCAGATGCGGAACCAGCACCTGGACGAGCTCTTGAAGAAACTTTCCGGCCGCGAGGAGGCGATCCTGCGTCTCCGGTATGGTTTCTACGACGACAAGATGCACACGCTGGCCGAGGCGGGGGAGCAGTTCGGCCTCTCGCGCGAGCGTATCCGCCAGCTGGAGCAGCGCGCGCTCTCGAAGCTCCGGCAGCTCATCGACGCGGACACGACGGAATCGGCCTCGGTGCACTGAGGCGGGACCGTCCTTACTTCCTCTTCAGCACATCCCGCAGTCTCATTTCCCGGAGCGCCGCCACGTAGTTGCTCTTCGCCGCCATCGCCGCGCCCTCCTCGCCGTGCCAGTTTCGCCTGAGCGCCAGGGTCAGGGTATCGGCGGCGGCCTGGGGGCGTCCCTCGAGGAGAGCCGCCACGCCCAGGTCGGCCATGGGCAGCGCGAAATCGGGGAAGAGGCGCACGCACCGGAGCGCCGCCGCTCGGGCCTCGGCCGTGAGGCCCATCTCGAGATAGCCCTGGGTCGCGAGCTCGAGCACGTTCGCGTTCGCGGGCTCGAGCGAGATCGCACGGTCGAACTCGGCCCGGATCGGCGCCACGGGCACAGTGCCCGGACCCGCCGCGGCCTGGGCCGCCAGGGTCCGCGCCCGGAGCGCGTGAAGCTCGCCGTCCTTGGGAGCGAGCCGTACCGCGCGCTCGAATGCCGCGCGGGCTGAAGCGAGCGCATCGCGCCGGCGGGCAGGATTGGATTCGGAGAACGCGCGCGCGAGAAGGGAGCGACCCAGCTCCGAAGCGTAGCGTGCGTCCCAGGGGGCAAGCGCGGACGCGCGTTCGAGCCGCTCCGCCCGCTCCGGCGACGTGATGGGCGCCCGGAGCGCGGGCGCCGCCGTGGTTTCGGCCATCCAGGGCAGGAGGACGAACAATATCCAGAGCAGCGCCACCGGCGCAGCAGCGATCGCGCGTGCCGGGCGGTCGGGAGCCGGGGAGCGATCGTCCCCCGCGTCACGACGCGTGCCCGCCGCCCATCCCGCCAGAGCCGCGGCAAGAACGCCGGTCGACGCGACCGTGAAGCCCACGAGCCCCAGTACCGCGAACGCCGCGAGCCCGCCTCCCGCGGCGGAGGCCCCCATCCGGGTCGATGGATCGGGATGACGCGACACCTCGAGGATCACGCGCGCCGCGAAGAAGAGGACCAGGAGCGCGGCGCCCAGCCCCAGGAATCCCTGGGTCGCCGCGATCTGGATCAGCTCGTCGTGCGCCTTGGCCGAAACGCCGTTCCACTCGATGCTCCAGTACTCCGGCGTGCGATATCGGGGGAAGGAGGCCAGGTAGCCGTCGGTTCCGACACCGAGCGCGGCATGGTCGAGCGCCATCGCGGTCCCCGCGCGCCAGAGGTGGACGCGCGATTGCGTGGATGGGGCGCTCAAGTCCGTGATCTGCCGGAGGCGGAGCAGGAGCTGAGGCCGGAGCGGCGTCACGATCGGGACCAGGAACGCGGCGACGGCAAGAGCCAGCACCGCGAGAACCAGACGCCGTCCGCCGCGCGCGGACCGCGCCCGCGAGCGCCAGGCGAGGAGTCCGAAGGCGGCGACCCCCGCGACGGCCGCAACCCAGGCGCCGCGTGAGAGCGTCGCGGCCAGGACGGGGGGCGAGACCGCTGCGAGCGCGATCCAGAAGAGGCGGCTCCGGCGGTCCCGGGCGTCCGCGGCTAGCCAGGCGAGCAGGGTCAGCGTCATCGCGATGTAGCCGCCGAGGTGATTCGCGTGCCCGAGCGTTCCCGACACGCGGCGCACATCGCCGAGGGTAGCGCTTCGCGTCCAGGGAAAGGGGTCGAGCCCGATGAGCTGGAGGGTCGCGTAGAAGAGCGCGACCGCGAGGCCCGCGGCGGCCGCGCGCGCGAAGCGACGGAGATGGCGAGGATCCGAGGCCAGCGATCGGGACGTGAAATAGACCATCGCGGTCGCGAAGGCGGTTTTCAAACCCGCCTCGCTCTCGTGGGCGCCGAAGAAGGCCGCGTCCCGCCGGACGGAGAAAAGCGCCGACAGTGCCGCCGAGAGAAGAAAGAGCGCGACGGCCCCTCCGAGAGGGTCGCGCTTCACGCTTTCCGACAGGCGCCCGCCTAGACCGCGCATCCATGCGCGCGGACCCCAAGCTCGAGCCCGCGCGATCTCGCTCGAAAGAAACGCGCCGAGCAGGACCAGCGCCCCGGTCGCCAGAAGCTCTGTCTTGGGAAACTCGAAGACCTCGGAGGTGCCCCGGTAGAACACGATCGGGACGAGCGCGATCCAGAAGAGGCGGCTCCGGCGGTCCCGGGCGTCCGCGGCTAGCCAGGCGAGCA
>Ga0066710_100007499_pt1 | contig 10430 bp, 10 predicted proteins | sample GraSoiAngelo_159_FD_79666 | JGI IMG/M metagenome (GOLD analysis project Ga0066710, IMG submission 79666) | Grasslands soil microbial communities from the Angelo Coastal Reserve, California, USA - 14_1009_16_40cm | ecosystem: Environmental > Terrestrial > Soil > Grasslands | place: USA...
CCTTCGCGTTGGAGCGCACCCACTCGAGCTCCTTCTTCATCGCCCTGGTGTGGGCGTCTTCGCTCTTTTGCTCCTGCTCGAGGCGGGCTTCCTTCTGCTCCAGCCAGTTGCTGTAGTTGCCCTTCCACGGGATGCCCGACCCGCGGTCGAGCTCGAGGATCCACTCGGCGGCGTTGTCGAGGAAGTAGCGGTCGTGGGTGATCGCGACCACCGTGCCGGGGAAGCGGCTGAGGAACTGCTCGAGCCAATCGACCGACTCGGCGTCGAGGTGGTTGGTCGGCTCGTCGAGCAGCAGCATGTCGGGCTTGGAGAGCAACAGGCGGCACAGCGCGACGCGCCGCTTCTCGCCGCCCGACAGCACGCTGATCTGCGCCTCCCACGGCGGCAGGCGCAACGCGTCGGCGGCGAGCTCGAGCTGCAGGTCGGTGTTCTCGGAGCCGGCCGCGGCGATGATCGCCTCGAGCTCGTGCTGCTCGGCGGCGAGCTTGTCGAAGTCCGCGTCGGGGTCGGCGTATTCGGCATACACCTCGTCGAGCCGCGCCTTCGCTGCGAGCACGCCGCCGATGCCCTGCTCGACCGCATGACGCACCGTCTGGTCGGGGTCGAGCTGCGGCTCCTGCGGCAGGAAGCCGACCTTCAGCCCCGGCATCGGCGTGGCTTCGCCTTCGATGTCGTGGTCAAGGCCCGCCATGATCTTCAACAGCGTGCTCTTGCCCGAGCCATTCAGGCCGAGCACGCCGATCTTCGCGCCGGGAAAGAAACTGAGCGAAATGTTCTTGAGGATCTGGCGCTTGGGCGGAACGGTCTTGCCCACGCGGTTCATCGTAAATACGTACTGAGCCATGCTGGTGTCCTGGAGGGAAAGGGGCGAGACCGCAGAACGCGGGCGCCATGCCGCTATTGTCGCTGCACTGCGAACCCGGGGGCTTTCTGCTACGGTGGCGCCTCACCCGATGCCGCCTCGCATGCCTCGCCTGCTCTACCTCTTGTCGCTGTGCAACCTCGTGATGGGGACCGGGGCCTTCGTGCTCAGCGGCATCCTCGCGCCGATGAGCAGTGCGCTGCATGTCAGCGTTGCGACTGCCGGCCAGGCAATGACGGTCTACGCCTTGTCGACTGCCGTGCTCGCGCCGCTGACGCTGGTGCTGACCGGCAGCTGGCCGCGCCGGCGTGCGCTGTGCTTCGGGCTCGCGCTGTTCGCTGCCGGCAATGCGTTGTGCGCGCTCGCGCCGACGTTTCCCGTGCTGCTCGGTCGGTGCCGTTGACGCAGGGTCACTACGCGCTGCTGGTCGCGGTGTTCATGACCTGGGGCACGGCCGGCTTCGGCATGATGACGCCACAGCAGTCGCGCCTCGCGGCGCTCGCTCCGCCGCAAGCGCCGATCCTGCTGTCGCTCAATTCGTCGATGCTGTACTTCGGCACCGCGCTCGGCGCGGCGATCGGGGGGGCAGTCGCCGGCGAGCTCGGCTTTGCCCGCCTCGCCTGGGTCGGCGTGCCGTTCGTGCTGGCCGGCCTCGCGACGCTGCGGATCAACGCACGAAAGCCAGGGCTTCTCGAAGCAGCGTGATGCGCCCCACCCGTTAGAATGCGCCACCAGCCCGGACACCAGTCACCTGCGCTGCCGTCATTCCTGACCTGAGCCCCGCGCTCAAAACAAAAATTTGGCCTGCGACTGGCGCTCCATCCGGGCGACAGGCCGACATCTCGTTGGATCCCCATGTCTTTTGATTCTCTCGGCCTCGCCGAGCCGCTGCTGCGTGCCGTGCACGAACAGGGCTACACCGTTCCCACCCCCATCCAATCGCAGGCGATTCCCGCCGTGCTGTCCGGCGGCGATCTGCTCGCCGGCGCGCAGACCGGCACCGGCAAGACCGCCGGCTTCGTGCTGCCGATGCTGCAACGCCTCGCAGCCAAGCCCGCCGTGCGCGACGCGCGCGGCCGCCTGCCGATCCGCGCGCTGATCCTCACGCCGACACGCGAGCTCGCGGCGCAGGTCGAAGAGAGCGTGCGCAACTACGGCAAGTACATGAAGCTCGCGTCGATGGTGATGTTCGGCGGCGTCGGCATGCAGCCGCAGATCGACAAATTGCGCAAAGGCGTCGATATCCTCGTCGCCACGCCGGGCCGATTGCTCGACCACGCGCAGCAGCGCACGCTCGACTTGAGCCACGTCGAGATCTTCATCCTCGACGAGGCCGATCGCATGCTCGACATGGGCTTCGTCCACGACATCAAGAAGGTGCTCGCGCTGGTGCCGGCGAAGAAGCAAAGCCTCTTGTTCTCGGCGACCTTCAGCGACGAGATCAAGAACCTCGCCGACCGCCTGCTCAACAAGCCGGCGCTGATCGAAGTCGCGCGGCGCAACCAGACTGCCGAGCTGATCGCGCAGAAGGTGCACCCGGTCGGCCGCGAGATGAAGAAGGACTTGCTGGTCCATTTGATCAAGAGCAACGACTGGCACCAGGTGCTCGTCTTCACGCGAATGAAGCACGGTGCGAACCGCCTCGTCGAGCACCTGCTGAAGCAGGACGTGAGCGCGATGGCGATCCACGGCAACAAGAGCCAGAGCGCGCGCACCAAGGCGCTCGCCGACTTCAAGAACGGCGAGCTGCGCGTGCTCGTCGCGACCGACATCGCCGCGCGCGGCATCGACATCGACCAGCTGCCGCATGTCGTCAACTTCGAGCTGCCCAACGTGCCCGAGGACTATGTGCACCGCATCGGCCGCACCGGTCGCGCCGGCACGCCGGGCGAAGCGATCTCGCTGGTCTGCGTCGACGAGGACGGCTTTCTGCGCGACATCGAAAAGCTGATCAAGCGCGAGATCCCCAAGCAAATCATCCCCGGCTTCGCGCCGCATCCGGGCGAGAAGCCCGAGCCGATCGTGCTCGGCCGGATGGTGATCGGCGCCGGCGCGGGTCGCGGCGGCGGCCATCGGCATTCGAACGGCGGTGCGCATGCATCGCGTGGTCGCAACGACTCGCGCAACGCGCAGCCGGCCGCGCGCCCTGCGGGTCCGCGTCCTGACGCGCGCCGACAGGGAAAGCCGCCGGCGCGACTGACGCAGCCGAAGCGCTGAGGCAGGCGCAGAGCGTTTTCTGAATTTCTCCCTCTCCCGCTGGGAGAGGGCGGGGGTGAGGGCCAGCGGCCTCACCTCCACAACCGCGCCCTCACCCTAATCCTCTCCCAGAGGGAGAGGGAACGATAGCCTCCGCGCTGAATGTCTTCAGATCCAGCCGCCCGGCGCTACAGTCCCTGCATGACGGACCCGACTCACCGCACCACGCGCGTCGCGCTGCTGGCCGGCGCGACGGGCCTGGTCGGGCGCGCGTTGCTGCACACGCTGCTCGATTCGCCGCGCTACGCGCTCGTGCATGCGCTGCTGCGGCGCGCGGCGCCGAGTCTCGCGACGAGCGAGAAGCTGACGCTGCACAGCGTCGACTTCAACGCATTGCCGCCGGTGATGCCCGCCGTCGACGACGTGTACATCGCGCTCGGCACGACGATCAAGGCGGCCGGATCGGAAGCGGCATTCCGCCATGTCGACTTCGATGCCGTCGTCAACACCGCGCGCGCGGCGCGCGAAGCCGGCGCGACGAATCTCGCGGTGGTGTCGGGGCTCGGCGCGAATGCGAAGTCGCGCGTCTTCTACAACCGCGTCAAGGGCGAGATGCAGGATGCCGTCAGCCGACTCGGCTACACCAGCGTCGTCATCGCGCAGCCGTCGCTGCTCGTGGGCGACCGTGCCGCGCTCGGCCAGCCGCCACGCGCCGGCGAGGAGTGGACGATGCGCATGCTGCGCCCGGTGATGCCGGTGCTGCCGAGCGGCGTGCGGCCGATCGATGCGGCGGTGGTCGCGCGTGCGCTGGTGCAGGCGACGCTCGCGGCGCGGCCTGGGGTTCACATCCTCAGCTCGGCGGCGATGCAGTCGATGCGATCCTGAATCGGCAGCTCAGCCCGCGGGTGATCCAGCAAACCGCAGCGCGTCGATCGCACCGCCGACGCGTGCATGCTCGCGCTGCAGGGTTTCGACATGGCGCCGTGCATCTTCGACACGGCGGTCGTCGAGCAGCGACTCGACCGTCGCACACAGCGCGGCGAAGCCGAGGGCGCCGACGTTGGCGCTGCTCGACTTGAGTGAATGCACCGCGCGCGTCGCGGAGTCGACATCGCCCGAGCCGATCGCCGTGATCAATGCGCTGAGCAGCGCACCCGACGAGCTCGCATACATCGCGAGCACCTTGCGCAACAGGCCCCCGCCCGCCTCGGCGTCGATGCGCCGCAACTCGGCGACGGCTTCGGCATCGAGCACCGCGCCGGCGCCGTTCGCCGCCACGGCGTCGCGCAATGGCGCAGGCCGCGACGGCCGGTCGTTCACGGCGCCGTCGAGCGGCGCCGGCCGCGTCGTCCAGCGCGTCCACTTGCGAATCAGCGTCTCGATCTGCCGCTGCGTGAAGGGCTTGCTGACGTAGTCGTCGAAGCCCGCGGCGAGGCAGCGCTCGGCATCGCCGACCAGCGCGTTGGCGGTCAGCGCGACGATCGGCAAGTCGGGCGGATTCATTCGCTGCTGCGACGCATCGCCGGCCGCGCCGCCGCGAAAGCGCGCGACGGCTTCGAAGCCGTCCATCTCGGGCATCTGGCAATCCATCAGCACCATGTCGAACGGATATTGCGACAGCGCCCACAGCGCCTCGGTGCCGCTGGCCGCAACCATCGCCTCGCAGCCCAGCGCGTGCAGCATCGCCTTGATCACTTCCTGGTTCACGCCGTTGTCTTCGGCCACCAGCACCCGCGCACCGAGCGCCGCTGCCGGCGCATCATTGCTCGCGCCGGCGTCGCTCGCCGGTTGGATCGCGCGCAGCAGCTCGTGCTGGCGGATCGGCTTGGCGACGTAGAGGTCGACACCGGCGGCCCGTGCACGGCGCGCATCCTCGTCGGTGCCGACCGAGGTCAGCATCACCAAGCGCTGCGGCGCCAGATGCGACTCGCGGCGCACCCGCTCGGCGAACTCGACGCCGTCCATCACCGGCATCTTCATGTCGATGACGGCAACATCGAACCGCTCTTTGCGGCCGTGCGCCTCACGCAGCCGCTGCAGCGCATCGCGGCCATGAACGGCGAGCGTCACACGCATGCCCCAGCCCTTGAGGTGAGCCTCGATCACCGCCGCATTGGTCGGGTTGTCTTCGACGATCAATGCGCTCTTGCCGCGCAGGCCGGCCGGGTCGGCCGGTGGCGGCGCGATGGCTGCCGCGCCAGTGGCCAGCGTCAATGGCAGGCAGAACGAAAACGTCGACCCCGCGCCGAGTTCGCTACGCACATCCAGCGTCCCGCCCATCATCTCGACCAGTTGGCGGGTGATGACAAGGCCAAGCCCGGTGCCGCCGAAGCGCCGCGTCATCGACCCGTTGGCCTGCGTGAAGGCCTGGAACAGCTTCTCGAGCGTTTCGGCGTCCATGCCGATGCCGCTGTCGCGAACCGAGAACTCCAGCAGCGCGACGCCGGCGTTCGCGTCGGATCGGCGCCGCGCGACTCGCATCGCGACTTCGCCGACCGACGTGAACTTGATCGCGTTGCCGACCAGGTTGGTGACGATCTGGCGCACCCGCCCCGGGTCGCCGACGACGCCGTCGGGCACGTCGGCATCGATCTGGCAGATCAGCTCGATGCGCTTCTGATGCGCACGCGGCGCGAGCAGCTCGAACGCGTCTTCGAGCACATGACGCAGGTTGAAGTCGGTGCGGTCGAGCTCGAACTTGCCGGCTTCGATCTTCGAGAAATCGAGGATGTCGTTGATGATGCCGAGCAGCGCTTCGCCCGAGCGATACACCGTTTCGGTGAAGCGCCGCTGCCGCGCCTCGAGCGGCGTTCCCAGCAGCAGCTCGGTCATGCCGAGAATGCCGTTCATCGGCGTGCGGATCTCGTGGCTCATGTTGGCGAGGAACTGCGACTTCGCGCGGCTCGCCGCCTCGGCGTCTTGCGCGAGACCCTGTGCCTGCAGCGTGACTTCGTGCAGCTCGCGGGTGCGCTGCTCGACCTGCTGGCGGTATTCGAACAGGCTGCGCTCCATGGTCGCGAGCGACGCGAGCAGGCCGTCGAGGTCGGCGCGGGTGTCGTGGCCGGGCTCGCTCGACAGATCGCCGCGCGCGATCCGCTGGGCCGCGGCGACGGCGCGCGCCAGTGGCTCGGTCACCCCCTTGACCATGCCGTAGAGAAAGTACGCTGCCGCCGCGAGCGTGAACAGTGCCGCGAGCGCGACCACGCTGTACTGCGTGCGCGCCGCGGCGATCGCGCCGACGATGGCCGCTTCCTCGACGCGGTCGGAGTCGAAGGCGCGATGCTCGAGTTGCTGGTCGACGAAGTTGATCGTGCCGCGCAGCGGCAGCGCGCGCGCAATCGACGCGTCGCTCGCCAACGCGCCGGCGATGGCGTCGAGCGCAGCGGTGAGCTCGTTGGCGTCGCTCGCCGGTTCCTCGGCCATCAGCTCGTTGGTGTGCTGCCGCGCCACGTCGAGCGCGGCCAGGGCAGGCCGGGCGACACGCCCGCTGTCGACCGCGTCGCTGACGCCTTGCACGAAGCGGCGAAATGACTCGTGCGCCTGCTTGGCCTTGCTCGTGATCTGGAATGCGTGGTCGACGACCTCGGCGCGGCGCAAGTCCATCCACGATTGATAGGCAAGCAGCAGCGTGACCGGCAACAGGATCACCAGCATTTGCAGGATCAGTCGCCACTTCAGCGACTGCACGCGGAGCTTCTTCATGGGGCGGCGGCGGGGGTGCCTGCGGCGCAGGCGCAGCGAACGAGGCTGGAATGGTCGCGGCTGCGGCGCAACTTTGCTCGCAGAGATTGGGGCTGAAAACCGGCCTGCTCGATCGATTGGCCACGCGCGCGGGACTGAACAATCGGTCTCCTTCACCGGAGAAGACTCGGATGAACCCTGCCTGCACGACGCCGCGCCGCCTCGCCGCGCTCGTCATCGCCTTCGGCATCGCCGCGCCGGCGCTGGCGCAATCGGCGAATGCCGACACCGCGCAGCTCGAGCGCCGCCTCGAGCAAAGCGTGCGCATGATCGAGGCGCTGACCACGCGCATCGAGCAGCTGGAAAAGCAGCTCGCCGTGACGACGACCAAGCCGGCCGCCGTGGCCGCCGCGCCGGCACCCGCGGCCACCGCACCGCGCGATGTCGCTGCGCGGCTCGACGAAGTCGAAAAGACCGTCGGCCAATTGACCTCGTCGAGCAGCCGCGACTTGCGCGACTCGGGCCTGCCGCTGCACGGCTTCGCCGACGTCGGATTGCACGCGTCGCACAACCCGCCGCCGGGCCGGCGCGACGGCTTCGCGATCGGCTCGCTCGACTTCTATCTGACGCCCGAGCTCGGCCCCAATGTGCGCACCTTGGTCGAGCTGAATTTCGGCGTCTCCGGCAACGGCGAGACCGAGGCCGACCTCGAGCGCGCCCAGATCGGCTACGTGTTCAGCGACCAGCTGACGCTGTGGCTCGGCCGCTTCCATTCGCCATTCGGCTACTGGAACATGGCCTTCCACCACGGCGCGCAGATTCAGCCCTCGGTCGGGCGGCCGCGCATGCTCGACTTCGAGGACGACGGCGGCATCATGCCGGTGCACACGACCGGCGTCTGGGGCACCGGCAGCGTTCGGATGTCGGGCGGCCGGATCGTCTATCACCTGTATGCCGGCAACGGCACTCGAATCGCCAACGGCGCACTCGACCCGAACCCCGGCGGCGACGACAACGGCAACAAGGTCGTCGGCTTCGGCCTCGGCTACCGTTTCGGCGGCGCGCTCGACGGCCTCAGTGCCGGCATCAACGGCTTGCGCCAGACCGTGGTCGCCTACGACGCCGCGGATCAAGCGCTGAGCCGCACGCGCCTGGTCATGCTGGGCGCTTACGCCGCGTACGACAACGACGGCTGGGAAGCGATGGGCGAGGCCTACCGCTTCCGCAACGCCGACATGAGCGGCGGCAGCGGCACGCACGGCAGCTCGGCTGGCTATGTTCATGTCGGCCACACCGTCGGCGAACGCTGGGTGCCTTACTACCGGTTCGAGAAGGCATCGCTCGATCAGGCCGACAACTATTTCCTCGCGCAAGCCAACGGCCGCTCGTACACGCGCCATGTGCTGGGCCTGCGCTACAACGCCGACCCGCGCGCTGCCGTCAAGCTCGAGCTGAACCGCACCCGCGACGAAGGCGTCGCCCGCGCGCTCGACGAGCTGCGCCTGCAATACGCGGTCAGCTTCTGAACATTGCACATGAGAAAGCTGCTGACCCTGCTGCGCTCACTGGCCGTCGCCGCGCTGATCGGTGCGGCGCTGCCGGCGTGGTCCGGTGATGTTTACGTGATCGCGAACCTCCCGCTCGAGCTGACCCCCGAAGAGGTGAAGGAAGTTTTTCTCGGCGAGGTGCAGTTCGCCGGCGCGCTCAAGCTGCAGCCGGTCGACAACGCCGGCGCGCAGCCCGACTTCGTCGCCAAGGTGCTGAAGATGTCGAGCACGAAGTACTCGGCGTCGTGGACCAAGAAGGCATTTCGCGATGGCCTCAATGCGCCGCCGCTGAAGGCGACCGACGCCGAAGTGCTCGGCTTCGTCAAGGCCAATCCGGGCGCGATCGGCTATGTGAGCTCACCGCCGGCCGGCGTGCATGTCGTCGGCAAGTTTTGACGCTGCTCGATGACTGCCGTGCTCGGTTCGCTCGTTCGCCGCTTGGCGATCGTGCTCGCCTTCGCAGTGGGATCGGCGACGGCTCAGGCGCAAGGCATCTCTGAAAGCGCCTACGCGCTGAACCTGGGCTTCGTCGACGACCATGGCGCGACGCGCGCACTCGCCGAATGGCGCGGCCACCCGGTCGTGATGACGCTCGCCTACGGCGCGTGCCGCAGCGTCTGCTCGTCGACGCTGCGCTCGCTCGAAGAATTGCAAGCGGCAGCCGACCGCAAGGGCATCGCGATCGACGTGGTCGTCGTCAGCATCGATCCCCAAAGCGACACGCCGCAAGCCTGGGCGCAATTCCGCAAGTCACGCCGCTTGACGCGCGCCAATTGGACCTTTCTGTCGGGCAGCGCCGAGTCGACTCGAACGCTGGCGCGCTTTCTCGGCGTCAGGTTCTGGAGCTACGACGAGCACGTGATGCACGACTTCAAGATCGTGCGGCTCGCGCCCGACGGTGGCATCGCCGCGTCGCTCGACTGGCAGCATCGCGAGGTCGACCGGCTGCTCTGATCCGGGCACGAACCCTTTCTCGCGAAGCTCCCGTCCGATCGCACTGAGCCTGTCGAAGTGCCCGCGCAGATCGGGGTGAGGCTTCCTTCGACAGGCTCAGGACGATCGGAAATGCAGGCTCAGCCCGAACGGGAGTTGAAGGACCAGTCTCTCCCCCCATTCGCTCATTTCCTTGCATCTGGACGCGACTTGACACAGCGCTGGCACGCGGCTCGCGTTAGCGTGTCGAGTTCTTCTGGAGGTTTCGTCATGAGCAACACTTGGCGCACCGCGTGGCCGGGCCATGACATCGTTCTTTTCCGTGACGACGCGGAAGTGGATCGGGTCAGCGCGCCGCAGATCGAGCGGATCATCTTCGTCTATCGCGGCGCAGGCGAATCGGCCGGCGACCTGATGCACGCGGTGGTCGAGACGAGCGAGCATTGCTTCCTCTTCCCGGCGAACACCGGCTTTGCCGGACGAATCAACTTCGAGCGCGTCGAGTACTGGGCCGAGCGCGGCTGCGTCTACTGGATTCATCAGTCGCAGGCGCCGTTGCCGCTGCGGCTGCGGCGCGGGCGCTGGTGGCTGCGCTTGTCGGGGCCGGGATACTCGAAGCTGCCGCACGCCGAGCTCGCGTCGATCATCGACCACTGGCCGCTCGAAGGGCCGCAGACCTGGGACCAGCGCAAGTGGCGGCGCATCGAGCGCAGCCGCCCGTTCGCAGCGCGCGAAGACGACCACCGGGCGCGCGCATGAACCGATTCGCGTGACCCACAATGAACAAACCCGGCCGAGGCCGGGTTTGTTCATTGGAGCGAAGCTCGATCAGGCCGCAGGTGCCGAAGCCGCCTTCTTCTTCGACGAATGCTTCTTCTTCTTTGCCATGGCTTTCTTGGTGTCCTTGGCGCTGGACGCGCTCATCGCCGGGGTGGCCGGGGTCGCGGGCGTGGCGGCGGTGGCCGGGGTTGCCGGCTTGGTCGCGGTGGCAGGGCTCGCCGGTTTGGCCGGGGTGGCGGGAGTTGCCGGGGTGGCGGTTTGGGCCAGGGCGCCCAGCGAGAACGTGGCGGCAATCAATGCGGCGAGAAGTTTGTTCATCAGGAATCTCCTTGAGGGATCAGTGGAAGAGCTGTTTGCTCGCATCAACAACGCCGGCCTCTCTGAGCCCGTTGACCTCACACGGTGGCGCATTCGCCGAAAAGCGGGTGAGC
>Ga0066710_100007500_pt1 | contig 10430 bp, 8 predicted proteins | sample GraSoiAngelo_159_FD_79666 | JGI IMG/M metagenome (GOLD analysis project Ga0066710, IMG submission 79666) | Grasslands soil microbial communities from the Angelo Coastal Reserve, California, USA - 14_1009_16_40cm | ecosystem: Environmental > Terrestrial > Soil > Grasslands | place: USA...
AGATCCGAGATTCCCTGGACGGCCCGCCGCAGGCTGTCGTCGGCGTAGAGGAAGGCCGCGGAGAGAGCCATCTTCTTGTCCACCGTGGCCAGGAGCTTCTCGTTGGGAATGGCGATGACCGTGTCCACACAGTCCTGGAGCTCGCGGAGCCCCTGGTCCGACTGCTCCCTGCGGCGCTTCCCCTCGAAGGCGAACGGTTTCGTCACCACCGCCACGACCAGCGCACCCAGCTCCTGCGCCAGGTTGGCGATGATGGGAGTGGCGCCGGTTCCGGTGCCTCCACCGAGGCCTGCCGTGATGAAGACCATGTCGGAGCCCGACAGCAGCTCCAGGATCTTCTCCGAGTCCTCCAGGGCCGCCTGGCGGCCGGTGTCGGGGTTGGCGCCGGCGCCCAATCCCTTCGTGAGCTTGGAGCCGATCTGGAGGCGCACCGAGGCCTTGGAGGAGCGCAAAGCCTGGCAGTCGGTGTTGGCGGCGATGAACTCGACGCCCTGAAGGTTGTTGGCAATCATCCGGTTCACGGCGTTGCCGCCCCCTCCTCCGACCCCGATGACTTTGATGTTGGCGCCGACCTCCCGCGCCTCCGCGAGGACCAGCTTGGCTTTTTTGTCCTGGCCGGGTTCCGGATCTTCCATGCGGATCATTGAACGTCCCCCTGACTGGTGTGCCTCCCGGCTTTCAAAGCCGGGGAGGCGGCTCTGGCCCCGCGTCCCGTCGGCGGGGCCGCTTCGGCGTTTCAAAACAACTCCTGGATCCAGGTCCTCACCCGCTCTCCCATACGGATGAAGAAGAAGGGATTGGCCGGTGGCTCGATCTCCACCCGGCGCGTCCGGTGCCGGTATCCGTAGAGGATCAACCCGACGGGCGTGCTGTAGAGCGGGTTGTTCACCCCCTCCGAGAGGCCCGCGAGGTTGATGGGGGCTGCGCGACGCACGGGCATGTCCAGCACGTCCTCGGCGATTTCCGGGATCCCCTCCATGATGGAGCCCCCTCCCGTCAGGACGGCGCCCGCGTTCATCGACTTGTCGAAGCCGGTCCGGACGATCTCCTCGTTGATGAGGGAAAAAATCTCCTCCGCGCGGGGCTGGATGATCTCGCACAGGATCTGCCGGGAGAGGACCCGGGACTTTCTGCCCCCGACCGTGGGAACCTCGATGCTGTCCTCCTCCCCCACCAGACCCGGGAGCGCGCAACCGTACTTCTTCTTGATTCGCTCCGCCTCGGGGACCGGAGTCCTCAGTCCCACGGCGATGTCGTTGGTGAAATGGTCGCCGCCGGTCGGAAGGACGCAGATGTGGCGGATCGCTCCGCGCTCCAGCAGTGCGAGGTCGGTGGTCCCGCCGCCGATGTCGATGATCGCGACCCCCATCTCCTTCTCGTCGGCGGTGAGCGTCGCTTCGGCGGCGGCCAGCTGCTCGAGGACGGTGTCCTCCACCTCGATGCCGGCCCGGTTGACGCAGTTCACGATGTTCTGGACGGAGGAGACCGAGCCGGTGACGATGTAGACGTTCGCTTCCAGACGCGTCCCGGTCATGCCCACCGGGTCCCCAATCCCTTCCTGGTCGTCCACGATGAACTCCTGGGGGAGCACGTGGAAGATCTCCCGATCGGGAGGGATGGAGACCGCCCGGGCCGCGTTGAGGACCCGGGTGATGTCAGCGCGGGTCACCTCGTGGTCCTTGCCCGATACGGCCACCACGCCGCGGCTGTTGAATCCGCGGACATGCCCGCCGGCGATTCCAACGAACGCCTTCTCTACGCTGACTCCGGCCATCAGCTCCGCCTCCTCAACCGCCGACTTGATGGAGTCGATGGTGGCGTCCAGGTTGATGACCGCCCCTTTGCGGAGGCCTTTGGAAGGACACGTGCCGAACCCCACGATGTCCATCGAGCCGTGCTCGTTGGGCTCCGCGATGGTGATGCAGACTTTCGTGGTTCCGATGTCCAGTCCGACGATGTGTTTAGCGCTGCGCCCCATGCTCCAAGATCCTCCCCGCTGCAGGCATGATGCTGATCCGATCCTTCCACCTCAGGTCGACGTAGCGCACGTCGCCGTAGTTGGAGGCGATGTAGTTCCGCATGGTCAGGTAATTGTCCAGGTTCAGCCCGAAGGAGTCCGGGCTCACCCGGATCGGAGCCGACCCGTCGTTGAGCCGGACCTGAAGCGCCGCGTCGTCGCTGACGTCGATCTCCGAGACCGAGTCGGCGAGCCGCGGCCGCGTCCGGTAGAGAAAGTTCGCGAAGGCCGCCCCCATCTGGATCTTCCGCTTCAGCGTCTCGCGACCCGCGCGGTCGAGACCGGTCAGGATCGGGAAGTCGTAGTCGGCGTAGTCCGGGCCGAAGCGATCGAGCAGGATCCCGTCCCCGTCCGCCAGATAAATCCCGTCCCGGATCCTGACGAGTACCTCGGGGACCCGCTCCTCGATCTGGATCAGCAGGGCGTCGGGGATCCGGCGCTTGGCGTGGACCGTCCGGATCCAGGGGGCCGCCTCCAGGCCCGATTGGAGGGCCTCCAGGTCGGCCGTAAAGATATTCCGTCCCAGGTACCGGTCCGTCACGACCCGGATCTGACGCTCGGGGGCGTACCCCGATCCCTGCACCAGCATCCGCCGGACCGTGAATCGCTCCGAGTGGGTCAGGTAGTGATGTCCGCTCCACGCCGCGAGGACCACGAGCGCCAACACGGCCAGATGGAGCCCCATCCAGGAGGCCGACCGGAGAAGGCTCCGCGCGCGCCGGCTCTTCCGGACCTGCTCGTTGCGGGTCCGCCGGAGGAACCGGTTCTCCACGGGGGGGACGAGGGGGCGGCTCATTCCCAGACGACGACCTCCATCTCGAGGGCCACTTCGAACTCCTTCAGGACCTTTTCCCGGATCAGATCGGCGAGCGCCATGACGTCGGAGAAAGTGGCTCCTCCCGTGTTCACGATGAAATTGCCGTGGACCTCCGAGATTCTGGCCCCGCCGCGCGCGGTTCCTTTGAGCCCGGCCATCTGGACGAGGCGTCCCGCGTTGCTGCCGGGCGGATTCTTCCAGACGCAGCCCGAGCTGCGGACTCCGGCGGGTTGGGTCTTCCTGCGCTTGTCGCGGATGGGGCGGAGAACCTCCTCGATCTCGGAGGGCTTCCGCGCCAGCAGCTCGAATTCGGCCTCAACCACCGCCGCGTTCCCCACAAACGGAGATCCCCGGTAGACGAACTCCGAGGGAGAAACCCGTCTCCGCTCGACCCCCCCCTGCCGGTCGAGGAGCGTCACCTCGCATACGCGGGATTGCATCGAGACGCCGAAGGCTCCCGCGTTCATGCGCACCGAGCCGCCCACCGAGCCGGGTATCCCTTCCGCCCACTCGAGACCCGAGAGGCCGAGGCGAGTGAGCCGGGAGACGAGCGAGGGGAGTCTCCAGCCGGCGGCCACCCGGACCCGGGTGCCCTCCACCTCCATCTCCCCGGTCAGGTCGGACAGGCATATGACTACCCCCCGGAACCCCGCGTCCGAGACGATCAGGTTGGAGCCGGCTCCCAGGAAGGCGAGCGGAATTCCCTCGTCGCTGAGCCCCGCCAGAGCCTGGGCCAGGGAAGGCACTCCGGTGGGACGCAGGAGAAAGTCGGCGGGCCCCCCGACCCCCAGGGTCGTCAGGCGCGAGAGGGGGAAGTCCCTCTCCAAAGGGACGGCGGAGGCTCTCAAGATTTCCGCCGCCTTCCCGGCCCAGCCTCCCGCCATCGGCTCCTTCCCCGCCCGCCGCCGGTGCCCGCGTCCTCCATTGGGCATCGCGGCCGACGTCCTCACGATGCGGCCCCCATCCGGCGCAGAAACTCCTCCCCCGCCTTCCAGACCGATCCCGCTCCCAAGGTGATCACCATGTCGCCGGGGCGGACGCTGGAAAACAGGATGTCGGGAACATCCTTCAAGTCGGGGACGAAGATCACGTCCGGGTGACCCCGGTCGCGGATCGCTGTCGCGAGGCCGTCACCGCTCACGCCGGGAATCGGGTCCTCTCCCGCCGGGTAGATTTCGGTCACGACGACGACATCGGCGAGCTCGAAGGAGCCGGCGAACTCCTTAGCAAGCGCCTTCACCCTCGAATACCGGTGGGGTTGGAAGACCACGATCGTCCGCCGGTCCCACCCCCGTCGGGCCGCCTGGAGCGTGGCCTGGATTTCCACGGGGTGGTGGCCGTAGTCGTCGATGACCAGGATTCCCTTCACCTCTCCCTTCAGCTGGAACCGGCGGTCGGCGCCCCGGAAGCTCGAAAGGTGGGAGGCGATGGCGCCGAAGGGCACCTCCAGCTCCAAACCCACGGCGATCGCCGCCAGGCCGTTGCTGATGCTGTGGCGCCCCGGCACGGCGAGGGTCAGCGGACCCAAACTCTTTCCCCGACGGAAGGCCTCGAAGCGGGCGGTGAACTCTTTCAGCTCGATCCGGTCGGCCGTGAGGTCCGCGCCCTCCGCGAGACCGTACGTGAAGACCCTGCGCTCCAGCCGGGGCAGGATCGACCGCACGCCGGGATCGTCCAGACAGACGATTCCCGTGCCGTAGAAGGGGACCTTGTTGAGGAAGTCCACGAAAGCGTCCTGAAGGCGGGAGAGGCTCCCGTAGTGATCCAGGTGCTCCGCGTCGATGTTGGTCACCACCGCGATGGTGGGGGAGAGGTGAAGGAACGAGCCGTCGCTCTCGTCCGCCTCGGCCACGAGCAGATCCCCCTTCCCCAGCTTGGCGTTGCTCCCCAGGATGCCCAGCCGCCCACCGATGACGATGGTCGGATCCAGCCCGGTACCGGCGAGAACCTGCGCGACCATGGAGGTGGTTGAGGTCTTGCCATGGGATCCGGCGATGGCCACGCCGTATTTCATCCGCATCAGCTCTGCGAGCATCTCCGCCCGTGGGATCACCGGGATCTGACGCCGCCGTGCCTCCACTACCTCCTCGTTGGTGGGACGCACGGCCGAAGAGACGACCACCACGTCGGCGCCCTCCACGTTCGATGCCGAGTGCCCGAGAGTCACCTTCCCCCCCAGCTCCTCCAGCCTCCGCGTCACTCCGCTCGCCGCCAGGTCCGATCCCGTCACCCGATAACCCAGATTCAGGAGCACTTCGGCGATCCCGCTCATCCCGATCCCGCCGATGCCGACGAAGTGCACCTGACGGACCTTCTTCATGTCATGAGCTCTTCCACCAGCTCGGCGACTCGGGCGGTGGCGTCCGGGCGGGCCAGGGGCGCGGCCGCGCGCTCCATGGCCGTGATCCGGTCCGGGTTCCGCGCCAACGCCTCGATCTCCTGAGCCAACCGCTCGCCGGTCAGTTCCGACTCGGCAAGGACCCGGGCGGCCCCTGCCTTTCCCAGCTTTTCCGCGTTGGCACGCTGGTGGTCGTTGGCCGCCTTCGCGAAAGGAATGAGGAGGGAGGCCTTCTGGCAGGCGGTCAGCTCCGCGACCGTGGTGGCTCCTGCGCGCGAGATCACCAGGTCGGCGCGGGCGTATTCCGCCGCCATGTCGTCCAAATACGGCACCACCTGCGCTTCGAGACGCTGGGCCCGATAGGCGGCCTCCACCTTCTCGCGATCCTGCTCCCCCGTCATGTGGACGATCCTCAGGGCGAGTCTCAAGGGCGCCAGATGCGGCAGCGCTTCCACCATCTTGTCGTTGATGGGTCGCGCCCCCTGACTTCCCCCGAAAACAAGGAGCGCGAAGGTCTCGCCGCGCGCTTTGGGCTTCACGTCGGCGAACTCGATCCGGATCGGGTTCCCGGTCACCTCTCCCCGGCCGCCCAGCTGTTCCCGGGTCTCCTCGAACGAGACGGCGATCCGGTCGACCCATCGCGCCAGGATCCGGTTCGCGAGCCCCGGCGAGTAATTCTGCTCCTGGAGCATCGTCGGTATGCGAAGCAGAATCGCTGCGGCCATCACAGGCCCCGAGGCGAAGCCTCCGACGCCGATGACCGCACGGGGTCTGAGCGAAGTGAGAAGCCGAAGGGACTGCACGAGCCCGACGCCGGTCAGGAACAGAGAGCGTGCTTTCGCGGCCAGGCTGCGGCCCAGGAACCCCTGGGAGCGGACGCTCATGAGGGTGAATCCGTGGCCTTCCACGACTCGCTTCTCGAAGGGAGAACCGGTGCCGACGAAGATCACCTCCACTCCTTTGCGGCGGCGCTGGAGCTCCTGCGCCACCGCCACGGCCGGATAGATGTGCCCTCCCGTTCCGCCTCCGGCGAAGACCAGCCGCTCCACCCCCGCCGTCGCGGCCGCCACATCAGTTGGAGTGCTGGGAGATGTTCAGGAGCACTCCCACAGAGAAAAGGCCGATCAGAAGAGACGATCCGCCGTAGGAAATGAAGGGAAGCGGCAGGCCCTTGGTCGGCAAAAGGCCCAGCACCATCCCCATGTTGAGCAGCGCCTGGATCACGAGGAAGAGCGTCAGCCCCATCCCCAGCAGATAGCCGAATCGATCCGGGGCGCGCAGGGCGGACCGGATTCCGCGCCAGAGGAGCAGACCGAAGCCCAGAAGGACCAATGTCGTCCCGAGAAGACCGAGCTCCTCCCCGACGACCGAGTAAATGAAGTCGGTGTGGGGTTCCGGCAGGAAGAAGAGCTTCTGGCGCCCTTCCCCCAGATTCACCCCCTGAATGCCGCCGCTCCCGAAAGAGAGGAGAGACTGCCGGATCTGAAACCCGGCCCCCAGGGGATCCTCCGAGGGATTGAGGAAGGTCTTCAGCCGTTGGATCCGGTAGTCGGCTTGGAAAATCATCACGATGAGGCCGATGAACCCGAGGGCGCCCCCGGCCGCCAGGGTGGCGACCTTGAGACCGGCCAGATAGAGGAGGATAGCGCCGGTGAGGCAGAGGGCCGCGGCGGTCCCCAGGTCGGGCTGCTCGTACACCAGCAACGCGAGGGTGCCGATGACCAGCCCGCCGGGCAGGAGGGTCCGGCGCCAATCGTTGATCTCCCCGAATCGCTGGTCGAGGAAGGCCGCGAGGAAGAGAACCAGCGCGAGCTTCGCCAGCTCCGAGGGCTGGAAGGAGAGAGGCCCGAGCGAGATCCACCGGCGCACGGGACCTGAGGGGGTCAGGAGCGCGAGGAGGAGCAGGGCGACCACACCTGCGAGCGATCCGAGAACCAGCCAGCGCCTCTGGTATCGGCGGTAATCGAAGTGCATCGCCCACACCATGAGAGCGGAGCCCAGGACCAGGGCGATGATCTGCTTGACCAGAAAGTGATAGGGGGACCCGAATCGTTCCAGGGCGAGAACGGCTGAGGCGGAGTAGATCATGACGATTCCGAAGAGCGACAGGACGATCGGAATGGGGAAAAGGATCTTGTCGAAGGCCAGCTTACGGGACACTCAAGCTCCTCGCTCACTCGCCGAGCCGTCCTTTTCCAGGGCCCGGACCCGGGAGCGAAAATCCTCGCCTCTCTCTTCGAAGTTCCGGTAGGCGTCGAAGGAGGCGCAGCCGGGGGCCAGAAGGACCACCTGCCCCGGCGAAGCCATCTCCCGCGCCGCTACGACAGCATCTTGCATCGTGACCACCTTCCGGGTCGGGACCGGCTCCCCGATCTGAGAGCCGATCTCCTCCCGCGCTTTTCCCATCAGCACCAGCCCGGCGGCGCGCTCCCGCAACAGGGGGATGAGGGAAGCGAAATCTCCCCCCTTGTCTTTCCCGCCCAGGATCAAAACCACGCCTCCCGAGAAGCTCTCCAGGGATCGGGCGGTGGCGGCCACGTTCGTCGCCTTGGAGTCGTTGTAATACCGGACCGATCCGATTTCGGCGACGAGCTCGATCCGGTGGGGAAGTCCCTTGAAGGCCCGGATCGCGGCGGCCATGGAGGCGGGCGGAACTCCGCAGAGATCGGCCGCCGTCACCGAGGCCAGGACATTCTCGAGGTTGTGGATCCCGACCAGCGGGACCTGATCCACCGGCAGGACCTTTTGGGTCCGTCCCGACCGCCTCACCACGACGCTTCCCTCCTCGAGGCAGGCTCCGTCGCTCACCTCCTCGAGTCGGCTGAAAAGGAGCACCTTCGCGGCCACGTCGGCCTTGAAGCCGAACGACTCCGGATCGTCCCGGTTCAGGACGGCCCTGTCCAAAGGGCGCTGGTTTTCAAAAATCCGGCCTTTGGCCAAGCGGTATGCCGCGTGATGGGAGTACCGGTCCTGGTGGTCAGGCGCCACGTTGAGGAGGACCGCCACGTCCGGCCTAAAGGTTTCGATCCCTTCCAGCTGGAAGGAGGAAAGCTCGACCACGTAGGTGCGCTCAGTGGAATCCCGCTCCGCCAGCTCGATGAGGGGGGTGCCCAGGTTGCCGCACGCCTCCGCGTCTAGCCCGCCGCCGGTCAGGAGGTCGCAGGTCAAGGTCGTCGTGGTGCTCTTGCCGTTCGTGCCGGTGATTCCGATGATTCTCCCCTTCAGGAATCGGGACGCGAACTCGATCTCACCCCAGACGGTCACCCCTGCCTTCCGCGCCGCCCGGATGGGCGGGATGTCCAGCGGAACACCGGGGCTGACCAGGACCCTGTCGGCGGAGATAAAGGACTCCTCGTCGTGCCCGCCCAGCTCCAGTCGGACCTTGCGCCGCCCCAGCTCCGCTACTTCCGCGGAGAGACCCTCGGTCCGGGCGTCGCTCAGGATCACTTCCCCTCCGCGGGCCAGCAGGAAGCGCGTCAGCGCGACGCCGCTGCGCCCCGCTCCGACCACCACGAACCGGAGACCTGACACCGGCTCCATAAGCGCCATTTCCGAAGGGCTGGGATGGAAAGCGCCCCTCGGGATTCCCCCGCCGGACCGAGCGCCGCGACTACCGCAGCTTCAGGGTCGAGAGGCTGACCAGAGCGAAGATGATGGCGATGATCCAGAACCGGATGATCACCTTCGGCTCCGGCCAGCCGGCCAGCTCGAAATGATGATGCAGGGGCGCCATCCGAAAGATCCGCTGGCCGCGGGTCTTGAACGACGCGACCTGAAGGATCACCGACGCCGCCTCCAGCACGAACAGGCCGCCGACAAAGACCAGCAGGACCTCCTGCTTGATGAGCACGGCCACGGTTCCGATGGCGCCGCCGAGCGCCATGGATCCCACGTCTCCCATGAAAACCTCGGCGGGGTTGCAGTTGAACCAGAGGAAGCCCAGGGAAGCGCCCACCAGGGAACCGCAGAAGACGGTCAGCTCCCCGCTCCCTTTGACGTTGATGACGCCCAGATAGGTGGAAGCCACCGCGTTGCCGGCGATGTAAGTCAGGATCGCGAAGGTGGCCGACGCGATGAGGACCGATCCAATGGCGAGCCCGTCCAGCCCATCCGTCAGGTTGACGGCGTTGGCGGACCCGATGACCACCAGCATGATGAAGGGGGCGTAAAACCACCCCAAATCCGGAGTCCAGCGCTTGAAGAACGGAAAGGAGAAATGAGTCGTGAACAGGTCTGCCTGCGCCAGGTGGACCAGGTAAATGCCGACGATGGCCGCCACGAGGATCTGGGCGGCCATCTTTCCACGAACACTCAGCCCGAGGGACCTCATCCTGCGTAGTTTGAGGTAGTCATCGAGGAATCCGATGGTACCGAAGGCGAGAGTGGACGCCACGGCGATCCACACGTATCGGTTGGTGAGGTCAGCCCAGAGGAGGGTGGGGAGAACGGCCGCGAGAATGATCAGCAGGCCCCCCATGGTGGGTGTGCCTTTCTTGGTGCGGTGGGATTGAGGTCCCTCGGGTCTGATGTTCTGCCCTATCTGAAGGTCCTTCAGCTTCCGGATCAGCCACGATCCGAGTCCAAAGGAGATCAGTAAAGCCGTGAGAGTGGCCAGAGCCGTCCGGAACGTGATGTACCGGAACACGTTGAAGACCGAGATGTATTCATGAAGGGGGTAGAGGAGCCTAAACAGCATTCAGGCCTCCTCCCTGCCCAGGATCGCACGGATCGCTTCGACGATCCGTTCCATGGCGATGCCGCGGGAACCTTTGACCAGGATCAGATCCCCCGGCCTGACCGCGGCCGCGAGCCACGCGGCCGCCGAAGCCGAATCCGGAAAATGTCGGACCTCGGGAACGCCGCCCTCCCGCGCCGAGGCGGCGGCCAGCTCGGAGAGGGGCCCCACCGCCAGAAAGAGCTCCGCACCCGCACCGGCGACCTGCTGCCCGAGAATCCGGTGCGCTTCCTTTTCGAGGGGGCCCAGCTCGAGCATGTCCCCCGCAGCCACCACCTTCCGCCGGGCGGTCATGGAGGAGAGGGTCTCCAGCGTCCGCTCCATGGCCCGTGGGTTGCTGTTATAGGTTTCATCCAGGATCCGGACCTCCCCCTTCAGGCGGAGCAAGGCACCCCGCATGGGGAGAGGCTTGGTTCGGACCAGCCCCTTACGGATCGCCTCCCCGTCCACGCCCGAAGCGAGCGCCGCCGCGGCGGCGGCGAGAGCGTTCGCCACGTGGTGGCGGCCGGGAAAGGGGATTTCG
>Ga0066710_100007503_pt1 | contig 10429 bp, 9 predicted proteins | sample GraSoiAngelo_159_FD_79666 | JGI IMG/M metagenome (GOLD analysis project Ga0066710, IMG submission 79666) | Grasslands soil microbial communities from the Angelo Coastal Reserve, California, USA - 14_1009_16_40cm | ecosystem: Environmental > Terrestrial > Soil > Grasslands | place: USA...
CGGGAAGGGAAGGTGGTGCGTGGCATTCGGGTGAATGAGGACTCTTTCACCATTCAGTTGCGCGATGCCGGCAATCGCTTTCACTCCTTTCGGAAGAGCGAGCTGTCAAGCCTCAAAAAGGAATTCGGCGAAAGCCTCATGCCGAGCTATGCATCGAAGTTCACGGCCGCCGAACTCGACGATTTGGTCGCGTATCTTGCCAGCCTTCGAGGTGAGTCATGAAACGCATCGCCCTTTTTCTCATGCTTACGATGGCCGCTTCGGCCCAGGTGCCCTACGACCGGATTCGCCGGGCCGCCGCCGAGCCAGGACATTGGCTCACGTATTCGGGAAACTACGAAGCGCATCGCTTCTCGCCGCTGGCGCAATTGACCCCTGCAAACGTGGCCCGCCTCAAGCCCGCCTGGGTGTACCAGGTGCAGAACCGCGGTGGAGTGGAGACCACGCCGCTGGTTGTGGATGGCGTGATGTACATCACCGAACCGCCGACGGTGGTCAGCGCGCTCGACCTGCGAACCGGCCGGCGCCTGTGGACCTGGGAGCGAACCCTGCCAAACGATCTGCAGACCATCGGTTTCGGACGCGTGAACCGGGGCGTGGCAGTACTGGGTGACATGGTTTACGTCGGAACGCTCGACGCGCATCTCATCGCGCTCGATGTGCGCTCCGGCGCGGTGCGATGGGACGCCGAGGTCGCCGATTACAAGTCCGGGCACTGCATCACGGCCGCGCCTCTCGCGATTGACGGAAAAATCATTACCGGCATCAGTGGCGGAGAGGCGGGTATTCGCGGTTTCCTGGACGCATACGACGCGAAAACCGGAAAACGTTTGTGGCGTTTCTGGACGATTCCCGGCTACGGCGAGCCGGGCAACGATACCTGGCACACTCCGGATTCGTGGAAGACCGGAGGCGGTTCCACGTGGGTGACAGGCTCCTACGATTCGCAGCTCAACCTGATTTACTGGGGCACCGGGAATCCTGGTCCCGACTGGAACGGCGATCCGCGGCCCGGCGACAACCTCTACACGTGTTCGCTGGTTGCGCTCGACGCGGCGACCGGAAAGCTGCGCTGGCATTTTCAGTTCACGCCCCATGATGTCCACGACTGGGACGCCACGGAAATTCCGGTTCTGCTCGACACCGTGGTCCGCGGAAAGCCGCGCAAGGTGGTCGCGATGGCAAACCGCAATGCGTTCTACTACCTGCTCGATCGATCCACGGGCGAGTTCCTGCTTGGCACCCCCTATGCGAAGCAGACCTGGGCCAAAGGGCTTGACGACAGGGGCCGGCCCGCTGTGCTGCCGAACACGGAGCCGAGCGAAGAGGGCACGCTGGTCTGGCCAAGCCTGCAAGGCGCGACCAACTGGTTCAGCCCGTCCTACGATGCGGGACGCAAGCAATTTTACGTTTCGGTCCGCGAAATGGCAGCGTACTACTACAAAGGCGAAGCCGAGTACAAACCAGGTACGTTTTTCGCCGGCGGCGGCGAGCGCGCGCTTCGCGGCGACGAGGCGTTCGGCGCCATTCGTGCGCTCGATGTCTCGACCGGCAAGAAGAAGTGGGAGTTCCGTCTGCAGTCTCCGCCATGGGTGGGCGTGCTCGGAACTGCCGGCGGCCTGGTGTTCGGCGGCTCAAATGAAGGTAACTTCTACGCGCTCGACGCTGAGTCCGGCAAGGCGCTATGGGAGTTCCAGACCGGCGGCGGCATGGCCTCAAATCCGATTTCGTTTCTGATCGGCGGAAAGCAGCACGTGGCCGTCGCGGCCGGGCACGCGGTTTTCGTGTTTGGCTTGTGACTGGCGTTGCTCTTCGATCGCTCCTCTTCGCGGCTCTGGCGCTTGTGGCCGCAACTCTCTTTGTAATCGACTATAGCCAACCGCGCCAGCGCATCCTGCCTGTCTCGGTTGGTTTGGCCGTGACAGCAGTAGGAACTACGTTCCTGCTCTTGCGCTCTTGGAACATGCGCATCGCTCGATTAAGGCGCCTCGCTGAAAGTTTGCCGGGCGGCGCGCTTCGTGACCGCCCCGCCGGCGAAAAGACGCTCGACTTGTTGGAACGGTCCCTCGCTGGGGTTGCGATTGAGGTTCATAAGCTTCTTGATCAGATGAACTTCGAGTCCGCCCGCCGTGACGCGATTTTATCGGGAATGACGGAAGGGGTTCTCGCCGTGGACCACGAGTTGCGGGTCACCTTCTGCAATCCTGCGTTCCTCAAGGCGATTGGCTTTCGTGGAACGAAGTTCGAGGGACTGTCACTTTTGGAACTTGCCCGTGATCCTGAATTACTCGATCTCCTCCGCGAGGTGCTGAGCGCGGGAGAGCCTCGTCAGCTCCATTTCAAACTCCTGGCTGCGAACGCACGCACCTTTGATGTGCATGCCACTCCGTTGGCCACGGCCTCCGGACCAGGCGCCATCGCCATTCTTCATGACACTACAGACTTGGAACGGCTGGAGCAGATCCGTAAGGACTTCGTTGCAAACGTATCGCACGAACTCAGGACACCGCTTGCTGGAATCATCGGCTACGCCGACACGCTCCTGGATGGTGCGCTAGGCGATGCTGAGAACAACCTGAAATTCATTGAGGTCATTCGTACCAATGCCATGCGGCTCGCCAGCCTTGCCTCGGACCTCCTGGTGTTATCTGAGCTCGAGTCGGGAGCGGATGGCGAGCAGGAGCTGATCTCGATTCCGGAGGTGGTTGATGCAGTGTTCGCGACTGTGGAATCCGAGGCTCGTCTGCGCGAGGTGTGCTTGATTCGCGATGAGATTGACAGCGTTTACGTGCGCGGAAGCCGGCTGCGTCTGGAGCAGGCCCTTTTGAATGTTGTGGCCAACGCGGTCAAGTTTAATCGCCCGGGCGGCGAGGTGCGGGTTAGCGCCGGACAGAATCAGGACCAGCAGGTTGTTATCGCGGTCGCGGATACCGGAGTCGGGATCGCTTCACAGGATCTCGCCAGGATCTTCGAGAGGTTCTACCGCGTCGACAAGGCCCGGTCGAGGCAGGTTGGCGGAACTGGCCTGGGACTCTCTATCGTCAAGCACGTAATGGAGCGGATGCATGGCGCAGTCAATGTTGAAAGCCAACTCGGGAAGGGATCGACTTTCGCTCTTCTACTTCCGGGCGCACCTGCCCCGGACGGGAATCTGACGTCGTAACGAACCTGTAACCAGTCGTTCACAATCAGCTCATCCTTTGCCGGTTACAGTGTGGCTGAATGAGCTACACAACACCTACGGGGCCGTGCGCGAAAACCCTTCTCGCCTGTGCTCTAAGTTTCATGCTGCCGCTTGCGGCCGCTGAAAAGCCGATTTCCAGCGAACCAGCCGAATCCCGACAGACTGAGAAGCCCGCATCCGGGTCCGAGATCGAACAGCTCAAGCGAATGATCGCCGATCAGCAACGGCAGATCGATGAGCTCCGACACGCGCTCGAGGGACAAAAGAACGCGCCGGCGATCGCTCACACGAGCATTGGCGAAGTCGCAAGCACGAGTGCCGTGATTCCTCCTGCTGCGGCTGCGCCGGCATCCTTACCACCGCAGAAGTCGAACGGCGGTGAAGGATCCTCTCCACTTCAATTCCGTATCGGGGACGCGTATATCACGCCAGTTGGCTTCATGGACTTCACCACCATCACTAGGTCCACGAATCCCGGATCCGGCATCGGAACGAATTTCGGGAGCATCCCGTTTTCGAACAGCGCGCAAGGAAGTCTATCCGAGACGCGCTTTAGCGCGCAGAACTCGCGAGTCGGCGCGCGTGTGGACGCCGTGGTCCATGGCGCCAAAGTGCTTGGCTATCTGGAGTCGGATTTCCTTGGCGCCCCACCGGGCAATGTGGCGGTCAGCAGCAACAGCGATCCCCTGCGTTTGCGGCTGTATTGGGTCGACGTGCGGAAGGGCAAGTTCGAATTCCTTGGCGGCCAGTCGTGGAGTTTACTTACACCGAATCGGCGTGGCCTTTCTGCCCTGCCAGGTGATCTTTTCTACAGCCAGGCCATCGATGTGAACTACCAGAACGGCCTCGTGTGGAGTCGTGATCCGGGTTTTCGAGTACTGTTTCACCCAACCGAAAAGGTCGCGTTCGGCGTTTCGCTTGAAAACCCCGAACAATACATCGGCGGATCGGGCGGTGGGGGCACAATTACTCTTGCCAACGCGCTCTCTGTCCTCGCCGGATCGCAGTTGAACAATGGGGCCAACACGGCCCTGAGCGTGCCCGGCATGCACCCGGATATTATCGCCAAGCTGGCCTTTGACCCGAGCCGCAGATTTCACATTGAGATAGCGGGCGTCGAGCGCACGTTCAAAGTCTTCAACCCCAATTCCCAGCAGAAGTTCACCAGCGCAGGCGGCGCCGGGGCCATCAATCTGAGTTTTGAGCCGATCAAGAACTTCCGCATTCTGACGAATAACTACTATGGCGCCGGCGGCGGCCGGTATCTCTTCGGCGAAGCCCCGGATCTGATTCTTCGCGCCGACGGAAGCATCTCGCCCATCCACTCCGGCTCCACCGTTACCGGCTTCGAGACACAGGCGAAGAGCACCCTCTTCTACGGCTACTACGGCGGAATCTATATTCAGCGCAACGTGGCGCTAGACACGAACGGCAAGCCAGTTGGATACGGATTCAGCGGCTCTCTAAACAGCCAGAACCGCACAATTCAGGAAGCCACGTTCGGCATGAACCAGACGTTTTGGAAAGATCCGAAATTCGGAGCGCTAAACCTGATGCTCCAATATTCGTATCTCCAGCGTAACCCCTGGTTCGTCGCGCCGAACCAGCCGTCCGATGCTCATCTCCACATGGTGTTCGTCAATCTGCGCTACACCCTGCCGGGGTCGGCACCGAGGTTAGAGCACTAGGCGCAGCTATGACACGAACAGCGTTCTGGATTCTGCTCACAGTCGTGTCGCTCAGAATTTCGCCGGCGCAGCAGATTCTGATCAATGCGGCAGGCGCCACTTTCCCATATCCGATCTATTCGAAATGGTTTGATGTGTACCACAAGAAGTTCCCCAACATTCAGATCAACTATCAGTCAATCGGATCCGGCGCCGGCATCCAGCAGATCACTGCTGGTACTGTCGACTTCGGCGCTTCCGACAGTCCGATGGGCGACGAAGAACTGAACCAGTTCCGCCAAAAGCGAGGCTTCGGGGTGCTTCATTTCCCAACCGTGCTGGGGGCGAACGTTCCCGCTTACAATCTCTCCGGTGTGGCGCAACAACTCAACTTCACTCCCGAAGCCCTGGCGGGAATTTTTCTCGGCAAGATCACCAAGTGGAATGATCCAGAACTTGTGAAGGCCAACGCGGGCGTGAATCTGCCGGCCAATCCGATCGTGGTGGTACACCGATCAGACGGCAGCGGCACGACCTATGTGTGGACGGACTATCTTTCGAAGGTCAGCAAAGAGTGGGAGAGCAAGGTCGGACGCGGAAAGTCGGTGAACTGGCCGGTCGGCCTCGGCGGAAAAGGCAATGAAGCGGTGGCAGGGCAGATCAAGCAGACTCCGAACTCTTTGGGATATATCGAGTTAACCTACGCGCTTCAAAACAAGATGTCATACGGAACGGTAAGGAACGCCGCCGGTGTGTTCACTCAAGCTGACCTGGCAAGTGTGAGGGCCGCAGCTGCCGCACTGAAAGATATTCCGGACGACTTCAGGGTTTCCATTACGAACCCGTTGGGCAAAACAGCGTATCCGATCTGCACGTTCACCTGGCTGCTGATCCCGGAAAAGATCGCCGACCCGGCGAAGAAGAAGACCGTTGTGGATTTTCTCGGATGGATGCTGGCAGAGGGCCAAAGCCAGGTCGAGTCTCTGTCGTACGGTCGCTTACCCCAACCGATCGTAGCCAAAGAGATGAAAGGAATCGGGAAAATTCAGTAATGCCGGCTTTCCCACGCACCGCGACTAGCGCCCGCCCTTCGTGGCGGGCGTGGTCTTTCTTGCAGGGTTTCCAAAGCGGTGACGAAGTCGCCCACGGACTCAGTTTTGCCGCAGCCGCCAGCGTCATTCTAATTACTGCCTTTCTGGCGCTCGAGTTGTACAGGAACTCCGTTCTCACTCGTGAAAAGTTCGGATGGTCCTTTCTGTTCACCAAAGTGTGGGACCCGGTCGCCGGCCAATTTGGCGCCCTTCCGTTCATTTACGGAACCGTCGTGAGCTCCGCGGTGGCTCTGTCGATCGCGATTCCGCTCGGCGTCGGAGCGGCGATCTTCCTCGCAGAACTAGCTCCGGCCCGGCTGTCGGCGGTGTTAACCTTTCTCATCGAGCTTTTGGCCGCAGTCCCCAGCGTCATCTTCGGCCTGCTAGGCATCTTCATCCTGGTGCCGGTTCTGCGTGCAGCCGAGCCGATTCTACGTGGTGTTCTCGGGTGGACACCCCTCTTCCAGGGACCGTTTTACGGAGTCAGCCTTTTGTCCGGAGGGGTCGTGCTCGCGATCATGATCGTGCCGTTCATTATCTCGATCTCTCGTGAAGTGATTCTGACCGTTCCAGGCGATCAACGCGAGGCCGCGTTGGCCCTCGGCGCCACCCGCTGGGAGACGACTTGGAAGGTAGTCGTTCCCAACGCGCGAAAAGGAATTACGGGTTCCGTCTTTTTAGCATTGGCGCGATCCCTGGGAGAGACAATGGCCGTCACCATGGTGATCGGGAATGACCCGAAGATCAACGCTTCCTTGTTCGCCCCCGGTTATTCGATCGCGGCGGTGATTGCGAACGAATTCACGGAGGCGACCGGCGATCTCTACCCGAGCGCCTTGATCGAGCTCGGCCTTGTCCTGTTTGGTTTGACGATCATCATCAACGGCATGGCGCGTCTGCTCGTGGAGAGCACGATGAGTAAAGGATCTGCGTGAAGTCATTCCACAACACTCGCCGGAAAGTTGTGAACGTTGTGATGCTCAGCCTCACCGGTGTCTGTACTCTGATCGCGGCAGGAACGTTGGTCTTCATCTTGAGCTATCTGTTTATCCATGGCGTCCGCAGTCTTAACTGGGAATTCCTTACGAAGCTGCCAACACCGGTCGGCGAGACCGGGGGCGGTATGGCAAACGCGATCATTGGCAGCGCCAAGCTGCTTTTTCTTGCCATGGTTGTGGGAGTCCCGATCGGGTTTCTCGGGGGCGTATATCTCGCGGAGTTCGCGGGAACGACAACTTCGTTCGTACTGAGATACACAACCGACCTTTTGAACGGCGTACCTTCGATTGTGATCGGGATCTTCGCGTATACCCTGATCGTTTTGCCGCAACATCACTTTTCCACCTTCGCCGGCGGCGTAGCTTTAGGCATCATGATGATCCCGATCGCGGTGCGAAGCTCGGCGGAGTTTCTGCGCGCGGTTCCAGGTTCGTTGAGAGAGGGAGCGATGGCGCTCGGAGCTTCAAAGACGAAGGCCCTCTTGACGGTTGTCATACCTGCCGCGAAAAACGGGATCATGACAGGGATCTTGCTAAATCTGGCGCGCGTTGCCGGTGAGACTGCGCCGCTGCTGTTCACCAGTTTCAGCAATCGTTATTGGAGCCCTGGTTGGGATCAACCGACGGCTGCATTGCCCGTAATGATCTTCACCTACGCGGTTGCCCCATATGATGACTGGCACCAGCAGGCGTGGTCCGCCGGTTTCGTCCTACTCGCGCTGGTGCTCGCAGTAAACATAACGGCACGACTTATCCTTTCGAAAAGAGGGCCCGTTGCGCACTAACACGGCGCTTCGAAATCTCGATATGCCGATGGCCGGCTATGACAAACCGGAGAGCCGTGCGGCCTGCAAAATCAGCGCCACAAACCTGAACTTCTATTACGGTAGTTTTCAGGCTTTGCACGGAATCTCCATAGATGTGTATGCCAATCGAGTGACCGCATTCATTGGACCGTCCGGTTGCGGCAAGTCGACCTTCCTTCGGACCTTGAACCGGATGAATGAGACGGTCCGGAGCAGCCGTCTCGAAGGCAAGGTTCGCCTGGATGGTGAAGACATCCACGAACTCGAAGTGTCCGAAGTGCGGCGAAGGGTCGGGATGGTCTTCCAGAAATCCAATCCCTTTCCCAAATCCATTTTCGAGAATGTCGCTTACGGCCCGCGGGTGAATGGATACGAGAGCAAATCCGCGCTCCGGGATACGGTGGAGCAGAGCCTGCGCAGGGCCGCCTTGTGGGAGGAAGTGAAGGGTAAGCTGCATGATTCGGCATATAGCCTCTCCGGCGGGCAGCAGCAGAGGCTGTGTATCGCGCGGGCGCTGGCGGTGGATCCGGAGGTCCTGTTGCTTGATGAACCGTGCTCCGCGCTCGATCCGATCGCGACAGCTAAAATCGAAGATCTGATCTTTCGACTCAAGGACTCTTGCACGATCGTGATCGTGACTCACAATATGCAGCAGGCGGCCCGCGTCGCCGATTACACCGGGTTCTTTCTCCTCGGCCGGCTGATAGAGTTCGATAGCACGACGAGCATATTCAAAGCGCCTGCCAGGAAAGAAACAGAAGACTACGTTACCGGCCGGTTTGGTTGAGGCTTACATAATGCGGCATTTCGTAGAAGAGCTGGAACAACTGAAAGCCAAGCTGCTGCAAATGAGTTCTCTCGTAGAGGCTGCAATTCAGCGGAGTATTAGCGCCGCTGTGCAAAAAGACCGAAGCGCGGCTGAGGAAGTTTTTCGAAATGAGGCCCGCATCAACCAGATCGAGATCGAGATCGATGAGTTTGCGATCAGTCTGCTTGTGCGCCAACAGCCGATGGCCGCCGATCTGCGTCTGATTGTCGCGGCGCTCAAAATCAATACGGATTTGGAGCGCATGGGGGATTTGTCTGTCAACATAGCGGAAAGAGCGATGTCGCTGATCGAAGAACCCATCATCAAACCGATGATCGATATCCCGCACATCGCCGGGCTGGTTCAATCCATGGTGCGAAAGAGCCTCGATGCTTTCGTGACACGCGATGCCGAGTTGGCGCGCAGCGTGCTCGCTTCCGACGACGCGGTCGATAGCCTCCGGACGGCCTGTTACCATGAACTGGTCAGCTTCATGGAAAAAGACCCTCAGAACATTAAACCAGCCCTCGACCTTCTGGCCGTCATCCGCAATCTGGAGCGGCTCGCGGACCACTCGACGAATATCGCCGAAGACGCGTTGTTCCTGGTGAAAGGCATCGACGTCCGGCACCATGCGGAAGCCCGTAAGTAGCAGAGGCGCCGGGTCGCTGGCCGTAAGAGTTTTGCCAACAGCAAGTTAGGAGCGGGGGAGAGGAGGTTCGACCTTTTGTAATCAAGGGTTCATATTCCAGATGTACAAATAAAATGGATGTTGAGCCTCCCCCAACAACTCCTCCTCCTTGCCTGCCACGAAAATAAGGCGAATATCCTAAATACCTCGCTTTCGCTTGGATTAGCTGGGGCGGTTCTCGCAGAGTTGTTGATTCAGAACAAGATCCGTATGAACGGGACCAGGCTTTCCCGGCGGGATCAGGTTGGCGTAGCTCCGCCAGCAATCCGGGATGCGGTCTTATGCGACGGATTCCTGCTGCTTCCCCCGGGAGACCAGGAGCGGCCCGCGAAAGAGTGCGTGCACCATCTCCACCGTCACATCAAAGGGCTCAGGGCGAGATTGACGGAGCAGCTCGTTGCGAAAGGACTGCTGGAGGCGACCAACGAGAGAGCGCTCGGCCTGTTCCCATACAAGACCTTTCGTCTCCAGAACCCTCACAAGGTGCTCGCCCTAAAAGACGAGCTGCGACAGGTGCTTTTCCGGCCCTTTGCGCCTAGCCCGCGGCAGTTGGCGCTCATCGGCCTGATCAAACCCGCGGGGCTTAAAGTCTTCACGCGGGAGGAGCGGGCAGCCGCAAAGCAACGTGTCGCGGAAGTCTTGAAACATGACGTGATAAGCAAGGCGGTGGCTCAATCGGTCGCGGATATGGCAGGGGCAACCGCGGCAATCATCGCGGCGTCAGTTGCGGCTAGTGTATAGGCTTCCGGAGCAACCGGAAACCATCGCGAGCAATAATAAAACGTGACTGCACGAATCTTCGTCAAGCTGACGCTTGGGGTGCTCGGCGTGTTGGCAGTCGCCTTGACGGCCGTGGATTTCCTGGTCACCCAACGCGCGCAGGAAACCTACGTCGACACGCTGCGGCGCGAGCTTGTTGAAAAGGGCCGAACGCTCGCGCTCACGTTGCCGGCGCAACCCGACTTCCTACGGCTGGCCGAGGCCGCGGGCGTGCGGCTCACTTGGGTCGCTTTCGACGGCCGCGTTGTCGCTGATTCCGAAGCCAGCCCGGAGCGCATGGAGAACCACCGTACGCGGCCGGAAATCGCCGAAGCTCTCCAGGGCCGGACGGGGTCGAGCCTGCGCCGGAGCCCCACACTCGGCATCCGGTTCCTCTATGTGGCAGTACCCTTCGACCGGGGAGC
>Ga0066710_100007504_pt1 | contig 10428 bp, 7 predicted proteins | sample GraSoiAngelo_159_FD_79666 | JGI IMG/M metagenome (GOLD analysis project Ga0066710, IMG submission 79666) | Grasslands soil microbial communities from the Angelo Coastal Reserve, California, USA - 14_1009_16_40cm | ecosystem: Environmental > Terrestrial > Soil > Grasslands | place: USA...
CATTCGGATTTGACGCATACCCGTTGGGGTTGTGGACGTTCGAAGGGAAGGTATTAATGTAAGTGAGATTCCCCGCAGCGAGCGAAAAAGACTGGCCGTTATCCACAAATGGCGGGTTGAACCGGGTATCCAGTGTGTTGGATTGAGCGACGCCGTTATAAGCAATTCCAAAGCCGCCGCGGAGAACTAGCCGGCTGCCGAAATCATGCCCGGCGACTCCCCTCGGACTCCACGCAAAACCGAGCTGCGGGCCGAAGTTCGCCTTCTGTGCATTGAACTCGTTGCCGCCGGTGCGGACCCTAAGGTCACTGAACAGATTAGCCCCACTGCCAAGCACGACCGTACCGAGTTTGCCATGCTTCTCGGAAACCGCACCAAAGTACTCCCATCGCAGGCCAGCGGTCACGGTCAGGTTGGGCCTGACCTTATAGTTATCCTGGAAAAAGAGACCTATGACGTTTGACCGGAGGTCTTTGCGTAGAGCAGAGGGTACGCCGGTCTGGGGATCGAACTGTGCGTTCTCCGTCAACGGGGCATCATTGAGAAAGTCCCAAATTTCGTTGAACTGGTAGCCGGGACGATCCGACCAGAAAGGAGCATCGACAGAGAGCAGACGGGTAAACTCGCCACCCATCTTCATGGTATGCGCGCCATGAACTTTGGTGAGCACATCCTTACCGGCGTAGGTCCACTGGTCGAACCCGTTGAAGGAGCCGATTCCGTATCCGTTCACCGTAATGCCACCAAGGCCGTTGAAGCCGACTTGCGGCAGTCCCCATGGAGCGTTGGGATTCGCATCGAGGTCCTTTTCCATCCACCCGGCGGCATTGGCGCGCGCCTCATTGATCAAACTGGGGCTAAAAGTGTGATCCCAGAGCAATGTTGCGGCACGGTTGTAGTAGTGGGTGCGGAATAAGTTCATCAGCCGGTCGCCATTTCCATTGATGCCCGTGCTGGCGTTCGGCACGTAGTACATGCTGAAGGCAACCAAGTCCTTACTGGTGGCCTGGAAGTCGAGACGACCGTTGTATTGCACGTGGGTGCTAGTACTGGGTGAAAGGATACCTTGGTAGAAAGCAATGTCCGCGGTAGTCGGATCAAGGTTGTTGGCACTGCCTGACCCGTCGCCGCCGGTGCCGGGGGAGGTGTTACTCGAATAGGCGGGATCGGGCGTGCCGAGAGCAAGCGTCAGAGGTCTACCGACGTTTAGTCCCTGGCCGGGGATAGTGATGCAGTTTGACCCTTCGGTCAGACCAATGCTGGCGCAAGGTACATCCTGTTGTGTGCCGCCATTGGGACCGACGTTGGGAAAGCTATAAAACGCTGCGGCGTTTGTTCCGCTCGTCGCCAGGGCGCGGATGGCTGGTGTCTCATACCAGCCATTGGTAGGCGTTGCCGGTGCTTGGTTCGACAGCGTCTCGTAGGAGAAGAAAGCAAACAGCCGGTTGTGCACGATCGGCCCTCCGACCGTCCCGCCCCAATCGTTAAAGCGGTTTTCATCTCTCACATTACCGCAAAAGCCGGCGGCCTTGGTGTTCACGCAACCTGGCAAATCGCTGTTATAGCCGTTGTACTTGGTGTAGGCGTTCAGACCGGGACGATGCGCCTTGAAGAACAGACTTCCGTGGTATTGGTTGGTTCCGTTTTGTGAAATGACCTGAACCTGGGCTCCACGGTATCTTCCGTTTTCGGCGTCGTAGTTGTCCGTGACGATCTTGACTTCCTTGACCGAGTCCTCGTTCGGCGTGATGACCGATGTCCCGCCCCAGGTGACGCTAGTAGTTCCTACACCGTCAATCTGGTAATTATTTTCGCCGGTCCGGGCGCCGTTTGCCGAGATCTGGCCGCCGTTCTCAATCTTGAAGATGCCGTCCGTGCCACCCGTGCCACCAACCGTCGTTCCAGGCAGGTTTGCAGTTCCCCCTCCGGAGGCCTGCGCGCCGTCGCCAAAGGCGCCAGGGGCCAGCTGTAGCAATTGGAAAACGTCGCGGCCGAAGGACGGCATTTTTTGAATCTGATCGCTAGTCACCGTGCCGCTTATATTGGCAGTTTCGGTGTCGATGGGGGGAGTGGCGTCCGTGACTGTAACCGTTTCGGTTTGTTGACCAACCTCGAGCTGAACATTGACCGCATTGGCTTGCTCGGCGATTACACCCACATTTTGCAGCAACTTCTGCTTGAAGCCGCTCTTTTCGACTTTCATCGTGTACCGGCTGGGAGGGAGAGCATTGAAGTTATACAATCCAGCCGCATCGGTCGTGGTCGTGCTGACCTGATTGGTTTCCTGATTGGTCAAGGTTACCGTCGCATCCGGTACTACGGCACCCTGAGGATCAGTCACGACTCCCTGAATCGAGGCGCGATACTGGGCGTGCGCCAGGGTGGTTGACAGAAGGGCGCAGGCGACCAACAGTGCCATGCGCAGTGCAACGTTGGATCGGCTCATCTTGACTCTCCTTACGTCGGCGGAGAACTCATGCCTCGAGAAAAGACAGACATTCGTCTTAACAGGTAAGTGTTTACTAAAACTCTACAAAAGCGATTTAGTAACCTTCAGCCTGCTGCTTATAGCACAGCCAAATTTTCATCGTCAAGCGCATTCGTTGCGGGAAAGGACAGGCTGGTTGCTCCCGATGGAACCTGAGGCACAATGAGGCGGGTGGGATCCCGAACCATATCGTTCTTGCAGGCGAAATCCGACGGCTGCGGTTAAGAGATTTGTACGGCGGAGCACAGATGGAGAGCTACTGCTTACGAGAGCCTCGAACTCCACTCGCGTGACAGGTAGTCTCCCTGACCATTAGTTCGGGCTCGACGGCGGCGCGCTTGTCATTGAGATCGGATCCCGGCCGGTTGATGCGTCGTAGCAGAATCTCCGCCGCAATTCTTCCCATTTCGCGCAGAGGCTGGCGCACCGTGGTCAATCCTGGATTCTGGTACGCCGCATTCTGGATGTCGTCGAAGCCGACCACGGAAACATCGTCGGGCACTTTCAATCCCGCATCCCGCAAGGCGCGGATCGCGCCCATCGCGGAAATGTCGTTAAAAGCAAAGAGCGCCGTGAAGGGCTGGCGCGCGGCCAGCAGCTTTTTGGTAGCAACTAAACCCACATGAGGGGATGGCGAGTTTTCTTCCAGTTGCGCAACCAGCTTGGGGGAGATCTGAATTCCCAAATGGCGGGCGGCTTTTTCGATGTTCGTCCATCGCACTTCGGTATCGGAGCTGAAAGCCTGGCCCTTGATGAAAGCGATCTTGCGATGTCCCAAATTAAAAAGATGCTTGAGGGCGAGCTCGGCGGCTCGCTGATGATTCAGAAGAATGTTGGTCACGCCCTTCACATTGTTGTGTCCCGATACCGTGACCACGGGCACAGAAAGAGAGAGATTCCACGGTGTGTCGACGGCGATTAGGCCATCGATGGACCGTTCCAGAAAGAGTCTGGGGTATTCGTCTATGAGGTCTGGCCGGTGGCGGTGGCTGGCGACAAAATAGAAGTATCCTTCTTGGAGAAGATAGTCTTCGACTCCGCTCATTACCGTTGCCGAATATCCATCGCTGACTTCCGGGACAATGACTCCGATGGTGAAGCTGCGCTGGGCCCGTAGCGATCTGGCGAAGAAATTGGGCCGGTATTTGAACTTGCGGGCTGCTGCAAAAATTCTGTCCTTGGTTTCCTGGGGGATGGAATCCGCGACCGTCGAGCGGTTGATGACTAGCGATACGGTTGCGGGGGAAAGCCCAAGATAATCCGCGAGCTTTTTCAGACTCATGGGCTTGTGGCCCGCGCGTGGCGTCTTACCCGCACTCCTGCTCGTGCCTTTTGTTCCCACGCAGCGCAGTCTCGCACAAGCAGAATCGCGGGGCAAGCTCCAGCTCGCACTAGGCTTTTGAGCTCCTGCTATTGACACACGGGACAAAAACGTATTTCATACAGTGCGACAATGACGTACTAATGCGATTTAGTAGGGATGAATGCCATTTCAGGCGAGGTGCGACTGATGTCATTCGGGGCAGGCAGGCGTTTGCTGTTCGCGCTCCTTTTGCTTTGTTCTGGAGTTCTAAGCGCGAACACGGAGTACTATCGCCACGTTGTTTTCGATAACAGCCTGACCTCGGATGCTTACTTCTACAGCGCCGGAACGGCTAACGGGAGGAGTTTCCTTGAACAGACAAACTCGCGCCTCCCGGTTGAGACGAAGACTTTCCTGACGCCACCGAATGCGCTTCGCCTGCAATGGCAGTCGGAACCCGACGGAGGATGGGAGGCCGAAGTGCGGGTCATCAACTTCCGCAACCGCTTTCCGGAGTTCACGGGACACGCTCTCTACTTCTGGTGTTTTGCTCCGCAAGCCATTGCGGCCGCTGACTTGCCTTCGCTTGTGTTATCCACCGCGCGGGAGGGTCTGCAAGTGGCCGAGTTCCCGGCGTCTTTCACGGACCCTTTGCCGATGGGAAAGTTTGCGGGCGATCTCCCAGCAGGCCGCTGGGTTCGGGTGCGCATTCCGTTCAGTGGGTTCCACAGCGCATCGATCTATGAATTCGCCCCGCAGCATCTGCAGAACGTCATTTTCCATCAAGGTCATGCCGATGGTGCGCGGCACACTCTGATCGTCGACGAATTTCGCATTGATGACGAACCGGCAGCCGATTCAGCCGCTACGCTGACTGCACCCGAAAATGTGCGCGCAGTCGGTTACGACCGCCACGTGAATGTGAACTGGAATCCGGTGAACAATCCCGCGCTGGGCCGCTTCGTAATTTACCGGTCGCTGGACGGCAAGAACTTCGAACCCATTGGCATTCAGTTGCCTGGAACCAATGGCTACTCGGATGTCCTCGGCAAGTCGGGAGTGACGGCTGCGTATAAGGTTGCCGCGTCCGACCAGCAGTACCACCTCTCCCCACTGTCCACCGCAGCCAGTGCATCAACTCGCGAGTTCAACGACGGCGAACTTCTGACCATGCTGCAGGAAGCCTGCTTCCACTACTACTGGGAAGGCGCAGATCCATCCTCTGGCATGCCCCGCGAAAACATCCCGGGAGATGACCGCATCGTGGCCACTGGAGCAAGCGGGTTCGGCATTGCCACCCTTGTCGTCGGCGTGGACCGCGGGTTCATCACGCGCGAACAGGGCGTTGAGCGTCTCACGAAGATTGTCGGCTTTCTTGAGCATGCGCAGCGCTATCACGGAGCCTGGTCGCACTACATGAACGGCGGTACCGGGCAGACGATGCCGGTGTTCGGCATGTTCGATAACGGTGGAGACCTGGTGGAAACGTCGTTCTTGATGGAAGGGCTTCTGGTCGCGCGCCAGTATTTCCACGGAACCAGCGCTGCCGAGCAGGATCTGTACAGGCGTATCTCGAAGCTTTGGGAAACGGTGGAATGGGACTGGTACCGCACGGATCCGAAGAGCGACTTCATCTATTGGCACTGGTCACCAGAATGGGCGCAGCAGATCCACCATCCGCTCATCGGATTCAACGAAGTCATGATTACGTATCTGCTCGCCATGTCGTCGCCGACCCACGGCGTACCTGTCGACATGTATTACTCCGGATGGGCGGGCCAATCTCAGGTGGCGATCGGCTATCGCGGAGGCTGGTCGGGTGCGAACAATGGAGATCATTATGGCAATGGACATACCTACTACGGAATCAAACTCGATGTAGGCGTAGGCACCGGGGGTCCGCTGTTCTTCACCCACTACTCTTACATAGGATTCGATCCGCACAGCCTGCACGACCGCTATACATCGTCTTATTTTGAGAACAATCGCAACATCGCTCTGATCAATCGCGCTTACTCGATTGCGAATCCGAAACACTTTCAAGGGTACGGCCCGAATGCCTGGGGTCTTACGGCGAGCGATGGTCCCGAGGGTTACGTACCGCATGCGCCGGATGATAATGACGATCGCGGTACGCTCACACTGACCGGGGCGCTCGCCTCCTTTCCTTACACGCCCGACGCGTCGATGGCCGCGTTCAAGCACTACTACCGCGACCTGGGCGGTCAGCTTTGGGATATTTACGGACCGCGCGATGCTTTCGATCCCGGGCGCAACTGGATTTCCCCGATCTACATGGGACTGAATCAGGCTCCGATCACGGTGATGGTTGAGAACTACAGGACTGGTCTGGTGTGGAAGAACTTCATGTCGAACCCCGAGATCACGGAAATGCTGCACAAGCTTGACGCGCTCACGACAAAATAGCGCCGGAGCCACCTTCCGTACAAGCTATGGACTGTTTGTGTTCTCCGGCGTCGCTAGTCTCGATCTTGTTGGGCGGATCATGAACAGCTGAACGGAGATCAACTGTTCCCGGGGTTTGCGGGCCTAGTGGCTTCTGGCTCAGCTTCCACGGTAATTTCAACCTCGGCGCCTTTTTTGAGACGTACCTCATCGCCCTTCTCATCCGTCAGGGAATTCTCGATGCGAATTTCTCGATACAGATCATCGGCGCCTTCCACCGCGATCTGAGCTTTCTCGGGTTCGCTTGGATACGACGGCGGAATGATTTTTTCCACACTCCCGGGCATCGTCACACTCGGTTTTTCCAGTTTCTCGGTCATCGGTTCTCCTTCCAAAGAGCCATGCCAGCCATACTCGCGTTCACCCCACTCCAAAACTGCACACGGAAGTCATTTTGGGCACTGCCAATGTTTTGGCTAACACCGTAACTTTTTCAAGGCCGAGAGAAAATCGGCAGAAACTTCGCGGATGCGGTTGAGCCGCTCGTCTTGTTGGCGTAATTCGTCTTCGCTGAGGCCTCCGAAGGTCTGCGCCTTCAGACTTTCAGTTTGCTCCAGCAACAGCCGTTCGAGTTCTTCGCGAATCTCGTTCAGGCTGCGACCATCCATAACTCCCCAGCGATGAGAAATCGTAGTCACGCGCGTTCCTTCGACTCCTCAGCGAATTCCTGCCGTGATCGAGGCCCAGAAACTCGCTGACGCGTTGGTTTCAGACCAGTTCCTTCATCCATGGTAAAAAACGTACCTTAGGCGGAGTGCTTTGTGAACTGATGCAGCCCGGTTCTATGGGTTGCAGGTAAGGACCAGTTGGTTGCAACGGGCACTGCATCTCGGCAGTACAATTCTAGGTCTTACCTAGCGCCGTGCTTCTTCTCCACTTTCGCCCACGTGTCCTTCAGAGCTACCGTGCGGTTGAACACCGGCTTTCCGGGCTTCGTGTCGGGATCGGCGCAGAAATATCCCAGGCGCTCGAACTGGTAGCGACTCCCCGCCGTAGGGTTGGCCAGCGAAGGCTCGATCTTCGCGTTCGGGATCACTTCCAGCGAGTTCGGGTTGAGGTTGTCCAGAACATCGCGACCCTCTTCGACATCGCTGGGATTTTCCTTGCTGAACAGGTTCTCGTAGATGCGCGCCTCGGCGTCGACGCCATGCGCGGCCGAGACCCAGTGAATGGTTGACTTCACTTTGCGGCCGTCGGGCGCGTTTCCGCCGCGCGTGGCGGGGTCGTAGGTGCAGTGGACTTCGACTACCTCGCTCCTGTCATTCTTGACGATGCTTTTGCAGGTGATGAAGTAACCGTAACGCAAGCGCACCTCGCGGCCCAGCGAGAGGCGGAAGTAGCCTTTGGGTGGATCTTCGCGAAAATCATCCTGCTCGATGTAGAGCACGCGGGAAAACGGCACCTTCCGCGTGCCGGCAGTTGCGTCCTCAGGATTGTTCACAGCGTCCATCTCTTCGGCTTGGTTCTCCGGATAGTTGTCGATGACCACCTTCAGCGGACGCAGCACAGCCATCACGCGCGGTGCACGCTGGTTCAGATCCTCACGCACGAAGTGCTCAAGCATCGCCAGCTCAATTGAGCCGGTGGTCTTCGACACGCCGATCGACGCACAGAAATTACGGATCGCCTCCGGAGTGTAGCCACGGCGGCGGATTCCGGAAAGCGTGGGCATGCGGGGATCGTCCCAGCCGCGCACGCGGCCTTCCTGCACAAGCTGCAACAGCTTGCGCTTGCTCAGCAGCGTATGTGTCAGGTTGAGGCGGTCGAATTCGATTTGCTGCGTAGGGAAGATGCCCAACTGCTGGATGAACCAGTTGTAGAGCGGCCGATGGTCCTCGAACTCGAGAGTACACATGGAGTGCGTGACTTTTTCGAGCGAGTCCGACTGGCCGTGGGCGTAGTCGTACATCGGATAGATGCACCACTTGTTTCCGGTACGGTGATGCTCGGCGTGCAGGATGCGATACATCACCGGATCGCGCATATTCAGGTTCGGCGAAGCCATATCGATCTTGGCCCGCAGAACTCGTGAGCCGTCGGGAAATTCTCCGGCACGCATGCGCTCAAACAGGTTCAGATTCTCTTCCACGGACCGGTTGCGGTACGGGCTGTCTTTGCCGGGTTCGGTCAACGTCCCGCGATACTTGCGGATTTCCTCCGCCGACAAATCGTCGACGTACGCTTTTCCATCCTTGATAAGCTTCACTGCCCATTCGTAAAGCTGATCGAAGTAATCCGAGGCGTAGAAGAGTCCATCCCAGTGAAAACCCAGCCACTTCACGTCTTCCTGGATCGATTCAACGTACTCGGTCTCTTCTTTCTCGGGATTGGTGTCGTCAAAACGCAGATTCGTGTGTCCGCCAAACTCGTCGGCGAGTCCGAAATCGAGGCAGATCGCCTTGGCATGGCCGATGTGGAGGTACCCATTAGGCTCTGGGGGAAAGCGCGTCTGCACCCGGCCTTGGTACTTACTGGTCTTCAGGTCATCGAGAATGATGTCGCGTATGAAGTTGGAAGGGCGAGGCTCCGGCGCTGGGCTTCCCCCGGCTTTGGCCTCGGCGGTAGACGTATTCATCCTTATGATCTTATCGCAGGAAAACGCCGGCGCGGGTCCCGCCCCTAGATCCGCTGTCAGAGCGCCACTCGCGAAAGCATCCGCAGCATGGCCACGTCGCCCGCGTGGGATGTCCTTCGGCGCAGCGTACGCAACAGCTGCCAAGCCTGCACCAGTCCCGCGATGCAACATCCGCACCAGGCCGCGATCAGACTGATCAGGATGGAGGCATTCACAATCGCCAGCAAGCGGATTTCCTGCCCCGAGGCCGGCACCGAATTCGCCAGGACAACGAAGGGATGCCACTCCCCACTTGGGGCGTGGGACGCGGCGTCCAGCATGTAATTCACCAGCACCAGGTAGAGCACCGTGGTCAGCAGGCGGGCAGTGGGCGGAAGCCAGATCCAGCGCGGACGCAACAGGCTGACGCACTGATGAGCCAGTCCCGCCACGGACAGCAAAATCATCGGCAGATAAAAGCTGTGCCACATCGGCGCCGGCTTCAGTAAAGCGCTGGCCGGGCCCAGAATGAGAAACGGATATTGGGGAATCGCCAGCCACCACGACAGGCCGATGATCCCTAAGACCAGCTCAAAAACAGTTTGCGTCCGCGAGGGTGCTAGCTCCAGTTTGGGCGCGGGCGGCAGGGAACGCAGCTCCCACTTCTCGAAAAACTTAAACTGGTCCTCACTGCGTTCCAGAATCGCGAAGATCACAGTGATAATCCCCGCCGCAACGAACAGCGCAAACCAGAAGGTCGACCATGTCTGCAGCAACGCCTCCCAGCGGGGGTCGCAGGCAGGATGATCGCCGGACCGATAATCACGACAAAAACCGGCACCAGAATCCACAGCAGCACCACTTTCAGCACAAACTGATAAATAGGAAACAACGCTGGCTCGATCAATTGGGTCTGCCGACGGTAGCGGCTGGCCACCAGAATCGGACTTCCACACTTCCGGAGAATCGCTTCCAGTTCAGCCTCGTCGACCGGGCGCCCCAGTTCAGTCTCTTTGTCCTCGATCTGTGAGTGCAGGTCCAATGACAGTTCGGCGATGATGTCCTGCTGCTGCGTTCGCGGCAGCCAGAACCGCACCGCCTGCAAGTACCGATTCAGCAGTTCCTCTGTGCTCGGCCCCGATTTTCCCAAAAACGACTTTCCCATAAACAACTTACTCATACCCCACCTGCCTCTTGAAGAATTCGTTCCAGCGACGCGTTGATGCTCTTCCATTCCTCCAGCAGCTGCCCAAGAATCTGTTCACCCCCCGGCAACAACCTGTAGAAACGCTTGTTGCGCTTGTCTTCTTCGCGCCACTGGCTGGCCAACAGGCCTTGGCTCTCCAGCCGCCGCAGCAGCGGATAAAGCGTGACTTCGTCGATGGCAAGAGCATCGTCCGCCAGCGCCTTGCGTAGCGTATAGCCGTACTGCTCGGTCCTAAGCTGCCCCAGCACCGGCACAATAAGGTATCCCCGGCGCAGCTCCAACCGCAGGTTTTCGAACACTTCCGAGACCGCCGTACCAGTCGCCATACAGTATGTGATACACACTATGTACCACATGGTATAAATTGTCAAGAACTTTACTTTCTGGAGGATTGGAGGCTGACCGGGGAA
>Ga0066710_100007507_pt1 | contig 10427 bp, 8 predicted proteins | sample GraSoiAngelo_159_FD_79666 | JGI IMG/M metagenome (GOLD analysis project Ga0066710, IMG submission 79666) | Grasslands soil microbial communities from the Angelo Coastal Reserve, California, USA - 14_1009_16_40cm | ecosystem: Environmental > Terrestrial > Soil > Grasslands | place: USA...
CGGCACGCCGGAGGTCCTCAGGCACAAGGACGAGGTGCTTCGACGGCATTGCGAGGAGGTCGGGCGTGATCAGGCGCAGATCGAGCGAACCCTCGGTCTGAAGCCGATCATTCGGGATACTCCCCAAGAGGCGCGACGAGCGTGGGAGGAGATGATGGCGCTCAACCGCACTCCAATGTCAGACGTCGACGACGATGACTCCTTCTGGGTGGGGACCGTGGAGCAGATCGCCGAGCGCATGCGCGCATCCCGCGAGTTGGGCTTTCACACCTTCATTGCGGAGGTGCCGGCGCCCTATGACGTCGAGACGCTCGAGCGTTGGATCGGCGAGGTGAAGCCGATGGTGGAGGATTAGCGTCCCCCGTCATTCCCTACCGTGAGATACGGACAACCAGATCCCCACCTGATGCTCAACGGCCGTGACCGCATAACTGGCGCAATTGTGCTCGGCTTTCCGCGCTCCCAGAACAGCGTTCAGGCGGAAATGCTTGACATGCAAGAGGCCACGGGTTCGAGTCCAGTGTCGCCCACCAAAACCGATTCGTGCCCGGAACCGAGGCGCCTCCTCAGCCGCCAACGTGCAGCCGGTGCCGCAACAGCCGACGGCCATCGAGGAGCAGTAGCGCACCGAGAATGGCGCCCGGCCAAGCGAACCAGTGGCGTGCGGAGACCAGCCCGGTTTCCGGGTCATAGGCCTCGGGGAGCATCCCATCATCCAGCGCGATGCGGCAGAGCCGCGTCACTGCCGACTCGGCATCCTCGGTCCGCTTCGCCAGCGAGGCGAAGATCCAAGCTTGAACGTCCCCGAGCGGCCAGGCACCTTCCGTATGAAGAGACCCTAACCCTCCATACGGCCCAGCGAAGTAGCCTGCGTTCGATGGCGACAGCCCATCCCGCATGGTGATCTGCCAGGCCGGATCGTCGCTGGAGCAGTATCCCCACAGCGGAGCGAGGGCGGTCGGCAGGTCGTTCGCGTCGTGATAGCGCTGTCGCTGGCCGCGGGCGTCCGTCGCATAGGCCCACCCACCGGAGTCGGCCAGGTAAGCCGCCACCGCCCGCCGCGACCGATCCGCCAGCGCGGCCAGCGTGTCGGCGTCGAGCCTGAGCATGCCCGCCTCCACGAGCTCCACGAGGCGAGTGGCCGTGTACCAGAACACGATCTGGGAGGCGAGCACGAACGGCCGTGTGACCGGGTCGTCGGCCGCCGTCTCGGCGGTGGCCACCAGGCCCGTGGATGGGTCCACCGCGCGAAGCGCGGCGTCCCACGCGACGTCCACCAAAGGAGTCCAGTCGATGGCTGGCGGCAGCGAACCAGTGGCGCGCCACCAATCGGCGAGTTCGAGCAGCGGATAGAGCTGCTGATCGATCTGGAAGGTCAGGTCCTTGCGCTTCCCATTGGCGTGGTGGCTCCGTAGCCAGCGACCGTCGGGCCGCTCATTGCGCAGCCATAGCCAGCGCAGGTGCGATTCGACCAGCGCGGTATCCGCCTCCAAACCGGTGCTCAGCAGCAGCAGCGCCTGGTAGTAGGCGTCGCGCGTCCACGACAGCGGCAGCACGCGGTGGTCGGTGAGGATCGCCCGTTCGCCAGCGGTGAGGCTCAGTGCCGTGCATCCGCGGACATAGGCGAGCGCCCGCGCGATGATCCCCTCCAGATTGGCGCGGAGCTCATCGGGAACGAAGAGCGCGCGAGGATCGATGACGATCGGCGCATCGAGCGTCGCCGACGGCAACCTCGCAGGTGTCGGCGCCCCATCGAGCTGACCGACCACCTCAACCGTCAGCTGGCTGGCATTTGGCCACACCATCGCGAGCTCGGCGCCGTCGTCGGTCAGCCGCCAGTTGAGCGGCACCGGCGGATCGCACCGCACCGTCAGGAGGACCGACGCCGGCAGGGCGGTGGCGACGACCCGAAGTTCGTCGCCATTCGCCGCCAGCTGGGTCCGCGCCCGCGTGCTGGCCGGCGGATTGACCTCGGTGATCTCAGCGAGAGCCGGGCGGTCGAGCCGGCCATGGAACCGCAGTGTCAGATCGGTAGGCCCGTCTGTGCCGGGCGGTATCGACAGCCGGTGGCGCTGGACGCATCCGCGCTCATCCGCCCAGGCCTCGACCTCCCCGATGAGCGTCGGCGAGGAGAGCGGCCAGCGCGGACGTAGCGGATTTGGGGCCGCCGGGGATGGCCTCCCGGGGAGCTGCAGCCGCAGGAACGCGAAGCGGTCCTCGGTCATCCAGCCGCGATATCGCCGGGTTGCGACAGGGTCGCCGCGCCAGGCCTCGTCGAATACCGGCAGGCCGTTCAGCTCAACGAAACCATGCGCGGAGTGGAGCCCGCCGATCGAGAGCCAGCTGCCGTCGACGCCAAATGAGGCGCACGCCGCGCCGTTGCCGACGTCGAGCGGCTTGCTGCCGCCGCTCACTCGCCCGTCGCACCTCCCTGAGCGGCCAGGTGCGCGTACAGCTCGGGACGGCGGTTCGCGAGCGCGGGCTCCCGCGTCCGCTCTGTCTCGACGTGCGTCAGATCGACTCGCGCCAGGATTTCCCCAACCTCCGACGATCCGGCCGAAGCCAGCAGATCGCCGCGCGGATCGACGACAACCGAGTCGCCACACCACTGCGTCTCGCCGTCGAAGCCGACGAGGTTCGCGGCCGCCACGAACAGCTGATTGTCCTGGGCGCGCGCCCGCGTCCGGAGGGCGAGGAGGTGCTCGAAGCCAACCGGCACCGCGGAAGGGATCGCGACCAGGTTGGCGCCGGCCAGCGCCAGCTCGGTGAAGATCTCGGGGAAGGCGTGCTCAAAGCAGACAGCCAGGCCGATGCGCAGATCTCCGCCGAGTGGCAGCACCGTTAGCCCGTCGCCCGGCGTGAAGTGGGCCCGCTCGGCGGGGTACAGATGCGACTTCCGGTAGCGTCCCACCAGCGCGCCGCTGGCGTCAATGACAATGGCGGTGTCGTATACCGCCGTGCCGTCGTGCTCGAGCAGGGTGCCGATCACCGCCGTTCGGGCTGCGGCTGCGGCGTCGGCCAGGCGCGACAGGGAGGGGCCGCCGGGAATCGGCTCGGCCAGGGCTGCGTGGTCCATGCCGTTGAGGCGGTAGCCGGTCGTGAAGAGCTCGGGGAAGACGACCAGATCCGCGCGGCCGGCGAGCCCGCGGATGCGCGCCTCGGCGTCGGCGAGATTGCGCTGGATATCGCCGACCGTCGGTGCCGTCTGCGAGATGGCGATCGTGAGGACGGTCATCGGTCAGGCGGTCGATTCGCCTGCGAATGCGACCTGCCCGCCACTCGAGCGGCGGAGCACCAGCCTGGTCGGCAGCACGATGCGCGCCACTTCCGTGCGCCGCCCCTCGATGCGATCGACGATCAAGCTCACGGCTTGACGGCCGAGCTGCTCGCGCGGCTGGGCCACGGCGGTCAGCGGGACCGAGAGCTGGCTGGCTGGCGGGTCGTCATCGAAGGTGGCGATCGCGAGCTGGTCGGGGACGCGAAGCCCCAGTGATCCAGCCGCATCGAGTACGTCACTCGCCAGCCCGTCGTGCAGGGTGAAGATCGCTGTTGGCTGCTCTCGCGCGACGTGGCGCGCGATCAGCGCCACCTCGTTCTGAGCCCGGACCTCGCGCGGCCAGCGCCGCCGAAGGGGGATCTCCGCCCAGATGAGCCGGTCATCCAACGGGATGCCGTGTGCCACGAGCGCCTGCTGGTAGCCCTGGAGCCTCTCGGCCACCGAGGTGGTACTGAGGTTGTCGGTCGACAGGAAGCCGATGCGCCGATGTCCCAGCTCGGCCAGGTGGGACACCGCGGAGTAGGCGCCGCCGAGATTGTCCGGCAGCACCGAGTCGATCGCCAGGCCAACCAGGTGCCGATCGATGAGCAGTACCGGGAACCCCGACTGGACGAGGTGCGCGAAGAGCGCCGGATCGGGATCGTAGTCGATCGGGTAGGCGATCAGGCCAGCGGCCCCTTCCTCAAGGATGCGGGCGATGCGGCCGGCCTGCTGCTCGCGCGTCGAACCGCTGCTGCCGACCAGCATCGAATAGCCGCGAGCGTGCAGCTCGTCCTCGATCCATCCCAGCAGGTCGGGAACGTATGGCTCGGCGACCGAGGGCACGATCACGCCGATCACCCGGCGCCGGGTCTCGGGTCGGCTGGGACGGCCGCTGGTCACGAAGCTGCCGCGTCCGGGGATCGCCTCTAGCACGCCGCGCTCACGCAGCGTGCCAAGGGCTTGCCGGACCGTTCCGCGGCTAACGCCAAAGCGCCCGGCAAGCTCGGGCTCGGCAGGCAACCGGGCCCCCGGCGCAAAGCTCCCGCCCCGAATGTCGGACTCGAGTGCCTCAGCGATCCGCCGATGAAGGGGGATGCGGTGCGTTGTGCTCATCTCGGCCCGCAGTATAGACCGCGAGTTGCACGGGCCGCTGCTCGGTGGCGAGAGATTCCACTTCCGGATCGCCCGTTGCCATTTGACGCTGGGTGGCCATCGGAGTAGGTTCGCTGTCTAGACTAGTCTAGACAAGATGGGAGGCCCAGAACATGGCGCGCCAACCATTCGGCCGCAAGGCGGTCACTGCGGCGACCATCGCCCTGACCCTTGTGCTCGCCGCCTGCAGCGGGGGCAACGGTGCGTCGACGGCCCCGGCAGGATCTGCCGCGGCGCTCTCCGGCGAGATCCGGGTTGTCCATGCCTGGGCCGGGGCCGAGGGTGACGCCTTCAAGCAGGTCGTCGCCGGCTTCAGCACGGCCAATCCCGGAGTCAAGGTGACCCTCGTACAGGTCCCCTTCGATGATCTGAACTCGCAGATGATTCAGCAATTCTCGGCCGGCAGTCCGCCAGACGTGGTGAGCGTCCTGCCCGGGCTGATTCACACGCTGGCCAAGCAGGATCTGCTCATGCCACTCGATGACGTGTGGGACAAGTGGGTCAGCGACAGCGAATACTCCGCCTCGATCCGGACGATCGGCTCGTACAGCGGTCACGCCTACGGCGTCTTCTTCAAGGGCAACGTCAACGCCCTGATCTGGCACCGCAACGACGTACTGCAGCAGCTAGGCATCAGCGACCCCTCCAGCTGGAGCGATTTCACCGCGGCGCTCGACAAGATCAAGTCAGGTGGGAAGTACGCACCGTTCGCGGTAGGTGCCAAAGACGTCTGGGTGCCGACCCAGTGGAGCGACGCATTTCTGGCCAAGGTCGCGGGGGCAGACAAGTTCAACGGGCTGATCGACGGATCCGTGAAGTGGGACGACCCGGACGTGGTCAAGGCCTTCCAGACCTTCAGCGACTTCGTCAAGAGCTACTTCCCGTCCAACGCCCTCGACATCGGCTTCACCGATGCCAACTGCGAATGGGCCAGCCAAAAGAAGGCGGTCTTCCAGAACCAGGGCGCATTCGTCAACCTGACCACGCCCGCCAACTGTGGCAAGGACCTCGATCCGAAAAAGGACTACACCTTCTTCGAGATGCCGGCACCGAACCCCGCCTTCAGCGACGTGCACTTCGTCTCCGGCGACCTGTTCGCGGTCGCCAAAGCTACGAAGAACCCGAGTGCCGCCAAGGCTTTCGCCGAGTACCTCGGCTCGGCAGATGCGCAGGCCATCTGGGCGAAGCTCGGCGGGTTCATCGCTCCCAATGCCAAGACCGATCCATCCGTCTACCCCACCGACAATGACCGCAAGGCCGCCAAGCTGTTCAGCCAGGGGACAGCGGTCTACGATCTCGACGACGCGATCGGAGGCCAGGTGCAGACCGTCGAGCGCGAGGAGCTCAAGAAGCTGATCCAGACCCACGACGTGAACGCCTTCATCAAGGCGATGGTGGACGCGAGCAGCGGCGCGGGCGGCTGACCTCCGGTCGAGCCATGCAGCAAGCCGGTCGCGCGCGGGCGGTACCCTACCTCTTCCTGCTGCCCGCGCTGGCCGCCTTCGCCCTCTTCTACCTGTGGCCCGCGCTCAACACGATCTTGTCGAGCTTCTTCCGCTGGAGCGTACTGTCGCCGTGGACGGTGGTCGACCCGGGCCGCTGGCAGTTCGTCGGTCTGGGGAACTACCTCGAGGTGCTCGGCGACGGTCGGTTCTGGAACGCCGTTCGCAACACGCTCATCTGGCTCGTCATCTTCCCGATCGTCACGACCGCCTTCTCCCTGGCGGTTGCCGTCTTGGTCTGGGAGACCGCTCGCGCGGCGCGGATCTTCCGCACGGTCTTCGTGCTGCCCATGACCGTCTCGCTGACGGCAGCCGGGGTCCTCTGGGCGCTTGTCTACAACCCCGACTTCGGGGCCCTCTCGGCGGCGATTGGCGTGGTCGGCCTCGATGGTGCGAGGCTCGACCTCGGGCCGCTGCATCTGCGCCTCGGCGAGTGGTTGTCCGACGTTGGCTCTCTGTCCTTGGGCATCACCCAGATTCCACTCGTCAACCTGACGGTCATCGCCCCGGCATTCTGGGCGCTGACCGGATTCGGGGTGATCAGCTTTACCGCGGGCCTTACCGCGCTCAATCCCGAGCTGGTCGAGGCCGCGCGGGTGGAGGGGGCCAACGCCTTCCAGGTGGTGCGCCACATCGTTGTTCCCTCACTGCGACCGGCAATGGTCATCGTTGCGGTCGTCTTCGTCATCTACGCGCTGCGCACCTTCGACGTCGTGTGGGTGACGACCAACGGCGGACCAGGCACCGACACCGAGGTCGTCGCCATCCTGCTATGGCGAGAGGCCTTGGCCTTCTTCGACACCCCGTCGGCCGGTCAGGCGACGGCGATCGCCGTGTTGCTCAGCGGGCTGATGGTGGTCGGCGCCTATCCCTACCTTCGGTCGTTGCTCCGCGAGGCGGAGGCGTAGCCGATGGCGCGTCCCAGGCGGCTTGGCACGGCTGCCATCTACGCCGTACTGACCCTGCTCTCGATCGTGTGGCTGGTGCCAGTGATGACGGTCGTGATGACTGCCGTGCGCCCCTTCGCTGAAATTCGCGAGGGCTGGTGGAACCTCGCCGGCGCGAGCCTCACCCTCGACAACTTCGGTCGCGCCTGGCAGGAGGCCGGGCTGGCCGGCAAGACGATGAACAGCCTGATCATCACCGGCTTTTCGGTGGCCTCGACCGTCGCCGTTGGTGCGTTGGCCGCGTACGCCTTCACGCGGATGCGCTTCCGCGGCCGGGGGCTGCTCTACTTCCTCCTGATCACGACCATGATCGTGCCGGTTCAGATCATCCTGATTCCGCTGCTGCCCTGGTTCCGCGCCCTCGGTTTCAGCGAGGGGTCGTGGCAGCCGTTCCTGGGCATGGTTCTGGTCCACACCGGATTTGGTCTGGGCTGGGCGGTATTCATGCTCGGCGGGTTCTTCGCCTCCGTGCCCCGCGAGCTAACCGAGGCCGGGCAGGTGGATGGGGCCGGCCACCTTGACGTGTTCCGACGGATCGTCCTGCCATTGGCGCTGCCCGGCATCGTGAGCTTTGCGATCATTGACTTCGTCTTTGTCTGGAACGATCTCTTGCTGGGCCTGACCCTTCTCGACCAGGAGCATCAGCCGCTGACTGTGGGGATCGCCAACCTGCAATCAGCCCATCTGGCGCGGCAGGACGTCATCAGCGCCGGGGCGCTGCTGGCCATTCTGCCGCCGCTGGTGCTGTTCGTCGTTCTCAACCGGTTCTACGTGCGAGGGCTCTTCGCGGGCAGCGTGAAATAGCGCGGGCGGTGTGGTCAGGGCCGGCTGGGCCTATATGCGGCTCGCCAGACTGTCTGGCAGGGTCGGGCGGTCGATTGGGGTGACAAGTGTCGCCCGCCAACCCGACGCACCAGAATCTGCGACTGCGTAAAACTGCGGTGTTTTCGCCTAGGCCCTCCCACGCGAGCACCGACCTCAGGCGAAATGCTTTCGGGGGGTCTGTCCGCGATCATCGCATGAGCATTGGTGCACCTTGACGCGCGGCGCCGCCGTCATAACGTTCGGTAAATCATTGAGGGTCGCAGGTGAGCGAGGCAGAGGCGCGATTCGAGGAGGCGCTGCGAGCGGACCTTCAGCGTCACCTCGGCGGGAGCCTGAGAGTCCGCAGGCTGTCCCTCCGACCAATCGCCGAGCGGACAATTTCGACCTGCGTTTCCAAGCGACTGGGGAGACTGCCGTCGAGGCCTATGGGCGACTTGTGGCCGACGGTCATGCGGAACGCCTGCCGCGCGGGGAGAGAAACCCCTAAGTCTCAGCCGTCGGGCTTTCGTTCACGGCCGCGGCCAGTTGCATCGGCCCAGGCCCAGGCTTGGACGTCCGGCGGCTCGATTCCAAGCCCGGTGAGGATGGAGCAGACCTGCTCGCGATGCGCGTTCCCGTGGTGGAGCGCCTGCGCGACGAGCACGCTGGCGGGCGCCTGGTACTTCCCCTCGTCGAGAATGAGGAATTGTTCGGCGTCGACCGGCTGGGCCAGGTACTGCTCCCAGAGGCCTGCCGTCTCTTCGACAGGCGAGTCCAGCACATCGAAGTCCGTGCTATCGCTGCTCGCCAACGCGGAACGGGGAATTCCGAGGATGCGCGACACGTAACCCGCCTCCGCTCGGATGATGTGGTGGAAGGTGGCCAAGATGCCGCCGTAGGTTCCGATCCCGGCAGACGACAGCTGGTCGTCCTGGAGGCTTCGGCAAGACTCGAGCAGGCGCTTGGTCGCCCAGGTGTTGTGGCGCAGCGCCTCGAGAACCAATTCGTTCATGGCCCCATCCCAACTCTCTCAAGTCGCGAGTCCGCGACAAGCTCGGAGTGCAAGTCACTCGCCAGGCTGACTCTCACCCAGGTTTCCCACCTCGTGTTTGACCGCGATCGCGTGCCAGACTGTGCATGACGCGTACCGAGTGTGGCCATGCCTCTCGCGCCCAAGAGAGCATCAACCAGGAGAGCACTACCGACCGGTACGGTGACGTTCCTGTTCACCGATATCGAAGGCTCCACGCGCATCCTGACCCAGCTGGCGGACGGCTATGGGGATCTGCTGGACCGGCATTCGAACATCATGCGGTCCGCGATCCGCGACAGCGCAGGAATCGAGATCACCACCGAAGGCGACTCGTTCTTCGTGGCCTTCTCCTCCGCGACCGATGCCCTGGCCGCAGCCGCTTCCGCGCAACGCGCGCTGGCCGAGGAGCAGTGGCCGGAGGGAGCGACCGTCAGGGTCCGCATGGGCCTGCACACGGGCGAGGGACGACGCGGCGGCGACAGCTATGTGGGGCTGGACGTCCACCGGGCGGCACGCATCGCTGCCGCCGGCCATGGCGGGCAGCTGCTCCTCTCCGATTCGACCCGCGCGCTCATCGAGCCATCCCTCCCGCCCGGCATGCGCATCCGCGATCTCGGTTTCCATCGGCTCAAGGATTTCGAGGCACCGATACGAATTTCGCAGCTGGAGATTGAAGGGCTGCCTTCCGACTTTCCCGCGCTCAAGACGATCGACGTCCATCCCGGCAACCTGCCCGAACAGCTGACCAGCTTCGTTGGTCGGCAGCGGGAGCTGGCGGCGGTGACCGAGCTGGTGCGCTCACATCGGCTCGTCACGCTCACGGGAGCCGGCGGAACGGGGAAGACCAGGGTCGCGCTCAGGGTCGCCGCGGACCTCCTCACCGAGCACGCCGATGGCGCGTTCTTCGTCGATCTGGCACCCATCCGCGACCCGGTGCTCATTCCCCTGACGATCGCGCAGGCGCTGGGTGCCCGCGTCGATCCGGGCGGCGACGCGCTGACCGCCGTACGCGCCCACCTCCGCGACCGGGAGCTCTTGCTTGTCCTCGACAACTTCGAACAGGTGATCCAGGGCGCTCCAGTCGTCGACGGCCTGCTCGCAGTGGCACCGCGATTGCGCATCCTCGTCACCAGCCGCACGCCACTGGGCATGTACGGAGAGCAGGAGTTCGACCTCCAGCCCTTCGAGATCAGCGGCGAGCCAAGCTCTGCGGCGGTTGCCCTGTTCGTCGAACGCGCTCGATCCGTTCGACCGGCCTTCGAATTGACCGATGCGCACGCAGCGGCAGTTGCCGACATCATCGCCCGGCTCGACGGCCTGCCGCTGGCCATCGAACTGGCCGCGGGCCAGATACGCATCCTCAGCCCGGAGGCGATCGTCACCCGTCTCGACCGGCGACTCCCGCTCCTGACCTCATCCTCGCGAGGGCGACCGGAGAGGCAGATGACGATGCGAGCGGCCATCGAATGGAGCTATGACCTGCTCGAGGAGCCGGAACGCGGCCTTTTCGCGAGACTCTCGGTCTTCCCCGCGGGCTGTTCGCTGGAAGGCGCCTCGGCGGTCGCCGAGGGCGAAGGGCGAGGCATCCCAGTGCTGCAGCGGCTCGATGCGCTCGTCGGCAAGAGCCTCGTCCGACTGCGTGAGGCACCCGACGGGGAGCCCCGTTTTGGCATGCTCGAGACGATCCTGGAATACGCGTCCGACCGGCTCCGGACCGATTTCGACGCCGA
>Ga0066710_100007508_pt1 | contig 10425 bp, 11 predicted proteins | sample GraSoiAngelo_159_FD_79666 | JGI IMG/M metagenome (GOLD analysis project Ga0066710, IMG submission 79666) | Grasslands soil microbial communities from the Angelo Coastal Reserve, California, USA - 14_1009_16_40cm | ecosystem: Environmental > Terrestrial > Soil > Grasslands | place: USA...
GGCACCCTCTCCCGGAGGGAGAGGGACATTCTGCAGGCGTGTCCTTCTCCCTCTGGGAGAAGGTGGCCCGAAGGGCCGGATGAGGGCTTTGGTTGCGGCTGCGCCGCGCTACGTCTTTGTGTTTCCTTCCCGTTTTCTTCGTACCCCGTGAGGAGATTACCCTGCGCGATTGCAGCGGCGAGGAACTGGCGGCGATCCGCCGGTCGAAGGAGGAATTCTTTCGCGAGAAAGCGGCCCTCAAGGTGTCGCCCCCCTACGGACTTGAATACAGTCCTCATTATCTCCGCCACCGCTCGCAGAAACCCTAGGGAACACAGTGAAAACGCTAACGAGGACAAAATTCTCGTGACATTCGCCATTCCGTTAACCAGCGGATCACTTGACACACCGGGCTGCTTTATTGGATGGGTCGCTAGGATCGATCGCCCTTCCACGCTTGTCACGATATACCTGGTGGCAGTTGAGGCACGATTCGCTGACCTGATTGCTGATCTCGCTTACGGCAGCTTGGTTCCTGGATTGCGACGCTTTGTAGGCAGCCTTTCCTGCCTCCGCAAGTTCCAGAGTGAACTTCACCCACTCGGCATCCTCCACTGGGACGGGCTTGCCGTTCTCGCACCGGCGTCCGGGCGTCAACATGAGTGGAGCGGACTCGGCCAGGGCCACCGCCGCATAATCGATAAGTTCCCATCCTGAATAGATACCGCCTCCCCAAATGACCCAGTTAAAACCCTCTGCTGTAGCCCCAGCTTGCAGTGGAGTCCGCGGGGCCCCGGGATCAATGGTCTGAGCGGTGAAGATGATATTCGAACTTGGAAAAAGGATTCCGCGCATCACCTGAGCAAGGTTTCCCGCCGGTGGGAAGGAAGACACCTGTGTTGAGGAAATCGTTGTTTTCGGCCTGGCAAGGCTCCCAGCCGGCCAGGTGACCTGCTTCAGCACGGCCTCATCTGCGCCAAGTTCGGCCCGTCCGGCGGGGAACTTGCCGGCCTGGAGCATGTAAGCCACGATGTCTGCCGTCTGCTGCCCCGTGAGTTTCCCGGGGTTATCTTGCGGCATTGTGTTCCGGATCTTGTTGACGAGCTCCGAAAGCGGCTGCTTTTCCCATGCGGCGATGAAATCGTCTCCCGCCAGCGGCGGGCCAAGACGGCCTCGGAGCGCTTCGCCGTGACAGGACAAGCACCGGTCCGTGTAAATCGCCTGGCCGCGCTTGGCCTGCTCCTCGGTGTAGACACCTTGGTCGAGTGTTTGTGACTGCTGGGCGTACACGGTGAGCGAAAACGATCCGGCTAGCGCCCAGGCAAACAACGTTATGCCTAGCGCGCAGCAGACCGGCAGGATGCCGGCCGGCTCCCGCCGTGACGTACTCTGTCCACATCGGTTGAAAGACGAAGACATGAATTTTCCTCCAGAAGAAAATCCGCTGAATCATAGCACATCGGAAGGACCTGTTTTTTCACCGTAGGGAGGCTTTGCACAACGAATCGAACTTAACTGTAGGCGCGGTCTATGACCGCGCGTTTTTCCTAGAATCAAAGAAATACGGTCATAGACCGCGCGTTTCATGGAATCAAGAAAATACGGGCGGTCCGTAGGCCGCCCCTTCAGCAGGCACCCACAACCTCAGGCGAGGCATTGCCGGCGGTTCAAGCTATACTTAAAGTTCATGTCCAAGACGTTTTACATCACGACGCCCCTCTATTATGTGAATGCCCCGCCGCACTTGGGCGGTACGTATACGACCATCGTGGCCGATACGATCGCCCGGTACAAGCGCATGATGGGTTTTGACGTCAAGCTGCTCTCGGGCACCGACGAGCACGGCCAGAAAATCGAACGTTCGGCGAATGCCCAAGGAATAACTCCCCAGGCCCTTGCGGACCGGGTCTACACGCAGTATTTGGATTTATGGAAATTGATCGGCATCGAGTTCGACGAGTTTATCCGCACAACCGAAAGCCGGCACTACACGAGCGTCTCTGAGCTTTACACGCGTGCGAAGGCGAATGGATACGTGTACAAGGGCTCGTACTCCGGTTGGTACTGTGTTTCCTGTGAAGCGTACGCGCCGGAGAGCGATCCCTCGACTCCGGCAAACTGTCCGGATTGCGGCCGGAAGACCGAATGGTTTTCCGAGGAGAGCTATTTTTTCAAATTATCGGCCTTTCAGGGCCGCCTGCTCGAGCATTACGAAAGGAATGGGGCGTTCCTCCGGCCGGAGACTCGCCGCAACGAGATCGCATCGTTTGTGAAAGGCGGGTTGAAGGATCTGTCGATCAGCCGCGCGACATTAAAATGGGGTATCCCGCTTCCGGACGACCCTGGACATGTGTTTTACGTCTGGTACGATGCGCTGACGGGCTATCTCAGCGGCATCGGCTTCAAATCCGATGATGCCGTCTTTTCGCGATACTGGCCCGTCGATGTCCATCTTGTCGGGAAGGACATCCTGCGCTTCCACGCCGTGTACTGGCCGGCATTCCTGATGGCCGCCGGACTCGAGCCGCCGAAGTCCGTGTTTGGCCACGGCTGGTGGTTGTTTAAAGACGAGAAGATGTCGAAGTCGCGCGGTAATGTCTTAAGTCCTGATGTCCTGATCAAGGTCTTCGGCTCCGAGCTTTTGCGCTACTACCTGCTGCGCGAGATGGTCTTCGGCCAGGATTGTAATTTCAGCTTTGATGCAGTCATCCAACGGTCCAATAGCGACCTTGCGAATGATCTTGGAAACCTCCTGAGCCGGACGACGGCCATGATTTCCAAGTACCGCGGCGGCCGCATTCCCGCGCCAGGCGAGGCGAAGGGCGACAACGAAGTACGCGAACTGGCCGGCCGTGTCGTTCAAAGCTACCGCGCTAACTTTGACGACTACAGCTTTTCGCGCGGTTTGGAAAACGTCTGGGAACTGATTTCGCGTGTTAACAAATACATCGTCGAGAACGAGCCATGGGCCATTGCGGGAGAGCCATCGCAGGCGAAGAAGCTGGACAGTGTCCTGTTTCACGCTGCCGAATCGTTGCGCCTGATTGCGGCGCTGCTCACCCCGGTCATTCCGAAGACGGCACAAGCTCTGTGGCGGCAGCTTGGCATCGACGAAGATGTGAAAACGATTCGTCTCGACAAGCTGCGATGGACTGAAGATCTCGCCGGCAAAAGCATACGTAGCGGCGCAGTGCTATTCCCGCGGCTGGATTCTAAGGAGGTATTTCAAAAAATGGATGACGCCAGCGCACAAAGGCCTGCCGTCCCACCGGCTCCGGTGGGGGCTGAAACCGGCGAAGCCGCGGTGGCTTCCATGATCACCATCGATGATTTCGCAAAAGTGGATTTGCGTGTCGCGACTGTGTTGGAAGCCGAGCGCGTCAAAGGCGCCGACAAGCTCTTGCGGCTTGTGGTTGACCTGGGATTTGAGAAGCGGCAGATCATTGCCGGCATCGCGACTGCGTACCAGCCCGAATCCTTAATCGGGCGAAAAGTCGTGATCGTCGCCAATCTTCAGCCCCGAAAACTGCGTGGCCTGGAATCGAATGGCATGATCGTTGCGGCTTCTGCCGGTGCCGATGGTACGCCCGTTCTTGCCGGGTTTCACGAAGACATTCCGAACGGCGCCCGGCTAAGATAATTGCGAAATCTTCGATGCTCATCGACTCCCACGCTCATCTGGACGATCCTCGATTCGACGCCGATCGCGACGACGTGTTGCAGCGGGCGTGGGATGCCGGTATCCGGAAAATCTTGACCATCGGCAATGGCAGCGGGCCGGACCAGATGGCTTGCGGGATTCCCATTGCGGAAGCTCACGAATGGATTTATACCAGCGTGGGCGTGCATCCGCATGACGCTTCCAAGGTCGAAGAACGGCACTACCGCCTTATCGAGAAGCTCTCGGTGCATCCCCGGGTCATCGCTGCCGGCGAGATGGGCTTGGATTACTTCTACGACAACTCGCCTCGGGACGTGCAACGTGAAGTATTCCGGCAGCAACTTCGCCTGGCGAAAAAACTCGAATTGCCTGCCATTGTCCACACCCGCGACGCCGACGAAGACACCGAGCGCATTCTCCGGGAAGAGTCGCCCGCGATGGGCCTGATCCACTGTTTCACCTCCGGTCCTCGACTCGCCGATTTTGCTTTAGAGATCGGCTTCTTTATTTCGTTTTCCGGCATCGTGACCTTTCCAAAGTCCCGGCCGTTGGCTGAAATTGCGCGGCGGATTCCGCTGGATCGCATGCTGGTTGAAACCGATTGCCCGTATCTTGCTCCGGTTCCTCACCGGGGCAAGCGCAATGAGCCGGTTTACGTCGCGGACACCGCGCGTTCTATTGCGGCGTTTCGCGGCGTTTCCGCCGATGAGCTGGCAGCGCGGACTTCGGCGAATTTCGACAGGCTCTTTGCAACAAGCGCGTAACTGTTTGCTGAGAAGTTTTTAGCCGCCAATGGCGCGAATCACGCGAATGGGCCGCTGCCTTTTCAGTGGCTGGCGCCATTGGCGGCCCAGATTTTTTTGGGGCGGTTTGCCGCGTTATGACGAAATCGTCGTAAAATTCTTCCGCGACATGGGAATGACACCGCAGGAAATCTACCGGCTTGTGGCGCCGGAACTTGCCCTGGTGGAAGAAGAGCTCAGGGGATATACGCGTTCGGATATTCATCCCATTTCCGAAATCGGCGAGTATCTTCTCAATGCCGGCGGCAAACGTATCCGGCCGGCTCTGCTGTTATTGACAGCGAAGATGCTCGGTACGGCCTCCCCCACCGTCATTCGCCTCGCCGCTGTGGTGGAGTTTATCCATAATGCCACGCTTGTTCACGATGACGTCATCGACGCTGCCGATACCCGGCGCGGCCGTCCATCGGCCAATTCTCATTGGGGAAACTCGATGAGCGTGTTGGCCGGCGATTGGCTTTATATGCAGTCGTTCGCCGTGGCCCTTGGCGAGAAGAATTTCGAAGTCCTGAATACGCTGATCGATATCACGCAAAAGATGGTGGAGGGCGAGTTGTTACAGCTAACGCTACTTGGCAAATCCGAGATCAGCGAGCAGCAGTTGTTGGATATTGTCGAGCGCAAGACCGCATATTTGTTTTCAGGCTGTACGAAATTGCCGGCTCTAGCTGCCGGCTTGAATCACGGTTCTGCGGAGCGGCTTGCGGAAGTCGGAAAGGCGTTGGGGATGGCCTTTCAGCTCACTGACGATTTGCTAGACCTGACCTCAACCAAGGACGTACTTGGCAAGCCCGTCGCGAATGATCTAAAGGAAGGAAAGATGACGCTGCCGGTGTTCTTCGCGATTCACAACGGCAAAGCCGAGGATACCGTCAAGGTTCAGAAGGTTTTGGATGAAAGAGATTTCCGGTCGGTGAATCGTACGGATATTTTGAGGCTCGTCGAAAAATCGGATGGGTTGAATCGTACTCGGCTGCTGGCGCAGAAATTTGCTTCACGCGCGATTCACATGCTTGAGGAATTTCCCCCATCCATATACCGCCACGCGATTATCAGCATTCCCGAATTCATCTTAAATCGCAGCGCTTGACGGAACTGTAGGCGCGGTCTGTGACCGCGCGTCTTTTTCGCGATGCGGAAAAACGTTCGACTTGCAGAAAAAACGCGCGGTCACAGACCGCGCCTACAGTGGCGCTGCTCGTTCACCTGCCACTTTCGCGACAGAAACTAGTTACAATAGGAACTCCGCCAGCGCGCGATTAAATTCTTCAGGATTTTCCAAGTTGCTGAGGTGACCTGCCTTAGAAATCCCCACAAAGCGGCCGCCCGGAATCGACTCGGCCATCGCACGGCTTTCTTCGATATTGGTGATGAGATCGTTTTGTCCGGCAATAACCAGGGCCGGGCACTGGAGGCGGCGCAGAAGCGTGGAAGAATCGGCGCGGTCGCGCATGGCCGCGACGGCGTGGATGGCCGCGGACACGCCGGTCGTTTCAATCATTTCCCGCACCAGACGAACAACATCGGGCGAAGGATCGGGCTGCAGGAGCCGTGGAATCATGCGGCCGGGCAGGATCGCGATGCCGCCCTGCTCGAGCGCGGCAATCATATCGGTCCTCGCGGCTTTTTCCGTTTCGGTATCGGCACGAGCCCGTGTGTCGGCCAGCACGAGCTGGCGAACGCGTTGAGGATACTGCGAGTAGTAGGGAAGTGAGATGTATCCGCCCATCGAAAGGCCGACCACGGCGCTTTCGGAAATGCGGAGGCGGTCCAAAAACTCCGCCATATTGTTTGCCATCTCTTCCATGGTCCAGGGCGACGGTGGCCCCGATTCACCGAACCCCCGGACATCGGGTGCGATTACGCGAAACCGGCTTGTCAACGTGGCAAGCTGCGGCTGCCACATCGTGTGATTCAAGGGAAACGCATGAATCAGGAGAACGGCGGGTCCGGCCCCCTGATCGAGGTAATTAACAGTGCCGGACTCGAACTGGATCTTCACGGCTCATATTTCGCGTATTTGGCGGCGATATTCTCTTTGATCCGCTCGATGGGAACGCCTTCTTTATGCATCTTTCGCGCGTCGACGGCGATTTCCTGGCAGATCGTGCATGCCGAGCCATGCTGGTCCAGGAAGCAAAAGAGATTATTTTTGTGTCCGAAGCTTTTCATGCATCCGCAGTAGCAGGGCAACTGCTCCAGCACTTCCGGCACGTCTTTTGCGGCCTGGTAGGCCTCCCGCGTCGCGGGATCGGTGAACATTTCCGGCGGCAGCGTTTGCGCGTACTTCGCAACGGGCGCTGACTGTTCGGCCGGATCGCCGGCGGTTCGTAGCGAAACCCAGGCAATTCCCGCAAGAATTGCAAAGGCCGCGCTGCCGAGCCATAGGATTTGTTTGTTATTCGATTTCAATGATTCTTCCTTTCTCGCCGCTTTTCAGTGACGAAATCACCGTCTTGAGCACGAAGAATATTTCGCCTTTCTGTTCATCGTTCAACTCGCTGCCGTCTTCAAGAGGCTCGTTGAGTTCGGAAATCACGTATTGTAGCAGGAAGGGCTCCGTGTCGGCCTGAAGACTGGCGGCAATAGCCGGCTGAAGCTCCGCGCCATCGGCCTGGCTGATGCGGTCAATCCACGACTCGCTTTCATGATATGCCAGTTCAATGGCTTCAGGTGTCACCCTATTGACAGTGTCCGTCTCGCCGATTGTAGCGGCTTTAAAGACCATATACGAAAGGAACAACGACAATTCTTGAATCTTCTGGCCGCTTTCCTGTGTCAGTTCCACGACAAATTCGCACACCGCGGGTTGCTGACGAAAGAAGTTATCGAACTCACCAACCATCTTTTGGTCTGAATACTCACCAACTTCTGAGCAAGCTCTCTGGACGGATTCAGCACTAATCATAGGTGTCTCAATTTTGGCATACCGTGTGCACTCATCAAAGCCGTACTTCTAAAAGTTCCGCCTGGGGGGGCCATTGTGACAAGTCGAGGAAAGCTGCTGGGAATTCTAATTCCAGTCCTGGCGTTTTCCGCCGCGCTGCTTGTCGCCCAAGACTACGAGATGATTCTCGAGGGCAAGTTTGACGACTTTCGCCGGCTTCCTCGGCAAACCCAGCAAAACCACGATTACACCTTCGTCCGGTTGATCTACAACGGCCGAATTCCAGGATACCTGAAGAACTGGTATACGGATTACCCCACAGGAGACAGGAACCTGGTCGAGGTCCTCCGCCGTATGACTTATCTGGACATTGCGCCCGAGAGCCGGGCACTTCCGATCCACCACCCGGATCTCTTCACTTATCCGATGATTTACTCCGGTGAAGCCGGCCAGATGCAGCTCGACGCGAGTGATGCGTCAATCCTGCGCGAATACCTGACGCGTGGCGGATTCTGGATGATCGACGACTTTTGGGGCACTTTCGAGTGGGGCAACTTCGAACGAGAAATGAAGAAGATCTTTCCCGGCCGGCCAATCGTCGAAATCCCCCTGGACCACCCGATCTTTCACACCTTTTACGACATCAACGACAAAATGCAAGTGCCCAACATCGGCTATGCCTACAACCCGGGCAGCCCAACCTGGGAGCAAGATGGCTATGATCCTTGCGTGCGCGGGATCTTTGACGAGAACGGGCGGCTGCTTGTGTTCATCAATTTCAATACCGACCTGATGGATGCGTCCGAGTGGGCTGATGATGCGCTCTACCCGCACCAGTTTTCCGCATACTCCTACAAGATTTTTACCAACGCTGTAATTTACGCCTTGAGCCACTAGGGTTGTTAGCCCGACTTGATCCCGTAGGATCGATTAGCCGGTCTTTTAGAAATTAATGTGATCTCGAAACCCGACGAATGGTCTCAACTGTAGGCGCGGTCTATGACCGCGCGTTTTCCCGACAAGTGCAGCCCAAATTTGCGACGCATGAGCGGAGCGAATGCAAGCCCAACAGGGCGCAGCCATCAAAAGAACGCGCGCGGTCATAGACCGCGCCTACAGTTGACCGAATATCGGCTCAGTTGGAATTCCTCGGGATCAGGAGTTCGGACCTTGGTAATATCGGTCGATGGACTGGGCGCAATTGGGGCGAAATATCGGCGACTTTTTTCACGGAATGGCGCTCGCCGGCTACGAGAAACGGCTGCGCGAGCAATTCATGGAATTGAACGACCTGTTCCTTTTGCTATGTTTCATGGAGTTGGTCGGACTGCCGAACCCCGCGACGATTTACCTGCTGGAGGTCTATCCTTATTTTCTTCAGGAATTCCACGTCTGGCACCGGAGAATGGGCATGGATCGTTCTCCGCTAAGTAACCTCCCCTGCTGTTGAAATGCGCGATTTGTTCAAAAAACGCATTCTGTTTTTTGGAGGCAAAGGAGGTGTTGGCAAGACCACCTGCGCGTCGGCGGCGGCGCTGGCGGCGGCGAGACAAGGCAAGCGTGTTCTGCTGGTTTCGACAGACCCTGCTCATTCGACGTCGGACATTTTCGAACGGCCGTTCAGTCATGAAGAGACCGAGATCTACCCGGGGCTGGCGGGTATCGAGGTCGATGCGGACTTCGAAGCGCGCCGCTACATCGACTCGGTGAAAGGACAGATCGCAAAGCTATTCAGCCCATCGATTCTCAAGGAAGCGCAACGTCAGATCGAGTTGGTATCGACGATGCCCGGCGTCGAGGAGGTCGCGCTGTTTGACCGGATAGGCGAACTGATGGTCACGCGAATTGATGCCTACGACCTTCTCATCTTCGATACGGCTCCGACCGGCCATACGATGCGTCTGCTCCGTATGCCCGAATTGATGACTTCCTGGATCGAGGCGCTTTCGAAGCGCCGCCGCAATCTCATCTCTCTGAATGAGAATATTGACGGGGTTCGTTCCGATCCCGATCCGATCCTGGCCGCACTCCAGCAGCGCAGAGAGAAGCTGGAACAAGTCCGCGCCCGATTGATGCAGCACAATTTCACAGGCTTTGTCCTTGTGCTTATTCCGGAGCGCCTCCCGATCGAAGAAAGCGCGCGGGCGGCCGAGACGTTGCAGGATGCGAACGTGAACGTATGCGGCATTCTGGTGAATCGGGTTCTGCCGGAGAATCTGCAGGGAGACTTCTATCGGGCTCGACGGCAGCAGGAGCAGAAATATCGCGATGAAATCCAGCGAAGGTTCGCAACATATCCGGTGCTCTGGATTCCGCAATTCGAAACCGACGTGTACGGTTTGAAAAACCTAGAGAGGCTTAGTGAAATGCTGGCGAGCCCAAATGACGGCGCCCCACTCCGGTGAGTGACGCGGTTCCTCGAACGTGAAGCCGATAAGGTTCCGGATTATGGGATGGCCGGCTACGGAACCGCTGAGCGAGCGCCGGCAGTCTTCGAGACCCACACGTTTGGATGCGATCTCGACAAGCGATCGGAGATGAGACGCGGCCTGGTTGAGAATCCGGTTGGCCGGTTCCGCCGGATACAGAGCGGCGATCTCGGGAAACAGTCCCGCGATCTGCGGAACGCCGATCGTCCCGGAGGCCCAGGCTCCAACGACTTCCGCCATCGATTTCAAACCAAGGCTCTGTGCAATACGCCCGGCGAATTCGGTCCGCTCTTCGGAATCCATCGATCGTAGCGCCGTGCGGACGGCTTCGCGGCCGATCCAGAATCCACTGCCTTCATCACCGAAATACGGTCCCCACCCACCGACACGGAACATCGATCGATTTGCGTCGCGGCCGATAACGATAGAGCCTGTCCCCGCAATCAACAGAATGCCGGGGTCGACTCCAATCGCGCCAATAGAGGCGATGAACGCGTCGCTTTCGACGATGATCGTCGCGTCAGGCATGAGCGAAGTCAACACTTCTCTGTAAAAACTCGCGCTCTCCGGCCTTGCCGCCCCCGCGAATCCCGCGCATACGATGGTCGGGCGCTCCGTCAGTTGGGACACGCCATCGCGGATGGAGGCCTTGGCGGTATCTGCGCC
>Ga0066710_100007511_pt1 | contig 10424 bp, 9 predicted proteins | sample GraSoiAngelo_159_FD_79666 | JGI IMG/M metagenome (GOLD analysis project Ga0066710, IMG submission 79666) | Grasslands soil microbial communities from the Angelo Coastal Reserve, California, USA - 14_1009_16_40cm | ecosystem: Environmental > Terrestrial > Soil > Grasslands | place: USA...
GACGACGACTCGGAGGACGACCCAGTCGCCCTCGCTGCGATGAGAAGAGGGCATCGATGAGCGCCAACCCCGGACGGCGTCGATGAGCCTTCAGCTCCACCGCCCCGATGGCAAGGGCGGTCTCGAGCCGCGCCCGGTCGCCGATCCGAACTGGCGCGTCCAGCTCCAGGGCCGCCGCTGGGGCCTGAACCGGCGCGACGGCCGACTGCCGGCCTTGAAGAACCCGGAGATGAACCCGACGTCGACCCCGCTGGCCGTCCTGTTCTGGCTCGGGCTCGGGGCGCTGACGTTCGTCCTCCTCGTCCTCGGCTACGGGACGGGGTTCTGGCACCTGCCGGCCCTGCCCGTCGTCCCGCCGGTCGCATCGCCGGGCCCGTAGCGGGCGGCGTCGGCGTCGGCGCCGGACCCGTCCGGCCTGAGCACACGGCCGCTCTCAGAAACTCCTCAACCCGCGCCGGAACCATCACCCGATGACGTCCCGCACCGCCGGCCTTGCCGTTGTCGCCGTCCTCCTGCTTGCCGTCGGCGGCGGGGCACTCGCCTGGGTCCTCTTCCTCAAGGGTGACGATGTCGCGCCGCTGGCGTTGCCGAGCGCCGCACCGGCGGCGTCGGCGGCGGCGGGGAACAGCCCGATCGCGGACCCGAGCGCCGGGACGACGCTCGCCCCTGCGTCCGCGGCGACCATCGATGCGGCGGCGCTCCCCGGGACGTGGTCGATCGGCCCGGACTCCGTCGTCGGCTACCGCGTCCGCGAGCGGCTGGCGAGCCTGTCGGCCGACAGCGACGCGGTCGGCCGGACGAGCGGGATCACAGGAACGGCGACGATCGCGTCGAGCGGTGGCTCATTGAGCGTGACGGCGGCCGACTTCACGGTCGACATGACCTCGCTTGCGAGCGATCGCCAGATGCGCGACAACCGGCTCCGCCGCGACGGCATCGAGACCGACAGCTTCCCGACGTCGACGTTCAAGCTCACCCAGCCGGTTACCCTCCCGGCGACCGCGACGAGCGGCGCTCAGGTCGACGTCACGCTCCACGGCGACCTGACGCTCCACGGTGTGACGAAGACGGTCGACATCCCGGCCCAGGCCCAGGTCAACGGCAGCCTCATCCAGGTCGCCGGCTCGCTGTCGTTCCCGTTCTCGGACTACCAGATCAACGCCCCGAACATCGGCGGCTTCGTGTCGGTCGAGGACCACGGCACGCTGGAGTTCCTGATCAACCTGGCGAAGAGCTGAAGCCGCGTCGTCCGAACGGGGGCTCGCGGCTCGTCACGATTTCTCGCCCCACGAGCGTATGTGACAGGAATCGGGCGCCAACCCGACCCCAGGTGGCCTTCGCCGGGCCGAATCGCCGCGGGATTCTCGTCCCACGAGCCATTCGTGCAAATCTGGATCGGGACCTGTCAGATACGCTCGCCCCGCGAGAGTCCGGTGCTTCCGCCGACCGGCCGGGTGCCCAGATCGTTTCGCCGATGGCGGTGAGCCATGTTCGGCGAGGTCCTCGGAGCCGCCCGCGCAGAGAGGCGCCTGGCCATCGTCCCGGATATGGCTGGGAGCAATCGGCAGCGCGATCCGCGTCCGTTGCATGGCCTGGAGCCATCTCCAGGTCGTTCCAGAGCGGTTCCTCCGGGTGACTCGAGCGGCCAGGAAGCCCCGATCGGGGCTCCGGAGCACGCACCCTATACTTGGGGTCCCATGAAATTCCTGTCCCGATTCGTCGACTCGAACGACCGCGAGCTGCGACGGATCCAGCCGCTGATCGACGAGATCAACGAACTCGAGCCCGAGATCTCTGCGCTGTCGGACGACGAGATCCGCGCGCGGTTCGCCGACATCCGGGAGGAGATCCGGGAGGTCTCGACCCCGACCGAGCCGACCGAGGAGGAGCTCACCCACCCCGACCTCGAGCGGCGCCGCGAGCTCGCGAAGGCCCGCCACAAGCGGGAGCTCGGCGCGATCCAGGACGCGCTCGACGAGGTCCTCCCGGACGTCTTCGCGATGGGTCGCGAGGCGATGCGCCGGACCCTCGGGATGCGCCACTTCGACGTCCAGCTGATCGGCGGGATCGTCCTCCACCAGGGGAAGATCGCCGAGATGAAGACGGGCGAGGGCAAGACCTTCGTCCCGACCCTCGCCGCCGCCCTGGACGCGCTGACCGGCCGCGGCGTCCACGTCGTCACCGTCAACGACTACCTGGCCCGGCGCGACCCGCAGTGGATGGGACCCGTCTTTCATTTCCTCGGGATCAGCGTCGGGATGATCACCCACGATGCGTCGTTCGTCTTCGAGCCCGGCTACCCGACCAGCGACGAGCGGCTCATCAACCTCCGCCCGGTCACCCGCAAGGAGGCCTACGCCGCGGACGTCACCTACGGGACGAACAACGAGTTCGGCTTCGACTACCTCCGCGACAACATGGTCACGGACCTCGCCGACCGGGTCCAGCGCGAGCGGGCGTTCGCGATCGTCGACGAGGTCGACAACATCCTCATCGACGAGGCCCGGACGCCACTGATCATCAGCGGCCAGGCCGAGGAATCGGCCGACCTCTACTTCACCTTCGCCCGGCTCGTCCCCCGCCTCCAGGAGCGGCCGGAGGGCGCCGAAGACGGTGGCGACTACTTCGTCGACCTCAAGGACCGCGCCGTCTCGCCGACCGAGGAGGGCATCGACAAGATCGAGAAGCTCCTCGGGATCGAGAACCTCTACGACGCCGACCCGCGTCTGGCTCGCCACTTCGAGCAGGGGCTCCGGGCCCACGCCCTCTACAAGCGCGACCGCGACTACATCGTCAAGGACGGCGAGATCGTCATCGTCGACGAGTTCACCGGCCGCCAGATGCCGGGCCGCCGCTGGTCGGAGGGCCTCCACCAGGCAATCGAGGCGAAGGAGGGCGTCAAGGTCCAGCGGGAGTCCGTGACACTCGCGACGATCACCTTCCAGAACTACTTTCGGCTCTACGACAAGCTGTCCGGGATGACCGGCACGGCGATGACCGAGGCGGAGGAGTTCCACAAGATCTACGAACTCGAGGTCGTCGCGATCCCGACCCACAAGGAGATGATCCGGCTCGACGAGCCGGACCTCGTCTTCCGGAATGAGCTCGGCAAGTTCAACGCCCTGATCGACGAGGTCGTCGAGATGCAGAAGGCCGGCCGGCCGGTCCTCGTCGGCACGGTCAGCGTCGAGAAGTCCGAGATCCTGTCGACGATGCTCAAGCGTCGCGGGATCAGGCACGAGACGTTGAACGCCAAGTTCCACGAGAAGGAGTCGGGCATCGTCGCCCAGGCCGGTCGGACGGCCGCCGTCACGATCGCGACGAACATGGCCGGCCGCGGGACGGACATCCTCCTTGGCGGCAACCCGGCCGGACTGGCGTCGGAGATCCTCCACAAGCGCGGGCTGAACCCGGCCGAGGTCGACAAGGTCACCTACGACGCCGCGCTCGCCGAGGCCAGGATCGTCACCGACGAGGATCACGAGCACGTGGTCGCCGTCGGCGGGCTCCACATCATCGGCACCGAACGCCACGACAGCCGGCGGATCGACAACCAGCTCCGCGGTCGGGCCGGCCGCCAGGGCGACCCCGGCTCCTCTCGGTTCTACCTGTCCCTCGAGGACGACCTGATGAAGCGGTTCGCCTCCGATCGGGTCGCGGGCCTCATGGAGCGGATGGGCCTGGAGGACGACGTCGCGATCGAGAACCGGCTCGTGAGCCGGACGATCGAGAGCGCCCAGGGCCGGGTCGAGGGCTTCAACTTCGACATGCGGAAGCGGGTCGTCGAGTTCGACGACGTCATCAATCGCCAGCGGGAGACGATCTACGCGGAGCGGGACAAGGTCCTCCGGAACGAGGACCTGACCGAGACCATCCGGTCCTTCGTCGAGGACGAGATGCGGACGATGGTCGAGGGGCACCTCTCCGGCGAGACGCCCGACGACTGGGGCATGGAGGCGCTCGCGGCCGGTCTCCGGGCGATGGGCCTCGATGGCGAGGGCACGAGCGAGGATGACCTGTGGGAGCTCGGCTCGCGCGAGGCGATCACCGAGCACCTGCTCGATCTCGCCGATGCCCGGCTCGAGCGGCGCGAGGCCGACGTCGGCGAGGAGAACTGGGCGCTCGTCGAGCGGATGGTCCTCCTCCGCACGATCGACTCGCTGTGGGTCGAGCACCTGACCGAGATCGACGACATGCGGCGCGGCATCGGCCTGCGCGGATACGCCCAGCAGGACCCGCTCAACGAGTTCCGCCGCGAGGCGTACCAGCTCTACGGCGAGCTGCGCGACCTGATCCGGCACCAGGTCGCCTCGACGATCTTCCGCGTCACCGTCACGGTCCAGCCGCCAGGTGGACCGTCGGCCATCGACCGGAACCTGGCCGCGGGTGCGGCGTTGCTGAGCGGCGGTGGCGCGGCGGCCGCGGCGGCCGGGGCGCGCGGGACGGCGGCCGGCACCGCGACAGCGCCGCCCCGACCGGCCGCGGCGCGGCCGATCGGACCCGTGGTCGCGGGCGGGCTCGCGGCCGATCCGATGGGCCGCCAGCTCCAGTCCGACGGCGCGAACGGCGGCGGACCGGTCCGGCCGGGTTTCACGCCGTCGGGAGCCCGGATCGGGCGGAACGATCCCTGCTGGTGTGGCTCGGGCCTGAAGTACAAGAAGTGTCACGGCCGCTGACTCGTCGCCGCGGAGCGTGATCCGAGCGGTCGGCCGGATCGTCCTCGCGGCCATCGTCGGCGCCGTCCTCGTGGCGGGCTGGGCGTCGTATCGGATCTGGGAGGTCGGCAACCGGGACGACCGGCAGACGGTCGACGCGATCGTGGTGCTGGGGGCCGCCCAGTACAACGGCCGGCCATCGTCCATCCTCAAGGCGCGCCTCGATCACGCGATCGACCTGTACCAGGCGGGCCTGGCCCGGTACCTCATCGTGACCGGCGGCAAGGCCGAGGGCGACCGCACCACCGAGGCCACGGCTGCCCGCGTCTATGCCCTGGCGAACGGCGTCCCGGACCACGCCATCCTCGTGGAGGACGAGAGCCGGACGACCCTCGAGTCGCTGCGCGGCGTCGCCGGCCTGCTGCGCGATCACGGTCTGAGCAGCACGCTCTTCGTCTCGGACCGAACCCACATGTTGCGAGTCCTTCGGATCGCCCGCGACATCGGCCTGACCGATCTCGGCTCGCCGACGGCGACCAGCCCGACCGACGAGGATCTGCGCGGACGCGTCGATGCCACGATCCACGAGTTGGGCGGATTGACGCAGTACTTCGTCGCGGGACAGACATCCTGAATGGCCAGGACGATGAGCCCGGAGGGCGAAACTTTCGGTTTGTCCCTCTTGGCCGTCTGGATTCGACGTGCGATACTGCCGGCAATTCCCGCGGGCTCGGGATCGGAGGGATCCCCGGAGCCGGCCCACGCGCCCCGACCCCCCAATCCTGCCAAGCACAGAGTGAGGGATGAGTTTGAAGCAGGCCGAGGAAGCGCCGTTCGTCGATCTCATCGCCTGCGAGCGAGACTGCCGGACGTGCAGCTACGCGGCAGCTCTCGACTGTGACGGCAACTGCGGCGTCTGCCCCCACAACTCGTACTGTCCCTGCGTGAACCCCGTCGTCGCCCGGAGCAAGTCGGCCCTTCGCCTCATCGAGCTCCGCCCGATCCTGCTGCAAGACCTCCAGGCGCGGAACTAGGTGGACGCGTCCACCGTTCGCGACCTGGCCCAGCGGATCCGGTCGACCTCGGGGCGTCTTTGACCTCGACGCCAAGGAGCGTCGCGTCGCCCAGCTCGACGCACTGACCACCGAGCCCGGGTTCTGGGACGACCAGCGGGCGGCCCAGAAGGTCCTCCGCGAGGCCGATGGCCTCCGCTCCGAGATCGAGCTCTGGCGCGGGTTCGAGGGGCGCGTCGACGACCTCGTCGCGACGCTCGAGCTGGTCGAGGAGTCCGGTGACGCAGAGCTGACCGCCGAGCTCGACCGCACGGCTGCGGCGCTCGAGCGCGATTTCGAGCGCGAGCGGACCGCGCTCCTCTTCTCCGGCGAGTACGACCAGGGTGGGGCGATCCTCTCGATCAGCGCGGGGGCAGGCGGCACTGAGGCGACCGACTGGGCCGAGATGCTCCTGCGGATGTACCTGCGCTGGTCGGAGCGCCACCGCTTCCGGACCGAGATCGTGGACCAGCAGGAAGGCGAGCAGGCGGGCATCAAGAGCGCGACGGTCGAGGTCGACGGCCGCTCGGCATACGGCTGGCTCCGCGCCGAGCGTGGCGTCCACCGCCTCGTCCGCATCAGCCCGTTCGATGCCCAGAAGCGGCGCCAGACGACCTTCGCCCTCATCGAAGTCCTGCCCGAGGTCGACGACGACGTCGAGATCGAGCTGAACTGGGACGAGATCCGGACTGACACCTTCCGGTCCCAGGGCGCCGGCGGCCAGCACGTGAACAAGACCGATTCGGCCGTTCGTCTCACCCATCTCCCGACCGGCATCGTCGCCCAGAGCCAGAACGAGCGAAGCCAAACCCAGAACAAGGAGATGGCGATCCGCGTGCTGAAGGGCCGGCTGCTCGAGCGGGCGCTCGAGGAGAAGGAGGCCGAGCTCCGGAAGCTGAAGGGCGAGCACGTGGAGGCCGGCTGGGGCAACCAGATCCGGAGCTACGTCCTCCATCCCTACCAGATGGTCAAGGACCTCCGGACCGCCCACGAGACGGGCAACACGCAGGCCGTCCTGGACGGCGACCTCGACGACTTCATGCGGGCGGAGCTCGAGCGGGTCGCCACGGGCGGGACCAGCGCGCGCCTCGGCGACGACGGCTCTGACGCGGCATGACGACCGCGACGCGGATCGAGCCGGGCGACGGCACCGCCGCGGGCGACCATGTCCTCCGCCCGGCGACGGCCCAGGACCTCCCGGCCTGCGCCGCGATCTGGCGCGACGCCCTGAACGACTACCTCCTCCGCCTCGCCCAGCCGGAGATCCCCGACGACCTGGGCCCGATCCTGCGGCTGTACGGCCACCTGCAGTCGACGGACCCCGAGCGGTTCGTCGTGGCCGAACGGCTCGGATCGGACGGCGCGCGCACCATCGACGCCTTCATCTCGGCGGTCGCCCGCGATCGCCTGTGGTTCCTGTCGATGCTGTTCGTCCTGCCACGCGCCCAGGGCCGGGGGCTGGGCCGCCGGCTCCTCGGCGCGGTGATGCCCAAGCCGGACGACGGGACGGGGTCCCGAGCGACCGCGACCGACAGCGTCCAGCCGATCTCGAACGGGCTCTACGGCTCGCTCGGGATGGTGCCGAGGGTCCCCCTCCTGCGGCTCGTCGGGCGCGTGGAGCGGCCGGACGCGTTCGCCGGCCTCCCGTCGGACGTCGAGGTCTCGACGTTCGACGAAATCGGCGCCGACGGCGACGGTCTCGGCTCGTCTGCGCTCGCCGGCGAGCTCGGCGCCCTCGATCGCGACGGGCTCGGCTTCGAGCGGCCCGCCGACCACGCCTTCCTCGTCGCCGAAGGCCGGCGCGGCTTCCTGTACCACGACCGGTCGGGTCGGACACGGGGTTACGGCTACACCTCGGAGAGCGGCCGCGTCGGTCCCGTCGTCGTCGCCGAGCCGGAGCTTCTCGGGCCGGTCGTCGGTCACCTGGTCACCGCCGTCGAGCCGCGTGGCGCCTTCGGGATCTGGGTGCCCGGCAGCGCGGGCGAGGCGGTCGTACCACTCCTGCGGGCCGGCTTCCGGATCGATGGCTTCCCGACCCTCTTGTGCTGGGATCGGCCGTTCGCCGATTACACCCGCGCCCTGCCCATCTCGCCCGGGCTCCTGTAGGACCTTTAGGACGTTTGCCCGGCCCCGAGGCACGGTGATAGCCTCACGGCCGATGAGGCTCCTCCTGTCGTGCCCCTGGACGGAGTCAGTGTGACCGAGGGTGGACCTGTCACTCGCCTCGGCAGAGCCTCGGAGCCATCCTTGACCATCACCTCGACGCCGAGTGCGGCCTCACCACGCTCCGTGCGCGAACGGCTGCTGCGCCGCGGGCGCGAGCAGGCTCAGGCCGACCGCGCGGTCCTCGTGCTGCACGACGTCACCAAGACCTACCCGAACGGCAAGACCGCCCTGCAGGACGTCGACCTGGTGATCCCCGAGGGCGACTTCGTCTTCCTCGTCGGCCCGTCCGGGGCCGGCAAGTCGACCCTGATCAAGCTCCTCATCCGCGACGAGCTGGCGAGCCACGGCCAGGTCGTCCTCGACGGCCAGGACCTCGCCCGCCTGCCGCGGCGCGCCGTCCCGAAGGTCCGCCGCAAGATCGGGATCGTCTTCCAGGACTTCAAGCTCCTGCCGACGAAGAGCGTCTGGGAGAACGTCGCGTTCGCCCTTGAGGTGACCGGCACGCCGCGCCGCAAGATCCGGCCGGCCGTCGACCGGGTCCTCGCCCTCGTCGGCCTGACGGCGCAGCGCGAGCAGGTCCCGAGCCAGCTGTCCGGCGGCGAGCAGCAACGAACGGCGATCGCTCGGGCGCTCGTCCACGACCCCCGCCTGATCATTGCCGACGAGCCGACCGGCAACCTCGACCCACTGATCAGCTGGGAGATCATCCAGCTCCTCCTCCGGATCAACGAGCTCGGCGTGACCGTGATGATGGCGACCCACGACGCCGACGTCGTGACCGCCCTCCGGAAGCGCGTCGTCGCGCTCGAAGAGGGCCGGGTGATCCGCGACGAGGTCGGCGGCGCCTACCACCGGGTCGACTGACGGGTGATCGGCTTCGTCGCGTTCAGCATCCGGCGCGCCTGGCAGGGGTTCTGGCGGAATGCGCTGATGAGCCTCGCCGCCACTGCCACGATGGTCCTGATGCTCGTGCTGCTGGCCGGGTTCTGGATCATCCAGACCGGTCTGCTGTCGGCCCTCGACTTCACCGAGCAGAAGGTCGAGGTCGTCGCGAACATCGATCTGGACGCGACCCCGGCCGACATCGCCGGGCTGGAAGCGAGGATCCGGGCGATGCCCGAGGTCACCGGCGTCACGTTCGTGTCGAAGGACGAGGCCCTGGCCCGGTTCCAGGCGTCGATGAAGGCGCAGGGGCGTGAGGACCTGACCAAGTACCTCGACACGAACCCGCTGACCGCGAGCGAGGAGGTGAAGCTCAAGGACCCGGGCTTCTCGAAGACCGTCGCCGACGCGCTGCGCAAGGAGCCGGCCGTCCGGAACGTCCTCGACACCAAGGACACGGCTCAGAACGTCAAGACCGTGACCGACATCCTCCGCACGGCCGGAACCGTGATCCTCGTCGTCATCGGGGTGATCGTCCTGTTCATCATCGTCAACACGATCCGCCTTGCCGTGTTCGCCCGTTCCGAAGAGATCGAGATCATGCGGCTCGTCGGCGCGTCCGACGCGTTCATCCGCTGGCCGTTCGTGTTCGAGGGCGCGATGGTCGGGCTGTTCGGCGCCGCGATCACCCTGACCGGGCTGTACCTCCTGTCGGAGCCGATCGCCAGCTTCATGGTCGACTTCTTCCGGGTCCTGCCCCTGAGCTTCGGCTCGCTGGCGAACCAACTGATCCTCATCGTCACCGCGGCCGGCCTCGGCCTCGGCATCCTCGGCTCCTGGGTGTCGGTGCGGACATACCTGATCCGATAGCCGTTCGGCGCCGGTTCCATGAAGTTCCGTATACGGACGATCCGGCCCCGAATCGGCGCGCGTACGATCAGGTGGGTACCCTTGCCGCCCGCCCGCAGCCGATAGCGGAGACCAGACCATCGATGCTCCCGCGCGACCCGGATCCGTCGACCGCCGATCCTCGACCTCCATCGTCACCTGATCCCGCGACCGGCGCGCGCGTGGATGCGCCCTCGCTGGTGGCGCCACCCGCGCTCGAGGTGGCGCCACCCGCGCTCGAGGTGGCGCCGGGGCCCGTCCTCCCTCGACCGTCCAGTGCCCGCACGCCGATCCTCGCGATCGCGATGGTCGTCGTCTCGATCCTCGCCGGCGGAGCGTTGTTCATCTCGGGCTTCCTGGTCGGCCAGAGGAGCGCCGAGCAGCCCGGGACGCCGGTCGCCTCCGAGGACGGCTTCCAGCCGTTCTGGGACACCTACAACACGATCCTCAAGCGGTACGCGCTCGGCGGCGAGGACCAGCAGAGCCTCGTCCGCGGCGCGATCAAGGGCATGGTCGACTCGCTCGGCGATCCCTATTCGGCCTACCTGACGCCCGACCAGTACCGCGAGGGGCTGCAGGACCTGTCCGGTCAGTTCGAGGGGATCGGGGCCGAGATCGGCACCCATGACGCCAAGGGCGCGACATCCGACTGCACGACGCTCGGGCGGGACTGCATCCTTACGATCGTGAGCCCGCTCGACGGCTCGCCCGCCGAGAAGGCGGGGCTCAAGGCCGGCGACGAGATCGTCGCCGTCGACGGGACGTCGCTCGATGGCCTGAC
>Ga0066710_100007512_pt1 | contig 10424 bp, 6 predicted proteins | sample GraSoiAngelo_159_FD_79666 | JGI IMG/M metagenome (GOLD analysis project Ga0066710, IMG submission 79666) | Grasslands soil microbial communities from the Angelo Coastal Reserve, California, USA - 14_1009_16_40cm | ecosystem: Environmental > Terrestrial > Soil > Grasslands | place: USA...
AAATGCCTTCGCCCGCTCCCCGTGCGCCCCACTGCCAAGCTTGGGACTGGAAACTAACTATCTTATTTTGTTGTGATTCCGATGTCAATTCGACGCTCAGCCTTCGGTAGGCATCGCTCGTCGAGACATGTAATTCGGGCGCGACTACGATGCCCGCGCGCGGCGGCCCATCGGGCAGCGGATAGAGCTCGGTGCCACGCCCCACCGCGACGGCGGCGCCACCCAGTAGGAAAAAGGGAACGTCGCTTCCCAGAGCCTCGGCCAGCTGGACGAGCGCCGGCAGTCCCGGAGTTTTTCCCGCCAGGACTGGCAACGCTATGAGCACCGCCGCGGCATCGGACGATCCGCCCCCCAGTCCTGCGCCCATGGGAATGCGCTTATCGAGGGTAAGCTCGACCTCGCCGGTGACGCGCATGGCGTCCAGACAGTTCCCGGCGGCGCGTACCATCAGGTTGTCGGGAATCGCCACATTCCCGCTCACGCGGATCGTCGTTTTGCGCGACGGCGTGAAGCTGACGTCGATGCGGTCGGCGAGCGAAATGGTCTGGAAAATCGTGCGCAGCTCGTGGTAATTGTCCGCGCGCCGGCAGAGCACGCGCAGGTCGAGATTGATCTTGGCGAAGGCGAGAAGGCGCGCACGGCGCGGGCCGCTCATTTGTCGTATTGCAGCAGCGAGAACACGTCGTATCCCGCGAGCTTGCTGCGGCCGTTGAGGAATGTCAGTTCGACCACCACGCCCACGCCGGCCACTTTGCCGCCGACCTTTTCCACCAGCTTGGTCACAGCCGCCGCGGTGCCGCCTGTGGCCAGCAGATCGTCGACGATGAGGACGCTGTGTCCGCTACTAATCGCGTCCTTGTGAATCTCGAGGCTGTCGGTGCCGTACTCGAGCGCATAGCTCACGCTCACGCGCTCGGATGGCAGCTTCTTCGGTTTACGCACCGGAATAAAACCTGCGCCCAGCGCGTAGGCCAGGGCCGGCGCGAAGATAAAACCGCGCGCTTCAATGCCGATAACCATGTCAACGCCGGCATTCTGGTAATGCTTCTTGAGCCCGTCGATGGTGTCATGAAAGCCCTTGCTGTCCTTCAGCAGCGTGGTGATGTCATAGAACAGGATTCCCGGCTTGGGGAAATCCGGGATTTCGCGGATCAGCTTCTTGAGATGGTTCGAGTCGGTCATCAGGCCTCAATTTGAAAAGTATCGTATTGTTGCACGGCCGCTTCCTGCTCTTCAACGCCACGGACGCTGGCGAACCGCGGGCCCGTCCATAACAGGCCGGCCAGCTCGGAAAGCTGTTCGGGCGTTCCCACGGCGTAGACCTCGACACGGCCATCGTCCAGATTGCGCGCGTAACCGCTGACACCGAGTTGCGCGGCCGCGCGCTGGGCGAAATCCCGGAACCCGACGCCCTGCACCCGACCCCGGATGAAGTAACGGCGGGCAATCACATTCGCGCGAGACATGAGCGTCGGTTACAGAGTAGCGCAGCAGGCAGTCTTGACCGGCGTAGTTAAATGCGCCCACTTGACAAAGTTGCGGGTCGAGCGCGCAGGTTGTCGCGGCGATGCTTGGATTCAACTAACCACTGAACGCCACTTAACACTTGTGTACACTTGCGCAAACTGGCACTTCCTGAAACTAGTCCTGAAACTAGTCCTTGACCGCCATCGCTTTGAGCGATAGTATAAACCCATTAATTTTAAGGGTAGTCGCAAACAAAAACTGCGGAGGTCTGGGTGATGTTCTCGAAAGATGCACACACGAATAGTGTCAGCGCGCGCGGCAGCGGCTGTGTTGCTGCTGTTTTTCGCCGGCTTGTACTGCGCAACAGCTTGGGGTCAACTTTACACCGGTTCGGTCACCGGTCTGGTGACGGACCCGTCGGGGGCAGTTGTCCCGAACGCTCAAATCAAGCTGGTGGATGAGGCGAAGGGTTTCTCGTTCTCCGCCACGTCCGATTCAGCCGGCCGCTACGTGTTCCGCCAAGCGCCTCCGGGAACCTACAAGCTTACGGTGGAAGCGCAGGGATTCCGCGGAGAGACGCAATCTGGCATCAAGCTGGACATTAGCCAGAACGTTACGGTGAACTTTGCCCTGCAAGTGGGCGCGACGTCTCAGACGGTCGAGATCTCCGAGTCGGCGCCTCTGCTATCGACCCAAGATGCCGTGACTGGGCAGACCGTGGACCGGAAATTCATCAACGACCTGCCGCTGATTTCACGCTCGGTTACGGACCTGGCGTATCTCACACCGGGCATCACCGAAGCAGACGCGAATTGCCAGAGCTGCAGCCAGAATAATTTCATTTCCAACGGCGGCCGCAACGCCACCGCTGACATGCTGCTGGATGGCGTGACCGTCACGAATTTCGAGCAAAATAGCGGAATTCAGGTGCCGACCTATACGCCGTCGGTGGACGCGGTCGAGGAATTTACCGTTCAGCAGACCAACTTCAGTGCGGAATACGGTTTCTCGGGCGGCACCATTGTCAACATGGTTACGCGCTCAGGCTCCAACCAGTTCCATGGCAGCCTCTACGAGTTCTTCCGCAATCAGAAACTGGATGCTAACAACTGGTTCAATAATCAGAGCGGCGTGCCCATCGCGCCGCTGCGCAACAACAATTTTGGCGGCACGGTAGGCGGGCCGATCAAGAAAGACAAGACTTTCTTTTTCTTCGACTATGACGGCACGCGCAGCCGAACCGCCACCAGCAGCCAGTTCGGTGTGCCTAGCGCCGCCGAGCGAACAGGCAACTTTGGAGAACTGTGCGGGTATTCCGGCGGAAGTTTCGACGCCAACGGCCGTTGTTCCGCGGATGGCGGGCAACTTTGGGATCCGTATACCGGTCTGTACGACGCGAGTGCGGGCGGCCGCGTGCGGTCCGGATACATACCGTTCAACAACATGGCGACTTACATGAGCCCAGGCAGCCCATACCTTAACGGGACCAAATACCAGCTTCCAGCGAATCCGGGCAACTTGATCGATCCGGTTTCGCTCAAGCTCATGCAGTACTATCCGCTTCCCAACGAAGGCGTGGGGACGGCGGGCTACAACCCGTACACGAATTGGATTGGTTCCGGATCGAATCAGGGCACCAACAATCAATACGACATCAAGATCGACCACCGGTTCAGTGATAAGGACCTGATGAGCGTCAAATACTCGCGGCAAGGAAACTCGGGCCACGGCTTCAACTGTTTCGGCAATATCGCCGATCCGTGCACTGCGGGTCCACAAACCAGCACGGCTCATCTGGCTGCTCTGAACCTCACGCACACCTTCACCCCGACTTTGTTGCTGAACCTGGCGTGGGGGTTCACGCGGGGCGCGGTCTGGACGCACAGCATTGCGGGCGACTTTAAAGATCTGAACGCGGCGTCACTTCTCGGCATGCCTGACTACATTAACGCTTCCGGAGTACCTTTTATCCCCTCGATAAACATGAACAGCTCCTACAGCCAGGGTGCCGATTCCATCGGAACGCAGCCCTGGAGCTATTTGCGGCAGGGACAGGAAACGCATCACCTGCTGGGCACGGTGAGCTGGGTCAGAGGACAACACGAAATCAAGTTCGGCGCCGAAGGCCGCATGCATCGCGACAACTTCACGCAGCCGGGGGTTCCGGCCGGCATTTTCTATTTCGATTTCACCGGCACGTCGCAGCAGCCGTATTCCGGCGGTGGCGACCCCATGGCGAGTTTTCTGGTTGGTAATGGCGGTCCCGGGACGTGGGGCCAGTACGAGGTCCCGAACCTAGTCAGCACGCAAAGCTTCCAGATCGGGGGGTTCGTCCAGGACAACTGGAAAGTCAACAAAAAACTTTCAGTTAATATTGGCATGCGGTACGACATCGACACTCCGCGCACGGAACGGTATAACCGGATGGAAGGGCTCGATCCCTCAGTGGTATCCCCTGTGCAGGTTCCGGGACTGGGGACGCTTCATGGCGGCGAGATCTTTGCCAGTTCCAGCAATCGCTCACCTGGTTTTAACACCGCCTACAACGGCTTTGGCCCGCGGATTGGCATCGCATATCGGCCATTAGAGAAGACCGTGATACGCGCCGGATATGGAATTTATTATTCAACCGTCAGATCCGGCGCCGCGGGAGTCGGTGCTTCTGGCTATGCGGGCTATGACCAGGCCACAAATTGGGTCAATACTTATCCGGGCTGCACGGACCCGAAATGTGCGGGTGCCGTCCCATGGGGAAGGCCAAGCGATCCATTTCCTGGTGGAGTGCTGCTCCCTCTTGGCAGCTCGCTGGGCCTGTTGAACGACGTGGGGAACTCGGCGGGAGGGCCGATCCGGTCGATCGACTCCGCAGTCCCTTATGAGCAGAGCTGGAGCTTTGGCCTGCAAAGAGAGCTGCCGGGTAACTTCCTGGTGGATGCGAATTACATCGGCAAGGCGGGCCACCATCTCTACTTTGGAGGCGCTGGCGGCCTAAACTACCTCGGTTCCCAGATCGAGCACTACAACTCGGACCAAATTACCGCACTCAACACGCCCGTCCCCAATCCGTTCTTTGGCGTCATCGACCCGACCAGCTCAATTGGCCAGTCACAGACGGTTAATGCATCTCAGCTCCAACTACCGTTCCCGCAGTTCGGGGGCTTCGGCGGCGATTCGCCACCGTGGGCCAATTCCATTTACAATGCGCTCCAGATACGCGCGGAGAAGCGATTCTCTCACGGACTCCAGGCGCTGGTAACGTACACTTGGTCGAAGTCGCTCGACAATGCGTCCACAACCGATGGCGGCACTACCTGGCTGGGTGGGATTACGAGCCTGCAGGATCCCAATAATCGACGTCTGGAGCGAAGCTTCTCGACGTTCGACATTCCGCGCGTGCTCCAGTTGAGCTACGTTTATGAGCTGCCGATCGGCCGGAACAAATGGGTGGGCGGTAATATGCACCCGGTGCTCAATGCGATAGTGGGCGGCTGGCAGACAAATGGCATCTGGCGGTTCAATGATGGCAGGCCGCTGTTGCTGGGCCTCTCGGGTGGCCAGAGCCTTCCGACCTATGGTGGGCAGCGGCCTAATCTGACCGGGCCTTTGCACTGCAACACTGGGTCCGATTTTCTGAACAACTATTTTTCTAACCCGGACGTCGCGGTCGTGCCGCCTCCTTTCACGCTAGGCAATGCACCGCGGGAGTGGGGACTTGCAGGCAACCCGGTCAAAAGAACGCCACGCTCTCCCTGTTCAAGGAATTTCCGTTGACAATGCTTCGTGAAGGCGCGCGACTGCAGTTCCGCATCGAGGCATTCAACGCGCTCAATCACCCGCAATTCCGTGGGCCGAACGTCCAGGTCAACGGAGGTAATTTCGGTGTGATTACCGACCAATTGAACTCGCCGCGAGAGGTGCAGCTGGCCTTGAAGTTATATTTCTAGGTTTCGCAAGGGGCGGCGCGCGTCCCCCCCTTTTTGTTCTAGCACGCAGCTATTCCTGCCTGACGCCACGCGTCAGTGAACCGAGAAGAGAAAGTCCTGCGCTGAGAAGGGATTCTTGTCGTCCGCTGGATTGTCGTTTGCGATGCGCTTGATCTCGTCCAGTTCGGCCGCGGATTTCTGGTCTTCTCCTACCGCCTTATAGGCATCGCGCAGCGCGTAATGGGCAGGAACGAGCGTGGGCTGAAGGCGCGTAGCTTCGAGCAGGCGCCCAATCGCCGTCGAATAATCTTTCTTCGTCAGTGCAATCTTGCCCGCCAGCAGGTAAACGTAGGGGTCCTTCGAGGTCAACGCCAGAGCGTGCGCAATCGCGTTTTGCGCTGCGTCCAGGTCGTCCGGCGCGGCGTGCGTGATGGCCAGCGCCTGGTAATAATAGGCCTCGGGCGTATTGGCTCCCAGGGCGATGGCGGTCTCGAGCGTTTGTCTGGCTTCGGCCGACTTAAGCTGGATTTCGAGCAAAATTCCACTCAGTAGATAGGGGCGGTCCCACTCCGGCCAGCGGGCCTGCATCCTGGCCAGCAATTTCTGGGCATCGATCCCGCGTAACAGCAGTTCTAGCGTGACCGCTTGCGCCAGGAGCAGCTCGCGGGCATCCGGCAAGATGCGGGAGGCTTGCTCCAGCAGGTCCAGAGCCTCGTGGTTGAGCTTGTGCTTCAGCAGGAATCCCGTGGCCTGCAAGTACAGGTCGGGGCGAGTGGGCGCGGTGCGGATGCCACGGTTCAGCGCGTCCACCGCCTCCTGAATCTTGCCTCGGGCGTCCAAAAGCTGGGCGCGCAGCAGGTAGTAATCGCCCTTGCGGTCCGCGGCCGCGATCTGGTCCAGCTCCGCTAAAGCGGCCTCCGGAGTTTGCAGATGGAACCGGGCGATGGCCAGGTCTAGCCGGTCGGCGCTCAAAGACGAATCGGCGGCGACCGCGGGCTCCAGAAACTGGCGCGCGGCATCGAATTGCTCGAACTCCAGCAGGGTTCTTCCAGCGGCTGCGAGAAGCGCGGGATCGGACGACGCGGACTTGAGCTCACGGAAAACATCCAGACCCTCGGGCGTGTTTCCCTGGGCGAGCAACTCCCGTCCGAGCCGGAATTTCCACTGCAGATCGCCCGGGTTGGTGGCGGCATTGTGGCGAAGATTCGCCAGGTAACGCGCGCGGCGGTCGGCCGGATCGAGATTCAGATATTCGATCAAGCCGGTTTGCGGCCGGCGAGTTTCCGCTGCCGATCCGGATTGCTTGAGGCGCGCGAGAACCGCTGCGGCTTCCTGAGTGCGGCCCAACTTGACCAGCGCTCTGCGGTATTGAACTAGAACCAGAGGCGCATTCGGGGCGAGATCGGCGGCGCGCTTGAGCACTTCGGCAGCCTCCCTGGCCTGGCCTGACGCGACATATGCCTGCCCCAGGTGCGCCAGAGCGCGAGTATCGTTGGGTTGCCATTCGAGGTAATGCCGCAGATCTTCGACGGCTGCCGCGGGCTTTTCTTCCTCGATGTTCAGCAGTGCCCGCGTATAACGGGCCTGGATCAGGTCGGGGTCGAGCGTCAGCGCGTGGTCAAGCGCCTGCAAGGCTCCGTTCCGGTCCACGAAAGCCTTGGCGACCGCCAGCTCATAGAATCCCACGGCATCGCGAGGATACTTGCGGATGTACCAGTTCAGGTCTGCCAGCGCGCTATCGAATTGGTTGGCGCAGGCCAGAGTGAAACCGCGCTCACGCCGGGCCACATCATCGGCCGGCTTCAGTTTCAAATAATCGTCATATACGGCCGCAGCGTCTTTGAAGAACTCCAAACGAGCCGTCACCTGCGCCAGGAGCAGGACGACATCGGCCCGCTGGGGCGCCAGTTTCCGCGCCTTCGCCAGAAGCGCGGCGGCGTCCACCGGCCGATCTTGCTTCAGGTAGGCTCGAGCCAGCGCGTACAGACCGTCCGCGTCTTCCGGCCGGTCGCGGAGCGCGATCTCGAGCACGCTCGTGGCGCGTTCGGCGTGGCCCGCTGCAAGCGCAGCCAGGCCAAGGTTGTAGAGGATGTCGAAATTCCTGGGATCGGCGTCCATCGCGCGGGTGAAGAATTTTTCGGCCTGCGGGTAGAGTTTGCAATCGACGAAGGCCAGTCCTGCGGAAAAATAGATGCCCGGACCGGCGTTCCCCTGGTCTTCGAGCTTTGTGAGCAATTGGGCGGCTGCGGCGCACTGCCCGTTCAGCGCCAGGGCCCGCGCGCGCAGCAGAAGAACGGCTGGATCGCCGTTCGCAGCATCGTCCAGCCGGCTCAGGTACGCCAGCGCTTGCGCACCTTGCTTGTCGTCCACGCTCATTTGCGCCAGTTGCAAGTTGGCGTTGGAATGGCGGGGGGCGATGACCACGACCTTTAGATAAGATTCGCGCGCCTTGTTCCGATTGCCGCTCGCCAGATAGTGATTGCCTAGGTTATTGAGCACCTGGGCGGAGCCGGGGGCCACGTTAAGGGCGCGCTGGTAGTAGCTCTCAGCTTCGCTGAAACGCTGTTGGGAATCGAGAACGGCGCCCGCGAGAACCAGCGCGCGTAATTCCGTGGGGTGACTTTTCAGAAGCGATTCGAGTTTCCGCTCGGCTTCAGCTGGTTTCCCCTGCTCGAAGGCTACCGCCGCTTCGTCGAGAGTGAGTTGCGTGGCAGGTTGCTGGGCCAGGGCCAGGACGCCGGCGAGCAGCAGGAGTACAACCGCCAGTCTTGAAGCCAATCGGTCGCGGAGCACACCAGCTTTCCTCTCAGTTCGCAGGGCCTGTTCCCAAGGCGCAGCCGATCTTCTGTTTAATATCGGGACGCCACGTAATCATCCAGGATCTCGATGAACTCGGCGACGATGCGGTCGCCCTTGAGGGTCTTGAGCAAACGTCCGTCGACAAAGACCGGCGCCCTTGGTTCTTCGGACGTGCCCGGCAGTGAGATGCCGATGTTGGCGTGCTTGGATTCTCCCGGACCGTTGACGATGCAGCCCATCACGGCGACGCGCATCTCCTCCACGCCTCTGCGGCTGGCTTTCCAGCTCGGCATCTGCTCGCGCAGATAGGTCTGGATCTGGTCGGCCATGTCCTGAAAGAACGTGCTGGTGGTGCGGCCGCAGCCGGGGCAGGCGGTCACCTGGGGCGTAAAACTGCGGATGCCGAGCGATTGCAGGATCTGCTGGGAGACCAGAACCTCTTCAGTGCGGTCGCCGTTCGGAAGCGGCGTAAGTGAGGTACGGATTGTGTCGCCGATGCCCTCCTGGAGCAGCACGGACAAAGCCGAGGTGGTGGCCACGATACCCTTGGCCCCCATGCCGGCTTCGGTCAGGCCCAGGTGGAGCGGGTAGTCGCAGCGCGCGGCCAGCGCCCGGTAGACATCGATTAAATCCTGCACGCCGCTGACTTTCGCGCTCAAGATGATCTTGTCGTGCCCGAGCCCGTGATGCTCGGCGGCTTTGGCGGACTCGACGGCGCTGACGACGATGGCCTCGAGCGTGACTTCGCGCGCGTCCTTCGGCTCGGGGAGCAGCGAATTTTCGTCCATCATACGCGTCAGCAACGCCTGGTCGAGTGAACCCCAATTGACGCCGATGCGAACCGGTTTGTCATATTCGATGGCAGCTTCGATCATGGTCCGGAAGTTGTCGTCGTGTTTCTTGCCGATATTGACGTTGCCGGGATTGATCCGGTACTTGGCCAGGGCGCGGGCGCAGTCGGGGTACTTCTTGAGCAGGATGTGGCCGTTATAGTGGAAGTCGCCGATGATGGGCACGGGCACGCCGAACTTCTCCAGGCAATCGGCGATCCTGGGCACCGCCGCGGCGGCTTCGTCGGTATTGACCGTAACACGCACCAGCTGCGAGCCGGCACGCGCCAGCGCCATCACCTGATTGACAGTGGACGCGCTATCGGCGGTGTCGGTGTTTGTCATGGACTGGACGACGATGGGATGATTGCCGCCCACTTTGACACCACCTACGTCCACTACAGCCGCCGCGCGGCGGCGATTTACGGCCATCAAAAACCTCCGGGAAGTCTTGATTTTACCATTCGATTAGAGATAGCATAGGCGTCCGCGCATTCAGACTGCGGCGCAGTGGCATGGGCGCTCTGCTTGTGCGGTGTTTCATGCAACGAATAGGTACGATCGGAATGTCTATGCCACCGGAGTGTGATCGATGAAGCGACGCTGCTGGATTCTCGGCACATTTGTTGTTCTCGCCTCGCTGGCGTTGTTTGTCACCAGCACCGGTGCGCAGCCGGGCACGGTGAAGCAGATTGTTCCGGGCGTCTGGTTTCGCGAGGGCGATCTCGAAAACCAGGGCCACTGCAACAACATCATCATCGAGATGAAGGATTATTTGATCGTCGTGGACGCCAATTTCCCGAGCGGCGCGCGGCTCGCGATGGCCGCGGCCAAGCAGGTTTCGAGCAAGCCGGTCAAGTATGTCTTCGACACCCATCACCACGGCGATCACGCTTACGGCAATCCAGTGTGGACACAGGCCGGCGCGACCACGCTCGCCTACAAGGGCGTCGCCGAGGAGATGAAGCGCTATGAGCCGGCGCGCTGGCAGGCTACTGCCAAGGGCCGCAAGGATGTGGGCGATATGCATCTGAATGTTCCCGAGCCGCCCAAGCAGACGTTTGACAAGAGCCCATTCATCCTCAAGGACGACACGCGCGAGGTGCGTTTCTATTTCTTCGGGTGGGCGCACACGCGCGGCGACGGCTTTGTCTATCTGCCTAAAGAAAAGGTGCTTTGCACGGGCGACGCTGTGGTGAACGGGCCGTATAACTACACGGCCGATGCCAATATTGGCAACTGGCCGGCTGTGGTTCGCGGCGCGCAGAAGCTGGACGTGGCGCATGTTCTTCCGGGACACGGCGGGCCGGGCGGCAAAGATGTGCTGGAGGGCGAAGCCCAGTTCATGATAGAGCTGCACAAAGCCGTCGGTGCCGCGGTGAAACAGGGCAAGAAGCTGACCGAC
>Ga0066710_100007513_pt1 | contig 10423 bp, 11 predicted proteins | sample GraSoiAngelo_159_FD_79666 | JGI IMG/M metagenome (GOLD analysis project Ga0066710, IMG submission 79666) | Grasslands soil microbial communities from the Angelo Coastal Reserve, California, USA - 14_1009_16_40cm | ecosystem: Environmental > Terrestrial > Soil > Grasslands | place: USA...
AGAAGTTTGGCTCGGGAAGCTTGCGATCATGGGGGAGTGCGTGTGAATGGTCACGTCTCCAAAGGAAGTAAAGTGGTGAAGGTCGGAGATCTGATTCAATGGCATCAGCGCCGAACCAAGACCATGGTGAAAATATCCAAAATTCCAGTCATAAGGCCAGGGAAAAAGGACGCAGCAGCCCTCTACGAATTGGTGGGAGTCGAATTTTCGGCTGAAGAAATTGGGGACTACGCGAGCGACGCTGTTCAAGGCTAGTCGTCGTACTGGTGATTTCAAATCATGGCTAACGATCCTCAAAGCAAAAAACGTAATTCATCCGACAACGTTGTTTCACTGAGCCGGCATGAGTTTGTGGCAGACATAGAACAGAAGCTGGCAGCGGCGCGACGTCTCTTTAGTCTTCATGACTACGTTCCTTGCGAGCAGCTGCTCCTTCAGGTTCTGGAGCTTGACCCTCGTAACTCGAAGGCCAAAGCGCTATACGACCTCACCGCCGTCAAGCTTTCCAGGCGAAAGTTGTATAAGAAGATGGTGGAGCCAAAATCTGGGGACTCTCTATCTGGTGTGAATAAGCCTGCTTCGGAAATTGGCCCAACGTCACCCTATTCTGAAACTCCAACAGAGAAAGAAAATCCAAAACGAACGGGCTCCTCAAGCGCTGAGGATTTCCTAACACGTCAAACTCCTTCCTCGGCCGATTCCAATTCCCGTCCAGCAGAACCAGCCGATGAGGCAGGCTCGATGAGGGAAAGAACCATTATGGCACTGGTTGAGCTTTTTAAAGAAAAGGAACGATCAGTGCAAAACTGGCAGAACCCGGCTTTTCGTCCCAAGCAAGCAGAGAGGGAGTCTGGCGAGAAATCCGGTCGAACTTCGTTCGACCGATCATCGGAAGGTTTGAGTAGTCCGCCGATCTCAGTGCGTGCTCCAAAACAGGATGAAAAAATTTACAAGTCGAATAACCAGTCCATTACTCCTGCCGGGCAGACTGGGCCAAAGGAAACGACCGCAGCGAGAAGTGACCGTGAGACCTCGCAACGAGCTCCCGAGAGCAGGCTCAAGATGCCAGAGCCTGGAGAGCCAGTCCGTTCTCGGATTCCCCCTGTCCCGGAGGCCCAATCAGAAAGTACGGAGGCCAAGCCACAAGTCATCCGTGAACCCGACCACAAGCCTTTCGATCGAATTCCGCCACGCGAAAAAGTCGATTTCAAGGAACTGGTGGAAAGGAAAATGGAAAAATGCTCGGAAGACTTATGGAATTCCGAAGCCCAGACCATTTCCATCGCTGAGATCAAAAAATATCTCTATCAGGAAGAATATGAACTCTGCGCTGTGGAGCTCGAAAAAATACGGAAGCGGTTTCCGCACAACTCAGCAATCCAGGCCTTTGTGGATAACACTTCCAAGCGACTAGTTGAGTTGCAACGGACCAAAAGCTTTCAAGCTCAGGCCAGAGAATTGATGTTTTCGGCCAATCTCTATTACCAAGAAGGGAAGTTGGCAGAGGCTCTGATAGCAGCCAGCGAGGTATTGCGAATTATTCCCGAGAACCAGGAGGTCAGGGAGTTTGTCAGTTTTGTCGAAAAGCGACTGGAAAAGGAAAAGAAAAAGGGGAAAAGCGGGACAACGAGTTACTGCTGTTCTTGCGGGATCGCAGTAGATCCCATCAGTCGTTTTTGTTTTCACTGCGGTCATCGCCTCACCTGAACCTCCTTGCCTTATTCTGCGCCTATTTCCCCATCTCGACTGAGACTTCATGATCCTTTGGAACCTGTGGGCAAGACTCCGACCTCAATATGCCCAGCTAGAAGCCATGGCACGCTATAATGGAATTGTTTTGGGTTCCTACATAACCTCAACTATTCGATTTCAAGAGGCCAACAAAGTTGAGGCACTATCTTCGGGACTGGCATTTAGGGCACAGATGGCTGCTTCGCTGGCTGACAATGATGCGAATGATCGCGTCCTTGCAACGGCGACATTTTTCTCCCTCACGTCCGTAGACTTTTAGACGCTCTTGATTCCTTCCTGCCTCGCCAGTTGCGTTGAGATAATTTTGAAAGCTGGTACCGCCATATTTCAGACCTCTCCGAAGGACTCTGGAAATGGCACGAAAGAGTTTCCTCTTCTCCTCGTCCTTTAAAGATCCAACCAGCCGCTCCGGATGTATCCCCGCTTCAAAGAGGGCTTCATCGGCGTAAATATTGCCGACTCCGGCAACAAAGGATTGATCCAACAACAGGGATTTGATTTTGAGCTTCCGTCCATCGAACTGCATTAGAAATTTCTTCCAGGTATAATCAGGGGAAAAAGGCTCCAGACCGAGCTGCCAAAATTCTTTGGCCTGCTCAAACTCATCAGGTCGGTAAAGCCGCCATTTCCCAAATTGCCTGATATCCCGGTAGTGCAGTGCATTCCCGTCGGTGAAATAGAAACTGACGTGGGTATGTTTATCCACGGCGTGTTGCCGTGCCTTCTGCAATCCCGTCAGGGGATGTACAAAGAAATCGTTATCGTCCTTTTGAGTCTTGTCCCAAAAAGTCAACTGTCCTGTCATACCAAGATGAATCAACAGCTTGTAGTCGTTCGTCTCAAAAAGCAGGAACTTCCCGCGCCGTCCGATCTCTTTGATGGACTGGTGGGCCAGGGCTCTTTCGAGCTCAACAGGTCGCGGGCGAAGGATGATGCGCTTACAGCGGACTTCAACTCTTTCAATGGTCTTATTAAGAACTCTTTTAACAAGCCCGCGACGAATGGTTTCGACCTCAGGAAGTTCCGGCATGAAAGCATTCCTTTCTTAGCTCAACGGAATTGAGTCGACTTTCCACCATTTAAGAAAAGCAGCCCCAAAAGGCACGAGCGTTGCTTGCCGGCAAGAAGCTTACAAAACGGTCAGGTTTTCTTTTCTCGCCGAGAGGTCATCCTAAAGGCCATTGACAGCCCGCGTCTCCAGCAAGCCCGGCCCCAGTTCCCTATGAATGGCGATGCGAACCGTCCACAGAGCCTGCAAAATGAAGATCCATTTCAACCAGTCGAGGATCGAAGAGTGCTATCGATCCTCGATTCTCTAACCTCAATCCTCAGTTTCTTCCTTCTCTGCGCCTCCGCGTCTCTGCGCGAGAATTGTCTGGGGGATCCGAAAACCTGGCCAAAACCAATTCTCGAGCCTCGGCCTGGTTGTGGATCTGGTTGTCTAGTTGTGCGTCTTCCACAACTCTTAGAATTTCTCTAAAAAGGGGCCCCGGACGGTACCCCATCTCTATGAGATCGTCTCCAGAGAGTAAACGAGACGGACGGATTTCCTCGGGTTCCAACTGCTCCAATTTTTCTTTGGCATACTTCCAATTTTGCAAATTACGGTGACTACCCAGGCAATCGAGACGATGCAATTCCAGATGTTCTTCAAATCCCTCCTGCCGCAAGAACCGCTTTAACGTAGAATCTCGCATCTGTGGCAGATCTTTAAACTTAAGATGATCCCGGACTAGCTGAATGATGCGCTCAGTTTGTTTGTTGGTGAAACGGAAACGATCGCAGATGCCAGCCGCCATCCTAGCGCCCACCTCACAATGATTATTGAAGCGAATGCGATCTTTGATTTCAAAAGTCCGTGGTTTCCCAATGTCATGCAGCAGAACGCCCATGGCCAAAGTAAGGGTTGGGTAGCTGCGGTTTGATGCCGTGCCGGGGATTTGACCCAGCTCGGCTGGTTCGTTCCAGGCTGTGGGCTGTGGATCCTGGTTCTTCGTGGCGTCCATCAATTCCAGCATAAGCAAAGTGTGCACCCAGACATCCCCTTCAGGGTGAAACTCAGGAGGTTGAGCGACCCCCTTGAGTTGTGTAACTTCGGGGAGAATCTGCTGAAGCAAGAGACATTCTTCCAAGAGTCTTATTCCCCTGGCAGCATAACCTTCTATGAGAACTTTGATGAGCTCCTCACGAATCCGTTCCTGGCTGACCTGCCTGATTTGATTGGCCAGCTTGAAAATAGTTTCGCGGGTATTTGGTTCCAAGCTGTAATTGAAGCGTGCTGCAAACCGGATCGCCCGCATGAGGCGAAGCTTGTCCTCGAAAAAGCGCTGTTCCGGATTACCTATGGTCCGGATCGTTTTCCTCTCGATATCCTTCTGTCCTCCCACAAAATCCAGAACTCTTTCTGCCAGCGGGTCGTAGAGCAATCCGTTAATGGTAAAGTCTCGTCGCAAGATATCGCGCGATGGGTCATCGGTGTAAACAACCTCGTTAGGATGCCGCCCATTCTGATAGGTGCCGTCAGAACGAAATGTCGCGACCTCGTAAGGATGCCCGTTCTCAACCACCAGAACGACTCCAAATTGGGCTCCAACCGTGAGAGTTTGAGGAAAGAGTTGCACCACTGCATCCGGCGGTGCACTGGTGGCAATATCGTAGTCTTTAGGATCATTGCCCATCAGCATATCGCGGACACACCCGCCCACAAGGTAAGCCACGTAGCCAGCAGCTCGGAGTTTCTTAACAATTTCTACAGCCGTTCTCTTCTTCATTAACAGACTCCGAAATGCTGAAACCTATGTCAGGATCCATCACTTCACCGTTCTGGCCGAAGTGACGGAATTAGAACCAAACTTATCGCGGATTCTGTCAGCCGCCTGGTAAAGCCTGGACATCTTATCCCGTCGGGGCTTTTCAAAAAGATCTTCTTGTACGGGGCCATAGCTCAGTCCGCTCAAAGCCACCCCCAGCAGGCGAATTTTTAATTGGCCATCCCAATTTTGCTTCAAGTGTGTCTTGACGTTTTCAAGAATTTCGCTGTCGAGGTAGGTGGCCTTCTCCAGAGATATTGTACGGGTGATTGTGTGAAAATCGAGATCACGTAGTTTCAATGTTATGGTGCCGGCGTACATTTTATGATCGCGCAGTCGACGGGCGACTTTTTGAACTAAATGGGCCAGAGTGGCGTGAATGACTTCAAGGTCGTTGGTATCCTGGTCAAATGTGTTCTCATGGCTGATTGACTTGGGCTCCTCGTGAAAATCAAAATGGGCCGTATCATGGCCGATGGACTTCTGATATAAGGATTCACCCCAGTGACCCAGGGCCTCGCACAAGAATTCTCTTCCCACCTCGGATAATTCTCCGACCGTCGTGATGCCAAGACGCTTGAGGTACTGTTCTGTCATCTCTCCAATTCCAGGGAGCTTACCAATCCTCAAAGGCGCTAGCAGTGCAGCTTCGTGCCCCGGCAAGACGTAAAGAATGCCGCGGGGCTTGGCCAGGTCAGACGCCACCTTGGAAACCAGCTTGGTGCTGGAAACACCAACCGACGCGCTCAACCCGGTCTCGTCCAGGATCTCGGTGCGAAGGCGCTGGGCCAATTGAAACGGCTTGCCGTAAAGACGCTCAGTTCCGGTGAAGTCAAGGTACGCTTCGTCGATCGAGACCATCTGAACGACGGGGGTGTAATGGCAAAAGATCTGGTGTACACGCTGAGAGTACTCGCTGTATTTTTCCCGTCGCCCAACTAAGAAGATTGCGTGTGGACAAAGCTTTTTGGCCGTGACCAAAGGCATGGCAGAGTGCACCCCAAATCTTCGAGCTTCATAAGAGGCTGCGGATACCACGCCCCTATGGTCGGGATTTCCGCCCACGACCACCGCTTTCCCCTTGAGATCAGGATCAAACAGTTCCTCGACGGAAACAAAAAATGCATCCATGTCCACATGGAAAATAACCGGGTTCATTGTCTTGCTGGTTGGGATGACGGCAGACTTTGTAATTGCGCCTTGTTGCTTGCCGAACAAACGGTGTGAGGATGGAAGATGGAAGATATCGAAATGGCAAACACCATCAATACTTCCGCAGCACTCCAATCACTCTGCCCTGAATTTTCAAGTCCTTTTCTTTTACGAAGATCGGTTCCATGCTGGCATTGGCTGGTTGGAGACGTACCATGTTGTTCTTTTCGCGGTAGAACCTTTTCAAGGTTGCCTCATTATTGTCGATGAGCGCGACGATCGTGTCACCATTCTCTGCGCTAGCCACATTTTCCACCACCACAAGATCTCCTTCGCAAATATGATCCTCAATCATGGAATTCCCTTTAACCTTTAGAACATAGACATTCTCTTTTCCCACAAAATCTCTAAGGGATAAAGTTTCGTTGCTAACAAGGGCTTCCAGTGGGCGACCCGCGGCAATGTGACCCAGTAAGGGGAGCTCTAAGCCACTTTGCCCGGCCTGCTCCGATTTTAGCAATCCCGATTTGACACCCTCTAAAGGTATCCTGTTGAGGATTTCAATGGAGCGACTCTGATTATAACCACGCCGAATGAATCCTTTTTTTTGAAGGGTATTAATGTGCTTATGAACTGTGGCCAGAGAAGACAGTTTCAAGCTTCTCCCAATCTCATCAAAGCTGGGGCAGTAGCCGTTTTTTTCGATAAAGGAATCCAAAAATGCCAGAACTTGGAATTGACGTTTGGTCAGCATCATAATTCTCCCCCTATGACAGAGAGACAAAGGTGCATTGATCTCTGCGAGCCGGAGCCATTATAGGCAAAAAAAAAGCGAACGGCAAATGGATTGGGATGGGAAGGCATGGGGTTCGCATTCTGCAGCTCTCTTACATATAATTGCCACGAACGCAGCCATGAGGGTATCCAACATCTACTTGGAAAAGACCAAGAAACGCCTCCACGCTTTCTTGAGACCTAGAGAGCAAAGTACATAAGGCAGCCTAGATAAATGAAAACCGTTAACATCGCTATGCTGGGATCGGGATTTGTAGCGGACTTCTACATGCAAGGACTCGCCAACGTGAAGGGACAACAGGTCCTGACCAATTATTCTCGGTCGCAAAAGCGGGCCAAGGGCTTCGCCAGTCGCTGGAACATTCCTGAGCCCTCTACCAATTTGAGGGAGATCATTGCCCGAACCGACATAGATCTCTATCTGATCGCCTTACCGAATGAAGAACACCTCCCGGCAACGTTGGCTCTGGCCAAAGCCAAACGAAATCAAGTCTGCACCAAGCCCTTGGCGCGAAACGGGCTTGAAGCCAGGGCAATGTTGAATGCTGCCAGGAGGGCCGGGGCCCTCCACGGATACGCTGAGACTGAAGTTTTTGCGCCAGCCGTTGTGAAGGCACGTGAAATCATCGAGCGAGGCGGGATAGGACGGGTCCTCTGGGTTCGCTCCCGAGAGTCTCATAGCGGGCCGCACAGCGCTCACTTCTGGGACATCACAAAAACAGGGGGCGGCGCAATGCATGATCTCGGTTGTCATTGCGTTGAAGCGGCTCGTTATTTCTTCGGGAAAGAAGATGCCGTGGTAGAAGTCATGGCCTGGGGAGCGACGTTGGTACACCACAAGAAGACAAAGGGTGAGGACAACGCTCTGCTGATTCTTCGCTTCTCTAGCGGCGGCATTGGCCATTGTGAACTTTCATGGTCCACCCGTGGGGGCCTTGATCTGAGAAACGAAGTTCATGGAACGGAGGGATCTATTTTCACCGACGTAACTCGGCGGACACCCATTGCCGCTTTCTCAACCAGGCCAGCCGGTTACCTGGTTGAGAAGGCAGACATTGATTTTGGTTGGACGAAGCCGCTGCCCGAGGAAGCGTTCACCTATGGCTATCAGGCCGAAATGAAGCATTTTGTGGACTGCGTCAGAGAGGGAAAGGCTCCACGAGAAACTTACGAAGATGGCTACACCGTCAATCGGATCCTCGACGCCGGTTACCAATCGATGCGCTCACGCAAATGGATACGGGTGAGGGATCACTAAACCCGAATTCCGAAGTTGAATCGAGCTACACTCTCGCATTTAGCTCCAAACCCTCACCCCCGGCCCCTCTCCCAAAGGGCGAGGGGAGAGTCCATCTAATTTTTTGGTTTCCTCTCGTCAGGGGAGGTGCCGAAAGGCGGGTGAGGGTGGCTCATTCGCAGTGGGTGACATATTTTTCATCCCTGCAATTTCGGAAGTTGGGCTAAATAAGCATCCTGTGGCATAGCTTTGTTACCAAGTGCACCGCTGGGCGGTCTCGACACAGTTTTTCGAAGGGAAGAACATACGACAAAGCCCCTGCACTGAAGCGCGGGGCTAATGCAAATCGTACGGGGCTCCAGAACCCCTACAGTTTGCCGGCAATTGCTTCTGCCAGTTCGAGAGTGCTGTTACTGCCACCCATGTCATACGTGCGCACCTTCCCTTCCCCGATGACTTCGGCAACTCCCTCTTCCAGCCTTTGGGCTTTTTGAGTCTCGCCCAGCCACTCCAGCATCATCTTGGCGGCCAAGATCGTGGCAATAGGATTAACCTTGTACTGTCCAGCGTATTTTGGCGCTGAGCCGTGCGTTGGCTCAAAGACAGCCAGTCGATCACCGATGTTGCCGGAACAACCAAAGCCCAGACCGCCTACCATTTGGGCACAAAGGTCCGAGATGATGTCTCCATAGAGATTTGGTGCCACTAAGACATCATAGCTCAACGGATTCTTGAGCAACCACATGGTAATGGCGTCGATGTTGGCGTCCTCCCAGGTGATTTCAGGATAACCGCCGGCGACCTCCCTGGCTACTTCCAAAAACAGTCCATCCGTCGCTCGCACTACATTGGCCTTGTGAACCACGGTGACTTTCCTGCGGCCATATTTTCTGGCGAACTCGAAGGCTGCCCGTACGATCTGCTGCGAGGCTTTGCGCGTATTGATCTTGCAGGACACGGCGTATTGGTCACTCCGCAGATGTCCAAATCCAGAAAATGGGGGGGAGAGGCGTCTCAACGCCTCGGACAACTGTTGCGGTACCGGATGAAACTCTACTCCCGAGTAAAGGTCCTCGGTGTTTTCCCGAAAAATGACAAGGTTTATTCCTGCTTTGTAGTTCAGGGGATTTCCGGGATATGCCTTGCAGGGTCGAAGGCAGATGTAAAGATCAAAAAGCTGTCGCAGGCGGACGATGGGCGACCGGTAAATTAGCCCAGTTCCTTTGAGGGCTGGGGCGAGTTCAGCTTCGGCCGCTTTGATTGGCTTGGAAGTAATTGCTCCAAACACGGCGGCATCGACGTTCTTCAATAAATCAATCGTGCGTTGGGGAAAAGGATCACCCTCCCTGCACCAGAACTCCCAACCGATATCAGCATGAAGGTAATCCGCACTCAATTCGAGCTTATTCAAAACCAACCTTGCTGCTTTTAATACTTCAATACCGATCCCGTCTCCGGGCAACCAGGCGATCTTATACTTGGCCATTCACAACTCCCGGGGTGCTTGAGGTGTTTCTTACGAGCCCTCGCCGGTGGAATGGATAAACCGCATCCCTATCCGTGTTAGAATTGGATTCGATTTCAGATAAACCGAAAGGACTCTCTAATGAAACGAATGATGATTGTTACAGCGCTAGGAAGCACCTTATGTCTTGCCGTGACTTTTGCTGCCAGCGGCAATGTAGAAAAAAAGGAATATGTTTGCATGATGCAGGACATGGTTCTCACCAAGCCGGGCATTGCCATCCAATATGGAGGGAAGACTTACTATGGTTGCTGTGCCATGTGCAAAGAGAAGATCAAGAGCGAGCCCAAGAAGTACACACGCGCCATCGACCCGGTCTCGGGAAAACAAGTGGATAAGGCTGAAGCATTCATTTACGGTGTCGAGGGCAGCGCCTACTATTTCGTCTCCGAAGCCAACCGGAAGACCTTTGCCGAAAATCCTGGGAAATACCTCAAGAAATAGTTATCTCTTTTTTGGGTAATGCGGACTGAAATCCCGGGCACTGATAGACCGGTAAGCGAGGATACTTCACAAATTCTGGGTTCCTTTCTGAGAGGAGGCAATAGTAAAAAATCCCGCCCTTGGAGGAAGTCACAATTTTGGCGTGGATACACTCTCCACAAATTCCCGCCGGATCCAGTTTGAGAGATTCCATTCGACCTCTGACCTATTCAACGTAATCGATTCGAAAGCTTTTATTGGTGACGAAGAGAACAGTCACATCTCCATTTGGACTGGCTCCATGCTCCATGATTTCCCCTTCAGGAAACCAGACGAACGTCCCCGGGCCAAAAGTTCCTTTATGGGTGACCAAAGATCCTTCTAGAACATACATTCCATGACCACAAGGGTGAGTGTGCCTGGGATTAATGACACCCGCCGGATAGCGAACTAATCGAATCTCAGCCCCTGTTTCCGGATCGTTGAAAAGATCCTTGCGAAGGAGCGCTCTGCCCAGTTTGGGGTTGAAGCGCTCTTCCCAGGGGACTTGCTCAGTATTAATAGCGAAGAATTTATTTTTTTCAGGAGTCATTTCAATGCAATCGGTCGCATGGTAAAGCCGGCGGCCGTGCCCTTGATTTTGTTGGTGGCTGCAATGTAACAAAACTCATACACCTTGTCCTGGGAGAGTTGTTCCAAGAAATGGAATTCCCCAATATGCACTCCCTG
>Ga0066710_100007515_pt1 | contig 10423 bp, 9 predicted proteins | sample GraSoiAngelo_159_FD_79666 | JGI IMG/M metagenome (GOLD analysis project Ga0066710, IMG submission 79666) | Grasslands soil microbial communities from the Angelo Coastal Reserve, California, USA - 14_1009_16_40cm | ecosystem: Environmental > Terrestrial > Soil > Grasslands | place: USA...
CGACGCGCTGTTCGTGACCGCGATGCTGACCGTCATCGGCTTCAGCGTCCACGACACGATCGTCGTCTTCGACCGGATTCGCGAGAACAAGGCGCGCCACGCCGGCGAGCCGTTCGCCGACATCGTCAACCACTCGATCCTGCAGACGTTCGGCCGGTCGATCACGACGAGCTTCACGGTCGTGTTGACGCTGCTCGCGCTGTTGCTCTTCGGCGGGTCGGCGACGAGCTACTTCGTGCTCGCGCTCCTCATCGGCATCATCTCGGGTACCTACTCGTCGATCTTCAACGCGGCACCGCTGCTCGTCGTCTGGCAGGAGCGCGAAGACCGCCGTCGCGGCCGAACGCGAGTCCGCGCCGTGGGCCGCGCGACGTCGTGACTCGGCGCGCTCGCCACCCGCAGCGGTGACGTCGTCGCGCATCGCCGGCCAATCCGCGGTGCAGGGCGACGTGTCATCCTGAGCGCTGTGGTGGAGACCCGCTATCGCTGGGTATTCCCGTCCCCCGTCACCGTCGCGGCATCGTTCCGCGCGTCGGCTGAGCGGCTGGGGTTGTCGGCCCGGTTGACGGACCTGCTCGCCGCGCGCGGGCTCGACACGTCGGCGGACCTCGAATCGTTTTTCGCGCCGACCGGCTCGGGACTGCACGACCCGCGCCTGCTGCCGGACGCGGACGTGTTCCTGGCGCGGCTGGGGCGCGCCCGGGACGCGGGCGAGCGGGTGCTGTTGTTCGGCGATTTCGACGCGGACGGGCTGACGGGCCTGGCAATCCTGGCGATCGCGCTGCGGCAATTCGGCCTGACGGTCGACCTGTATGTCCCAAGCCGCGTCGAGGAGGGACACGGGCTGTCGGTCGGAGCGGTCGCTGCGGCAGTCGCGTCCGGCGCGCGTGTGATCGTCACCGTCGACTGCGGTTCGACGAGCGGCGTGGAGATCGGCGCGGCTCACGACGCCGGTATCGACGTCCTCGTCACTGATCATCACCGGGTTCCACCGCAGCTCCCGCCGGCCCTTGCCGTCGTCAATCCGCAGCGACGCGACTCGATCTATCCGGATGCACGTCTCGCAGGCAGTGGCGTCGCGTTCAAGCTCGCCCAGCTGCTGCTCGACGCACAGCCGGGTGGCGCGGAGATCGCGCTCGGGCTGGCCGACCTGGCGACGATCGGCACGGTTGCGGACGTCGCGCCCATCCTCGGCGAAAACCGGGCGATCGCGCGGATCGGGCTCGAGCGGATCCGGCGCCACGCGCGGCCAGGCATCGCGGCGCTCTTGAAGCGTGCTGCCATCGACCCCGCGGGGGCCGATCTGGAGACGATCTCTTTTGCCATCGCGCCGCGGCTGAACGCGGCTGGGCGGGTGGGGGAGGCGCTCGACGCGGCCCGGCTCCTGCTGGCCGATGACGAGGCCGAAGCGACGCTCCTCGCGGAATCGCTCGAGACATCCAACCGGACCCGCCGCGACCTGACCAAGAGCGCGGTCGATGAGGCGCGGCTTGCCGTCGAGGCGTCGGGCGGGGAGGGGAGCGCCGTCGTGATCCGCGGCGACTGGCCGGTCGGCATCGTCGGGCTCGTCGCGTCCCGGCTCGCGGAGGAGCTCGGCCGTCCGGCGGTCGTCGGCGCCAACCTGGGGTCGGTCGTCCGGGCATCGTGTCGGAGCGATGGCAGCCTCGACCTCGGCGCGACGCTCGAGGCCTGCGGTGACCTGTTCACCAGGTTCGGCGGCCATGCGGGCGCGGCGGGGTTCGAGCTGCCGGCCGAGCGCTGGGACGCTTTCCGCGAACGATTCGGGATTCTCGCTGGCGCCATAGGGCCGAACGACCGCCGGCGCGTCGCGAGGCTCGACCTCGCGCTCCCCGCGGCGGCGATCGATTACGCCCTGCACCGCGATCTCGCGACGCTCGCGCCGTGCGGGCCGGGGAATCCGGATCCGCTCGTCGCGATCCTGGGCATGACCGTGACGCGCGTCCGCGCGGCGAACGGTGGACACACGCAGTTGACGTTGCGCCGGGTCGTCGACGTCGTCGATGGAATCGCGTTCGACCGCGCCGACCTTGCCGAGAGCGTCGCGGAGGGCGACCGCCTCGACGTCGTCGGGCGACTGGTGAGCCGCCAGTTCGGCGGAAGGGAGTCGCTGCAGGTCGAGATCCGCGACGTCGCGCCAAGTGGCTCGCACCCGGAAGCGGCGGCGATCCTGGGCGCGCTGCAGGTGGCCGTCGGAGCCACCGCGTGACGGCGACGGACCAGCGGCCGCGGAGCGTGCGCGACGGACGCGACACGGAGGCGCACGTGGAGCCGGGCACCCGCGATGTCCGCGGCGGACACCCCCGGGAGTCAGGCGACCAACGCGACCCGCGCGACTCACGTGATCGGCGCGACCCGCTCGACCTCTCGCGCGTCGGTCGGCTTGCGGCGCCGGCGGCGGCCGTCGTCGGACTGGTCGTCATCGGCTGGCTGACGTTCGCGCTCCTCACAGGCGACGTCCGGTTGCCGGGCAGCGGAAACGGCAACCTGGGTGGAGCGATCCCGACGGCCGCGCCGTCCAACGTCGTGATCGTCGACCCTCGCGTCAACCTGCCGGGGTCCGTCGTCTACGTCAAGGCCGGCAACGTCTGGATCCAGAGCGGCCGCGAAGCGCGCCAGCTCACGACGACTGGCCTTGCGTCGATGGCGGCGTGGTCCGCCGATGGCAAGTCCGTGTTCTACGTCGAGACGCGGATGGAAAAGGGCCTCGTCCCTTACGGTTCGACCGGCCAAACCTACGTGCTGACGGTACCGACCGTGATGCGGATGGCCGCCGACGGCAGCGGCCAGCCGCAAGCCGTCACGACCGGTCGCGTCCACCGCGGCCGCTACACCTGGGCCTACTGGATCCGCGACCCGGCGCCGTCGCCGGACGGCCGGACGCTGGCGGTCGTCAGCGATGGGCCGAACCCCACGACGACCGACGTCGTCGTGCAGCTGCTCGACCTGGGGACGGGCAAGCTGACGCGGCCGAAGCTCGCGGAGAACTCCCCGCTGGGCCACCAGGATCCCGCCTGGCGACCGGACGGCAGCATGCTGCTCTACGTCAAGAACGCGCGCGACGGCGCGCGGGGCACGCCGTCGATCGTTCGGTATGACCCGGCAAGCGGCAAGACGTCGGCGCTGACCGGGCCCGGCTACCTCTCCCCGTCGTGGTCGCGCGACGGCCGGTTCGTCGCGGCGACGCGGACCGACAGCTTCGGGACCAACGTCGTCATCCTCGATGCGCGGACGGGTACCGAGCTCGTCCGGCTCACCAACGATGGGAATTCGTGGTCGCCTGTCTGGTCGCCGAAGGGGGACGCGATCGCGTTCCTCCACCTGCAGAACGAGATCGTCGACCTGCAGATGATCTCGCTGGCCGGAGATGCCCCGAACTGGACCCCTGCGGCACCCGTGAACCTGACCGAGGTGTCCGGCCTCGACGGCGCGTCCCGACCCGGCTGGTTCATCCCGGCCGACCAGCTGCCCGCGCTGCCGACGCCCGCGGCCTCGGCGCCGGCCGGGCCGGCGGGCTCGGCGAGCGGCCCGGCGACCTCGACCGCGCCGTGACGCAGCCGGCCCCCGGGACGCGGGCGGCGCCGGCCGGCAAGAGCTTTCTGGATCGCCTCGCGGCGCGTAGCGCGGCGACCGGGACGGTTCTCTGCCTTGGGCTCGACCCGGATCCCGCGACGCTCCCGCCGGGCTTCGAGCCCGGCGTCTCCGGCGTCGAGGCGTTCGCGCGTCTGATCCTCGATGCGGCGCTGCCGTTTGCGGCCGCGATCAAGCCGAACCTGGCGTTCTACGAGGCTTTCGGGTCGGCGGGCCTCGCCGCCCTGGAGCGGCTGCGGAGGCGAGTCCCCTCTGACGTGCCGGTCGTCCTCGACGCGAAGCGGGCGGACATCGGGTCGACGGCGGCCCGCCAGGCCGTCGCGCTGTTCGATGCCCTGGGCGCGGACGCCGTCACCGTCAGCCCGTACCTCGGCGAGGATGCGATCGCGCCGCTCCTCGAACGGACGGACAGGTTCGCCTACGTCCTGTGCCGCACGTCCAATCCCGGGGCCGGCGAGCTGCAGTCGCTCGTCGTCGAGCCCGACGCGGCCGACGGCGCGCCCGCCGAACCACTCTGGGCGCGTACCGCCCGGCGGGCACGGAACTGGGGCCCCGGTGGCACCGTGGGTCTGGTCGTGGGAGCGACCGCGCCGGACGAGCTCGAGGGCGCCCGCCGAATTGCCCCGGGCCTGGCATTCCTCGTGCCCGGGCTGGGGGCCCAGGGCGGTGACGCCGCGGTGGCCCTGCAGCATGGCCCGGCTACCGCGCCGCCGGCTGGCGGACGGCGCGGCGGAGGACTCCTGGTCAGCGTTTCGCGGGCGATAGCCGTGCCTCCGGCGGGGGACGCGAGCCGCCGTGACGGCGATCCCGGGGAGCGCATCGCGGCCGCCGCCCGCGACTGGGCTGCGCGGCTCCCCGTGCTACCCTAGCCGCCCGTCGATCGCCGCTCGCAGGCGATCCGATCCGCGCGACGCACGCGATCTGCAGGAGCATGCAGCAGGATGCCAGTCCCCGGACCCCTCGAGTTGATCATCGTTCTCGTCATCGCCCTGATCGTCCTCGGCCCCGGCAAGCTGCCGGACGTCGGAGCCGCGCTCGGCAAGGGCATCCGCGAGTTCCGCAAGGCCTCATCGGACCTGACCGATGCCGCGCGCGTCGACCCGGCGCCAACGCCGCCGCCGGCCGCCCCGGCACCGGTCGCGGCTCCGGTTTCGCCGCCCCCCGCCGCGAGCGAGCCAACGACGCAGCCGAAGCCCTAGGGGCGGGCAACCCGCCGGATGGCCGACGCCGACGCGGTTCGCGGGGCGGGCATGGAGGCTCTCGCCCCCGAGTCCGCCCTGTCACGCACCTCGAGCGCGCCAACGCCCGCGCCTGAATCACCGCCGCCGGTCGTCCGCGGCGACGAGGGCGTCATGTCGCTCCTCGAGCACCTCACCGAGCTGCGGTCGAGGCTGATCAGGGCGGCCCTCGCCGTCGGGGCAGGTTCGGTCGTGGGCTTCCTGTTCGCCGACCGCATCATCAAGATCCTCATCGCCCCGGTGGGCCACGTCCAGATCCTAGGCGTGGGCGACGGCTTCTTCATCTACATGAAGATCGCGATCGTCGTCGGGGTGATCCTGGCGATGCCCGTCCTCCTGTACCAGGGCTGGGCGTTCATCGCGCCGGGTCTCACCCCGGCTGAGCGGCGTGTCGTCCGGCCGTGGGTCCCGATCGCGCTCGCGTTCTTCGCCCTGGGCGTCGTCATCGCCTACGTCATCCTGCCGTTCGCCATCGGCTTCCTGCTGAGCTTCACCAGCGCGCAGCTCGTCAACGGGATCGCCGCAGGACCCTACTTCGACTTCGTGACGACGCTCTTCCTGGCCTTCGGCCTGGTCATGGAATTTCCGATCATCCTGTTCGGTCTGTCGCGGGTCGGGATCATCACGTCGCAGCGGCTGAGCGCCGCCCGGCGCTACGTTTTCCTCGGGATCGCCGTGTTCGCGACCGTCGTGACCCCCGGCGGCGACCTCGTCAGCCCGTTCGTGCTCGGCACGACGATGTACATCCTGTTCGAGGTCTCGATCGTGGCCATCCGGCGGAGCGGTCGCTGATCCTACCGGCCCCCGGTCGGCGGCTGACGCGGCGCTAGACTGCGCCCATGGCCACGGCCCATCGATCCCCGGCCCGTCAGGAGGCCCCGGCAGCCGCCGAGCGCCAGCACGTCGTGATCCTCACGGGCCTGTCAGGCGGCGGGAAGACGGCCGCCGCGAAGCTGTTCGAGGACCTAGGCTACACGGTCGTCGACAACCTCCCCGGCGAGCTGCTCGCCGACCTCGCCGACCTCGTGTCGGTCGACCGGACGCGGTTCGCCAAGGTCGCCATCGTCCTCGACGTTCGGTCCGGCAACGCGATGCTGGCCTTTGCCGCGATGCGCGGCGCGCTCGAGGGACGCGGGATCCGGCCGCAGGTCTTCTTCCTCGAGGCACGCGACGACGTGCTGATTCGACGCTTCTCCGAAACGCGCCACCGCCACCCGCTCGCCGACCAGCGCGGGATCGCCAGCTCGATCGCGGAGGAGCGCCGCCAGCTCGAACCGCTGCGGGCCGAAGCGGACGTCGTCGTCGACACCTCGGAGCTGTCGCTGCGCGAGCTCAGGGAGAACCTGTTCAATCACCTCGGCGACACGGCCGCGCCGGACGCCCTCGCGATCCAGCTCATCAGCTTCGGCTACAAGTTCGGCGTCCCGCTCGAGGCCGACCTCGTCTTCGACGTCCGGTTCATGCAGAACCCGTTCTACGTCGAGGAGCTCCGCAAGCAGTCGGGCCTCAGTGACGCCGTTCGCTCGTACGTCATGGAACAGCCGCTGGCGACCCAGTTCCTCGAATCGTTGCGGGGGTTCCTCGAGTTCGCGGTCCCGGCCTACATCTCCGAGGGCAAGAGCCGGCTGACGATCGCGATCGGCTGCACGGGCGGCTATCACCGCTCGATCGTCATGGCCGAGGAGCTCGCAACGTGGTTGCGCGAGCGCGGCTTCGGACCAGTCGCGGTATTCCATCGCGAGCTCGATCGCGCATGAACCTGCGCCGCTGGCTGACGCCCGGGATCGGCATCAAGCGCTGGCTCCTTGTCGTGTTCGCCGGGCTGCTGCTGCTCGCCGTCGCCGGCGCGCATTTCATTCGCCAGGTGACCCGTGACGTCCAGCCGGGCTCGCCGACGCAGGCCCTCGTCGACTTCATCACGCTCCAGTTCCTGCCGTATGCGCTCCGCGGGTTCCTCGTGGGACTGGTCGGCGTCACGTTGGTGGCGTTCGGCTCCATCCGCGTGGCGCGCGCGCTCGTTGGCCCGTTCTGGTCCGCGGACGGCGACCAGCCACTCGTCGAGGTCATCTACCAGAAGCGGTTTCTCGCCCGTGGCCCGAGGGTCGTCGCGATCGGCGGCGGGACCGGGCTGTCGACGCTGCTGCGCGGCCTCAAGGAGCACACGAGCAACCTGACCGCGGTCGTCACCGTCGCCGACGACGGCGGCTCGTCCGGCGTCCTCCGGACGGAGCTCGGCATCCCGCCCGTCGGCGACATCCGCAACTGCATCGTGGCTCTCGCCGACGCCGAGCCGCTGATGGCGCAGCTGCTCCAGTACCGGTTCCCGGGGGTCGAAGGGGCAGCGACGGCCGAAGCAGACCGGGCCGCCGAATCCACCGGGCCGGCGTCCGCCGAAGGGCCCGGGCTAAGCGGCCATGCCGTCGGCAACCTGCTCATCGCGGCGATGTGCGCGATCGAGGGCGGCGACTTCGAGGAAGGCGTCAGGCGGATGAATCGCGTCCTCGCCGTTCGCGGCCAGGTCCTCCCCGTCGCCGCGTCGCCGATGACGCTCCATGCCCGCCTCCGCGACGGAACGGTGATCGACGGGCAGTCGCGGATCGCGGCGTCGAGCGGGATCGAGCGCGTCTGGCTGACGCCCGACGGCGTGGCGGCGTCGGAGGATGCCGTCGCGGCGATCGCCGAGGCCGACCTCATCGTGCTGGGGCCCGGCAGCCTCTACACCAGTCTGCTGCCGAGCCTGCTCGTGCGCGACATCCGCGACGCGGTCGTCGCATCGCCCGCGGCCCGGGTGTACGTCTGCAATGTCGCCACGCAGCAGGGTGAGACGAGCGGCTACGACCTGGCCGACCATCTCGAGGCCCTCGTCACTCATACCGCTCCGGGCCTCGTCGACGTCGTCCTCGCCAACAACCGATTCTCTGCCCGGATCCCGACCGGCTGGCAGGCGGAGCCCGTCCGCCTCCGCTGGCCGCCGGGCGATCCCGCGGCCCCACGCCTCGTGCTCGACGACGTCGTCGACCCCGACAACGCCCATCATCACGATCCCGAGCGCCTCGCCGCCTCGCTCCTTCGCCTGCTGGACCGCGAGGGACAGCGGCGCCGGGCGAGGGTCGCGCGCAGTGCCTGAGTGAGCCGCTCCGAGCGCGACCTCGTGGCGGCGCTCCGGGCCGAGATCGCGGCGGTCGATCCGTCGCGGGCGTGCGACAGGGCGGCGGAATCGGCCGGGCTGGGTGGCACGCCGGTGCGAACCGTGGCAGCCCGGCGGTCGACGGTCGCGAGGCTGCTCGTTCGGCTGCGCCGGTCCGGCTCGCGATCGTCCGGCACGGCCGTGGATGCCCCGCCGTTCGACTGGGCGACGGCAGCCGACCATTGCCGAACGGCGTGGCTGCGCGGCCGCTTCCTCGCCAACGGCTCGCTCAGCCTCGCCGGCGGCCGGACCCATCTCGAGTTCGTCGTGCCGCTGGCGGAAGCGCCCGAGCTCGCCGCACGACTGGCCCAGGTGGGCCTGCCGGCCTCGTTCCGCGCCCGTCGCGGCCGCGGCGTCGTCACGTGGAAGAGCGGCGAGACGATCGGGACGTTCCTGCGGCGGATCGGCGGCGGGGCCGCGCTGCTCGAGGTCGAGGCTCGCCAGGTGTCGCGGGCCCTGCGTGGCGAATTGAACCGCGTCCTGAATGCGGAGTCCGCCAACCTCCAGCGGGCCGTCGGCGCCGCGGGTCGTCAGCTGGCCGCGATCGAGGACCTCGAGGCCGACGGGCGGCTCAGGGACCAGCCGTATGTCGTACGGGTTGTCGCCGCCGCACGCCGGGAAACGCCAGAGGCGACGCTCGGCGAGCTGGCCGAACGGCTGGCGCTCCATCGCTCAGCGGTGCAACGGGCACTCGAGCGAATCGAGAAGCTGACCCTCCACGCGGGGACAGGTAGGCGACGGCGTCGCCTCGTGCGACCTGCCGCCGACGCCCACCTGTGATCGCGCCCCTCCGTCCGGTCATCGTCGCGGCGAACTGGAAGATGCACACCACGCCCGCCGACGCGGGCGAGCTCGCCCGGACGATTGCGGCACGGACGCGCGAGCCGGACGTGATCCGCGTCATCTGCCCGCCGTTCGTCTGCCTTGCCGCGGTCAACGCGGCGCTCGCCGGCGAGGCTGTCGCGATCGGTGCCCAGAACATCCATCACGAGCTCGCCGGCGCCTACACCGGCGAGGTCAGCGCGCCGATGCTCGCCGGCCTCGCCACGTGGGTCATCGTCGGCCACTCCGAACGCCGCCGACATGCCGGCGAGACCGATGAGCTCGTCGGCCGAAAGCTCGGCCGGGCAGTCGACGGCGGGCTCCGGCCGATTCTCTGCGTCGGTGAGCACCTCCATGAGCGCGACGCCGGCCGCGCGACCGACGTCGTCGCGCGCCAGCTCGCAGGTGCGTTGGACGGGCATAAGCCGGACGCGCTGGCGGCCGCCGGCCTCGTGATCGCCTATGAGCCGGTCTGGGCGATCGGGACCGGCCGAAACGCACGCGGCGTCGACGCCAACGCGATGGCGGACGTCATCCGGATCACGCTCGCCGAGCGCGGCTGGGAAGAGCTGGCCGGCACGACTCCCGTCCTCTACGGCGGGAGTGTCACGTCCGCCAACATCGGCGAGTTCGTCGGCGAGCCCGCGATCGACGGCGCGCTCGTCGGCGGTGCCTCGCTCAAGCCGGACGAGATGGCGGGAATCGTGGCGCGGGCCGCGGTGACGGCGCGGGCGAGGCTGTCGCAGATCGCGGCGTCGTGACCCCGATCCCGCAGCGCGCGGGACGTCCGCGACCCATCGCGCTCGTCGTCCTCGACGGCTTCGGAATCGGGCGGGATCGCGCGGCGGACGCGATCGCCGCGGCACGGATGCCGGTCTGGCGCGGCCTGCTGGCGTCGTGGCCCCACGCCATGCTCGGCGCGTCGGAGGGAGCCGTCGGGCTGCCGGCGGGGCAGATGGGCAATTCCGAGGTGGGCCACCTCAATCTCGGTGCCGGGCGGCCGGTCCTCCAGGACCTGCCGCGGATCGATGCCGCCATCGCCGACGGCTCATTCTTCGGGCGTCCGGCGTTGCTGGATGCGGCCCGGCGGGCAGCGGAGCGCGGCCGGCCGCTCCACGTCATCAGCCTCATCGGGCCGGGCGGCGTGCACGCCAACGATCGGCATCTCGTTGCGCTCGCGAAGCTCGCCCGTGACCACGACGTCGAGGGCATCCTCGTCCATGCCCTGCTCGACGGCCGCGATACGCCGCCTCGCTCGGCCATCGGCTTCGTCGAGGATCTCGAGCGACGACTGTCGGCCGCGCACCCGGATGCGCGACTCGCTTCCGTCGGGGGACGCTATTTCGCGATGGACCGCGACGGCCGCTGGGACCGGATCGAGCAGGGCTACGTCGCGATCGTCCATCGGCTGGGGGACCACGCTCCATCGGCGGTCGCCGCCATCGAAGCGGCGTACGCCCGCGGCGAGAACGACGAGTTCGTTCGGCCGACTGTCGTCGACGGCGTCGACCGTGACGGCGTCGATGCCCGAGTGCTCGACGGCGATGCGATCATCCACGCCAACTTC
>Ga0066710_100007516_pt1 | contig 10422 bp, 8 predicted proteins | sample GraSoiAngelo_159_FD_79666 | JGI IMG/M metagenome (GOLD analysis project Ga0066710, IMG submission 79666) | Grasslands soil microbial communities from the Angelo Coastal Reserve, California, USA - 14_1009_16_40cm | ecosystem: Environmental > Terrestrial > Soil > Grasslands | place: USA...
TGGGCGACGGGTTAAACGATGTCCCAGTTTTCAGAGTCGTTGGCTATTCCATAGCTCTGAACACTAATCTGGAAAAGGTAAAAAGAGCAGCCTCGCATCGAATGGAGACCGATGATCTCCTGGACGTTTACAAGCATATTCATTCAGCAATGCCTACTACTCTATAGATTACTCTCGAGATCTCTTACGTAGAACGCTTCGTTTCCTCGCCGACCTCTTTTCCCTTAGAATCCTGACAACAACTGAATCTTTCGGTCAATGCATTCCCTTCGGCTGATGCTTCGTCACCGACAGTATGCTAACCGTTTCTCGATGGTTCCGAATGTTTTTCACAAAATCTAATGGACCCATTTCCCAGGTTTAAGTCGTAACAAGGCTCTTATCTACTGGAATTTGGCAAGCTGAGGTTTGAATCGTCCTTCCAAAATCTGAGAGAATTCGCTTGCTTCTCGCCAACCCTCTCCCGGCAACTGAACTTTATCCGAACGACGAAGCCTCGGGCAATGGGAAGAACCTAACCGTTGGGATAGCTGCCTACAATGAAGCTGCAAACATCGGCCACCTGATAGAGCGAATCCAGTCTGACATAGGTCCAACGGACCAAATTATCGTAGTTTCGTCCGGGAGCACAGACAGCACCTCGGATATAGTTCTCCACTATTCGAAATCTGACCCTAGAGTGAGGCTAATAAAAGAAGGCCGACGAGAAGGCAAGTCATCGGCCATAAACAAGATACTGTCAGCATCCGTTGGAAAAATGATATTCCTCGTCTCTGCTGACGTTCTCCCATCAACGGGATGCATACCGAAAATGGTCTCCGCCATGCAATCCGACTCAGCTGTGGGAATCGTTTCGTCCCGGCCATACCCCGTAAATGGAACTCACAACTTTACCGGTTACCTCGGCCATCTCTACTGGAGGCTTCACCATGAGACTCTAAGTCTCCTTGATGCAAGCAATCAGAATACTCATGGCGGGGAAGCGATACTGCTCCGCCAGGGAGTAGTCTCATCGATACCCGATGATTGTATAAACGACGACGCTTACATTGGAGTCGAGGCCGCGAAGAGGGGGTACATTGTAAGATATTGCCCACAAGCAATGGTCATGACGAAAACGCCAGTAACCATTACTGAACTTATAGCTCAAAGAAGGCGAATCATGGCAGGTCACATGAAGATAAGAAAACACACCGGCCTTTATCCGAGCGTTCTTACCACAATGACCTTCAAGGACCCGTCAAAGTTCGTCAAAATAGTAAGCAAGGAATTGCGTTCACATCCGAGATCCTTTCCCAGGTTTCTAGTTGCAACATACATCGAAGCGGCCTCCACCTTTCTGGCAATATTGGACCGCATGTTCGGCCGGGACAACCTACTCTGGCGAACAGCCATCAGCACGAAGGTTCTGGAACGATAGGAAACTGTTCAGAAGTAAGGGTTTCATCCTCAACACAATCTTTTTCGCTCTATTACTCCTGTTTCCAGCATTCTTGAGCTCGACAAGCTTGAGATCAGGTCCTGCCCTCAACCAACCAACTCCTGGCCTAATAATTTTCCAAGTGAGCAGGGTAGCCGCTTACTACCTAGGAGCGATTCCGCCTCCTAGCTCGCAACGAATACTATGGTTCGACTGGAACGTGACAGTAGACAGAGCAGCCAACGGAACAGCTTCAATCCAGTACAGCCAAGACAATTTCACGTGGTCAAACTTGCTAGCCTTTACACTATTTCTCGGAGTAGCCCAGGGCAGACAGCACATCGATGTCAGCTGGGCGAGGGCCGGGTCAAATTACCTTCGAGCCTCATTTAACCAATCACTGTCCTCGGTATTGAACCTCGTTGTCTTTGTGTACTATTATACAACCGCTCTTCTGACCTTGCTACCAGTCTTCATCGCGATCGCTGTCGCCCCGTCCATCTATGTGTCATGGAGGAGTAAGAGACGACAAGCAGCTCCTACAGTTTAACGGATAGCAGAAGTCTTCACATATCATTCCCGGAAGAGTTCGGAGCAGAATACCATTGGCGTGAAATGAGCAACACTGCCCGATTTGTCCCGAATCAGAGCCCCCTCCTTGATGTAGGCTGCGGTAGTGGCCTCATCAGCAGACTAGTCCAGAATAGTATTTTCTACGTTGGCATCGACTTCAATCCTCATTACCTGTCCGAAGAATGGAAGGGGCGAAGAGTTGATGGAAAACTCGGCGGCAGCATTTTGAGACTTCCCTTCAAATCAGCCTCGTTCCGAACATTACTCCTCTTGCACGTAATCGAACACTTCCCAGAACACCTACAGGAGCCCCTCTTAGACGAAACACATCGGGTCCTGGCTCCAGGAGGAACTTTCATAATCAGCACTCCCAACCTGGGAACCTGGAGAAACGCGGACAAGTTTCTCCCACCGAACAATCCAAAGCACTATCATTGCCTCCGGATAGAGGAGATTGATAATCTTCTAGAAAGAGTGGGATACAAAAACATCCGACGGCACGGCTATGATGTCTTCATTGAATATCCACACCCAATGGCGAAGCTGATCCCACACCTATTTCGGAGGAGTATTGCCCAAGTCTTCCCCTCTTTGGAGAAGCACCCCGTGTTCACAGCGAAAAGAGGGTGATCTACTCTTGTCATTCCTGATTTGCTCGTCGCGGGCAAAACAATTGGTAAGTTCATTCTTTGACTGGTCGCGGGCCAGTCGAGCTCGACTTGCCAGTCTACAGAACCACCAGATGTTCCTACCATTGCTGTCAGGTCTCCTGCTGCGAGTGGCGCTTGCTCCATGGACCGAGCAAAGATGGGACAGCTACATCAACAGACTCATGGGAGCTTACGTGTTCGGATACGGAATCGACCCCCTGTTCCCGGAGAGAAGCTGCAACTGCCCTCCAGTACTCAACTACTCATACCCACCAATCTGGCTCCTGCTAATAATTCCCCTCTTCGCGCTATGGCTAGGTGTAACCAGGTTCACCTTCCCCCAGCATCCTCAAGCACTGTGGGCAGCATGGACTTCCGGCGGAAACCTCTTCGAAGCCTACCGGAGCTTCATCCCAACCAATCTTCCCCTGTTAGACTCTCTGCTGAAAACTCCGGTCATAATGGCAGATATTTCGATAGGATATCTGATCTGGATAATGGGCGGCCGAACGAGAAAGGCGGCGAGAGTTAGTCTCCTAGCTTGGATCCTGAATCCCTACGTCATCATGGTAGGAGCATGGTGGGGAGAGTTCGACAGCCTTGCCCTTTTGTTCATGCTGCTCTCCGTGCACTATTTGCAGAGGAGGAGGATAATGCTCAGCGGGTTCTGGCTGGGCATGGGAATCTCAACGAAACTGTTTCCTGGAGTATTGCTGATTCCAGTGGTGTACTATATCCTCATGACGCAAAAATCCCAGATCTCAAAATACATAGCCTCTTTATTCGCGACTCTGGGAGTAGTCTTCTCCAGCCTGCTTTTCTTTCCGTACTCCCTCGATTTTGTCATACGACTGCTGACGGGTCGTGTGTCTCCTGATACTGGGGGATCCAATCTGTTTTCTGGCCTTTCTTGGCTGATACTCTTCCAGCAACTGCCTTCGTTACCCCGGATTCCCTTTCTAGCAATCATCTTTCCCATAATTCTGGCCCTTCTTATTTTCAAATTTCGAGGATCAATGCAGAAGGCTGACATCATACTCCCATTCCTAACTGCTGCCTTCTTAGGAATATACCTGTCCTATCCGACCATTAACGTACAGTATCCTATGTGGGCGATTCCGATGCTTGCTGTGCTACTGGTTCGAAGGTCGATTAGCAAATGGTCCATCGTCACGTTCTCGGTGCTTCCCTTGAGCTTTCTAATCATAACTTGGAACCCCCTTTATCTGCTTAGCCCATTCCTAATAGTCGATATCTACAACTATCCACCAGCCTCCGATGTAATCCAACAACTCTGGAGCTTTCCGTGGCAGTTGTACTGGGCCCTTCCAATTCTCTTCACGATAACGGTGATATTCACGATCAGCCGGTGCGTGAACATCCTCAACCCCTCCCCGGTCGACCATTGAGGACCAGCAAAGGCCGTTGAAGGTAGTTCAGCTCACACCATGGTATCATCCCCATCTTGGAGGGGTTGAAACCCATGTCCGCCGCATCTCTGAAGAGTTGGAGAACCTCGGCTGCAACGTAGAAATCTTCACTCTGACCAACTCCAAGCAGCACAATGCAAAATCATTCAAGCACCTCTTCGTCCCCCTGGTCCCCGAATGGCTCGGCCTGGCACCTTCCCCGACGCTTCTCACAAAGGTACTCGGGTCCAACGCGGAGATAGTACATGCACACTCGTATGGCTACCCGGTCGTCTGGGCCGCAGCACTCGCGCGGAAGCTTAGGGGCGTTCGATTCGTCTTCACTCCGCACTCGGACCCTTATAGCAAAATCTACCCCCTCTTCGATCTGACAAGAGCAATACCAGCCAGAGCCTGTGACAGGTTGATTGCTCAGTCCAAGTATGAAGCGGAACGTTTGCAGAAAATAGGCGCGGAACCCGGAAAGATCAGAGTGATTCCGAATGGTCTCGATGTTGGTTGTGCGGGATCAAGACCGATCCATGATCCATACATTCTCTGCTTGGGACGAGTAGTCTTCCGCCAGAAAGGCCAAGACCTCCTTCTGCGAGCCTACAATCAATCCAACTTCTCTCAGAAACTCGTTTTCGCAGGAGACGGCCCAGATCTTTCCAGACTTAGAAACCTTGCAGCTGGAGATCGTAATGTGCTAATCTTAGGAGCTCTATACTCAGACCGAAAATGGGCCTGGCTAGGTCACGCAGATTTGGTAGTGGTACCGAGCAGGACGGAAGCCTATGGAATGGTAGCGCTAGAAGCCATCGCCATGGGCAGGCGACTAGTAGTGACCAAAGTCGGCGGTCTGCAACACGTAGCGACGCCTTATGCAGTAATGGCAGAACCAACTTCTTCCAGTCTAGCCGAGGCTATGGGCAGGGCCCTAAGAGCGTCCTTTACCAGCGAACTCAAGGTGCCAACACATTCTTGGAGCCACGCTGCTCGCGAGACCCTCAGAGTCTATGACGAAATCGCTCAATAGCACGATGGCAGTTTTGTGTTTTCCACAAACTTACCCGGAGAACAAATCTTAAAACCTCAAGTGAAACCAAACCGGAAAACTCCGGAGCAAACTCAGGTAGAGAGATTGAGGAATCGGTCGCTATTCATAGCTCTGCCGTTGACTCTGCTCGCCTTGTTTGCCTGGTCCTCCGCGATTATTCTCCCGTCACACGGCACTAGCCCGACCGGGCTCGTCTGTCTGGCAGACCCAGCCAGCGTTTCCCCACCCCCGGTCAGATCCTGCCCAACATCTCCCTACACCTTCAGCGGGCCGTTTCCGTCAACTCCTCAGACATTACCCACCCAACTTCAGGTCGGAGTCTACGTCAATGGTTCTGATGCTCTGAACGGATTCGACATAACGCTAATGGTGGATCATACAATTCTGACACCCGCGGGTGTTGATCTTACAGGAACGATCTTGCCCGGCGCTCCGACCATCACTGTCGAGTGTATTTCCGGAGTGTATTTCCAGAGCTGTGCCACCACTGACAACGTAGACACGCTTCATCTCGCCGTCAGTGCAGGTCCCAGCCTCACTACCCCTCCAACCACAGGTCTTCTCTTCACGGCGATCTACAACATCACTGGAATGAACGCGGCCGGAAGTCCAGTATCCGTAGGATTCCAAACTGGCTGTGTAGGAACGAGCGTGGGCGGAGGAACCTGCGTAACAATCCTCAACGGGTCAACTCCAGACACTGAGACCGTTCAGACCGGCACTACTTTCGACAACTCCGCCGGAACCATTCCGTGGATTGCTGTTACATCAAACACAACCAGCATCACAGTGCCAAAAGGATCCACCTCTGGAGCCCATGTCGGCATTACGGCGACTGCTGAAAATAGTTGGCCGAGTCTCAGCAGAGACAGGGTCAATTTCACATCTGTGATGACGCAGGGCTTCCCTGCACCTTCGTTTGCCGCAACCAGTTGCAGTACCGGAGGAACATCATGCACCATAACCGTAGCCATGAATACCACGTTCCCTGGAAACTACACTGTTACGATCTTCGGATCCTACGTGGCAAATGACACAACAGGCACAGGCCTCAGCGACACTCTCTCGGGCGCTGTTATGATAGAGGTGAGTGTTCAAGCCTCCGTTCTCGCCGTGGTTCAAGCATCAAATGGTGACCTGTGGTGGAGTCGATACTCATCAAATACGTGGAGCGGCTGGCAACAATTGTCGGGCCCTGTGAATTCACCTCCAGCTCTGTGCTCGTCTGGACCGGGAACCGTCGAGCTGCTTTTAAGAGGAACCAACAACGCCACGTTCCACAGAACTTTCTCGGGAGGCTCATGGGGGTCCTGGGATCTTGCGGGAGGTTTAACCTATAGTCAGCCCGCGTGTGCCGTCTTGAACGGAGTGCTGTACTTGGCCGTTAGAGGCACGGATAATGCGACATGGATTAATACGATGACCGTAGGCTCGGGAACGTGGGATGGCTGGACCGACATAGGAGGAGTCATTCAGTACTCACCGGTCCTGGTTGCTTCTCCTGGTCGTCTCGACCTGCTCGTGGTGGGAATTGACAATGGATGTTGGCACAAGCTCTACACCGCCACTACGAACCTCTGGTCTTCCTCCTGGGACAATGCAGGTGGGACTCTTATCGGACCCGTTACAGCTGTTAGCGACGGAACAAGCTTACACATTGTAGCCGCGAGTACTGGAGGCTCAATCACCCACGGACAGCTCGACTTCGCAGGCCAAGGCAGCTGGTCGGGATGGTCGCCTCTGGGGGGAGCAACAGCGTCCACCCCAAGCTTGACCGTTGACGGCTTCGGGACGGTTCATTTGGTGGTCAGGGGGCTGAACGACGTTGTCTACCATCAACAGAAAGAGTCAGGACAGGCCTGGAATTCAACGTGGGATAGTGGGGGATTCTCAACCGTGGATCAACCAGCTTTCTTGACGCAAGGGTCGATAGGGGTGGCTGTATTGAGAGCGCCAGATAACGGACTCTACTACAACATCTTCCTGGTAAAGGGCGGTGGCCAACCCAAGCCATGGACGAGCCTCGCCGGAGCAACATCGGCAACCCCTGAAATCGCAAGTCTCTAAGTATTCACCTAGGCATGTCTTTCTGATCACCCTCAGTCGAGAGTCGCAAAGCTTCGAATATTCCTATATTCGACCTTCGGGAGTTGTCTGTGCAGGGTCGTTAGAGTCTGGTTGAACTCTCCTAACGCTCGCTCACCAAGGAATGGAACCGAGACTTGATTCCCGTCCATCGCATTGGCGTTCGCAACTAACGTGCAAAATACGGCTCAAATTCTATTAAGATGTCAAATTACTTCCAGTTTCATTGAGAAACACGATTCTGCAATTCGGCATAATCGCTTCAAGATTCCGTTAAGCGAGGGCAAACTTGTTTCCATAAGTGAAGCCGGTGTTAAGTTCAAGATTTCAGGCGACGAGACTCGCAACGCTTTCTCGATAGTCGAGCACCCCGTCGAGCCGAGGACTCTTGTCCCACCTCACGTTCACCATGATACTGACGATTATTCGTACGTGTTTGACTAGCGTCTATTGCAAGTCAGTAAATTAGCCGACTGCTGAGCGCCAGCCTTTTCTTGTCGGTCAGGAACGCGCATTCCCGGAGGCCAATCCTTCTTCCCTCATTGAGGGCCAAATATTGCAAGCAGAAGACGACAGGAAGAGTTGAGAGAAAAGGATCGTGAGTACTACTCTTCAGCAAATATGGGTGAAAGCCGTCCTTCGAGAGGACTTGAAACATTGCGTTCGTCTTTCTGTCTGAACCCAGGGCTATGAACACAAGGTTGTCTGACTTCTTCAACGAAAACAACTGCGAATGCCCCAGCTGCTCGGTATGTTGGAACTGAGCGGACCGTCCCAATACCTCGTGCATCTTGAACGCCCCATACATCGCCAAGGAGTAGCCAATTCCAGACCCAACGAAAAGGAGGCCTCCATGAGGAAGCACCTTGATAGGTCGAGCCTCTTCAGCCGCTCGCTTCTCCATCGCCTGCAAGGACCGGAGTGTCGGCAGTTGCCCTATGAGTGAGGCGACAGCAAGAAGACTGGCAGAAAAACTGTTGGTCCCGGCCGTGAGAATTCCCGCGTTTCTGTATTGCAACTGAAATACGTCGTCGCATTCTTTCGCGAGAGGGCTTTCCGGGTTCGCGGTTATTGCAACCCGCTTCTTGGCTAGCCCTCTGACTCTCTTAGCAAGCTGTATGTTCGTTCTGGTCCTGCCGCTGACTGATGTTATGAAGACGGTCTTGTTCTCAGCCACTTTCGGATGGAGTTGGAGCTCGTATGGGTCTGCCGCAGACGCCTGCATCTGGGACAAGTAATGGGCGAAGAGTGAGCATGCTAACGAGTCTCCGGACCCGGTGAAAATCATACGGGAAGGGTCAAGATGGCGAAAGCGGTCATACTTTCCGAGTTCGCGTGCGAACGCTGGAAGGTCCTCGACTTGGTTGTGGATTTCTTGCTCCATCGCATCGAGCGAGGATGTCTTACCCAGCGTTCTCTGACTCTTGCCTATAGATGCCACCCGAATAGGTCCATTTCTTCCCGCATTGCTTGCATTGGAGGTTGAATCCGGTCCGCCACCCGTCTGCGCTTCGTATCTCGCCTGTTATGGCGAGTTCTCCTTGGCATGAGCAACGCGGGACAATCCTCGACATGGCGCTATCGTTCAGGCGTCTAACCGGAATAAATGCTCTGGAATCAAGTGGATATCGGCTCGGATCATCCGTGATAGAATACATGTTCCGAAGCCCTAGTCTTGGAAAAGAGAGCAGAAATCGCGGCGCGACTTCAGTTATTCTTATATGCCTTGCCCCTAGCACATAGACTATAGGTTTCGAAACATCCCTCTGGATATTCGAAAACTGAGAGCGTGAAGAAAAAACGTCGTATAAGGTCATGGTGGCCTTCGGCGAACAGACCTACACTCTTCTTAGCGAAGAGGCTCGTGCCCGAGGAATAACAATCCAGGAGCTCCTCCGTGCGGTTGTTATCCCTGACTGGTTCAAGGCCAAGTATGAGCCTGTTCCAAGACAGAGTCCGATTATCGAGAGGAGGACGAGGGAGGAGGAGCCTGTGGTACCCTACTCGTTCTCAAACAAGCTCAGATACTAGCTTCACTGAACCAAACTCTTCTTTTTGATTCCATCAAAAGCGCTAGCGGCCCCAAACATCACCGAGAGCTTAGTCTTGGTCAACCCGATTGTGACAAAGAGGTTCTGCCCAAAGTGCCATTCTGAAAACATTATTCTCTGGATGGGAGGATACACTGGGGCAATGTACCGGTGTCCCGACTGCGGTTACACCGGACCGATAGTCATCGAGACCAACGACCCCATCCCGTCCGCGCAATCCGAGACTGACGGAGAGGATTAGACCCACTATCGTCAAGAATCAGCTCTTGAGATCAGATTAGCGATAGTTTCTTGCCGGCTCTCTCAAACGCGTCGGCTGCCTGGTCGAGATCCTTCCTGGTATGCGCGCTCGTCACGATCGTCCGGATTCTCGCCTTGTCCTTGCCCACCATCGGAAAGACTATTGGAAGAACGAATACTCCAAGCTTGAACATTTCGTCTGCGAGTTTGTGGGCTTTCCCGCTCTCGCCGACCATGACTGGAGTGATTGGGGTCTCGCTCTGTCCCGTGTCGAAGCCGAGGTCCTTCAATGCTTTCTTGAAGTAGCGTGTATTGTCCCAGAGTTTCTTCACCAGCGACGGATTCTTCTTCACCAATTGGATCGCGGCGATGCAGGCGCCAGGAATAGCCGGTGGCTGGGACCCGGACAGGAGATAGCTTCGGACCTTGTTCTGGAGATAGGTGCACAAGTCTTTCGAGCCAACAACATAGCCACCAACACAACCGAAAGCTTTGGAGAATGTCCCCATGTCAACGTCGACCTTTCCTTCAAGGTGGAAGTGGTTCGTGATTCCCCGTCCATTCTCCCCAAGGACCCCGTCGCCGTGAGCATCGTCAACGTACGTTATGGCTTGATACTTCGTCGCCAGGTCGACGATGTCTTTGAGGGGAGCGATGTCTCCATCCATGCTGAAGACTCCGTCGGTTATGATCAGGATCCTGCGGAAACGATCAGTATTCTGTAGCTGTTTTTCAAGGTCGCTCATGTCTTTGTGTTTGTAGACTCGCCTCTCGGCCTTGGTCATTCGACAGCCGTCGATGATGCTTCCGTGGTTGAGCTCGTCACTGATGATCAGGTCTCTCTCATCGACAAGTGCAAGGATCGTGCCCGCGTTCGTTGCGTAACCCGATTGAAACGTGATCGCCGATTCAGCCCGTCGATAGTCGGCGAGAA
>Ga0066710_100007517_pt1 | contig 10422 bp, 8 predicted proteins | sample GraSoiAngelo_159_FD_79666 | JGI IMG/M metagenome (GOLD analysis project Ga0066710, IMG submission 79666) | Grasslands soil microbial communities from the Angelo Coastal Reserve, California, USA - 14_1009_16_40cm | ecosystem: Environmental > Terrestrial > Soil > Grasslands | place: USA...
CTCTACGCGCAGCGCGCCGTCACCGAGGGCCACGCGTTCGCGGCGGACACGCCGTGGCAGCGCGAGTTCGAGGCGGCGTTCCGGTTCGAGGAGACGGCGGATCAGCTCAAGGCGATCGAGGACGCCAAGCGCGACATGGAGTCCGGGCGCCCGATGGATCGTCTCGTCGCCGGCGACGTCGGCTACGGCAAGACCGAAGTCGCGCTCCGCGCCGCCTTCAAGGCGGTCGGCGACGGCTTGCAGGTCGCCGTGCTCGTGCCGACGACGGTGCTGGCCCAGCAACACTGGTCCACGTTTGCCGATCGGTTCGCGCCGTTCCCGGCCAAGGTGGAGCTCTTGTCCCGCTTCCGCTCGCCCAAGGAGCAGAAGGCGATCGTCGAGGGGCTCCGCCAGGGCACCGTCGACGTCGTGATCGGCACGCACCGGCTCCTGTCGAAGGACGTCGCGTTCAAGAATCTGGGGCTCATGGTCATCGACGAGGAGCATCGGTTCGGCGTCGCCCACAAGGAGCGCATGAAGCAGCTGCGCGCCTCCGTCGACGTGCTCGCCCTCACGGCGACCCCGATTCCGCGGACGCTCTACATGTCGCTCTCGGGCGTGCGGGACATGTCGGTGATCGAAACGGCGCCCCTCGACCGGCTGCCGGTCGAGACCGTCATCCGCCGCTTCAGCCGCGGCGTCATCAAGGAGGCTCTCGAGCGCGAGCTCGCGCGCGGCGGCCAGGTCTTCTTCGTCCACAACCGCGTCCAGTCGCTGCCGTCGATGGTGAAGCTGGTCCGGGAGCTGGTCCCGGAGGCGCGCGTCATCATGGGCCACGGGCAGATGAAGGAGCGCGAGCTCGAAGCGACCATGGTGAAGTTCGTCACGGGTCAGGCCGACATCCTCGTCTCCACCGCCATCGTCGAGTCCGGGCTGGACATCCCGGCGTCCAACACGATCATCATCAACCGCGCCGACCGCTTCGGACTCGCGCAGCTCTACCAGCTCCGGGGACGCGTCGGGCGAGAGCGGCAGCAGGCCTACGCGTATCTGCTCGTGCCGGCGGACGGTCGGGTCGACGAGCAGGCGCAGCGCCGGCTCCGCGCCCTGCAGGAATTGACCGAGCTCGGCTCGGGGTTCAAGCTCGCGATGCGGGATCTCGAGATCCGGGGCGCCGGGAACCTCCTCGGGGCCCAGCAGCACGGCCACATCGCCGCGGTCGGGTACGATCTTTATTCGAAGCTCCTGGCCGAAGCCGTGCGAGAATTGGCCGGCGGTCCGACCGCCACGACGGTCGATCCAGTCATCAGCGTGGCCGTCGAAGGGTACTTGCCCGACGAATATGTACCCGAGGTCAATCAGCGACTCGTTTTCTACAAACGCCTCGCTGGCGCGACCAGCGAGGCAGAGGTCGCCGATCTGCGCGCGGAGCTGGCCGACCGATTCGGCCCCTTGCCCGCTGCGGCCGATCAGCTCCTGGACATCGTCCGCATCCGCGTGGCTGCCCGCGCCGTGGGTATCGAGAAGATCGAGGCCGGCGACGGCAAGGCGCTGGTCACGTTCTCCCCGGTCACGACCCTGGACCCGGAGCACCTCGTCCGCGTCATCCAGCGAAGCCGGGGGCGCTTCAGGATGAAGCGCGAGTTCACGCTCGAGGCGACGATCCTCAGGGGCGACTGGCCCCGGGTTCGCGACTCGCTCCTCGGGATGCTCGCCGATCTGGGCCGTTTGTGATCCGACGGCTCCTGCGGTCGGCGCTCCTGACCCTCGCCTTCGCCGGCTGCTCGGTGCCTCAATGGATGCCGCTCATCGGCGAGAACCCCGTGACGGACGAGCCGCCCAAGGCGGCCCCGCCGACGTCGGCCGTGCCGGTGAGGCTGAGCTTCAGCGGGCCAAAGACGGCCGCGCCCGACGAGCGAGTGACGGATCGCGTGCTGGCCATCGTCAACAACGACGCGATCACGCTCTCCGAGATTCAGGAGGCGATCGCGGTCTACCGGTACGAGAACCGCGATCGAGCGACGGAGAACTCCGACCAGCTCGTGCAGCAGTTCCTCACCCGGCTGATCGACAGCCGGCTCCAGGTCCAGGAGGCCGAGCGGGAAAAGATCGTCGTCGAAGAAGCGGAGATCGACGAGGAGCTGGCCGACCGCATCAAGAAGATGAACATGCAGAACAAGGAGGAGTTCGAGGCGGCGCTGAAGGCGCAAGGTATCCCGATGGCGGCGGTCCGGAAGCGGATCGCCGACGAGCTCAGGCGTGGCCGGATCGTGAGCCGCAAGGTGCGGCTGCGCGTCTCGGTGACGGAAGAGGAAGTTTCTCAATACCTCGAGGCCAATCGACCGAAGCTCGAGACGGGTCTGGCCTACCACGCGCGGCACGTCCTGGTCCTGCCCGAGATGGGCGCGGAGGACGCGGCGTGGGAGAACGCGCGCATCCGGGCCGAGCTCCTCCGCAGCCAGCTGCTGGAGGGCGTCGACTTCGCGGAGCTGGCGAAACAGCACTCGCGGGACGCCAGCGCGCGGGACGGGGGCGATCTCGGGCCGCTCAAGCGCGGCGAGCTCGCGCAGGACATCGAGACGCAGATCCTGAGTCTCGCGCCCGGGCAGATCTCGTCGCCGTATCGCTCCGCGCTCGGCTATCATATCTTTCGGCTCGAGTCGAAGGACACCCTCGAGGGCGAAGGACTGGCCCGGGTGCGGGCTCAGATCCGAGAGATTCTCTTCCGTGAGAAGTTCGACACCCGGCTCGACGCGTGGCTCAAGGAGATCAAACAGCGCGCCGTCATCGACGTGCGTCTGGACGGACAGCTCTGAAAAGTATTGACAATCTCGCTGCAAGATGGCAGGATGTTTTTTGGCGTTAGCTTTCCAACCCCGCAGAAAACCTAGGGAAACAGGCTAACCTACTCACTTGCTTGCGGCGCCAAGTCGCCGCGCCCGGAGCCCTTTGATGAGCGCCCGCCGAGAAAGAAGTCAAGGCCAAGGAACCCCGACGCAAAACTCCGAAGTGAACGGGATGAATCTTTCCGAGCTGAAGGAAAAGAGCATCTCGGACCTCAACGTCATCGCGCGCGACCTGAACGTCCAGAACATGGGCGGCCTGCGCAAGCAGGAGCTGATCTTCAAGATCTTGCAGTCGCAGGCGGAGAAGGACGGTCTGATCTTCGCCGCAGGCGTCCTCGAGGTCCTGCCGGACGGATTCGGCTTCCTCAGGGCTCCGGACTACAACTACCTCCCTGGGCCGGACGACATCTACGTGTCGCCGTCTCAGATCAGACGGTTCGACCTCCGCACGGGCGATACCATTTCCGGCCAGGTGCGGCCGCCCAAGGATACGGAGCGGTACTTCGCGCTCTTGAAGGTCGAGGCGATCAACTTCGAGACGCCGGAGCAGGCGCGCGAGAAGATCTTCTTCGACAATCTCACACCGCTCTATCCGATGGAGCGGCTGCGCCTCGAGCACGACTCCGAGAACCTGACGACGCGGGTCATGGATCTGCTCTGCCCGATCGGCAAGGGCCAGCGCGGCATGATCGTGGCCGCCCCTCGCACCGGTAAGACGATGATGCTCCAGTCGATCGCCCACGCGATCGCCACCAATCACCCCGAGGTCTACCTCATCGTGCTCCTGATCGATGAGCGTCCCGAGGAAGTCACCGACATGCAGCGGTCGGTCAAGGGTGAGGTGATCTCGTCGACGTTCGACGAGCCGCCGCAGCGCCACATCCAGGTCGCCGACATGGTGATCGAGAAGGCCAAGCGGCTGGTCGAGCACAAGCGGGACGTCGTGATCCTGCTCGACTCGCTCACGCGCTTCGCGCGCGCCCACAACGCCGTCATCCCGTCGTCGGGCAAGGTCCTCTCGGGCGGTCTCGACGCCAACGCCCTGCAGCGCCCGCGGCGCTTCTTCGCGACGGCGCGGAACATCGAAGAGGGCGGCTCGCTCACGATCATGGCGACCGCCATCGTCGATACGGGCAGCCGGATGGACGATGTGATCTTCGAAGAATTCAAGGGGACCGGCAACATGGAGGTCCATCTCGACCGCCGGCTGATGGACAAGCGGATCTTTCCGACCATCAACATCGAGCAGTCGGGCACACGGAAGGAAGAGCTGCTCCTCGAGAAGGACGAGCTCCAGAAGGTCTGGCTCCTTCGCAAGGCGCTCTCCCAGCTCAACCCCGTCGAGGGGATGGAGCTGCTGCTGGACAAGCTCAAGCTCACCAAGACCAACAAGGAGTTCCTGGCCTCGATGCATTCGATGGGCTAGGCGAGGGGCAACGCCTCGGTTTTGCGTGTTTCGGCCGGGGCTGGTATCCTGGGTGACCTTGAGGGGGTGGCGACAGTGAAGGTGGGCATTCATCCGGACTATGTGGATACGACCATCACGTGTGCGTGCGGAGAGGTGGTTCGGACCCGCTCCACTCGACCCGACATCCGCGTCGAAGTGTGCTCGAAGTGCCATCCGTTCTATACCGGCAAGCACAAGCTCATGGACACCGCGGGTCGCGTCGAGCGGTTCCAGAAGAAGTACCGGCGCCAGCCGGCGGCTTCGGCTTCCTAGCCTCGCGCTCTGGGGCCGGCGGGACCGAGCTCCCGCCGGCTTTCCTTTGATCGATAGGCGCGCCTCGGCCGAGCGGGGCCGCCGTCCCGCGACGGCCTGCAGCGCATACCACCACGCCCATCGACCGGCGTCCGCGAAGGGACGCGCATTGAGTCGCGATGCTGTTTGACAAGCTCCGCCACATCGAAGAGCGGTCCAACGAGATCGCGCGGGCGCTGTCCGATCCCGCCATTTTCAGTCAGCCGAACGAGTACGCCCGGCTCCGGAAGGAGCACGCCGAGACCGTCGAGATCGTCGAGCGCTTCACCGCCTATCGCGGCGTCCTGCGGCGCATCGGGGAAGCGCGCCACATCCTCGCCGAGGACGGCGACCGCGAGCTCGCCGAGCTCGCCCAGGCGGAGATCGACGAGCTCACTGCCAAGCAGACGGCGCTCGAGGAGGAGCTGAAGAGGCTCCTGCTGCCGCGCGATCCCAACGACGACAAGAACGTCTTCGTCGAGATCCGCGCCGGCGCCGGAGGCGACGAGGCGGCGCTCTTCGCCGCCGACCTCACCCGGATGTACACGAGGTACGCCGAGCGCCAGCGCTGGCGAGTCGAGATCATGGACGCCAGCCCCACGGGGGTCGGCGGGTTCAAGGACGTGATCCTGTTCGTCCACGGGCGCGGCGCCTGGAGCCGGCTGAAGTTCGAGCGCGGCGTGCATCGGGTGCAGCGCGTGCCCGTCACCGAGTCGAGCGGGCGGATCCACACCTCGACGGTGACCGTCGCGGTCCTGCCGGAGGCCGAGGACGTCGACGTCAGAGTCGAGGAAAAAGATCTCAGAGTCGACGTGTACCGCTCGTCCGGACCGGGCGGCCAGGGCGTCAACACGACCGACTCGGCGGTGCGGATCACGCACCTGCCGACCGGCCTGGTCGTGACGTGCCAGGACGAGCGGTCGCAGATCAAGAACCGGGCGAAGGCGATGCGCGTGCTCAAGGCGCGGCTGCTCGAGCGGGCGCAGGAAGAGCAGCAGGCGGCGATCGCGGCGGATCGCAAGAGCCAGGTCGGCACCGGCGAGCGGAGCGAGCGGATCCGCACCTACAACTTCCCGCAAGCCCGGGTCACCGATCACCGAATCGGGCTCACGCTCCACCGGCTGCCGACCGTGCTGGAAGGCGATCTCGACGAGCTGATCGAGGCTCTCATCGCGGCTGAAGAGGCCGAGCGTCTCCAGCGGGTGGAGAACTGATGGCCGCCGCGACGCTCGCCGACCAGCTCGACGCCGGGACGACGGCGCTGGAGGCCGCCGGCCTCCCGTCCGCGCGTGTGGACGCCGAGTGGCTGCTCGCCGGCCTGCTCGGGGTCGGCCGGGTCGCGGTCCGGCTGGGTCTCGGGCACGCGGCCCCCGCGCCGCTCGCCGAGCGCTACGCCGACGCCGTGAGCCGAAGGGCGCGGCGCGAGCCGCTCCAGCGAATCCTCGGCTGGGAGGAGTTTCGCGGCGTGCGCGTCCGCCTCACCGATGCGGTGCTCGTTCCCCGCCCCGAGACCGAGACGCTCGTGGAGTGGGCGCTGTCTCTCCTGCCCCCGCCAGGCGACCGACGACTCGTGGCGCTCGACGTCGGCACCGGATCCGGATGCATCGCATGCGCGCTGGCCGCCGAGAGACCCGATCTCGACGTGGTCGCCGTCGACGTATCGCCCGCCGCGGTGGCGGTCGCGCGAGAGAATGCGCGAGCGCTCGACCTCGCCCCGCGAGTCAGGGTGATCGCGGCGGATCTGTTCGACGGGATCCGCGATCTCCGCGCAGATCTCATCGTCAGCAATCCTCCGTATCTGCCGAGTGGGCTCGTGCCGGAGCTTCCGCCGGAGGTTCGCATCCACGAGCCGAGGCTCGCCCTCGACGGGGGAGTCGACGGGCTCTCGGTCATCCGGAGAATCGCGATTGCCGCGCGGCGCTTCATGCGTCCGTTAGCCGCGCTCGTCGTCGAGACCGCCGGCGGCGCGCAGGCATCGGCCACCGCGACGCTGCTGCGCGAGGCGGGCTGGGACCAGGTGGCCGTGCGCGCCGACCTGGTCGGCATCGACCGGTTCGTCGCCGGGAGAGCCTGATGCCCGCCCGTCTCGAAATCGAGGGCGGGGTGTCGCTCCGGGGCTCGGTGCGCGCGAGCGCCGCGAAGAACGCGGCGCTGCCCGCCCTGGCGGCGGCGCTCCTGTCGGCGAAGCCGGTGCGCCTGACCAACGTCCCCGACCTCGTCGATGTGCGCACGATGATCCGGCTGGTGGAGACCCTCGGCGCGGCGGTCCGGCGCGAGGGCGAAGAGGTCGTGACGCGGGTCGAGCGCGTCGCCAGCGACGTCGCCCCGTACGAGCTGGTCTCGACCATGCGAGCCTCGGTGCTGGTCCTCGGCCCCCTCGTCGCCCGCCACGGCTCGGCGCGCGTCGCCTTGCCCGGCGGCTGCGCCATCGGCGTTCGGCCCATCGACCAGCACTTGAAGGGCCTCGCCCGTCTCGGCGCCGAGATCGCGATCGAGAGCGGGTACGTGGTCGCGCGGGCCAGCCGGTTGAAGGGCGCGCGGATCGCCACCGATCTCGTCACCGTCACGGGGACCGAGAACCTCATGATGGCGGCCGCCCTCGCCGAGGGAACGACCGTGATCGAGAACGCGGCGCGTGAGCCCGAGGTCGTCGACGTGGCGAACCTGCTCGTCGAGATGGGCGCTCGCATCGACGGCGCCGGCACGGCGCGGATCACGATCGAGGGCGTTCCGGAGCTTGACGGCGCCACGCACCGGATCATCCCGGACCGCATCGAGGCGGGGACCTTGATCGTGGCGGGCGCGATCACGCGGGGCGAGGTGACCGTCACGGACCTCGTGCCCGACCACCTCACAGCACTCCTGGCCAAGCTCGACGAGTGCGGCGTGCTGCTCGAGGTCGGTCACGATTCGGTCCGCGTGAGGGGTCCCGAGCGGCCCCGTTCCGCCGACGTCACCACGAGCCCGTTTCCCGGGTTCCCGACGGACATGCAGGCGCAGGTGATGACCCTGCTCGGGCTCGCCGACGGTCAAGCGCGGGTGACCGAGACGATCTTCGAGAACCGGTTCATGCACGTCGCCGAGCTCGCCCGCATGGGCGCGCGCATCGACACCGACGGCGCGATCGCGATCATTCGCGGCGTCCCGCGCTATCAGGGCGCGCCGGTGATGGCCTCCGATCTCCGCGCCTCGGCCGCGCTGGTGCTGGCGGGTCTGGTCGCGCAGGGCCGCACCACGGTCTCGCGCGTCTACCACCTGGATCGGGGATACGAGCGTCTGGAGGAGAAGCTGGTGGCCTTGGGCGCGCGCATCGAGCGGCGCCCATGAAGGAGCGGCTCACGCTCGCGCTGCCGAAGGGACGCCTGCTCGACGACGCCATCGAGCTCCTGCGCGAGCTCGGGGTGGAGGGCATCGATCAGGACTCGCGGCGGTTGATCTTCACCGACCCCCGCAGCGGGCTGCGCCTGCTCTTCCTGAAGCCGGTCGACATTCCGGCGTACGTGCTGTACGGCGCAGCCGACGTGGGCATCGTCGGCAAGGACATCCTGCTGGAGCAGGAGCCCGACGTCTACGAGCCGCTCGACCTCGGGTTCGGGTTTTGCCGGCTCGTGGTGGCCGAGCCGCGCGAGCTCCGGGAGCGCGACGATCCGGCGAAGTGGTCGTGGGTGCGGGTCGCGACGAAGTATCCGAGGCTCGCCGAGCAGTACTTCACCGATCGCGGGGTCCAGGTGGAGCTCGTGCGTCTCGACGGCTCGGTCGAGCTGGCGCCGCTCGTGGGGCTGGCCGAGCGCATCGTCGACCTGGTCCAGTCGGGCGAGACCCTGAGGGCGAACGGGCTGGTCGAAGTCGCCGAGATCACGAGGTCGACCGCGCGCCTCATCGTGAACCGCGCGTCGATGAAGACCGAGCACGCGGCGGTCAACGAGCTCGTCGACGAGATGAAGAAGGCGCTCCACGCCGCGCCGCGGGCCGCGCGACCATGATCCGCACTCTCGACGCCTGCGCCGGCATCGATGCGGTCGTCGCGGCCCTCGCGCGCTCGCCCGCGACGGTCGCGCCCGAGATCCATCGGACGGTCGACGCGATCCTCGCCGCGGTGCGGGCGCGGGGCGATGTGGCGCTCTGCGATCATACGGCCCGACTCGACGGCTGGAACCCCGCCCGACCGGCGGACCTCGCGCTGACCCCGGCCGACTTCGAGAACGGCGCGCGCGCCGTGGCCGCCGACGTCCGGGCCGCGCTCGAATACGCCGCCGAGCGCATCGAGCGCTATCACGCGGCGGCGATGCCGAAGTCGTGGCGCATCACCGACGAGCACGGCTCGGTCCTGGGCCAGGAGGTTCGCGCCCTCGACCGCGTCGGCGTCTACGTTCCGGGCGGCCGGGCCGTGTATCCGTCGACGGTGCTGATGACGGTCGTGCCCGCGCGCGTCGCCGGGGTCAAGGAGATCGTGCTTGTCACGCCCGCCGGGGCCGGCGGCCGGATCGACCCCGTCGTGCTGGCCGCCGCGCGGATCGCCGGCGTCACCGAGGGCTACCGGATCGGCGGCGCCCAGGCGGTCGCGGCGCTCGCGTACGGCACGGCGCTGATCCGCCGCGTCGACAAGATCGTGGGCCCGGGCAACATCTACGTCGCGCTCGCCAAGGCGCGCGTCTTCGGCGAGGTGGGGATCGACATGGTCGCCGGGCCCAGCGAGGTCGTCGTCATCGCCGACGCGGCGGCGGACCCCGAGTGGATCGCCGGCGACATGCTCGCCCAGGCCGAGCACGACCCGATGGCCCGCGCGCTGCTGATCACCGACACGAGCGAGCTGATCCCTCGCGTCGAGGCGGCCCTGGATCGTCAGCTCGAAGCGTTGCCGCGGCGGGCGATCGCCGAGCAGGCGCTCCAGGCCAACGGCGCGCTGATCCGGGTGGGTAACCTCGACGACGCCGTGACGCTCGCCAACTTGCTCGCGCCCGAGCACCTGGAGCTGCTGGTGACCGCTCCGACGGCGCTGCTGCCGCGGGTGCGACACGCCGGGGCGATCTTCCTCGGTGGGCACACGCCCGAGGTGGTGGGGGACTACGTCGCCGGACCCAACCACGTGCTGCCGACGGCCGGCACGGCGCGGTTTGCCTCACCGCTCTCGCCCGAGGATTTCGTGAAGCGCTCGAGCGTGATCGAGTACTCGCGCGGCGGCCTGCGCGCCGCCGCGCCGCATTTGAAGACTCTGACGCGCATCGAGGGCCTGGACGGACACGGAAACGCGGCGGCCCTGCGACTCGAGACCGACGGAGGAAAGACCACATGAGCCCCGACACCACGGCCCGGCAAGCGCGCGTCGAGCGCAAGACGAAGGAAACGGAGATCGCGCTCCACCTGAATCTCGACGGCACCGGCGCCTCCAAGGTGCAGACGCCGATCCCGTTCTTCAGTCACATGCTGGAGGCGTGGTCGAAGCACGGGTTGATGGATCTGGCGGTCGAGGCGCACGGCGATGTCGAGGTCGACCAGCACCACACCGTCGAGGACGTCGGGATCGTCCTGGGCCAGGCGCTTCGCCAGGCGCTCGGCGACAAGCGAGGGATCGTGCGCTACGGGACGGCCTACATCCCGATGGACGAGGCGCTGGTCTCGTCGTCCGTCGACCTGTCAGGCCGGCCGTTCCTCGTCTTCAGCGTGCCGGTCGCCCGCTCGCGGGTGTCGAACTTCGACCTCGACCTGCTGCAGGAGTTCTTCCGCGCCTTCGCGTTCAACGCCGAGATCACGCTTCACGTAACCATGCACTACGGTCACAATCTGCACCACATCACCGAGGCCGTGTTCAAGGCCGTCGGGCGGGCGGTGGCCGAAGCGACGCGCCTGAACCCGCGGATC
>Ga0066710_100007518_pt1 | contig 10422 bp, 8 predicted proteins | sample GraSoiAngelo_159_FD_79666 | JGI IMG/M metagenome (GOLD analysis project Ga0066710, IMG submission 79666) | Grasslands soil microbial communities from the Angelo Coastal Reserve, California, USA - 14_1009_16_40cm | ecosystem: Environmental > Terrestrial > Soil > Grasslands | place: USA...
ATCGTCGGCTGTCGAAGCTCCGACCCGCCGGCGCAGGTAGCGGTGCAGCGCAGGGAACTCTGCCTCGAACACCACCTCGAACGACGGTCTCACTAACCTATGTTTCCCACAACGGCCGTGGCGGTTGCGTTCGATGCCCGCGTGTCGACCGATCGTGTGAAGTGGGCCGGGCAGGGATCGAACCTGGGACCTTGGGATCAAAAGTCCGTTGGGATCAAAAGTCCGACGGAAGCGGCTGCAGCCTGTTGCGGCTACCTGAATCCGGCTGCAAGTGTGGTAGGTCGGCGCTGCAACAAGCTGAAGCTGAATGCGGGTAATGGAGACAAGCCCGTACTCTCATCGGTGCTCTCAGCTGTTTCCTTAGCAAGCTGCAAGCAGACGCTTGCACGCTCAAAGTCCGGCCTTCTTCATCGTCTTTAGCGTCGCCGGTCGTTCTTCGTCATAGCGGTGGTCGACCTCGACCGGCATGCCGGTTCGACGTTCCGAGAGAAGTGCGGCCGCGAAGACGAGGCGCTAATCAGGCAGGCAGCCGATCGTTTCGAGGCAATCGGCCTGTCCTGGCATGCCGAGCAGAGCCGAAAAGTCCTCGCGGGGACCTAGGTGCTCCGTCTCAATCCTCTTCGGGTCGGAAACCTGAGCAGACGAGATCGAGAGCGCTGATTCGGTCGTCATCGAGTGCGCAGAGCAGGTGCTGTTCGACGATCTTCCTGACGTCGCCGGGCTTCTTCACGCGGAGCCGGTAGAAGACGTGCAGGCGATCGGCAACCGTATCGCTGCCTGACCGAACGAGTTCGAACTGCTCCGCGTCGGCAAACCAGGATGAGAACTTCGCTGCTGCAGCCTCCGCTCCTGAGACCTCGATAGGGCCAGGCGGGATCAGGGCGCGCATGCGCACATCGGGCGTCAATGTGTTTGCGAGTCGCGGAAAGTCGCGTTGGGCGAGGGCCGTGACGAGCCCTTGGCCGAGATCAGAAGCTGAAGACCGTTGCGTGCTCATCGCCGATCCATTCCCAGAGGGGGGTTGCGCCGCCCATGCGGGCGTTCTTGACCAGTTCGTTCTCCTTCAGCTTGCGGGCGTTGAAGCAGACGGGACAGACGAGCAGCTGTCCGCCTCCATCTGCGAACTGCTCGAGCAGCCGGGCAATCGGAGGGCAGCCGTCACACGCGATCGCCTCCCCGTATCCGGGAAGCGCAAGGCGAACCGCCTCTTTGGTCAGGAACATCGTCACCTGCTTGCCCTGCTCGACCGCCGCACCTCCAACGAGGAGCGCGACGGTCACCCGCTCGCCGTCCTCGAGCCCGGTCGCGAGATTGATGACAACCTTCGCCGTATCGGGCTTTGCTGACACGGGTCGGACCGTACGCCGGGTGTGCTGTCTCAGCTTCGCGGAAACGAGCCAATCTACGGGCTCATGCCCGGATGGCTAGTTCCTGCTATCCCGACCCCGTATCGACCCGCAAGGGAAGCCGCAGCCGCCCGCGACGTAAGCCCCAGCTTCCGAAGGATGTTCGCGACGTGACGGTTCACAGTGTGCTCGCTCAAAACGAGGCGCTCGGCGATGTCACGATTCGTAAGACCCTCCGCCACCAAAGCGAGCACCTCCAACTCGCGCCGACTCAGATCGCTAAGCGGAGTGTTGAGCGCGTCGGGAGGAAGCGTCACATTCGCCTTGCGGAGCTTCCCGAGCATCGTCTCAGCGCGGCTGCGCTCCCCGTCTGCTCCAATCTCCCGGAAGTTCGCGATCGCAGCCTCGATCTCGCGCCGTGACCGATCGCGCCGTCCCAGCGCGCTCAGCGTTGCGGCGAGGTCGAGCCGCACACGGCCGCTCTCGAACGGAGCGTCGCACGCCGCAAGCAGGTCGAGCGCATCCTCGAACGAGCGCCTTGCAGCGTCGTGGTCGCCGCGTGCCACTGCCAGCGTGCCTTCGGAGGAGCACACCGCTGCGAGGATCGGCCGCGTCCGAGCCCGGGCGGCGATCTCGCGGAGCTCGCTCAGCGCTTCGTCAGCGCGCTCTTGCTCGCCAAGACGCGCGAGCGCCCGGATTGAGAGCTCGAGGCCGGCGCTCCGCTCGACCCTGCCCGGGTCGGAGAAACGCCTGAGATAGCGATCGGCCAGCTCTGCCGCCTCGGCAGGCTGGTCGTGGTCGAGGGCAAGGGCGGCACGCCCGAGCAACGAGAGAGTGTGGGTCTCACTGCGGGAGAAGAGCTCCTCGGCCTCGGCGGCCCGTCCCTGCCGCCGGCGCAGCTCGCCCAGCCGCGCAAGCGCGTCACCGACCATCGGGGGCCGGGAGGACTGAAGTCCTCCCACAGCCGCGCTCAGCTGGCTCTCCGCCTCTTCCCAGCGGCCCTGCCAGCTCAGCACGCTCGCGTAGTGCGCTCTGCAGGTGTTGAGCAGAAAGATGTCGTGCTGACCACAAAACTCGCCCACGCGTGAACACCACTGCGCTGCACGTTCGTAATCGCGGACCCGCTCGCAGGCCGAGATGAGGTAGCAACAGGCCCAAGCCACGCAGTACAGGAGGCTCGCCTCACCGGCGAGCGCCACTGTTGTCGCCTCGTCGAGGCGGCGCATGCCTTCCTCCAGCTCGCCCTCGCTCACGAGAGCCCGCCCCTCGAGGCCGAGCCCCAACATCTCGAGCTCAGGAGCACCGAACTTCCGGCCGAGCTCGACCGCGCTGGCCGCTAGCCGCCGGGCTTTCGCCGTGTCCTCATCCAGCGCAACTGCAATGTGTCCCTCGTGGATGGCGAGCCAGCCGTGATCCACTCCTGGCTCGAGGCCGTCGATGAGGCTGTGCGCGCGTTGCAGCCAGCCGTTGGCCACCGCCGGCTCGCCTCGGAACAGAGGGTGGTCTGCCGCGAGCCAGGCGGCTATTCGCGCCGCTGAGCCCTTCTCGCCGCGCCCGAGATACAGACGGTACGCACGCTCCCGGGCGTCGAAGGTGAGCCGGTCTTCGTTCAGCATGTGGCCGACCCAGCCCATCCCTTCGAGCGCCTCTGGCGTGTCGCCCTGAACCAGGGACTCCTCGAAGGAGGCTCTTGCGCCCTCCCAGTCCCCGTTACTGAGGGCCGCCCAACCCTCAGCGAGCGGGGCCGCGCGGATCGGTTCCTCAATCACCTTGTAACTGAGTATGAATCAGGGTCGCGAAATCCAGTAGCTACTGTGCGCGAGCGGAACGCGAGCCCAAGCGGAACGAGCTTCTGAGCACCTAGGCCCTCCGCACACGCGCTATGCCGCAGCTCTTGATCTGCAAGTATTCAAATGATAACTTGAGGATCATGACGAGCGGCTCGGCGAAGGCGGCCTTGTTCGACGCGCAGGCGTCGGTGGCGCAGGCGCTCGGGAGCGGCCGGCGGGCCGAAATTGTCGACGTGCTTGCCCAGGGAGAACGCTCTGTTGACGAGCTCGCGAACGAGATTTCGCAGAGCGTCGCCAACACCTCGCAGCATCTGCAGGTGCTGGCGCGGGCCGGACTGGTGCGGTCGCGTCGGGAGGGGACGCGTGTCTTCTATCGACTGGCGAGCGAGCGGGTCAGCGAGCTGTGGGCGGCGGTGCGCGACGTCGCCGTCAGGCATGTTGCCGAGGTTGGCGTCCTCGCCGAGGACTACCTCGGCAAGCGGGACGAGGTCGAGCAGCTCTCGGCGGAGGAGCTCGAGCAGCGGCTCGCGCGCGACCAGGTGGTGCTGCTCGACGTGCGTCCCGAGCCCGAGTATCGAGCCGGTCACATCGCGGGGGCGCGCTCGGCGCCGCTCGAAGAGCTTCCGTTCTTGTTGCCGAGGCTGCCGCGGCGGCGGGAGATCGTCGCCTACTGTCGCGGCCCCTACTGCGTCTACGCCGACGACGCCGTGCGGCTGTTGCGCGAGCGCGGCCTGAAGGCGCGCCGGCTGGATGTCGGCTTCCCGGAGTGGCGGCGCGCAGGCCGGCCGGTCGAGATCGCGAGCTGAGAGGAGACCGCAATGCTGCTACGCCCGTTCCTGAACGACGCCAGCTCCTGCGCCAGCTACCTGTTCGGCTGCGGAACACACAGCAAGCTGGCGGTCGTCGATCCACATGTTGACCTCGTCGACGACTACCTGTCTGCGGCGGCCGCGCTGGGCGCGCCGATCGTCGCCGTCTTCGAGACACACGTGCAAGCAGACCACGTCTCGGGGCTCCCCGCTCTCGTGGAGCGCGCCGGGGCGACCGCCTACCTGCCCGCTGATGCCGGGGTTGCGTTCGAGCACGTCGCGCTCGCCGACGGTGAGGTGGTCGAGCTCGGCAATACCCTCCTGACAGCGATCGCGACACCCGGGCACGCGCCCGCCCATCACGCCTACGCCGTCGCCGACCGCCGCCGCGGAGAGGAGCCGTGGCTGGTGTTCAGCGGTGACTCGCTGCTGATCGGCGACGTTGGCCGCCCCGATCTACACGTCGCCGGCGACGCCGACGGGCAGGCCCGGCGGCTGCATGCAAGCCTGCGCCGGCTGCTCGAGCTGCCCGACCACGTCGTCCTCTACCCGAGCCACTACGCCGGCTCGCTCTGCGGCCGCGGCCTCTCCGGCAACCCGGTCTCCTCGATCGGCTTCGAGCGCGCCCACAACCCGCTGCTCGCGCTCGCCGATCCCGCCTCCTTCGCCGAGGCCCTGCTCGCCGACACGCCACCGCCGCCCGCCGAGCAGGAGCGAATCGTGGCCGCGAACCGCTCCGGCCAGGTCGGCGCGCCCGCATGACCGCCGCGGTCCGGCTCGGCCTACGCGCCAACGCCGGCCAGTTCGCGCTGCTGGTCGGCCTGAATGCGCTCGTCGGCGCGATGGTCGGCTTGGAGCGAAGCGTGCTACCGCTCGTCGGCAAACACGACTTCGGCCTGCGCTCGACCTCAGCGATCCTCGCCTTCGTCGTCGCGTTCGGCGCCGCCAAGGCGGTCACGAATCTGGCCGCGGGCGGGCTGGCCGAGCGTGTCGGGCGCAAGCGGCTGCTCGTGCTCGGCTGGTTGGTCGCTTTGCCGGTGCCGCTGCTGATCGGGCTCGCGCCCTCGTGGTGGTTCATCGTCGCCGCCAACCTGCTGCTCGGTGTCAACCAGGGGCTCGCCTGGTCAATGACCGTTGTGATGAAGATCGACCTTGCCGGACCGCGCCGGCGCGGGCTCGCGCTCGGGCTGAACGAGGCGGCCGGCTACCTGGGCGTCGCCGCCACCGCCTTCCTCACCGGCGTGCTCGCCGCAAGCTACGCGCCGCTGACGGTCGTCTGGGTCGGCGCGGCGTTGATCGTGCTGGCCGGACTGTCGATCAGCGTGTTCGCGGTGCGCGATACAGGTCCGCAGGTCGCGCTCGAGCAGCGGGCGCACGGCGCTGATCGATCCGCGCACGCGACGCTCGGGGGCGCGTTTGCCGAGGCGAGCCTGCGTGACCCGATCCTGCGCGCGTGCAGTCAGGCCGGGTTCGTGAACAATCTCAACGACGCCTTGGCCTGGGGGCTGGCGCCGCTGTACTTAGCAGCCCACGGCACGAGCGTGCGCGAGATCGCCGTGGTCGCAGCCGCCTACCCGGTCGTGTGGGGGGCTGGTCAGCTCGCGACGGGTTGGCTGTCCGACCACACTGGGCGTAAGCCGTTGATCACGGCCGGGATGATCGTCCAGGCGGGCGCGCTCGGCCTGCTCGGCGCCGGCGATGGCGCCTTCGCGCCTTCGCTTGCCGCGGCTCTCCTGCTTGGCGTGGGCACTGCGATGGTCTACCCGACGCTGATTGCTGCGGTCTCGGACGCGAGCCAGCCGCGCGACCGCGCGCGCGTCGTCGGCGTCTACCGCTTCTGGCGCGACTTCGGCTTCGTGCTCGGCGCGCTGATCGCCGGCATCGGTGCCGACGCCACCTCGGCGCAGACCGCGATCCTGATCGTCGCCTTGCTCACGGGCGCCAGCGGCCTGCTCGTTGCCGTGACGTCCTGGCAACCGCGCACTGCGCTCCGGCCCGCCGCGGTCCCCTAAGAGATAAGGAGCTTGATCCGTGAAGACACCATGTGATACCAGGAGGCGTAATGGCGGTTGAGGTCGGGATCGACGTAGAAGTCCTGAAGAGCGAGATCAAGAAGACATACGCGTCCGTCTCGCAGGAGCCAGAGAAGGACTTCATCTTCCCGACCGGCCGGCCCTGGGCCGAAGACCTCGGCTATCCGGCCGAGCTTGCGAACGTGCCCGAGACGGCGGTCGGCTCGTTCGCCGGGGTCGCAAACCCATGGCAGCTGGGCCGGCTCGCGCCGGGCGAGCGGGTGCTCGACCTCGGCTCGGGTGCCGGCACCGATTCGCTCGTCGCCGCGCAGATGGTCGGCGAGCAGGGCCACGTCACCGGGATCGACATGACCCCTGAGATGTTGGCGAAGGCACGCATGGCTGCCGCCGAGATGGGCACGGTCAGCGTGGAGTTCGTCGAGAGCGAAGCGGAACAGCTGCCCTTCCCGGACGCGAGCTTCGACGTCGTGATCTCGAACGGCGTCATCGACCTGATCCCGGACAAGGACGCCGTCTTCGCGGAGATCTTCCGCGTGCTCACGCCCGGTGGGCGGATCCAGATCGCCGACGTGACGATCCAGAACCCGGTCAGCGCCGAGGGCCGCCGCAACATCGACCTCTGGACCGGCTGAATAGCCGGGGCGCTGCTGGAAGCAGCGTACGCAAAGCTCCTCGAACGTCACGGGTTCGAGCGGATCGAGACCGGCCAGCTCGTTGACACCTACGCCCGCTCCAAGTTCGAAGACACGCGCCGCAAGGCGGAGAAGTTCGGCGCCCGCGGCACCACCGTAAAGGCGTACAAACCCGGTGGTCGCACCTGGAGCCGCGTGTTCGATCCGGAGGGCGCGCACCTCGCCGCGCTGCGTCCTTGGGCGACTTCCGTAACCAGCATGTCCTCGAACTTGGCTGCGGCGACGGCCGGCTGACGCTCGGCATCGCCGCCGAGGCCGCGAGCGTGCTCGCCTTCGACCCAGATGCGGAAGCCGTCCGTGTTGCTGTGAGCAGGCAACCGCTCTAGCCTCTGATCGTGCAGCGCAAGACCGTGACCGTCCTCTTCTGCGACGTCACCGGCTCGACCGCGCTCGGGGAATCCGTCGATCCGGAAGCGCTGCGCGGGTTGCTCGCCCGCTACTTCGAGCGCATGAAGACGATCGTCGAGCGCCATGGCGGCACGGTGGAGAAGTTCATTGGCGACGCGGTGATGGCGGTGTTCGGCGCGCCTGTGGCGCACGAGGACGATGCGCTGCGGGCGGTGCGTGCGGGCGCGGAGATGCGCGCGGCGTTGCCGGAGTTGGGCGTGCAGGCGCGAATCGGCGTCAACACGGGTGAAGTCGTCACCGGCACGGAGGAACGGCTGGCGACTGGCGACGCTGTGAACGTGGCTGCGCGACTGGAGCAGGCGGCGCGACCGGGCGAGGTGCTGATCGGAGAGCCGACGCTCGCGCTCGTGCGCGACGCGGTAGACGTAGAACGGGTCGAGCCGCTCGCGTTGAAAGGCAAGGCCGCGCCGGTCGCGGCCTACCGGCTCGTGCGCGTGCGCACGGCGCCGGAGCAGCGGCACGACGCGCGGTTCGTCGGCCGTGCGCGCGAACTCTCCTTCCTCCGCGAAGCGTGGGAGCGCGCGCGAGGCGAGCGCCGCTGCGAGCTGGTGACGGTCGTCGGCGACGCCGGGGTCGGCAAGTCGCGCCTGGTCGCTGAGTTTCTGCGCGACTTCGAGACGACGATCGTCCGCGGCCGCTGTCTTCCCTACGGCGAGGGGATCACGTATTGGCCGGTGGTGGAGGTCCTGCAGCAGCTCGACGTTCGTCCTCCCGAGGAGGCCGCCGCTGCAGCGATCCGCTCGCTGCTCGGGGAGACGGAAGCGGTGACGTCGGCGGAGGAGATCGCCTGGGCGTTTCGGAAGACGCTGGAGCATGCTGCGGCCGAGCAACCGTTCGTCGTCGTCTTCGACGACATCCAGTGGGCCGAGGAAACGTTCCTCGACCTGATCGAGCACGTCGCGCTCCTGTCCTCGGGCGCGGCGACCCTGCTGCTGTGCATCGCACGGTCGGAGCTACGGGAGCGCCGGCCGACCTGGCCGGTGACCCTTCGGCTCGAGCCGCTGACCGACGACGACGTCGAGGTGCTGATCCCGAAGCGTCTGGCCGGCGGGCTACGCGGGAAGATCGCGCGGGCGGCGGGCGGCAACCCGCTGTTCATCGCGGAGATGCTGGCCATGGCCGGCGAAGAGGACGGCGAGGTAGTCGTGCCGCCGACCCTCCAGGCGTTGCTCGCGGCGCGCCTCGACCAGCTCGAGACTGCCGAGCGCACCGTGCTCGAGCGAGGCTCGGTCGAGGGCGAGATCTTCCACCGAGGAGCCGTGCAGGCGCTCGTGCCCGAGGAGACTCAAGTGACGCCGCGGTTGGCCGCGCTCGTGCGCAAGGAGCTGATCAGGCCGCACAAGCCGCAGCTTCCCGGTGAAGACGGCTTCCGTTTCCGGCACCTGCTGATCCGCGACGCAGCATACGACGCGCTGCCGAAGGCGACTCGCGCCGAGCTGCACCGACGCTTCGCCGCCTGGCTAGAGGAGCACGGCGCCGCTCTGATCGAGCTGGACGAGCTTCTCGGCTACCACCTCGAGCGGGCCTGGCGCTACCGCAATGACCTCGGCCTGAACGCCAACGACGAACTGACTGCGGCAGCGCGGGGTCGCCTGGCCGCGGCCGGGCGGCGGGCGAGGCTCCGAGGTGACGAGAGGGCCGCCGTCAGCCTGCTCGAGCGGGCCTCCGTGCTCGTACCCCCGTCCGAGCTCGACGTCGCCTTGGAGATAGAGCTCGTGGACGCCCTGTTCTGGGCGGGCAGAGGCAGCGACGCGCTGCGGCGCACCACTGTCCTCGCCGAGCGGGCCGCGGCCGCAGGCGACCATGTCGGTGAGCTCGTGGGAAGACTCAAGGAGGGGATCTTCCGTATCAACATCGAGCCCGAGGGACAAACCGACAGGCTCGCCGCGCTCATCGAGCAAGCGCTGCCGGTGTTCGAGACGGCGGGCGATGACGTGGCTCTGCACGTCGGCTACTTCGCGGTCGGGTGGGTGGCGGCGATGCGGTGCCAGATGTCTGCGATGCTCGAAGCGTTCGAGCGCGCCGCCACCCACGCCCGGAGGGCGGGTCTCTCGAACGAGTTCATCGGGTGGCGTGCCACGGCTTGTCTGCTGGGTCCGGCCCCGCTTTCGGAGGTGCTCGCGTGGCTGGACGCGCAACAGGAACAATGGGGATCGCTGCATTCACTCCGGAGCGTCAGAGCCCAGGCGCTCTGCATGCTCGGCCGCTTCGACGAGGCACGATCGATTCTTGCCAACGTGCGCGAAGAGCAGACGGAGCGCGGGGGCGGAATTCAGCTCGGGGTAGGCCTGGGCCACACGGATGCCGGCGTCGAGCTCTTGGCGGGCAACGCTGGGCGCGCCGCCGAGTGCGGAGAGAAAGGGTGCAGGATGCTCGAGGAACTGGGAGAAACATCGCTTCTCTCGACCGCCGCGGGCTATCTCGCCCAGGCGTACCACGCGCTTGACCGGCTGGACAACGCCGACGCCTGGGCCGGCCGCGCGGCAGAGCTCGGCGCGAGCGACGATAGGTTGACGCAGATGCTCTGGCGACAGGTCAAGGCGAAAGTGCTCGCGCGGTGGGGGGAGCATGACGAGGCGCAGCGGAGGGCGCGCGAGGCGGTTGCCCTCGGTGAAGAGACCGACATGATCAGTGCCCAGGCGGACGCGTACACCGACCTCGGGGAAGTGCTCATCGTTGCCGGTCGCCCGAAAGAAGCGGCCGAGGCCCTCCAGCAGGCGCTCGCGCGCTATGAGCGCAAGGAAAACATCGTCATGGCCGAGCGGATGCAGACGCGTCTCCGCGAGCTGGAGGCGACTGCCACTCGCTAGGCAAAGAAGCGCAAACCGTCACAACGCTTCTCCCCACGATCGCACCCAGGAGGGTCACGTCCGCGGATTTGTGGTTGCAGCGAGTTGTTTGATGGGCCGGGCAGGGATCGAACCTGCGACCTTGGGATTAAAAGTCCCCTGCTCTACCAGCTGAGCTACCGGCCCGAGGCTCGGTACAGGGTACGCTCGGCCGATGGTCAGGGTGGAGATCACGGTGGAGATCGACCGGCCGGCCGACGAGGTCTTCGCGCTCCTGACCGACGTCTCGAGGGTCCCGGACTGGCAAACGAGCGCGGTCGAGGCGCGGGCCGACGGACCGCTCGCCGAGGGCGTCCGGATCCACGAGCGGCGCAAGTTCCTCGGGCACGAGGCCGAGACGGAGCTCGAGGTGAGCGCGTTCGAGCCGGGACGGCGGCTGGCTTTGCACGCCCTGCGTGGGCCCGTCACGCTCTCGGTCGACCACGTGCTCGAGGAAGCGGACGGCCGGACCGCCCTGCACGTCACGGCTGAGGGTCGCTCGCACGGGGTTCTGCG
>Ga0066710_100007519_pt1 | contig 10421 bp, 7 predicted proteins | sample GraSoiAngelo_159_FD_79666 | JGI IMG/M metagenome (GOLD analysis project Ga0066710, IMG submission 79666) | Grasslands soil microbial communities from the Angelo Coastal Reserve, California, USA - 14_1009_16_40cm | ecosystem: Environmental > Terrestrial > Soil > Grasslands | place: USA...
AATGCGATGATCGCCGTGTTGATCCCGATCACCGCGCCGCTCGCGTCCAGCAGCGGACCGCCCGAGTTGCCCGGGTTCAGCGGCGCCGTGTGCTGAATGACGCTCTCGATCAGGCGCCCGTGCACGCTGCGCAGCGCCCGGCCCGTGGCGGAGACGATCCCCGCCGTGACCGTCGAGTCGAAGCCGAGCGGGTTGCCGATCGCCACCGCGAGCTGACCCGGCCGCGCCAGGCACTCCGCCTCGAGCTGCGCGAACGGCAGGGCACTGCCCTCCACCTGGAGGAGCGCCAGGTCGGTGGCCGGGTCGCGACCCACGAGCCGCGCGCCGAGCGTGCGGCCATCGGGCAGCGCCGGGTGCACGCCGTTCGCGGAGGCCGCGACGACGTGGTCGTTGCTGAGCGCTTCACCGTCGGGCGTGATCAGCACGCCCGAGCCCGAGCCGCCCGGCGCACCGGGCGCGCGGCCCTCGTCGCTACGCCGGCCGGCGCGCACACCGATCACCGCTGGGCCGACGGCCTCCACCACGTCGACGACGGCCTGCGAGTAGGCGTCGAGTAGTTCGGCGTCGCGGGCCGGGGGCGAGCTCACGGCGGCCGGGGTCGCAGCCCGCGAGCCTTCGGTCGAAACGAGATGCAGGGGTGTTCGCATAATCGGTAATAGGTAGGAACGGGCCGCTGCGCAGCAAGTGCGCCGGCCACCGCGTGCCGGGAGGCCAGCGCTTTCCTAGCCTCGGGGGCGGGGGTGCCCGCACGTGTCCAGACCTTTGATGCTGCTCGGTTTCAGCCTCGCCGCGCTGCTCGCCGCCGCGCCCGCGACCTCCGGGGGCGAGGAGGTGGTGCGCGCCCGCAAGAGTCCGGGCACCGAGATCGTGGAGGCCGGCCGCGCCGTGGGCCACGCTGCACGCGACGGCGGCAAGGCCGTCGGCCGCGGCGCGAAGACCGCGGGGAAGGGCATCGCCCGCGGCGCGAAGACGGCGGGCAAGGAGATCGCCCGCGGCGCGCGCGAGATCGGTCACGGCATGCGCGACGCGGCGAAGGGCAAGTAGCCGCCGCGCCTAACGCTTTGCGTTGAGCACGGGGCACAGGCCCGCGAGCTGATCGCGGCTCTCCAGCAGCGTCGCCGCGACGTGCGTCGCCCCGGCCGTATGCACCCAGACCTACCTCCCGGGCCTCACGCCCGACGACGGCGCGACGGCGCAGGAGGTGGTTTACGGCAACGGCGGCGAGGCGTTTGCGCTGGGGTCCGATGTCAGCGCAGAGCCATCCTTGCGGGCTTACGCACAGTAGGCGTCGCGCGCGTCAGATGTGATTTCGCAGCATGAGCTCGCGCGGATGCGGCTCGAGGAAGGTCTGGCCCTGGAGGTAGTCCACCGCGTGCGTACGCGCGTGGTGGCGCAGCAGCGTGATCGGCACGACCAGCGGCACGAGCCCGCGCCGATAGTCGTGGATCAGCTCGGCGAGCTCACCGCGCGCCGCGGAATCGAGGTGCTGCTTCAGATGCCCCGCGACGTGCTGGAGCACGCTCGCGTTGCGGCTCCGCGTGGCGATGCGCGCGAGCGCGGCCATGAAGACATCGGTGTAGCGCCGCCGCAGCACGGCGCGCGCCTGCTGCTTCGCCGCCGCCACCAGACGGCCGAGCTCCGCGTAGGCCGGCTGCGAGTGCGCCGTCAGCTGGAGCTTGTGCGCGGTGTGGAAGGCGACGAGGCGCCCGACGCTCCAGCGCCCGCGGAACAGCTCGCGCAGCCGCTGATAGGCGAACACGCGCTCGATGAAGTTCTCGCGCAGCTCCGGATCCTGGAGCCGACCCTCCTCCTCGACGGGGAGGCTCGGCCACGCCTGCATCAGCGCAGCGGCAAACAGACCGCGGCCGTCGCGCCGCGGCATGCTTCCACCGGCGTAGACCTTCACGCGCGCCATCCCGCAGCTCGGCGAGTTCTTCTTGAGCACGTAGCCGCACAGCTCGAGCGGGCCCAGCGCGCGCAGGCGCCTGGCGGCGAAGCGCTGCATGCGCGCGGTGTGATCGCACCCGGATCCGATCTCGCGCAGCCGCACCGCGCGGCCCTCGCGCTCGAGCCGCATCGCCGGCCGCGGCACGCCGAGCCCCGACTCCAGCTCCGGGCACACCGGCACCCATTCCACATAGCGGCCCAGCAGATCGGTGAGGAAGTGGTCGCGCTTGTGACCGCCGTCGTAGCGCACGGCCTCGCCGAGCAGGCACGAAGACACTCCGACGCGGATCGGGTGCGCCGCGGACGGCGACGGCGTCATCCGCAAGCGCTGCTCGACATCACGCGCGCGATCTCCTCGTCATCGAGGCCGAGCACTTCCTGGAGCACCTGGTAGGTATGCTCTCCGAGACACGGCGCCGGGAAGCGCGCGCCGTGGTCGTAACCCGAGATGCGGTAGGCGTGGCCTTCGTAGGGCACGAGGCCCATCTCGGGGTGCTCGAGCGGCCGGAAGAACTGGCGGTGCGCCAGCTGCGGATCTTCCTGGTGATCGCTCGAGCGCTGCACCATGCCCGCCGGTACACCCGCGGCCTGCAAGTGGTCCATCAGCGCGCGCGGCGCGTGCTTGGCGGTGAACGCGGCCAGCTCGCGGTCGATTCGCTCGCGCTGCGCGAGGCGGCCCGGCAGCGCGTCGAGTGCGCTCGCGCTCGCCCACGCGGGGTCGCCTAGCGCGCGGCGCAGCGCCCGCCACTGCTCGTCGCTTTCGACGGCGATCGCGATCCACTGATCCTCACCCCGACAGGGATACGCGTCGTGTGGCGCGGCGGCCGGGTGCTCGTTGCCCGCGCGGCGCGCGTTCTTCCCGGTGATCTGCGCTTCGAGCAGCTCGGGCCCGAGGAAGTGCAGCGAAGACTCCATCTGCGAATGGTCGATGTACTGGCCCTCGCCGGTGCGGCGCCGATGGTCGAGCGCGGCGATCAGCGTGGTGGCGAGGAAGCGCGGCGCGATCGTGTCGGTGTAGGCGTTGAACGGGCCGCCGGGCGCGCGGTCGTCCCAGCCCGTCACCTCGTAGAAGCCGCACACCGACGCGGCGTGGTAGCCGTAGCCGGCCAGCTTCGCGGCCGGCCCCGTCTGACCCATCAGGCACGTGCTCGCCATGATCAGGCCCGGGTTCAGCTCGCGCGCCACGTCCCAGCCGAGTCCGAGCTCGGCCATCGTGCCGGCGGTGAACGAGTCGAGGCAGATGTCGGCCCACTGCAGTAGGCGCTTCGCCACCGCGAGCCCTTCGGGATGTTTGAGGTCGAGCTGCAGCGAGAGCTTCGAGGTGTTGAACGAGCCGAAGAACTGGCAGCGGTTGATTCCGGCGACGCCGTCCTTGAACGGGCCGACGAGGCGCAGGCGGTCGGCGGGTTTGTCGGTCTCGACGTGGACGACGGTGGCGCCGTGGTCGGCGAAGACCTTGGCGGTGATCGGGCCGACGCCGATCCAGGAGAAGTCGGCGAATTTGACACCTTCGAAGGGGAGGCGGGGGGCGGCGCCGTAGTGGCGCGGGAAGGTGGTGCGTTGCCCGGGATGGCGGGATCCGCCTTCGGCTCCTCCCGCCCTGCCAAGAACCTCGTCCGTGTGCTCGCCCAGGTCGGGCGCGGGGCGCGCGAACTCGACCGGCGTGCGTGATAGGCGCACGAACGGACCCGCCGCGCGCAGCTCGCGGCCGTCGGCGAGCTGCACGGGCCGCCAGAAGTCGCGCAGCGCGAGGTGCTCGAGCGCGAGCACGTCGGACGCCGTGTTCACGGGCGCGAGCGTGATGCCGTGCGCGATGCCGCCTTCGAAGAGGTCAGCCTTGCAGAGCTTGCGCGTGAACTGCTCGATCTTCTCGCGCAGCGCGGGCAGCGGGATCGCGAGCTCGGCACCCGTGAGCATGCGCGCCTCGTAGGTGCGCCAGTCTTCCTGCGCCGCCCACGCGTCGTCGATCACACCGGCGGCCACCATCCACGGGATCAGCGGCACGAGCGTGGCGGTGGTGGCGATCAGCGTCACCTCGCCGTCGGCACACGGGTAGACGAGCGGCGTCACGAGTGTGCTCAGCTGCAGCCACGTGCCATTGCGCTCGATGTTCCTGCCCTGAATGGTGTGCGCGATCATCGCGTTGAGACCGGTCCAGAACACCGCCGCCTGCACCGAGACATCCACGAACTGCGCCTCCCCGCTCTGCTGCGCGCGCTGGTGCGCGACGAGCGCCGCGAGCGCGCCCTCCACGGCGGCGTGGTACCACGTCTGCGGCACCGTTATGCGGACGGGGCGGCGGTCCGGCTCGCCGAGCAGCGACATCATTCCGCCCATCGCGGAGAGCGTGAGGTCGGTGGCGAGGTGATGAGCGTAGGGCCCGTCCTGGCCGAACGGGCTGATCGCGACGTACACGAGATCGGGCCGCGCCTCGCGAAGCGCCGCGAAGCCGAGCCCGCGCGCGTCCATCGCGCCGGGGCCCGCGTTCTCGATCACGAAGTCGGCGCTCGCGACGAGCGAGAGGAAGTCCGCGCGGCCGCGCGGGCTGTCGAAATCCAGCGCGACGCTGCGTTTGCCGCGGTCGAACGCGTGCAGGCACAGGCTCGCGAGCGCGGGCGGCACACCGGCCACGAGCGGTTCGGCGCGGCGCGCGTCGCAGCCGTTCGGCGGCTCCACCTTGATCACGTCGGCGCCGAGCCCGGCCAGCACCATCGGGCCGAGCGCGGCGCGAGCGTCGGTGAGGTCGAGCACGCGGTAGGGAGAGAGGGGTGCGGGAGAAGTGGTCATCGCGCCGCGATCATCTCACCGTAGGCGGTCGCTGGGCAACCGGCCGCGGGGAGTGATCGCGGTTACCCTGCAACCGGGGGTGCGCGGTGCACTGGAGCGTCAGGACGGCTGTGTTCGCCCTCTCGCTCGCCGTGGCATCCGTTGCGCTGGCAGATCCGTCAGCCAGTGGCGAGGGCACCGGGCCGGGCGAACTGGGTTTCCTCGAGACGCCGCCGTTCCCCGACCTTCCCATCAGCGAAGCGCTCCGGATTCGGCTCGGGACGCTGATCGCACCCGACGCCCCGGTCGGGTCGGGGGAAGTGACACTCGTCCGACCCGAGCTGAATCTCCGCGCGACGTGGCCGGCGCGCGACGACCTGGTGCTGCGCCTCGCGCTCCGCCTGGCCGAGAGCGACTACACCGTTCACGGCGACGTGTGGGGCAGTTCACTGGGCGCGGCGCCGGGGCCTAGCGTCGACCCCGACGCGCTGATCGGCGACCTCGACCTGCACTCCGTCCGGCTCGCGCTCGAGGGCGCCTATCGCCTCAGCAACAGCACCAACTGGCTCGCGGAGGGCGAGCAGTGGGCGGTGATCGGATCGCTCTACGGCGGCTCGCGCTGGGAGGATCGCGACTTCCACCACGGTCTCGAAACGGGCGGTGCGTTGGGTGTGGGCTACGAGATCCCGAAGCGCTTGCGCGTGGCGCTCGGCATCTCGCTGCGCACGCCGATCGACAACGCGGGTCTCTCTCTGGGCCCGCTGATCTCGCTGCGCTGGCGGCCGACCGATCGCTTCACCCTGCGCACGCGCGATCTCGGCCTGCAGGCGGAGTACGCACTCACTCCCGCGTTCGGCGTCTTGATCGCGGGCTTTCGCTCGAGCGACACGCACCGGCTGGACCAGCGCGATCCGCTCCGGGATCTGACGTTCCGCGACCGCCAGGTCCGACTCGCGAGCGGGTTCGACTGGACGCTCGCGAACTGGCTGCATCTGGAGCTCGAGGGCGGCGCGATCGTCGACCGGCACCTCCGCATCAAGGACGAGGATCTGGGCACGCTGCTGTCGCGCCACGGCGACCCGTCGGGATATTGCGAAGTTCGTCTCGAGTTCCGGCTCTGACCGGTAACGGCGGGCCCGGATGGCGGGATCCGCCATGACCATGCCCGCGGAGCTGCCAAAGCAGGTACGATGGGGGGCCCATGAGCGAGCCGGCCAGGAAGCAGGGCCACGCGCCGCACGCCCCCCTCGACTGGGGCGCCTCGCGCGAGATGAATGCGCTCGAAGCGCTGATGTGGCGAGGCGAAGCCGACCCGCGCCTGCGCTCGACGATCTGTTCGTTCGGCGTGCTCGATTGCGCGCCCGACTGGCAGCGCTTCCTCGCCGCCTGCGAATGGGGCACGCGCATGGTGCCGCGCTTCCGCCAGAAGGTGGTGGAGCCGGCGTTCGGCCTCGGCAACCCGGTGTGGGTGAACGATCCGGACTTCGACCTGCACTACCACGTGCGGCGCCAGCGGATCAGCGGGGGCGGCGGCTGGCGCGAGGCGCTCGAGGCGGCCGAGCAGATCGCGATGACGCCGTTCGACCGCGCGCGCTCGCCGCTCGAGGTGGTGCTATTCGAAGGCCTGCCCGACGGCCGCGCCGCGATGCTGCTCAAGATGCACCACTCCGCCACCGACGGGATCGGGGGCTTCCAGCTGTTCTCCAAGCTGCACTCGCGCAAGCGCGAGCACAACCCGAGCAAGCCGCAGCCCGACGCGGCTCCGCCCGAGTGGAAGACACCGCGCGACGTGCTGCGCGAGCAGCTGGATCGCGACGCGCGGCAGATGCTAGGCAATGCGCGCGACGCCGCGGCCGGGCTGCTCGCGCGGCTGCGCCATCCGGTCGACGCGGTGACGGACGCGGTGAGCTTCGCCTCCTCGCTGCGGCGCATCCTCGCCGAGCCGGAGGCGGAGGGGTCGCCGCTCTTGCGCCACCGCAGCCTGTCGTGGCGCTTCCAGGCCTTCGACGTCTCGTTCCCGGCGCTGCGCGCCGCTGCGAAGGCCGCCGGCGCGTCGCTCAACGACGCATTCCTCGCGGCGCTGCTCGGCGCGTTCCGGCTCTACCACGAGAAGTTCGGCGTGCCGATCGAGACGATGCCGATCGCGATCCCGATCTCGCTGCGCCGGCCCGACGATCCCGAGGGCGGCAACCGCTTCACGGGTGCGCGCTTCGCCGCACCGGTCGGCGTCGCCGACCCGGCGCTGCGCATGGAGAAGATGGGCGACCTCGTGCGCGACGCGCGCAGGGAGCCCGCACTCGACGGGATGTCGCTCGTCGCGCCGGTGCTCGCGCGCCTGCCCGCGCCGCTGATCAGCCAGCTCGGCGGCAGTCTCACGCGCGCGAACGATCTCCAGGCCAGCAACGTGCCGGGCTTCCAGGAAGACCTGTACATGGCGGGCGCGAAGATCGAGCGCGTCTACGGGCTCGGCCCGCTGCCGGGCTGCGCGACGATGATCACGCTGATCACGCACGGCACCACTGCGTGCGTCGGCGTGAATCTCGATCCCGCCGCCGTCACCGATCCCGAGCTGTTCGCCGAGTGCCTGATGGGCGGCTTCGCCGAGGTGCTCGCGCTGCACGAGGGGTCGCCGGCGCCGCTGCGGCGGGTGTAATGCGGCGATCGGGTTGGTGGGCGGCGTGCGCGGTGTGGGTGGCGGCCGCCGCGGCGGGCGCCCAGGAACAGGACTTCTCGAAGGTCGAGCTGAAGACGACCGAGCTCGGCGCGGGCGTCGCGATGCTGGAAGGCGTCGGCGGCTTCGCGGGCGGAAACGTCGCGGTGTGCTTTGGCGCCGATGGGCCGGTGATCGTCGATGACCAGTTCGTGCCGATGGTGCCGAAGATCGAGGCGGCCGTCCGCGCGCTCCAGGATGCCCCGATCCGCTTCGTGATCAACACGCACTTCCACGGCGATCACGTGGGCGGCAACGAGCCGATGCGCGGCGCAGGCGCGGTGATCTTCGCGCACGAGAACGTGCGCAAGCGCATGTCGGTGGAGCAGTTCTCGAAGGTGCTGGACCGCAAGGTGCCGGCGTCGCCCGCCGCGGCGCTGCCGATCGTCACCTTCGCCGACGGCGTGACGCTGCACTGGAACGGCGAGACGATCCGCGTCGAGCACGTGGCGCCCGCCCATACCGATGGCGATTCCCACATCTGGTTCGAGCGCGCGAACGCCGTGCACATGGGCGACACGTTCGTGAACGGCTTCTACCCGTTCATCGACATCGAGAGCGGCGGCACGGTGGGCGGCTTCATCGACTCCGCGAATCGCGTGTTGGCGCGAGCGAACCAGAAGACGAAGATCATCCCGGGCCATGGCCCGCTCGCGACGCCTGGCGACCTCGCGCACTTCCGCGACATGGTCGTGGACGTGAAGTCGCGCGTGGAGAAGGGGATCGCGTCGGGCAAGACGATGGAGCAGTTCATCGCGTCCAAGCCGCTCGCCGACCTCGAGAAAGAGTGGGGCGACGGCTTCATGAAGACCGACCAGCTGATCTCGCTCGTCTGGATGAGCCTGAAAGCCCAGTGAGCAGTACGATCCCGCGGCCAGTCCCAAACGCACCCCAAAGGAGACCCCCGTGACCGAGCCCGCCACCTCCGCCCCGCTCAAGCACCCCGACCGCTTCTTCATCGACGGAACCTGGGCCGCCCCCTCGAGCTCCGCGAAGATCGACGTGATCAACAGCGGCACCGAGGAGTTGTTCACGAAGGTGGCCGAGGCGCAGAAGGCCGATATCGACCGCGCCGTGGCCGCCGCGCGCCAGGCGTTCGACCGCGGCGCGTGGCCGCGCATGAAGCACGCCGAGCGCGCCCAATACCTTCGGGCGATCGCGAAGGAGATGGCCAAGCGCACCGACGACCTCGCGCAAATCTGGACCAACGAGTCCGGCGTGATCCACGGCATCGCGAAGGGCGGCTCGATGGCGATCGGCGGGATCTACGAATACTACGCGGGCCTTGCCGACACCTTCCCGTTCGAGGAGCAGCGCCAGCCCGGGCCCGCCAGCGGCAACGTCGGCCTGCTCGTGCGCGAGCCCGTGGGCGTGGTGGCCGCGATCATCCCCTGGAACGCACCGTCCTCGCTGATCGCCTACAAGTGCGCGCCCGCGCTGCTCGCGGGCTGCACCGTGATCCTCAAGTGCTCGCCCGAAGCTCCCGGCGCCGGTTACGTGCTAGGGGAGGTGTGCGAGGCGATCGGCCTCCCCGCCGGCGTGGTCAACGTGGTCACGGCCGATCGCGAGGTGTCGGAGCTGCTCGTGCGCCACCCCGACGTGGACAAGGTGACGTTCACGGGCTCGACGGCGGCCGGGCGCAAGATCGCCTCGATCTGCGGCGAGCGCATCGCGCGCTGCACGCTCGAGCTCGGCGGCAAGTCGGCCGCGGTGATCCTCGACGACTACGACATCGGCCAGGCGGCCGGCAGGATCGCGGGCTTTGCGCCCTTCCTCACCGGTCAGGTCTGCTCGTCGCTCACGCGCATCATCGTGTCGAAGAACCGGCACGACCAGCTCGTCGATGCGCTCTCGGCGGTCTTCAGCAAGGTGAAAGTGGGCGACCCCTACGACGCCGAGACGGGGATGGGGCCGCTCGCGATGCGCCGCCAGCGCGATCGCGTGGAGGGCTACATCGAGAAGGGCAAGGCAGAAGGCGCGGTGCTCGCCTCTGGTGGGAAGCGCCCCAAGGACCTCCCGCGCGGCTGGTTCATCGAGCCCACCGTGTTCGGCAACGTGGACAACCACTCCACGATCGCGCGCGAGGAGATCTTCGGGCCGGTCCTGTCAGTGATTCCGGCGGACAGCGAGGCGGCCGCGGTCGATCTCGCCAACGACTCGATCTACGGGCTCAACGCCTCGGTGTTCACCAACGACATCGAGCGGGCGTATGCCACCGCGCGCGAGCTGCGCTCGGGGACGGTGGGGCACAACTCGTTCCGCACCGACTTCAACATCGCGTTCGGCGGGTTCAAGCAGTCGGGCATCGGCCGCGAGGGTGGCGTCGAGGGGCTGTATCCGTTCCTCGAGAGCAAGACGGTGCTGCTCGACGCCAAGCCGGGGCATGTGAAGTAGGGCGGGAGAGCGAAGCGATCCCGCCGTTCCGCGTCGCTCTGCTCGGCCGCGCGCAGCGGATCTACTCGTTCGCCTGAACCTCGAAGTCCGCGGGCAATTCGCGCACCGTGACCGGGTCGACATCGGGCGGTGCGAGTACGACTCCGCCGGGTGGCGGGGAGCGCAACCCACCGATCCGCACGTGCAGACCCGACGCCGTGCGGCGCAGCTCGTAGTCGAGCGGGCCCCACCACGTGGACAATCGCGCGACGCGCAGCGGCTCACCGGTCGCGAGCCACGCCGCCGGTACGCCTGCCGCGAGCACGAGCGCCTGGTCGGAGGCGCGCTCGTACACGAGCGCCGTGCGGATGGCGTGAAGGAAGGTGGCACCGACCCAGCTATGCGGCAGATCGCCGAGCCATCGGCCGTGCGATGCATCGGTCCAGACGATCTCGGGCCACTGGTTCCATCCCGGGTTGCGGGGTCGCCGTCCGGCGAGATTCAACCCGAGCACGTCCCATGCGGCATCGCGCTCGCCGATGCGGACGAGTGCGTTGGCGATCCGCATCTCGTATGGCGCGAAGGACTCGCGGTTCATCACGCCGCGCTGGCCCTCTGCCACCTC
>Ga0066710_100007520_pt1 | contig 10420 bp, 12 predicted proteins | sample GraSoiAngelo_159_FD_79666 | JGI IMG/M metagenome (GOLD analysis project Ga0066710, IMG submission 79666) | Grasslands soil microbial communities from the Angelo Coastal Reserve, California, USA - 14_1009_16_40cm | ecosystem: Environmental > Terrestrial > Soil > Grasslands | place: USA...
CTGTCCTGAACGAAGTGAAGGATCTTTCTTCTTGTTACGGATCCTTCGAAGCTCAGGATGCGCGAGGCGCGCACTTTGAACGTTGAACCGCACCGCGCGCGCTATACTTCGTACTGGCGCGGATCGAAAATGTCGCGCAGCCCATCGCCGATAAGGTTGAAGCCGAGGATGGTAAGCGAAATCACCAGCCCCGGGATGATGGCAACATGAGGAGCGAGCTCCATATATCCGCGCGCTTCGCTGAGCATCAGTCCCCAGCTCGGCGCCGGCGGGGGAAAACCTAAACCGAGAAAGCTCAGAGACGACTCGACAAGAATCGCATGGGCGAAATCAAGGCTCACCAGGACCAAAATCGGCGCCATGCAGTTTGACAGTATTTGATAAAAAAGAATGCGAAACTCCGGCTCCCCGGTCATGCGCGCGGCTTCGACATACTCTTTTTCTTTTTGTGACAGCACGCTGGCGCGCACGACCCGCGCATAGCCCGGCACCGAGGTGATGCCGATGGCGAGATAGAGGGTCAAGAAAGTCGGTCCCATGGCCGCTACCAGTGTGATTGCGAGCAGCCTTCCCGGAAATGCAAGAAAGGTATCGATACCCCTCATAATCAATGTATCCACCCAGCCGCCGGCGTATCCTGAGAGCGCTCCGATGGGTACGCCGATGACGACTGCGAGCAGCACCGCGCCCAGAGCGACGCGCATGGCGATTCTGCTGCCGTAGACGAGCCGGGTGAAGATGTCGCGCCCATAACTGTCGGTTCCTAACCAATGCTCGGCGGACGGGCGCACGAGCCGCTCGGCGAGATTCATTTTTAACGGATCATGGGTGGCAAGCTGGGGTGCCAGGATCGCGGTCAGAGAAATCCACAGAACGATAATCAGCCCCAGGGCCGCCAGCCGGTTGCGCAAGATGACCGCGAAGGCATCGCGCGAACGCGCGAGCACACTGCGCCGTTGCGCCCGCGGCGCAATCGGTTCCTGGGAAAACGGCGTAACGGTTGCTTCGGCCATCGAGCTCCTGCCTCCTCGATAAGTTAACTAAGCGAGATCCGCGGATCCAGCCATTTATATAAAACATCGACAAAGAGATTGACGACCACATAAGTGCAGGCGAGAAAGAGAACCGCGCCTTGGAGGACCGGATAATCGCGCGCGTAGACCGCTTCGAGCACCAACCGGCCAACTCCAGGCCAGGCGAATATCGTTTCCACCACAGTCGATCCGCCGAGCAGCCGGCCGACCTGCAAGCCGATGACGGTCGTCGCCGCGATCAGCGAATTTCTCAAGGTGTGTTTGTAGACGACCCATCGCCGCGGCACTCCTTTCGCTCGCGCCGTGCGCACGTAGTCGAGCTTGAGCTGCTCGAGCATTTCCGCCCTGACGTAGCGGGTCACCGTGGAAGCCATGTCGGTGCCAAGAACGATCGCCGGCAAAGTCAGATACCAGAGAAACATTCCGAAGTTGGTCGACGGATCGACGTACCCCAGGGTCGGAAACCATCCCAGATAGAGGCCGAAGCCAAGGATGAGCAGCAAGGCGAACCAAAAATTCGGCACCGCGATGCCGAACAGGGCAAAACTCATCGCCGAATAATCCCACAGGGTGTTTTGCCTGACGGCCGCCAGAGTTCCTGCCGGGATCGCGATCACAGTTCCGAGAATCAGCGACGCCAGAGCAAGATAGATGGTGGCCGGGTAACGCTCGACCACCGTGTCCATAACTGCCCGCTGGGTACGCAGGGATTGTCCGAGATCGCCGTGGGCCAAGCGCTGAAGCCAGCTAAAATACTGGGCGTAGAGCGGCCGGTCGAGTCCCATTTTTTTGCGCAGCAGCTGGTACTGGGTCTCGTCATAACGCTCCTCCCCGAGCATGACCTGGACGGGATCTCCCGGCAGGAGGTGGATGATGGAGAAGATCAGAAACGACGCGCACAAGAGCACCGGCACGAGTTGAAGAAGGCGTCTGAGCACGTAGAGAATCACGAATTACTCGCGTTTAACATTCGCTGTGCCGCGACGCCGAGCCGCCGTCTCTGTGCCGATTTAATTACCTTGATAGAGCGCGTCAATGAAGCCGCTATCGTCGATCATGCGCAGGTAATGCGTGTCCCAGACTTCCAACGGACCGATGAAATTGGCCTGCGGATCATGCGCGACATCGAGATTATAGAGATTTTCCACAGCCAGAGGCTCCGGATAAGGCTTCGGGCAGAGCAGCGCGCTCCATTGGCCATGCAGGTATTCGACTTCGTCGTCGCCGTCCAGACCGATCAAAGGCGCCACTTCGCGGGCGATAATGGCGCAGCTCTTTTCTCTCTCGGTTTTAAAAAAATGCACGGCCTCGATCAACGCCTTCAGGAATGCCACCGCGGTCTGTTCATTTTCGCGGACGAAGTCCATGTTGGCGCAGATCGTCGTATTGTGAATCACCGGCAGGGCCGGGAGCTCAATCGCATTCAAACCGCGTTTTTTCGCCTGAAGGTCGAAGGGCATATCAACGTTGGCGGCATCGACATCGTTGCGACGAATACGATCGATGCTGGACGGGCCCACGGCGAGGCGTGAGTCCGCGCCTTCGCCGTCGCGCGAGGCGAGCACAAATTGCACCGTCGAAATATCGACCCCGGCGCGCACGAGGGCCTGGCGCAGATTGCCGACAACGCAAGGCGCCGGGCCCGTGAGAATTCTTTTGCCTTCGAGCTGCTTAGGCTCGTGGATGTCCGGCCGGCAAATCAAACGATCGTCCCAGTGATTCTGCGTTTGCGCCAGGAAAGTCAACCGGTGATCGCCGCGCGCGCGGTAAACGTAGGGCTCGTGGTGCAGACCGCTTAGAAATTGATATTCGCCGGATAGCAGCAGCGCCGCGCGCTCGCCGATCGTGCGCGTCGGTTTGCCGCGCTCGGGCACCTTGGCAACGTCCACCTCGAGCTCGAAACCATGCTTCGCAGCCACGCCCGAATCGCGAAACACGGCGTGCAGCGGCATGTGAGAAATCGAGCTGCTGAGAACTTTGATCTTTTCGTAATGACCCATCTCAATCCTTTCCGGCCGATGACTTGCCCTGATAATCCGGATGGCGCAGCAAAGCGCTGATGAAATGCTCGAGCATGGGCCGGCCGTGGATCAGGCGTGAATCGACTTTGACCTGGGCCCTGCCCGATTCGGACTTGAGAACAAAAAAGCTCAGCTCCAAAGCTGCCAGCGCCGGCTTTACGACGGCGGCAAAATCTTCAGTGCTCGTGATGGTCGCGGCTTTTTTAACTCCCGCGCCTTGCGCCATCTTGGCGAGATCGGTCCCTCGGGCCGTCGCTGTGGCGCCCATGTTCGCATACGCTTGATTATCGAATACCAGCGCTAAGAGATTCGGCGGGTTCACGTCAGCCAATGTGACCAGGCTGCTGGTGTCGAGCAGTAAGCTGCCATCCGAATCGATGGCGATCACCTTGCGCTTGGGAAACGCCAAAGCGAGTCCGACCGCGAAGGACATGCAGGTGCCCATATTGAGGCTGTGAAAATTAGCGCCTTGGGGCCGCAGGTATGCCCATTCCCTGGCGTTGCCGCCGCGGCTGGTAACCGTAAGCGCATGCTCATCGAGCCATGACGCCAACAGCTTGAGGCAGTCGAAACGTTTCACCATAAAACCTCGCCGGTGAGCAGCAGGACCAGCGGCGTACCGTATTCCCGACAGGCAAAGTGACTGTCGCGAATCTCGCGCTCGAGATCTTCCTTTTTTTTGATCACGCGGTAGGGAATGCGCAGGGTATTGAGCATGGGCTCGCCGAGCTGCTGGAACATGAAAAGTTGCGCGCCCGAGACGCCGCTACGATCGCCGATGTCGCCGCGGTACGAAGCCATGATCAGCACCGGGATGCCATACAACACACCCATCTGCGCCAGCGACCACGTTCCCACCAGCAGCCCGGCGATGCCGGTGACGAATATACAGCGGCGTCCGCCCAATGAGGCGCCGGCGCAGAGCGAAATGCCGTTGCTCTCACTCGCCACAGTGACGCTGGTGAAGTAGGGGTCGCGGCGGATCGTTTCGGTGAGCGGTGAAGTGGGTTCCTCGGGAAGCGTGACCACGAGATCGATCCGCTCGGCTTTGAGCGTGTCGATAATCTTGGCGATCGTGTCTGGTTCCATCGATGACCTGAGAGAAAAATTGGCCGAACTATATGCCCCGGTAAAATCGCTTGTCAAACCAGGACGAAAAATCCATTTAAGCTAGTGTCCCGGCCCAGAAGTTCGTTGAATTATTCGTTACGTTCTTTGCCGTCATACCGGCACAAGCCGGTATCCAGGGTCTTTAAAATTCCTGGATTCCGGGTCGCGCTAGCTTCAGCCTGAGGCTGATCCGCCTCTGGCGGAATCGCGACCAGCTTGCCCGGAATGACATTCGAGTTATATCGCGATTTTCTGGGTCACCACACTAGCGACGAAGTTTGCTCGTGAAAATTCCCAAGAAAAAATACCCGCAGCATCCTCGCTTCGGCTCTTTCATTCATCCAAGCTCGCTTCTCATTCTGCGGTTCGCGCTCGCATGTTGCCAAAGCGGCGAGATGTTGACTTCATTGTCGACAATCTTGTATACAAAATTTTCAGCAAAGGGAAATGAAAAATAGCAAACCCAAAACCCGCCACAAGCAAAACCTAGTGGATAAGGCGGTGCAGTATCTGACCCGCGAGATCCTGGCGGACAGACTTCGACCTAATCAGCGGATCAGCGAGCTCGCCGTATGCGGAGAACTGGGGATCAGCCGCTCGCCGGTTCGCGAGGCGCTGCGCATGTTGGAACGGGACGGGCTGGTCAAGCAGAGCGGCAATCGCGGTGTGGTCGTGGCCGACATCACGCCCGAGGAAGCCGACGAGCTTTATCTGGTTCATGGCCACTTGATCGGCCTGGCGGCCCGGCTCGCGTGCCGCCGGATGAAAGGCGAAGCGCTGAGCAGCATGGCCAAGTTGGTCGACAAGCTTCGCCAATGCGCCAGGAAAAAAGACCGTCACGGCTTTCTCGAGACGCGCGCCGAATTGGAGCGCTTGATCTGTGAGCGGAGTTTTTCGCCGCGGCTCGCGCACCTGTTCGAAGTGATGGCCTATCCGAGCGCCCGTTATCGGGTATTTCACGTGTCGGTTCCCGGATACATGGAACAGGTGGTGCGCTGCTATGAAGGAGTTTTCGACGCCTTTACTCGGGGAGACGACGTTGCCGCGGAACGATTCAGACTTGAAGTCATGGATTTAGGGCGAGATTTGTTGCGGCGCTATTTCATCGAGCCCCAGTCAGGCTACAAGCCGCAGGACCAAACGACGGATCATCCATGAGCCAAGAGCAGAAACCGATCCGCATCGCCATCGGAGAAAATCTTTGGACGCGCGCCTTGGTCGACGGTAGCGTGCGCGTCGACGGCTTCGCCGTCGAGTTTCATTCCAAAGTGACCTTGCCGGACCGTCTGCACGGCGTGCGCGAAGGAAAATGGCAAGGCTCGGATGGCACATTGACCGATTATCTGCTGGAGAAAGATGCCGGGCTCGGCGTGCCGAAGGTGGCGCTGCCGATCTTCATGTTGGGGGGATTTCGCCAACGGACCTTGCTCATGCGGCGCGATGGGGTAGCCGTCGAAAATCTTGAGGGCCGAAGGGTGCTCATGCCGCGCGTGCTGACTCCCGGCGCCGTCTATGCGCGCGGCTTGCTGGCCGATGAGTTTGGCATTGCGCGTGAGTCCGTCCAATGGCACACGATTCACGGCGCGGAAGAAGATGCCGACTGGAAGTGGCTTAAGGGGAGGCTGGGCAAGCCCGAGGGCTTCGAGGCAGTCGTCGCTGCCGCGGAAATGCTCAGCGGCGGCGCGTTCGATGCTCTAATTCATCCGGGAGGACATGGATTTTTTTCTCTATTCGGCGGCGACCAAATGATCGGCGGCACTCTGAAACGCTTTCCGGATCTCTGCGAGCCTTTGGGAAATGCCGAGACCATCGCCGCGTGGTTTAAAAAAACCAAGATTTATCCAACGGTCCATGGCCTTCAGTTGCGCGCCGATTGTCTCGATGCCAATTCGGGTCTTGCTGATGCCTTGGTGGACGCATTTGCTCGCGCCTGGTCTGCCAGTGAAGCCCGCTTGGATCAGCCAGAGCGCGAGCTGCTCGAGCGCGAGAGGTCATTGCTCGGATTCGATCCCTACCGCTACGAGCTCGGCGAAGTGCAGCGCCATACGATCGAAAAACTGATGGACTATCTTCACGCCGACGGTCTTTTACGGCGCCGCTTTACCATTCAAGATCTTTTTCCCTTCGCAGGTCGGCGATGAAACCAGAGACGGCACCGCTCTTGTTCGATGTGCGCAGGCTGCTCGTCTACGTCGAAGACCTGGATCGCGCGGTCAACTACTACCGCGACGTGCTCGGCTTTAAACCGCTCGGCGGCGTCGCCGGGACCAATTTTGAGTTCGCCACTTCGGGCGCGCCGCTGGTGCTCCACCGCGACGGCCGGGCCGCCGACTCGGCGCGAGACCGAGTCGGCTTCGTGCCGAGCTTTCAAGTTCAGGCGGGAATTCACGAGTTGATCGAGACCTTCAGGAGACGGGGCGTTCGGATCGTTCACGAAGTCTTGGAAGTGTCGCACGGTTGGGTGGCATTTATTAGCGACCTCGATGGGAACGTACTGCAGATCTATCAGGCCAAGGGAGGGAGCGACTAGATGCCAAGCCTATGCATTCATGTTCCGAACTGCATGTGGACCAAGGCCTTGCTCGACGGCAGGGTGAAAGTGGATGGCTTCGACGCGACGTTCGAGCCTGCGGCATTCGACCCGCGTGGCTCAAGTCGGCTGCGTGGCGATGTCGAAGATAAATTTGCCGCCACCGAGCAGGTTATTCCGGATTTTCTCGTCCGCATCGCGCGCGGAAGCGAAAAGGAATTCGTGGCGCTGCCGATTTTCGTGACCCGCGGCATGGTGCATCGAAAGTTCGTCATGCGGCGCGAGTCATCGACGCCGAAAGATCTCAAAGGCTGTACCATCGGCATGGGACGAGTGCTCGGCGCCACCAGCGTTTATTTACGCGGTCTGTTGGCGGATCACTTTGGGGTTACAAGAAGCGCGGCGCGCTGGGTTACCGCCGAGCCGCTGAGCAGCGACGGCGCCATCGGCGGCGGCGAATGGGCGCACACCCATCGGCGCGGCGGCATAAAAGCGTCAGAGCTGATTCAGCGATTGAGCGTCGGCGATTTGGATGCGGTGATCTATCCCGGCGGCGCCGGCGGCCACTGGTTTAACTGGGTCGTCGAGGGCAGCGCCAGCCGCACGCCCGACCCCTACGGCGACCTCGAGCAGATGGTGGCGAGCAGCTCAAACCTCTGCTTTCCCGTCGGTGATGTCGAATCCCATTTGGCATGGTTCCAGAAAGAGCACATTTATCCGACCTACCACTTTCTTGGCGTTCGCAAGAGCGTGGCAGCGAGCCATCCGGGATTGACCGATGCGCTCGTGGATGCCTTCGAGCGCGCGGCCGTCGTCGCCGCTGCCTATATGAGCGATGAAGAGCGAAGGCTCTACGAGCGCGAAAAGGAGCTTTTGGGTCTCGACCCGAACGAGTGTGGTTTGAACGCGGTTCACAAAAAAACCATAGAGCGGTGCTTGGACTATCTCGAAGCGGATGGGTTACTGCCACGGCGCCCGACGCTGGGGGAAATTTTTCCGCTTTCCGGAAGTTGATGATGGAGGTGATATGAAGGTTTGGCTTTTCATGCGTGTCGGCTATCCCAGACGCATTACCGGATCGTATTTGCTTGCCGGAAAGGACTACGACCGTATTCTCGGCAAGGAGATCTACGACGAGGTGGTCGATTTTTTGCGCGGCGTCGAGAGCTACGGCTTCGACGGCATCTTTTTTCCTGAGCATCACAGCCGCGCTGCCAACGGACTTTCGCCGTCGCCCAACCTGTTCGCGGCCATGGCCGCAGTGCTCACCAAGGACATCAAGATCGGACTGATGGGGAATTGTCTTCCCTTGCACCACCCGGTGCGGTTGGGCGAAGAACTCGCGCTGTTGGACAATCTTTCCAATGGCCGCCTCGTCGTCGGCATGACGCGGGGCGGCGACTTCTGGGCCTTCAATATTCCCTCGGCCGAGTCGCGCGAGCGCTTCGAAGAAGGCTGGGAGATCATCCGCAAGGGTTGGGTGGCTGAGGAGCCGTTCGATTACCACGGTAAGTACTGGAATCTAGACTATGTGGCGTTTCTGCCACGGCCCTTGCAGAAGCCGATCCCGGAGACCTGGATTCCATCGATCAGCGCCGAGAGCATGGAGTGGGCGGCAAAGAACCGCATATGCCTGGCAGCATCATGGTCGCCCACCGACCAAGTCAGTGAAAGCTTCGAATATTACCGGCGCTATGCGAAAGAGCATTGCGGCTGGGCGCCGGGCCCGGAGCATTGTGTGGTGTCGCGCGATATCTATGTGGCGGAAACCAACGCGAAGGCGCGTGAGGAAGCGGAGAAGGATCTTCTCATCGGCCCGGCTGAAGAATTCGGCGGCTCGCCGGCAAATTATGGCCGCAGCGTGTCGGACGGATATTTTTCCAAGCAGGCGACGGCGTTCAAAAAGACCGAGCATATCGGCGTCATGGAAATTAAAAATTGGACATTCGAGCAGTTGCAGCAGGCGGGAATTTCTATCGTCGGCGATCCGGACTACGTGACCGAACAGATCCTACGCCAGTGTCGAACCATGGGCACGGACAAGATCATGATGCGGCCGGTTTTTGGCCGGCTCAGGCTCAACCAAGCGAAAAAGAGTCTGGAGCTGATGGCCAAGGAAGTCCTGCCAAATCTGAACAAGGAAAAGATCGCCATCCCGGCGCAGGTTTCGGCCTCGCCGCTGTAGGCGTTCGCAAAGAGGTGTGCCATGAGCAAGAGCGCTCCGGTCGGTAAAGATTTCATTGAAGTTTTTTATCAAGACGTCGTCCGCCTTCATCTTAGTCCTCTTTGGCTAAGAGAGGGCCATCCGCCGCACAAACGCGCCGTGCCTCATCTCTGGCAATGGCCTGTGGTGCGCGAGCAGATGATGCGCGCTGCGGAAGTCGTCAGCACTGAAAATGTCGAACGGCGGGTGCTGGGTCTGACCAATCCGGGATTGAAACAGACGGGACACTTCGCCACCACTCCGAATTTAGTAGCGGCGATCCAGCTTATTCTCCCCGGAGAATCCGCTTTGGCGCACCATCACACTCCGGCGGCGCTGCGGATTATTATCGAGGGCGAGAGCTCCTACACTTGCACCAACGGCGAGCGTTGTTGGATGGAGCCGGGCGATCTGATTCTCACGCCGGCGTGGAGCTACCACGATCACAAAAACGAGGGCAATGGCCCGATGCTGTGGCTCGATGGGCTGGACGTTCCGCTCATCGACGCGATGGATACGATTTTCTTCGAGCTCTATCCGGGAAAGCGCACTCAACCCCACACTCAAGCCGATCAAGCATCCATGGCGCGCTTTGCCGCTCCCGGCATGCGTCCGGCGAACTTTTCCTGGGACAGGAGTTATTCGCCGCTGACCAAATATCCGTGGAAAAACATGGTGCAAGCGCTCGATGCCATGTTGACATCTGACGCGAGCCCCTACGATGATTTCAGGCTCGAATACTTCAATCCCCATACCGGCGGTCCGGTGATGCCGACGATCGCGTGTTACGCGCAGAAGCTGCGCGCCGGCATGCACACGCAAAAGCATCGGCATAACAACGCGACGATCTATCATGTCTTTCGCGGCTCGGGTCACACGATGATCGAGGACCAGCGCTTTGACTGGTCCGAGCGCGATGTGTTCGTTATCCCCGGCTGGCATTGGCACGAGCATGTAAACTCTTCATCGTCGTCGGAAGCTATATTGATTTCGTACACCGATGAGCCGCTGCTGAAGACGCTCGGAATTCTCCGCGAAGAGGGCGCGGCAGGGTAATGATGGTCGTGAAGTTAGGAATCAAGACAATATCTGTCTACGTCTGCGTCACCGCGGGTCGCTTTTTATCTTGGTCGCCGTGGTATGGGCCCAATGAAGCGCAAAAATAGTCTTTGGCTTGCCGGCTGGCTGGCCTTGTGCGGGTTTATTTATCCGCTGTCCGTGAGCGCCCAATTGATACCGCTAAATTTTGTCTACACCGGTTCCGGCTCGCAAAGTGACGCGCTCAAGTTTAGCCACGAAGCGGGATTCTTCAGGAAGCGCGGCCTGGACTTGACGATGCTCTATGTCACCAGTGGAGTCACCACTTCGCAAACCATCGTGTCGGGCGCGGCGGCGTCGGCGACGACCACCGCAACCGACGCACTGCGCGCCATGGCAGCGGGCGCGCCGATGAAGATCGTCATGGTCAATATCGATCAATTCCAACATCTGTTTGTCGCCCGCCCGGAAATCAAAAACGCCA
>Ga0066710_100007521_pt1 | contig 10420 bp, 9 predicted proteins | sample GraSoiAngelo_159_FD_79666 | JGI IMG/M metagenome (GOLD analysis project Ga0066710, IMG submission 79666) | Grasslands soil microbial communities from the Angelo Coastal Reserve, California, USA - 14_1009_16_40cm | ecosystem: Environmental > Terrestrial > Soil > Grasslands | place: USA...
ATCAGGAGAGCATAGATGGCCCGTCACAAACCCTCGGGAAAGAAGAAGCATCTATCGCATGCCCTAAAACAGGCCCAAGCTGTTCCCTCCTGGGTGGTAGCCAAGACTGAGGGCAAAGTCAAGAGAAACCCGAAGCAGCGACACTGGCGAGAGACAAAGATCAAAGTGTGATGTAGATGACAAAAAAAGAAGTCGCGCTTGAAGTTGACACTGACGTAGAACCATCGAAGGACACCGAACTCGTTAAGCCCGAGAATGACAAGGCAGAATTCACAGAAGAAGAAACGGTAGGGCTCGAATCAGAGGCGAAAGTACCGGAGGCGCCAAAGGCGCCTGTAGTTGAAGAAGCTGCTGAAGAAGAGGAGGAGATCGAGATCGTTGAGGAGAAATTCTACGACCTCAATCTAAGGCGTATTTGGACGGCTCCGAGAGAGAAACGAACACCCAGAGCGGTGAGATACGTTAGACAATATGCTGCCCAGAGAATGAAAACCGATAACGTCTCGTTAAGCGAAGAGACAAACAGTCTTCTGTGGAATAGAGGAATCAGCAAACCACCTAGAAAGATTAGGATTCGCGTCGTCAAAGACAAGGAAGGCAAAGTTATCGTGTTTCCCGGTGAGGGAAAATGAACAGTGCCTATCATTCTCTCTGTAAAGCTCGGTCGTAGCCCAGAATGACCTCTCGAAAACTCCTTTCTGAGAAACTCAAAATCGTTTTCCACTAAAATCCGGCGACCCTTTTGGTTTGAGATGTGTCATGAGCGAATCCTAGCTCGAAACCATCTTACTGTCTCAGAGAGCCTGAGGAAAACAAAACCTAGGGAGTGCCCAAGCGGCTCCCCCCAACCGTGTACTATTACCAGTCTGACGCTCTCCAAAGTGTACGATTGAAGACCGACCAAAATAGGGCTGTTGTCTTCAGCGACAATTACCAGCCCTACGGCAAAGACAACGGAACACCAACCTGCACCGGAACATGCGAAACCCACAGGTAACACAGGCAAACCTGTTAGCGCAACTAGAGGTTTGCACCTTTCGGTCTAGGAGACCATCACGAACTTGCACGCTGGAAGAAAAGATTTCGAGTTTCGGTTCAACCAATTCTCTAAGCTATCACGAAATAGCAGTGGAGCGCATTGCCCTACGATAAGCTGTTAAGGAGGTTTCGGACGTTGCCTATCTGTCCCGGAGGGGACTGAAAGAGCTGGGAGCCAATATCTCCGAAGACCACAGTGGACTATTCCACAGCTTTCACCTTTTTCGACTCAGAGAAGGCAGTCCCCTTGGTTTGCTCGTGAGGTTTCAGAAATGAGACGAAGTCGTCTAGTATCGACCCTATCCTTGTTAATTCTATCTATCCTCGGAAGCCAGGGAATTTCTCCGCGTGTTCACGGGCAGTTAACCGGAACGGTCTGCATCTCCGACCCATTCTCCACCTCTTGCCCTTCTGCACCGCTAGCGATCTCCGTCTTAAACGGGACGCAGCTTGAGATTGCGGTGAATATCGAAGATTCTGATCCGATCAACGGGTTCGACATTTTCGTCAAGGCGGACCCGAGCATCCTCGAAAGTGTATCTGTGAATCTTACCGGGAGCATTCTGGGACGCAATATTCTGACATTGGCCACCTGCGTAGGCAGTACGGCCCTAGGATGCACGGAAGGACAGAATGGGCCCGGCACGATAAGGGTCGCAGCAGTTGCCCTGGCCTTCATCACTCCGAGTCCAACCACGGGCAGATTATTCAGCATATTGTTCAACGCGATCAACAGCGCGACGAATGTAGTCGTGGGTTTCCAGACCGGCTGTTCGGGCACGAGCACGAACTCAAACTACTGCGTGACAGTCGTGAATGGGTACACGTTGAATAGGGAGGGCGTTCAGGAGAGCACGGGTACTCCGGGCGACTTCAGCATTCTCGCCTATTTATGTTGTCATCAGCTCGGACCCGACTCGACACTTTTTGGACAGATCACTATCCAAAGCGTGAACGGGTTTTTTGGATCAATGAGTTTGTCGTTCACAGTTTCTCCCCTCAGGAGACACGGCCCTACGGTTTTTCCATTCACAACTAGCTCGGTGTTGTTGTTTCCCGGTACGTTGACAAATATTCCGTTTGTCTTTGAAACATACTCGCTTACGCCTTCCGGAAACTATACGGTGATCGTGAGGGGGAAGGCTGGTCTACTAGTAAGGTCAGGTACGACAACTGTCAACGTGATCAGCAATACCACCGCCCCTCCGAGTCCTCCTCCAACCCCAATCCTCCCTGGTACTCCGGGCATGGCCCTTGGGTTCAACGGGTTAGACAATCGAGTCCAGCAGCTCGCCGGCACTGGCCAATACAACCATACGCAGTTCAGTCACGAACCGCCCGACCAAGGACTATGCGTTGGAAGCGGCTACATCGTCGAGACAGTCAACACGGCTGTCCAAGTCTTTGACAAGCAAGGCACGGCACTGACGCCTCCTACGCCGCTAGCTCAGTTCTTCGGAGTGCCCCCGGAGATTGATGCGGGACCGCCTCGGGCTCTAGGCGACATCCTAAGCGATCCCAGATGTTACTATGATAAGCAGACAGGGCGATTCTTCCTCACGGCGCTCCAGATCGACGTGTCAGCATCGACAGGAGACCTAGAGAGGGCCCACTTAGAGATCGCCGTGAGCAAGACACCGGACCCGAGAAACCTATGGCACTTGTACTCCATAGACTTGACCGACGATGGAGAAAATGGAACCGAGAGCCACTATGGATGCCCATGCTTTGGCGACCAGCCTCTAATCGGAGCAGACTCGAGCGGGTTCTACATCAGCACTAACGAGTTCAGTCTTCACCCGTACGGCTTGACCTTTAATGGAGCCCAGATATACGCGATGTCCAAGCGCGCGCTCTCCAACGGTATTCTTCCTACAGTCGTCCATATCGACGTAGGATCAATTCCGACACCTCCGCACGATGCGGCGAGGGGAGCTATATGGTCCTCAATCCAGCCTGCAACCACCCCCGTGGGCGACGATTACGCATCCAGTTTTGGCGGCACGGAATATTTCTTGAGCTCACTCGACTTCAACAGAACCGCCGATAACCGCATAGCCATCTGGGCACTCGCCAATACTCAGAGCCTAAGCAAGGCGTCTCCCAGCGTCCAATTGTCTCTCCACATCATACCAACCGAACTTTATGCCGCGCCAAACCCAGCGGTACAGAAGGACGGTCCAGCACCACTCGGGACACGTCTCGTTGAACCCCTTGCTTTGATCGATAGCGAGGATGACAGGATGAGCCAGGTGGTCTATTCAAATGGGCTGTTGTGGTCCGCGGTAAATACCGGTATTACAAGGGGAGATATCGATACAGTTGGAATAGCATACTTCATCATATCTCCAAGAATAACTTCCCTGACCACGGTAACAGGAAAGATAGTCGATCAAGGCTATCTTGCGCCACAAGGCGAAAGCGCAATGTTCCCTTCTATCGGCGTCACCTCGGACGGCACTGGGGTGATAGCATTCACACTAGTCGGACTGGACTACTATCCCAGCGCCGCATACGCCGTACTCACGACTGACGGTGTCAGTAGTATACGCGTCGCTGCTCTCGGATCAGCTCCAGAAGACGGATTCTCGGCATATCCCCAAACAGGTGGCGACGGGGTTGCCAGATGGGGAGACTATAGCGCCGCCGTTGGCGACAACAGAGGCAACGTATGGATCGCTACGGAGTACGTCGGAGATACCCCGAGAACCGTGTTTGCGAACTGGGGCACGTTCATCGGGAAGATCGACGTCAGCGACAGCTAGAGCTTAGAACCCAAAGAGACTGTCGGTGGCTGGGACCACCATAGGAGGCTGGCATGTACGAGGCAATTAGGGACTCTAGACTTGTTCGAATCCATTGTATCATTGAAGTATTGGCCTCTTCCGTCAAGAGACCCTAACGTGCTCGGTCGAGATCTAAGTTATGGCGGCTTAGAGAGCCTTGAACCAAGCTTTCCTGACCCTGAAAAATCGCTCCCGAAACGAAGGGTTGTTCAAGATTTGAGATCTCACATCTTCATTCTCGGAGTAATGATGGTCGTTCTGGGTCCGGCATTGACAACTGAAGCTGCCCAGCCACCGTCTTCTCACAATCTTCTCAGGTAACGTGTTCGCCTGCGCCAACGATCTACCAGGGTTCATCGGCTCCTTTTCCTATCCATCACCGGAATAATCACGAGCATGGCAGGAGCAATAAAATCGCAGAGGCATATGAGACACGTTCTAGGGATCTGTTTAACGCGCGTTATCATCAGCTTGTTTCATGCTTGAATCGAACCCACCGAACATGCAAGCGTCACTATGCGTTGAAAGACTCCAAAATGTCTAGTAGATATTTGAACGACGAACCGCACGGTCCGTGGATGCCCCCGTACGTCTAGATCCAGGGTGAGGCGGTCGCTGGCACAACCCGTGCCCGTGTTCCATGCAAAATCCATGACGCCAATCCTTGGGAGAACGTTTTTCAAATCGAAGTCTACTTCCGCCACTGCAACTGCCATGTTGATAAGACGACCGATCCACGCTTAAAAAGGGCATAATCGGCGAATGCCAGTTATTCTCTCTGATATCTTCGGGGACCCAAACGTAGGGATTTTCTCTTTCGCAAATGATAAGATCGCAATATTGCCGGCCGGCATTTCTCACAAGAAGATAAGCAGCTTCCATGACATATTGGGCGTTGACCCCTGCTCGGTTGGAATTGCAGAATCTAGACTTGTTGGAATCTATGTCGCAGGCAACTCCAACGCTGTCCTAGTCCCCTACATTACAACGGAAGATGAACTAAAGCAACTCCGCTCGACAGGAGCACATATCGAGATTGTAAGAGAGAACCGAACGGCACTGGGCAACATAATACTCTGCAACGATCACGGTGCCATAATCGATCCACGACTCAAACACAAAACGGTGACAGTACTCGAAAAAACACTTGAAGTCCCTGTCCGACCTTCTACCATAGGCGGACTTCCACACGTCGGCGCATTGGCGACTGCTTCAAATAAGGGAGTCTTAGCAAATCCAATAATCACCGACAATGAGAGTAGGACTATCTCAAGTGTTCTAGGCGTTCCCGTATCCAAGGGGACCGTAAATTCTGGGGTACCATATCCAAAGGCCGGACTCGTAGTAAATTCCAGAGGAGCGATCGTGGGATCCCATACATTGGGCTCCGAGCTTATCACTTTAAGCAACGCTTTCCAAACGGATTAGGTTAAGTACCGCCCATTCGCAAACTTGGATATTCTAGGGCAAGGCCACCACACTGAGTCAGGTAAGACGATTCAAGATAACGGGCGAACTGCGAAAAGGCGGAGACAACCTCCCTTTCAGAAAAGAGATCAGAGCAGTCAAGAAAGAGGACGCCTTACAACACCTGTACTCTGACATGGGAAGCCGGCACAAGGCAAGGAAGTTCGAGATAACTATCAAACAGATTGAGGAATTGCCTGAACCAGAGGCAGCTTGATGGCGAGTTCGAAGAAGCAGATGGCCGCCCCTCGAAACCTAGACGAGGAAATGCGTCAGCTACTTGTGGATATCAGGATGCTAGAAGGATCAGCTAGGGTTCTCTCGTCGAGACTTGACATTGTGACAGGCGCCCTCTCCGAAACACAGACCGCTAAACAAACCTTGGAGGGCACAAAAGAGTCGGGAAAAGACGTCGAGATGTTGATTCCAATCGGCTCGGGCTCATTTGTCAAAGCGAAGCTCGAAGATCCTCAGCACGTCATAATTGGAGTTGGGGCGGGAGTCTGCGTAGAAAAAACCGTAGATGACTCAATTAGGGATCTTAACATGAGAGCGTCCGATATGGACAAGGCACGGATCAACGTTACACAACAGTTGAATCAGATCATTAATCAGACCGAAGACTATAGAGCCCGCCTAGAGGACCTCGCTCGCAAGAAGGGCGGTGGACCGGTAGAGATTGTTTGAGGTTCTATCGAGCCTTCGATCGCTTTTACTCGACTTGCTCTCATCGACTCTGGGGATTACCGTCGTCGTCGGGTTCCCCTTCACTGCTTCACCTGAGAGCCCTTGCGCCTCAGAGACGAGTAGTCTCTTCTCGGCAGGGAACGGTCGAACCTCAACCGCCCCCTCACGCCCGTAGCGTGGTAGCTTGGCCGATTGCCAGGCAAGGATTTTACGGTGGCCAACCAACCGGCTATCCCAGTTCTGACCCATCACGTGGTCGAGGTCGCTCCCCTCATGCCATCGCGACGAGCTCATGCGACGACCGCCTTCACAAGCATATCTTGCCTTCAATGAGTATCCTACAGAGATCACGGAAACTATTGTCAACCTGTCAACCGAAGATTTGAGAATGCCTTGTTTGACAAGCTCAGGGCCCAGTTTTCCAACTTCTATGACCGCGTGACCAAAACGGAGCTTCAAGGAAAGGATCTCGACAAGGTTCTAGACGAGTTCCAGCTCTCCTTAGTGGAGAATGATGTCGCTGTCTCTGTAGCCGACTACGTAGCGACGGAATTGAAGGAGAAGTTGAAAGATGTTCAAATTGCAAGGTTCTCGGACCCCCGGGGAAGAGTCAAGGCGATTCTGAGCGAAGTGCTACTGTCGGTATTAGATAGGGCCGGAAGACTTGACATCTTCGAACTAGTTGAAGTGAAGAAGAAGGCTGGAGAGCCGGCGATAATAGTATTTGTAGGGATCAATGGGACGGGAAAGACAACGAGCATTGCGAAGTTGGCTCACATTCTTCAGAGAAGGGGCAGGACGTGCATCCTAGCTGCGAGCGACACCTATCGCTCGGGTTCAATAGAACAACTTGAGGAACACGCGAGAAGGATTGGGGTGAGATTGATCAAACATCAATACGGGGCCGATCCGGCCGCCGTGGCATTTGATGCGGTCAATTATGCGCGAGCGCATGGTATCAATGCGGTGCTGATCGATACGGCCGGACGAATGCAGACAAATCAGAATTTGTTGGAGGAGATGAGAAAGATTGTCCGAGTTACGAAACCTGATTTGACGATTCTGGTCGTTGACGCTCTCACTGGAAACGATGCTGTAGAGCAGGGCAAGGTCTTTTCACAAGCAGTCAAGATCGATGGGATAATTCTGGCGAAACTCGATGCTGATGTCAAAGGTGGTAACGCGATATCGTTGTCTTACATAATGGGTAGGCCGGTGACTCTTGTCGGAACCGGGCAGGGATACGACGATCTGGAACCGTTCCAGCCCCAGACTATCGTAAGAAACCTAGTTGGAGGAGACTAACGAGATATCGCATTCTGACGCTCTCGGTAATGTGGCGTCAGGCGGTTAGGATATCTATTGAGCGGTTTCTAGCGGAATCGTAAGCTTCTGGTCGAGTTGTTTCTTGAGGTCGTCCACAGTTGGGAAGCGACCTTGTTGGTGCTTCGAAAAGATCAGCTGGCCATCCAGGACTACGTCAAAGACTCCTTTGTCTGCTGGCTTCAGTGAGATCGCCAGTTTCCGGTTTAGAGGCATGCCGTAGATTGCGAGAAGTTGACTGGCCATATCCACCGCTCTTGGCTGATGTCCGCAAGGTTGGCAGTACGTAATTTCTAGGTCGACCATTTTTCGGTCCATCGTTAAGGATGGTTGGCGAGATTTAAACCCGTTTTCAAATTTCGAGCTGGAATGGCGGCATCGCGTAGCGGGTTCTTATAAGAGAAGAATCCTCGACGGATAAACAGTCACGGAGAATTGTCGAAAACCTTGGCCGGCCTGAAAGGACGAGACATTCTCTCGTTAGTCGAATTATCCTCTAGGGAAATCGATCTGATCCTAAAGCGCGCATCGATTTTTTCAAGGCATAAGAGAGTTCCGCAACAGCTCAAGGGAAGAACTGTTGCCCTGATATTTCAGAAACCGTCAACAAGGACCCGGGTTTCCTTCGAGACAGCGGTTGCCCACCTCGGCGGCCACCCCATTTATCTGAGCTGGAACGAGATGCAACTGGGACGAGGAGAAACGATTTCGGATACTGCCAAAGTTTTGGACAGGTACGTCGACGCCATAATGGCACGGGTTTACTCCCACGACGACCTACTCGTTCTCGCGGAGAATGCGGATGCACCCGTCGTCAACGGTCTCTCTGACAAGCATCATCCATGCCAGATACTTGCAGACCTCCTGACGCTGACTCAGTACAAGAAACGACTAAAGGGTCTAAAACTAGCATACGTTGGCGATGGAAACAATGTTTGCAACAGCCTCCTGATAGGATGCGCTAAGACTGGAGTCAACATTGCTGTCGCCAGGCCTCTGGGCTACGGCCCGGACCCAGAAGCGGTCAAACACGCCGAAGAGGCTGCCGCAATATCTGGAGCATCAATTAGCATCGTGGAAGACCCTGAAGAAGCCGTAAAGACTGCAGACGCGATCTATACGGACACATTCGTTTCAATGGGCATGGAGAGAGAGAAAGAGACCCGACTGTCGACGTTCATTCCAAAATACCAAGTCAACCGGGGATTACTCTCGCAAGCCAAGCCTGGCGCGATATTCCTTCATTGCCTGCCCGCTCATAGGGGTGAAGAGGTCACCGAAGACGTCATCGATGGCCCCCAATCAGCGGTTTGGGACGAAGCTGAAAACAGATTGCATACCGCCAGAGGGCTCCTTTCACTCATCTTGTGACAACTGTAGATTGGAATCACCTCTCGGGTTCAGCAGTCACGACATTTCGAGGAGACGCGGCTCAATCAACACCACGGTGGAAGATGCGAAGAACGCAAGGCGCTAGCATGGTTAAAATAGGGAAGGCCGGCCCCATCGAACTCCGGTTCATGATCGAGGGCTTGCAATGGGCATTGGAACCTTCCTTCAATCGGCAAGACGCCTGTTTCACGTGGCCCAAAAGCCAGACTGGCAAGAAACGAAACTCAACATCAAAATCATTCTCATAGGTGTAGCTATTGTCGGGGGCATAGGGTTCGTGCTCAGAATCCTCTTCTGGGTAGTCGGACTATACCAGTTGCCGGCTAGCCAAGCTGCTGCAAGGTGAAAGAAGGACAAGATCGTGGCCACCCAAACTCAGAAGACTTCGATATACGCAGTCCGCACAACCAGCGGACAGGAGAGAACAGTAGTGGACCTCATGGCCAGCAGGATCCAACCCAAGAAACTACCCATCGTGGCAATACTCGCGCCGGAAGTGATCAAAGGGTACATCTTCGTCGAGGCAATGGGACCGCACTTTGTTGACGAGGCGATAGCAGGGACAAGACACGCGCGAACCAGAACAAAAGGCGTCGTCTCTCTAGCTGCGATCGAAAGATTCATTGTAACCAAACCCGTTATTGAAGAGCTAAGCGTCGGCAACTTCGTCGAGGTCGTTGGTGGACCCTTCAGAGGTCTAAAAGCGAAGATCACACACGTCGACAAAGTGAAGCAAGAAGTCGTCATTGAGCTCCTGGAAGAGGGTTTTGCAACACTACCCATAACCGTGCATGCGGACTATGTGAAGCTCGTGAGCAGAGGAGAGGCTGAGGAAGCTGGCCGACAAGAAAACAGTTGACGCAATAATAGACGGCGGCAAAGCCACAGCAGGTGTACCACTCGGTCCACAACTCGGACCCTTGGGAGTAAATATCCTACAGATCGTGAACAGGATCAACGAGCTCACCAAGGCTTACGCGGGAATGAAAGTCCCGGTAAAGATCCTTGTAAACGTGGAAGACAAGAGTTTCGAAGTTGAGATCGGCACCCCGACCACCTCTGCCTTGATAGTGAAGGAGTTGGGGGTCGAGAAGGGATCTGCAACACCCAAAGCCACCAAGGTCGGTAACCTATCTCCTGAACAAATCGTGAAGATTGCCCAGATGAAACGGACCGACAGCTACGCTCGAACCCTAAAGTCGGCTGTAAAAGAGGTCGCTGGTGCATGTGTGAGCATGGGCGTGACGGTGGACGCTAAGGAACCAAAAGAGTTCCTCAAGAACCTCGACGCGGGTCAATATGACGCTGCGCTGAAGGAGTTAGAGTAGGAGAACGGTAAGATGCCTTTGTCTAGGGATTCAATTACAAAAGCACTAAGTGACGTGAGGAGCAAGACACCGAAAAGGAAGTTCACACAGGCCATTGAACTATCAGTCAAGCTTCGCGAAATAGACCTGAAAAAACCTGAGGGGAGGATTAACGAGAACCTTGAGCTTCCGACAGCTGCAGACAAGGATTCGAAAGTAGCGGTAATAGCGGGGGGCGACCTTGCTGTTAGAGCAAGAAATGCTGGCGCGGACATCGTTATTGGCAGGGAAGACTTAGACAAGCTAGGACGGGAGAAAAAGCAGGCGCGGAAGATAGCTCAGAGCTACGACTTTTTCGTTGCAGAGGCCCCACTGATGCCGCAAGTCGGAAAGACCCTCGGACAGATTCTCGGACCTAGA
>Ga0066710_100007523_pt1 | contig 10420 bp, 8 predicted proteins | sample GraSoiAngelo_159_FD_79666 | JGI IMG/M metagenome (GOLD analysis project Ga0066710, IMG submission 79666) | Grasslands soil microbial communities from the Angelo Coastal Reserve, California, USA - 14_1009_16_40cm | ecosystem: Environmental > Terrestrial > Soil > Grasslands | place: USA...
ATGATCCTCAAACGAAACAGGACCACAGTTGCCGGCGGAAATGCGATCCGGCTGTGGTCTGGAATTTTGTTTACTGGTAATTACAGAGACGGTGCTGTCTCGGTTCGACGAATGACGCTGGCCGGTGTCTTCGGATTCCTTCACAACTGCGTGCCCTTCCCAAAACGGGCCTCCCGAATGGTCTGGAATTACGCCAAAAGGTGACATTTGATTGCGAAGGGCGTGGCCATCACGACGCCAATCATTTGAATTCAGGCATAGATTCGTCTCGCCCGCAGCGCAAGCGACAGTGGCACGCCGATTGCTAGATAGCACTGCTTTGGTTGTCGACCCGAGGCGCTTGGTACCACACCGTAACGGGAATTCAAGGCGGGACGGAAGCTGAATGATAAGCCGCATCAAATTGCTGAATCGAGAAGCGTGGCGGCTAGACTCCGGGGTCGTCAACAAGCTTATTTCAACCGCCCTCGCCGCCATCCTTGGCTATCACGCCGTTGACCTCTTCTACGTTTATCTGCCGCTTGTCCAAGCCCGGTTTCGATCTGAGCGCGTCCCAGCCTTGGAAGAGCAACCCCGCGAGGAAATTCAGTCTGTTTGCGCTTTGGGCAAAACCCGAACCTGGCAGGCCTGGCCTTTTTGGGTGTGCAAAGATTCTCCCGCCATTTTCCAGTCCCCGCTGTTACTCTAAAAAAGAAAACTCCGTTGACAATCTAGCGGTTCGGGACCTCCTCTGGACCGAAATCACCCGAAGGTGCGAGCGATGCTGCCGGCTTCTCGGGCTCCGTTGTGATCGCCTCACCCCGATGAAGCAGCTTGATGATGGCATGATTCAGACGCGAACGCGCTTCAGACCTCTGGTCGGCCCGAGTGATGTAGCGGACCACAACTTCCAGGCCAGGATCGGTTATTCTGACATCAACCGCAGGTGCGGCGGAGAGCGACCTCACGCCGTAACGGCGGGTCACTCGCTGCCACTCCTGTTCCGCCAGCGTGGCATTGTTTTCGGTTTCCTTTGTCACGATGGCCCGGATCTGCTCAATCAGCGGATAAGGATTCTCGCCTGACGGGACAAAGACCCGCAATTCGTCCCAGAGCCATTGGCCGGCTGTGGAAAAATTGAAATAATATCCTTCCACCGCGAAGCTGTTCAGGAAGGCGACCTGCCGGCCTGTAGGATGTCCGGCTTCGGTCCAGTTCCCAGTTTCGAGCAGCACGGTCCGCAAGAGAGCAATTTCAATTACTTCGCCCCTTACTCCTTTGATCTCGACCCAATCTCCAACACGGATTCCGTTTCGGCCCATCAGCACAAACCATCCGAAGAAGGACACGATGAAATCCTTCAGGGCCACCGTGAGTCCCGCGCCGGCTAGGCCCAGAATGGTGGGCATCTGGCTGGGAGAACCTAAGATTATAAAAACGATCACAAACACGGTGATAACCTGCAGGGCAAAGCGGACCAAGGCGCGAAGGGTCAGTTGCCGCTTTCGTTCCAAGCTGAGGCCAGCCAGAAAGCGGTCGATGAAGCGCCCCGCGAGAAGCACGGCAAGGATCGTCAGAATAATCCATAACCCGGATTTGATGATTTCGTGCAGCGAGGCGCGCTGACGGTCTGAAATTAACGAACTCCATTGGCCGTAAATAGAGGCCAGTTCACGCAGGTCGCCTACGCGCTTATCCAGGTCGGCCAGGTTCTTCTCATCTCGTGAGAGATGGCGCAGCGTGGAAAGGACGGCAGTATCGTTCGACGCGGCATGGTCGTTTTCGACGCCGCCTGAACGATCCCGTCCGACGAGATTCGTTGGCTGCCTCGTCTGCCCATTTTCCTTGGACTGGCCAACCTGCTGTTCCAGGGTTTCGTGGTTGGGAGAAAGCGACGCGGACGAACTCAATACATATGGCTAGGCATCGTATAACTGCGCCCGTTCTTCGCGAAGAGCGCCCCAGGCCCGCCATTTGGCGATGAGACTGCCGGAGAGAAGGACCGCCTCGGGAGCGCTGGTCTGGCCTGGATTCCCCTGCACCGGCCCGCCCGCATGTTGGGCTGCTTCGTGTTCTTCCAGGAGGCGCTGAAGCCTGCTGCGCAGGTCGCCTCCTGCCCGAAGCAAGTCCTCCTGGGCATCTGCCATTTCATCCTGGTCGAGGTCCAATTCCGCCCGCGCAAGCTCCAGCTCTCTCTGCAGCCGCTCTGGATCTCTCGCCTTCAGGCTCCCCGCCTGGGCTGTCAGTTGGTTCACCTTTTCCCGGTCGGAGCTGATCTTCACCTGGGTTCGACGAATCCGGTCCTCGATGGGGCGGGTTGCCGCCGGTTTGGCGCCGGACTCTTCGTTGGCGTTCCGGAGGGCGCTGGCATACGCTACATCAGTCTCATGATCAGCCACCCGCAAAGCCCGACGCGCAAGTTGCTGTTCCTGGGCAGTTGCCGCCCAGGCCGCCAACTTCTGTGCAGTTTCCAGCGCCCGCTGGTCGACGCCTACGTCCCCTGCGGCCGTCCCCCGACTGCCGTTGTTGCTTTGCACTCTGGCGTCAGGCGAAGTACGGGTTAGAAGCAAACCTGCAAATGCCCCTCCCGCAAGCGCGAGCAGTCCGACAAGAATCAGGTTCTGCGAAGCTCTCATGGATTTCGTCTGACTCCGCTGCCATCTCAGGGAGATCGCCCATTCGGCGGATTTCTATGCGCCGGCACTCCGAATGGCAGTTCGACTCCTGCGCCAATCACAAGCGTGCATGGCTCAGCTTCGCATCAAGCAGCCCCGGAACCGCGCGTAGGTCAGTACCTAAGCCTCGGCAAGAACTTCAAAGCGCACGAGTCGCAACAGTAACAGGGTAGCACTGCGTGCCGCCGGCCATATAGTAGCTCTTGGAATCGAATTGCAAAAGGCAGCGAGGTATGTTCGGGGCAATTGAGAGCGAATTTCGCCGACGAAGCTCGTCGTATTGATCGCCTGCGCAGAGTCCCCGCAAGCGAAGCCGGTCACCCACGCAGCGTCTTGTAACGGCCTGCCAGTCGCCTGGCCACACCCAGCAGGAGCTCACGCTCTGGGTCTTTCATGCGGCCACACAGCTCTCGGAGCCTCAGAAGGAAGCGATCGTCGATCCGCCCTTCTTCCGTCCCTCCCTTGGAGTCCTTACGGGCAGACCAACGGCCCAGGTTCGGTTCCTCGTCCATGTAGAAAAGCCGGTAGAGGGGCAGGTCCAGAGCCGCTGCCAATCGCTCCAGCGTCTCGAGTGAAGGCACGGTGCGGCCGTTTTCCACGCGGGAAATGTAGCCCCTCAGCAGGCCTGTCGCTCTTTCGATATCGGCCTGAGAGAGGCCTTTCTGTTCTCGCAGCTGGCGTAGCCAAGCGCCGATGAACATTGCGGTCGTTGCAGTTCGCAGCATCTGTGGACCACCGTTATCCCGCCATTTCGTCCAGACGTGGCACGGGGACGCCAAAGAAGATAAAAGCCCCTCCCACTAGCGGCGCACTGAAGCTAAATCGGCACATGGACGCCGCTTGCTCACCAGGAGCTTACGGTCACTCGATCGCCGCCATTTCATCGTCGCCTTAGGAATCAAAAGGGACTCCGCACACGGTGATGCCGCCGCGGTACATGTTAGAAGTTTGACGAGGAGCCTGGCCCTCCCTTGCCTGACTGTTACGTTCAGTGGACAATCATCCCACCTGCCCGAGCGCGCCTTGGCAATAGATGCAATTGGCGAAACGTTCGGACACCCAAGTAAATGGGCTGAGCCTTCGCCGTAGCGCTGGAGGTCCGGGTTGCGGGTGCTAGTATGGTTTTGAAGCAGCGGACTATATACCATAACTGGGTATAAATCAATACCTAGTATAGGGTGACATATATTTATTTATAAACAGCCGGCCAGGCCACCAGCTCTCAGCCAAAAGTAACATATACCTACCCCAAAGCTTTTCTATAACTTACGGCGAGAGCTGAAAAAGACGGGTATTGATACCCACTCTGCGGCTCCGGAAAAATTGGAACTCTGAACTATGACCTTCTACGCAGAACCAAATAGTAACCCTTGAAGTGCCAGGCTGCCGCTGCCCTCGTAATCGCCTCGGCCGCGACCATCGCGGTGCCCTCGCCGTGGCGGGCGACGGGATTTTACGAGGCAAGGCCGACCGAGACACCGGGATCCGCCAGGCGGTCAGGGACGTTTCTGGACAGGGACCGTGGAAGGGTGCTCCAGCAGTTCAATGGAATGTCCGCACATCTTTTGCTACAATCCTCCTTTTGGACAGCTACGTAGAAAGCTGGCACGCGCTGCATACCCTTCGAGGAGGCGTGTAATGGCGCTGAAAGTCGCGGTGAAGGATTCTGGCGAGGTCACGGTGATGATGCTATCCGGCCGCATTACGCTCGGCGATGAGAGCAATCAGCTCCGCAACAGAATCAAGGCGACGCTTGGTAACGAGAAAAAGTACCTCGTGTTGGACCTGGGTGAAGTCACGCGAATTGACAGCGCCGGTCTAGGGACGCTGGTCTCGAGCTACACAACGGTCTCAAATGCCGGGGGCCAACTGAAGCTGGCGAATCTTACCAAGAAGTTCAGCGAGACGCTTGCGATCACCAAGCTGGTCACGGTTTTCGACGTCTACGACAGCGTGGACGAGGCAGTGAGATCGTTCGAGACGACTCACTTTTGATCGCAGTCTGCCGGTTGAGGTGGTGAGTCCAGAAGCCGGAGAGCGCGGGTCGCATGCCCGTGACGAAGCTTGCGATCGGCGCCCACAGGTTCGTGCTCCCCCTCTCGACAGGACCCAAACAACCTCGCCGCAGGAGAGTCTCCCGCATACTTGAGGACAGAAGGCGGACTAAATTCCGGCGGGATTATCCAGCCAGTAGATCGTCAATCCAGAAAGGAGCTTGGGATAGAAATCCGTGGACTTCTGCGGCAGTACCTGGCCGTCGAAAGCACAATCTCGCACCGCCTCAATGGGCGTCGGGTTCATCAGAAAGCAGAGCTGCGCCTCTCCCCTCCCGACCTGCTGCACGGCGGCGTCGAAATCGCGCACGTAATGCAGGTTTCGCTCTTCCCGAACAGCCTGCGGATCGATTCCCAACGCGCGCTCCAGCAGTAGGCGATGCACGACGACTACATCAAGGCGAGCAAGCCTGGGCGCCACGTCCGGAAGCACGCCTGGAAGGTCCATCTCTCTCCGCACGCGTAGCAGCCCAGCTCTTCCCTGCCCTGCGTAAACGCCAATCGAGGGACGCTCTCGGCCTGCCACGGCGAGCTTCTCTCGAAAGTTACTCACCCACACCGGATCATTCGCCGGGGCGGCGAGATTTTCAAACTCAAAGCTCTCTCTTACCGCAGTCGCGAAGCGCTCCCAGCTGAAATCGGGCAGGCTGTGGACCACCCGGTGCGTCGGCAGAATCGTCAGGCCATCGGTCTCCATGCGTACGAACGTAGCCATCACGTACTCACCGCGCTGGTCGTTTACTGTTCCCGCTTTCTCTTGCCCGCGGCAATAATCGCGATAGGCCAACGCCGTCTCATAGCGGTGGTGCCCGTCAGCAATCACCAGCTTCTTCGGCCGCATGGCCTCGATAATACTCTCGATAATCGAGGCATCGGTGGCACCCCACGCGGAGTGCACCGTGCCGTATTCATCAGTGAGATGCTGCCACGGTTTTTCCCCTGCCACCCGACCAAGCTCCGCCTCGATGGCTCCCTTCGGGTCACTGTAAAGCATGACAATCTGCCCGAAGTGAGAGCGTATTGACTTCACTAGCTGCAGGCGTTCGGCTTTGGGAAGCGAGATTGTCTGCTTGTGAGGATGTACGAATCCCGAGACGTAGTCTTCCAGGCGCAGGAGAGCAATATAGACATGTCGAGTCATCGCGCTGTCCGGCCAGCCCGGTAGCGTGTATTCCTGATGATAAGGGTAGATGGCGGGTTCGTATGCCGCCAGCAGGATGCCGCGCTCAATCCAGTTGTGGAAATCCCGCGCCGCGCGTGTATAGACGTTGTCCTGAGAAGTATCTGTTGCAGAAGCCCGCCCGCGGATGATTCGTGCCAGATTGTAAGGGCTCAGCTCATAATAGCGGGCTTGCATCTCCGGGCTGATCTTATCGTAAGGCTGGGTGATTACTTTCTCGAGTCCCGAGACGCCAGATTGATTGTAGTGCATTGCCCGAAACGGGCAGATCTCAGCCATGGCTTCCCTGACCAGGATTTCAGCTCAACTGCATCAAGCTATCACAGAGATCCAGACGCGTCGAGTTCCGCGGGTACTTTTGCCAACTCATTCGCATACTCCTTAGTTTCCCGCTGGCGGAGAGAGAAAGGGTCTGCCGTATGTAGGGGCTCAACACGCACAGAGCGAGCCTATCGCCGCGCCGTTTGCCATGCGGGCAAATTCGCGGTCGAGTGCAAAATCGGCTACCGTCGCCCCTGCAGCTTGGCGAGAACCATACACCACAGCCTGGCCCTTTCGGATAAAATGAAGACGGGCGATGACCATAGAAAAAGAGGCGCTGGCCGGCATCCAAGTTTTGATCTTCGACTTGGATGGCACCCTAATTGACAGCAAGGTTGACCTGGTACTGAGCGTTAACGCCACACGCGAGCGCATGGGTATGGGACCTCTTCCCGCGCAAGTGGTCTCCTCCTACGTCGGACGCGGCGTCACAGTGCTGATCCGCCGCTCCCTGGGCGAAGCCGCCACTGAGGAAAACGTCGAAAGGGCCACCACCATTTTTCTCGCCTACTACCGCGAGCATATGCTGGATAACACGGTCACTTACGATGGCGTCCGTGAAGCCCTGCGGGATCTCACGGCATACAAGCTGGCGGTGCTGACGAATAAGCCGGTGAACTTCAGCCGCGCCATCCTGAGTGGATTGGGACTCGCTCACTATTTCCTTTATGTTTACGGGGGCAACAGCTTCGAGCACAAGAAGCCGGATCCCGTAGGCGTTTTGAAGCTGATGAACGATTTAAGTGTCGGCCCCCGGCAGACGATGATCGTCGGCGATTCAGATACCGACGTGCTCACCGGCCGCAACGCCGGGGTCTGGACGTGCGGCGTCACGTACGGGCTGGCGCCTCACACTCTGAAGACTGCTCCTCCGGACGTTCTGCTTGGCGACCTGCGGCAACTCCCGCCACTCTTGAATGGAAAGGAAGCGTTGCCGGCGCCTGACGAGATGTAAGCACCGGGCACTGGGACTCAGTGGGGAGTTCAGTAAGTTCGATGATAGATCACCGCATGTCAAAGAAAGTACCCGCCGGCTGCAACGTCTTCGGTTATGTGTCCGTTCTGTCTTTGGGAATTGGCCTCTTTCTCTTTCCGGCGGCCTGGCTCGCCTTCGCCGCCTCATGTTATGCCAAGCCATCAACCCCACAGACCAGGCCTCCGGTGCGTGTGCCGAGGGCGAGGCCCCCGGTTCCCGAAGAGCCGAAGCCCGCGGAGACCCCGAAGCCGGGCACGCCGGACGATGAGGCTGCCCTGCCCGGCGATTGGGCTCCCGCGCTCCTGTACCGCATGATCAGCTCGCCTAACGAGGACGCGCGAAACGCACTCTTGAATGCCGCCTTCGCCGCAGGCTCTCCCATCGTTCCCCAACTCGAGGCGGCGTTGAAAGACGATCGCACGGCGGAATTCGCGGCACAGGCGCTCGCCTATCTCGGCGGGCCCAAAGCCTTCGAGCTTCTCACAAGCCTGGTGAGCGATCCGCGCGATCTGGACTTGCGCCGCTTCTACTATGGAGCGCTGGCGGAGTTTCAGGTTCCGCAGGCCAGCGACTTGCTGCTAAACGCCATAAACCGGGCGGACGCCGAGCCCGACCGCACTGTCACGGAGGCCGCCATTCTGGCTCTTACGGTCCGCTCGGACGCAGGATTACTCCCTGCCCTTCGGCAGGCCGAGTCGAACACTCAAGACCCGGTGATTCGCGGTGACCTGGACAACGCGATGGACGTGATTCGCGAGCGTGCCCGCTATTTGGCTTCACCCCGGGGCAGGAACCTCGAGGGGTCGCTCCAGCAGGCGGTCCGGACGTATTTTATGCCGGCACTCGAGGAAGCCGGCATTGAGCCGCCAACGCGCCCGGCGGCGGCGAAATCCACCTCTGACAAAGTGCCGGATCGAACGCTACCGGGCCATGCGAGTCACACGCGTGACACGAATCGGCGCCCAGCCGGGCAGACGGGTGTCCCGCCCCGGCACGAGCAGAAGCCTGCCTTCAAAGTGGAGATCGGAAGCCTCACTTTTTCCCCGGACAAAAACCGGGCGCTGGCCCGCGTTTCCTTTGAGGACTCATCGGCCGTGGCCTATTACGACATGGTCCTGCAGAGACGCGCGGGGAACTGGGAGCTGGCCAGCGTCTGGCTTGGGCCCGAAGTTGAAAAGCCGAGCGCCATCACGAGCAGCAGGCGAGCACCGAAGACTAACTGAAAGAGCGCCTTGCGAGTGAAAACGGTGCCAAGCAACCCTCGATGAAAGACGTCATCGTCGGAACAGCAGGTCACATCGACCACGGCAAGTCCGCCTTGGTGCGGGCGCTCACCGGCATTGATCCGGACCGTCTCGAAGAGGAGAAACGGCGCGGCATCACGATCGACCTGGGCTTTGCACATCTTGATCTCAGTGACGGGCTGAAGATCGGGTTTATTGATGTCCCGGGTCACGAGCGGTTCGTGAAAAACATGCTGGCCGGCGTGGGGGGCATTGACCTGGTGCTACTGGTGGTGGCGGCCGACGAGTCCATCAAGCCGCAGACGCGCGAGCACTTCGACATCTGCAAGTTGCTGGGCGTCCGCAAAGGTATGGTGGTGATCACCAAGGCTGATCTGGTAGACCGCGAGCTTCTGGATCTGGTGAAGCTGGAAGTGCAGGAATTTGTGGCGGGCTCATTTCTGCAGGGGGCTCCGGTCCAGGCGGTAAGCGCACGCACCAGCGAGGGCCTGGACTCGCTCAAGGATGAGTTGCGCCGGTTGAGCGCGGACATTGCTTCCAGACCTGTCGATCTACCTGCTCGTTTGCCCATCGATCGCGCCTTTGTGATGAAGGGGTTCGGTGCCGTGGTGACTGGCACCCTGGTCACCGGCAAGATCAGTACGGAAGCGGAGCTGGAAGTTTACCCGGTGGGCCGCCGGGTTCGCGTGCGCGGCATCGAGGTGCACAATCAGCCAGCCGCCTCCGCCGTGGCCGGACAGAGGACTGCGTTGAATCTGACCGGAATCGAAGCGCGCGAAGCTGGGCGCGGCATGACGCTCGCTCCTCCTGCTCTTTTTCAGGCCAGCAGCCGCCTTGATTGCGTCGTGTCGCTGCTGGGCTCTGCCCGCACGCTGAAAAACCACTCCAGGGTGCATTTCCACTGCCTGACGGGCGATACCGTGGCTGAAGTGGTCCTGTTGGACGGCAAGGAGCTCAAGCCGGGCGAACGCGCCTACGCACAGCTACGATTGGCAGACGGCGGCCTTTATCTCCCCGGCGATCATTTCATCATCCGCCAGTTCTCGCCAGTGACGACCATCGGCGGCGGCCTGGTGCTCGACTGCCAGCCCTCCAGGCACCGCCTCGGTGATCCGCAAGTGACGGAGTTCCTGAGGACGATGGAAAGAAGCGATCCGGAAGCGCGCCTGCTCGCGCTCGTCGACCACTCAGCCGAAGCGTCAACTTTGGCCCTGGTGGCCCGGACAGGATGGCAGCCCGCTGAAGTGCTTCGGGTGGCGAAGATCCTGGAAACAAGAAAAGCTTTGGCGCTTCTCGGTCAGCCCACGAACCTGTTTGTCTCTACCCAGCGCTTCCAGGCGTTGGCGCAGCGGGCCATCGATCAGCTCGAGCAGTTCCATAAAGCGAACCCGCTTGTGGCAGGCCTTCCCAAGGAGGAACTGCGTGGCCGATTGCCCATTCGGTGGGCCGGCCAGATCCGCCTGCCTTCGCCGACGCTCCTCAATGCTGTGATTCAGGCTCTGGCGAGTCAAGGCAAGCTCAGCCTTCAAGGTGAGACAATCCGTTTGTCGGGGCGGGAGATCCAGTTAACGGCGGAGGAGACGGCAGCGCGGGATCATATCAGCCACGCCTTTGAAAAGGCAGGACTGGCGGTTCCCAGCGCCAAGGAGGTGCTTGCCACACTTCATATCGATCGGGCGCGAGCAGAGAAGCTCCTTCATCTCCTGCTCAAGGAGAAGGTGCTGGTAAGGGTGTCGGAGGACCTGATCTTCCATCGCTCAGCGCTCGTCAACTTGCGCCAAATCGTGGCGCAACGGAAGGCGCGCAGCAATCGTATCGATGTGCCGGTCTTTAAAGAGATAACCGGGCTGAGCCGCAAATATGCGATCCCGCTGCTCGAGTACCTTGACCGCGAGCGCGTGACGCGGAGGCAAGGCGATGAGAGGGTTATTCTGTAAAGTGAACTTGGCTCTTTATCCCTCGTCGGTCGCCGATTGGTCCTTTGTACGTCA
>Ga0066710_100007524_pt1 | contig 10419 bp, 9 predicted proteins | sample GraSoiAngelo_159_FD_79666 | JGI IMG/M metagenome (GOLD analysis project Ga0066710, IMG submission 79666) | Grasslands soil microbial communities from the Angelo Coastal Reserve, California, USA - 14_1009_16_40cm | ecosystem: Environmental > Terrestrial > Soil > Grasslands | place: USA...
CAACTGGAATCTTGGACTGCACTAGGACACTCAGACTCGGGAAGGCCTGCGTCTCCAGTTCCGGGCCGAGTTGTTCAATGCCTTCAACCACGCACAGTTCAATGCTCCGAACGGACGCTATTCAGCCAGTACGGCTAGCGCGTTCGGGCGCATTTTTTCGGCGGCGGCTCCGCGTATCGCTCAACTCGCTGTCAAGATCCTCTTCTAAGCCATACGGAACTGCATGGTGGCACTTGTGCCACTGTAAAGGAGAGTGACAGAAATCTCCTGACACGCACCCGTCTTTGCCCACCACCTCCCCGGGGTAGCTTGCAGAGCTGCTGAGGAGAGAGGTGAAAGGATAATGCAGAGAAAAGACGAGGCATGCTAAAATTCAAAGCAGGAGTTTCGAAATGACCACCAAGAGCAGAGCAACCATCGAAGACCTCTACAAAGTCCCCGAGAATGGCAAGGCTGAAATCGTCAACGGAGAGCTGGTTCGAATGAGTCCAACCGGAGACATGCCCGGCTATGCAGCCGATGAGATTTTTGCCTCCTTGAGGAACTACAGCAAACGCACCAAGTCAGGTCGCGCCGTAGGGGATAACAAAGGTTTCATTGTCCACTTGCCCAATCGCGATTCGTTCAGCCCCGATGTAGCTTTCTATGTCGGCCCGAGTGCCGGCATGAAATTCTTTGAGGGTGCGCCAGTCTTCGCGGTGGAGGTCAGAAGCGAGCACGATTACGGGCCCAGTGCCGAGCGCCTCATTGCAGAAAAACGCCGGGATTATTTTGCCGCCGGGACGCTGGTGGTGTGGGATGTGGACCTCTTAGGAGAGGATGTCGTTAAGGTCTACCGCGCCACTGATCGTGATAAACCTAAGGTCTACCGTCGCGGTGAAATTGCCGAGGCGGAACCCGCCGTCCCGGGCTGGTCGATGCCGGTGGATGATCTGTTTGCTTGAGCCTTCGGAATCTGCACATTAGATAGCACCGCATTGTCACAAGAAGCATTCGTCTGTGTCCACTCGCTGTCCTTTACGAGGAGATTGTCGGTCTGGATTTCGTCCTCTTGTTGACGGCTGGCCGAATTGGCGCAGTGTTCATCTAAAGTAATATCTCTGTTTCCCTTAGCCAGGCTACGCCCTTGCTGCTTATAGGCGCTCGCTCCGAGAGCGCTCTGAAGATTGGACATTTGTGGCACGAACAACGCGGTTGACCCTCACCCGTCGCTTCGCGCCACCCTCCCACCAGGTCCCACCAGGAGAGGGAGAACAATAAATGGGGTGTGGCTCAGATCGACGTTTCCTGCCACGCCGTCGAGAAAACGCTTGTTTCATGGTTGGGAGCTGACAACTACAAGGAAGCTCAATATGCGTCGTGGTCACCTGGACTTTGGGATTCTTGGGCCTGAGAGAACCACTGGCCGGCTGCGCCACGTTAGGGATGTGTGCTTGGAAGTGATTCAAATGATTCATAGGCTCTTCACCCTGTTAGGGCCTCTTCTGTTCCTCTCCTCTTCCCTGTTTGCCCAGGAAACTGATGCTGAAAGCCGTCTCCTCCACTGGATGGATCGGATCGCCCAGGAACAGCTCGATGCCCGGGCAAAACGAATCGGCGCCGTGCGCAACGTCGAGGATGCAGAGCGCCGCAAGGCCGAGGTCCGGGCCAAGATTCTTAAGTTGATCGGCGGACTCCCCGATTACAGCGGTCCGTTGAATGCGCGGGTCACCGGCCGCATCGAGCGGCCCCGTTACGTCATCGAGAAAGTCGTCTTCGAGAGCCTGCCGGGCCTGCTGGTGACGGCCAACCTGTATCGGCCCAGCCAGCCTGGCAAATATCCTGGAGTACTGCTGCCTCTCGGCCATTGGGACGAAGGCAAACCGGCCATGCAGCGCATCGCGATCAACCTCGCGCTCAAAGGATTCGTAGCGCTCGCCTATGATCCACTGGGGCAAGGGGAGCGTTTACAGGCCTACGACCGGCGCCTCGGGCGGTCGCTCGGTGCCGGGTCTACCGAGCAACATTTCCTTGCCGGTGCGCAAAGCCTGCTCGCCGGCGAGAGCTTTGCGCGCTACCGCATCTGGGATGCTAAGCGCGCGCTCGACTATCTGCTTAGCCGACCTGAAGTGGAAACCGACAAGATCGGCTGTACCGGCTGCTCAGGCGGCGGCACTGTGACGACCTACATCTCCGCGCTCGACTCACGGATCAAAGTCGCTGCGCCAGCCTGCTACATGAATTCGTTTCGCGTCCTGTTCTCCGGCTCGGTGGGAGACTCCGAGCAGAGCCTGCCCAGCTTCCTTTCTTCGGGTCTCGACCAGGCCGATTACGTTGAGCTTTTCGCGCCGAAACCGTGGCTGATCGCCTCGACTCTCGGGGACTTCTTCACACCGGAAGGTGCCCGCCAGGTCTTTGAAGAAGCCCGGCGCTGGTACCGTATCTATGGGGCGGAAGAGAAGGTGCAATGGGTTGTTGGACCGGGCGAGCACGGCACACCGCTGGTGGTGCGCGAGGCCATCTACGCCTGGATGATCCGCTGGCTCAAGGACGGCAAAGGCGATGCGCGCGAGGAGGAGGTGGAAACTCTGCCCGGCCACGCGCTGCTCGCGACCCCATCGGGTCAGGTCTCCGAACAAGGCAGCCGCGACATCTGGCAGGTGATTCTGGAAGGGTTCCAGAGGCGCGAGCGTCAAGGAAGTCTCGAGGAACTGCAGGCCGAATTGCGGCAACTGGTGAACCTTGCAGGCACCACGCCACGCGTGCGCGTGGTGGCGGAAACTTTCACTCCCGGATGGGACACTCAGACGCTCCTGCTGGAAACGGAACCTGGGTTAGAGATTCACGCCACCCTCCTGATTCCTCGCACGCCAGGTCGCAAGCCTGGTGTGATCTTGGTCGAAGCTCAGGTATCCCCATCGAACCTGGCCACTCAACTTGCGGCTAGAGGCGCGGTCGTCCTGGCGCTCACCCCACGTGGGCTCCCTCGTAAAGATGAGGAAAGAGCGTTCTCCGGCGACTGGCTAGCCAACACCAGGGCCTGGCTGATCGGCAGAAATCTTCCGGGCATGCGTGCCTTCGATATCCTGCGCGGCTTGGATTTACTCGCATCCAGGCCCGACGTGGACGCGGCATCTGTCCGTGCGGTCGCCCGGGATGTTGCCGGAGTGTGGTTGCTGATGGCGGCGGCGCTGGACAACCGATTGACGCGGATTTGGATCGACCGCACGCCTTACAGCCTGCGGTTGGCTCTGGAGCGGCCTTTGCACAAGAATCTACATGCCACGCTCCTCCCTGGCTTTTGCCTGAAATGGGATCTCGACGACTTGCGTCAAGCGATCGCCCCACGGGGAGTCCTTTGGACCGATCCGACCGACTGGATGAACAAAGTTGTGCCCATCGTGGGCGACTTTCGCTACCGTGGCTTCGAGGAGGGAGACGAGCGAATGGTAGACGAGTGGATGCGCTGAGAACTGCTGGGCGATTGCAATCGTTGCCAGGTGATGGGGGATTGATTGGATCAAGAGCCCAGGTTAACCACAAAGACACCAAGAACACAAAGTTGAAGCCCTGGATTCGCTCAGTTGGTTAGGTGGGGGTCTCCTTCACCCGCCCTTGTGGATGCTTCCTAAACGTCCACCCCCACCTCAGTGAGAGCGCAGCTATCAGAAAGGACTACTCTCCCCTCGCCTTTGGGGCCATTTGGGGAGGTTTAGGTCGACCAGAGAAGAGTCAAACATCATCAAGTTCGGAACAAAATCGGACGTGAAATGCTAAGAGTTCCGAGTCAGCAATTCCTAATTCTTGGTGTCCTTGGTGCCTTTGTGGTGAATTCTAGCTTATGATCATCGACGCTAACGTGAGCCTCTCCCGCTGGCCCTTTCGACGCTTGATCGGAGACGAAACGGCCGACCTGGTGGCCAGGCTCCGAAAACGCAACGTCACACAAGCTTGGGTAGGCAGTTTCGACGGGATCTTCCATAAGGATCTGTCCAGCGTGAATTCCCGCCTTGTGGAGGACTGCCGAACTCATGGCCAGAGCATTCTCTTGCCCTTTGGATCCATCAATCCCAAGTTTCCGGACTGGCAGGAAGACCTGCGGCGCTGCCGGGAAGAGCATAGAATGCCTGGGATTCGCCTGCATCCCAACTACCATGGGTACGAGCTTAAGGACCCTGCCTTTGCCGAGTTATTGAGGTCGGCAGCAACTCAAGGACTCATTGTGCAGCTTGTGCTGTGCATGGAAGACGAGCGGACACAGAGCCCGCTCATGCGGGTGCCTCCGGTTGACTTAGCTCCACTGGCTGATCTGGTCAGGGCTGAGCCAAAACTCCGGCTGGTCGTTATGAATTGCTATCCACAACTGAAGTTGGGTCAATTGCAGAAGCTGGCCGCGGCTGGCGCGGTTTATTTTGATATTTCGATGGTGGAAGGAGTCGGAGGAGTAGCCCGCCTATTGCAGGAGGTCTCTCTTCAGCGAGTCCTCTTCGGGTCTAATTATCCCTTGTTTTATTTTGAGTCTGCTCTCCTTAAGATGCAGGAGGCCGGCTTCACCGAAGGACAACAGAAAGTGATATTCCAAGAGAACGCCCGGCGGTTGCTAGGTGCAACGTGAGGTGGGGCTTCGATGAGAATCGAAATTGTAGAAATTGTAGGGTGCGTTAGGTGTTTTTTACCGTAACGCACCATGCCAACGCCTGCGGTGTCTTCGCCGGAGCGAACCTACGCCGCGTTTGAACAGTTTCGTGCTCTTGCTCGTACTCCTGCTCTTGCTCGCCTTTAGAATCGAGCTAGTAGGAGCAAGAGCAGGAGCACGAGTACGATTTTCAGAGGATCCCATGCTTAGCCAAACTTCTGGAGTCTACGACGGCATCATCCTCGGCGCCGGTCACAACAGTTTGGTCCTGCAAGCCTACCTCAGTAAAGCAGGGTTAAGAATCCTGTGCCTGGAGCCACGAGATAAAGCTGGAGGTGGATTGACAACCATGGAAGATCCGCGCCATGCCGGATTTCTCCACAATACACACTCCTTTTTCCATCGCGGACTAAACCAAATGCCGTGGTACAGAGACTTGGAGCTCGAACGTCATGGAGCCGTCTACCTGGAACCTGAATTTAATGTGGCCCTGATCTTGAAAAGTGGGCAGGTCCTGGAGTGGTGGACGTCTTTCGAAAAGACTGTGGAGTCTTTTGCTCGCTTCAGCCGGAGAGATGCCGAAACCTTGCAGCAATGGCGGGAGCGGTTCTTACCCATTGTCCAGAAAATCTTGATACCGGAAAGTCAGTCGCCGCCGGTTCCCCTAGATCGTCGCCGGACCTTATTAGAAAGGAGCCCCGAGGGAAGGTTGCTCATGGAAGTGAGCGCGCTTTCTCCGCTTGAATTTGTCCTGAAGGAATTCGAACACCCGGTTATTCAGGCCGGGCTACTTTTCTTCAACGGCTTGAGGGAAGTTGATCTCAGGTGCAACGGGCTCGGTCATCATATTCCGACCTTACTTGCCAGTACCAGCAAGGCACAAATGTGTCGGGGCGGTTCTGAGGCCCTCGCCCGCGCCCTGGCCGCGGCTGTTCAGGAAAGCGGTGGAGAAATCAAGCTCCAGGCGCAGCCCCGGAGAATCATCGTTGAGAACGGCAGAGTCGCCGGAGTGGAGACGGGGTCGGGAAATGTGTTTCGGGCGCAACATTTTGTTGCCTCTGGACTGAATCCTCAGCAAACCTTCCTGGAGCTGCTCGAGGAAACCTGGGTTCCCCGGGAATGGAGGGAAAGGGCACAGAACTTTCGCTACAATTTGATTGCGCCCCTTTTTGCCTTGAATCTGAACTTAAACGATCCTCCCAGTTATCGCGCCGCCGAGCAGAATCCACAGTTGGAAAGTGCTTTCATGGTGATTTTAGGCCTGGAGCATTTCGAACAGTTTCCTGAGCTCGTGAGACACCACGAAGCGGGTACCATTCCGCCGACTGTCATGTGGGGAAGCTGTCCGACCCGTTTTGACCCTGCTCAAGCGCCTCCAGGAAAGCACACAGCTTTCATGTGGGAGAAGCTGCCCTATCGCCTTCGCGGCAATCCAGCTAACTGGGATAGCGAGAAAGAGAGTCACGGTAAGGCGATGCTCGAGCTCTGGACCGAATACGCGCCCAATTTGAAGCAAGCTGTTCTGGATTGGTTTGTGCGCACTCCGTTGGATACTGAGCGCACCTTCCCCAATATGCGAGAAGGCGACTTACTGGTAGGGACCTTCGCCCGTGGTCAGATCGGCTATCATCGGCCATTTCCAGGAGCCGGCCATTACCGGGGGCACCTTCCGGGCTTGTATTTATGCGGGGGCTGCTGCCATCCAGGAGGTAATATCACCGGACTGGCTGGCTACAACAGCGCTCAGGTTATTCTGGCCGATCTGGGCTTGTCCGCGCCGTGGGCGCCGACTTCGGCCGAAGAGTGCTTGAAACGACTATGAGATTGGCGCCGGTCGCGGCGTTAACCTTAATATGCTTTTCCCTGTTCGCGGGAACGCCATCGCTCATTGACTCTCGCAATGTTGCCGGAGAGGTGGGGCTGGTGCATTCGTTCCCGAACGGCGGCGCCCAATCTAAGCAATACATCATCGAAACCACCGGTAGTGGGGCCGCGTTCGTACTTCGGGTTGGGTTTCATCACCAAACGTTACGGTGCGAATCCCGAACCCCGAATCCCGAACCCCGAATCCCGAGCCCCAAACCCCCAGCCCCAAACCCCCATGCTATCCTTTATTTTCCTTTCTCGATCACTCCGCAGGCGATTCGGTTTCCAGCATTGCCAGCAGGATCGGTCATGTCGTCATCCGCCTTTTCGTGGATGACCAGCGCAGTGCCCCCTTCATGAAATAGCGAGTTGGCACCTTCACCCAGAGTCACCCGCCTGTTCAGCAATGCGGCCCTTCCTTTGCCGTTTTGACCCACCGAAATGTTGGGCATGTCGCCGGCGTGGGGCCCCGCAGGGTTTTTTAGCCCATGTTTCTTATTTTCAGGATTGAAGTGTCCACCGGCCGTCTTGAAGTCGGGCGGTTCACATTTCCCGACCGCATGGATGTGGAAAGCGTGCGTGCCGGGAGGTAGACTGGAGACCTGAAGGGAAATGTTGACACCCTCTGGAGCTTGTTTGAACGTAGCCGTGCCTACCTTCTGCCCCTGCGCGTCGCGAAGCTCCGTTTTCGCTGTTTTCGGACCCTTCTCGGCGGCCATCAGCGTGCAGGTAGACAGCAGTAAAAACCCCAGTGTACTTGTGTATTTGATCATGCTTCTCCTCCTGTAATGTCATATTAACTTGGGACCAACATTCTACCACGGGAGCGGCGAGTTCGATCCTTGCATGCAGGAAGTTGCAAATTGCCAGTCTGGATTCGTGGTTCGGAACAAAGCCTAATTGACCACGAGCGGATTTCGCGCCGCGCTCTGCCTCCAGTTCAAGCGCAGCAGATAAGGACCTTCTGGTGGGCGCTGGCACTCCGCGTTCGCGCCATCGTCAGACTTGGATTTTCGAGAAGAGATAGCTGCCAATAAAGAGCAACATCATAGCCACCAGAACGAGGACGGAACCGTCCGCGGCCAGGCCGAACTGCGACGCACCCATGAGGGCGGTTCGAAGACCATCCACGCCGTATGCCAGCGGATCGAGACGCGTGACGATGCTGAGAACTCCAGGTAGGTTATTGAGGGGGTACAGAGCGCCTGATAAAAAGAAGATTGGCATCACCAGGAAATTCATAATCAGTTGAAAGCCCTGAATATTCTGGAGCACAGATCCGATGGCCGTTCCCAGCGCCGAGAACAGACAAGCGATCAAGGCCATGAACAGCAGCGCCACTGGAAGCGCTCTTGGGTCAGCGACCCGAAAGCCCACCACAAAACATACGATCGCCACCAGTAATCCTTGGCACATAGCCACCGTCGCGGCGCCCAAGGTTCTGCCCAGCATAACTTGAATGCGGGGAACCGGCGCCACCAGCGTTTCCCTGAGAAACCCGAACTGCCTGTCCCACAGCAGGCCCATTCCGGAGAAGATTGAGCTGAACAGCACGGTCATCGCAATGATCCCAGGAGCAACGAATTGGAGGTAGCTACCTTGCCCCGCTTTCTGAAACACGGGGCCCAGTCCAAACCCCAGGACTACCAAGTAAAGTAATGGCTGCCCGAGCGACGCGACGATCTGCGTGCGCGATCGAACGTAACGCCTCAACTCGCGTAACCAGAGAACGTAAATGACACTCATCGGCGATTACCCCATAACTTTCCAAATTGTCTCATCTGATCCGTGGAGGAGGCAGCCTCGTCGCGAATCGTCGACCCGGTCAGCGCCAGAAATGCTTCTTCCAAGGAATCCCGGCTGGTCTGCTGCTTCAATTCCTGCGGGGAGCCCTGCGCCACGATTTTGCCGTGGTCGATGACCGCGATCCGCTGCGCCACGCGATCGGCTTCATCCATGTAGTGCGTGGTAAGAAAAACGGTCACTCCTTCGCTTTGGTTCAGGTGTTTGACCTGCGTCCAGAGCTGATTCCGGGTTTGTGGATCCAAGCCTAAGGTTGGCTCGTCCAGGAACAGGATCTTCGGGGTGTGCAACAGGCCGCGCGCAATTTCCAGCCGGCGCTTCATGCCTCCCGAAAAGAGCTTCACCTGCTGGTTCCCGCGCTCCCAGAGCTCAAACAGACGCAGCAGTTGCTCGATTCGTTCCACCCGTACCTTGCGCGGCACGTGATACAAGACGCCGTGCAGTTCCATGTTCTCGTAGGCGGTCAGGTCTCCGTCCAGGCTGGGGTCCTGGAACACGATGCCAAATCGTTTGCGCACTTCGTGGGAACTCCCGTTGGGATCCAAACCATCAATCTCCACGGTTCCGCTCGTCGGCCGCGCAAGCGTCGTGAGCATCTTGATAGTCGTGGTCTTGCCCGCGCCGTTGGGACCGAGAAACGCGAAGATCTCACCTCGGCGCACTTCGAATGAAATGTCATCGACCGCCGTGAACTCTCCAAATCTTTTAACGAGATGCTCAACCTGGATCATGTGTAAAGAGAGGATCCGTCACCTCAACGTGAATACTAAACGTTCAGCTTAGGTTGTCAAGAGCGCGGTGAGTTATTATCGGTCCGTGGTCAGGAGAGCCCAAGTGGCTGGCCGTATAGTCGCGTAAGCGGAAACTGTGAACTGCTGACGTCCGCGCGCGTCTCAGTTTCCGATAACGCCGTAATACCCCACTTGGCGCAGTTTCGCCAACCCTGACAGGCTTGTCGCTGGTTGCCTCATGGATAGGGAGCCCATTTCGCGCCAACCAATCCGGCGTCAGATCGGCAATTCGACGAGACGGCTCCCGTTCCATCGCCACTGCGACTCACGGCCACGCAGGCGCACGCCACCGATCCACTTGTCAATGCCGCCGAGCCGTACATAGTCCTGGTTGCCCGCGAGAACCTGTCTCCCCAGTTCCGTGATGTCAACGCTCCGCTGGCTGAACCCGTCTCCTGGCTCCGCTGAAAGGCGAAGCAGAAGGTGTGGCGTTGCGCCCAGGCGCGTAAGAATTCGCCAGAAGGAAGTGTCGCCCATAAAAGAGCGCTCTTCCATGTCTTGAACGGCAAGAAACATGCGGCCGGCTGACGTGCTTCCCAATTCTGCTGCGGCCCTCAAAGCCTGTTCCTCACTTCGCGCCAGGCCATTGCGTGTGGCAGGAAATTCTTCCAGGAGGCGCCGCAAGGCTCCGGCGAGGAACGGAAGGGGTGTGGTGTCAGCGGCAAGTATATTTTCAATGAATGTCGGGTCGAATCCTGTGAATGCTTTCCAGGCCGCACGCGCCACTTGCAATTGAGGCGACGTCACGTCCTGTCGTCTGTCCAGGAGCGGTGCCAGTTGCTCAGCTCGAAGTTCGCCAAGTCCCCGAAATCCAGGCATACCTGGATATTCGCCTATACAGATCAAGGTCAAGCGCGTGTCACCCAACTCGTGCCGCGCAAACCAGTCCAGCAGGCGAATCAAGATCAGTTGGTCGAACAGATCATGCTCAAACCACAATACCACTTCGTCGTGCGATCGGTAGCTCTTCAGCGCTGTCTCCCAGGCTTGCAGCGTCGATAGGCACTCCTCGTAGCTGTGGCTGTACTCACTCTCATACAGGAAACGGGCCCGCTGACTGAGGAAGGCATCATCATCGTCGCCCGTGTATTGGACAGGACCTTCCCATAAGACATCGGCCCAGCATGAATACTTACCGGGTACGCCTGCTTCCTTGAGCGTACCGACAACCGAATCGCCGTTCGTGATGTGGAGCATTTGTTCGCCTTTCTTACTCCCATAAAAATCCCCTCCAGGGAGGGGGAGAAGGCATCAGCCTTCGGGGTGGGTCTTCCGGTTGGGGACGACCCACCCCTGCACCCCTCCAGCGGAGGGGAATAATTTTCATGCTCAATGGCGCCACCC
>Ga0066710_100007525_pt1 | contig 10419 bp, 9 predicted proteins | sample GraSoiAngelo_159_FD_79666 | JGI IMG/M metagenome (GOLD analysis project Ga0066710, IMG submission 79666) | Grasslands soil microbial communities from the Angelo Coastal Reserve, California, USA - 14_1009_16_40cm | ecosystem: Environmental > Terrestrial > Soil > Grasslands | place: USA...
CTCGTGAAAGACCCACCAGCTGGCCGTGCCGCCGGAGAAGCGCAGGCAGTTCGCTTCGAGCAAATCCTTTGGATGCTGCGGTATGCCGTGGCGGCGCAGATAGCTGGGGCTGGCGACCACTACCCGCCGGACGCTGCCCGCTGGCTGTGCCACGAGGGACGAATCCTCCAGAGCGCCAATGCGGATGCCAACATCCATGCCTTGTTCTAGCAAGTTCACGACCCGATCGAGCAGCACGACGCTCACGCGCATCTTTGGGTGGCGGCGCACGAAGCGGGTCACGGCCGGCGCCACGTACATTTGCCCGAAGAGTACCGGCGCGGTGATGGCTAGCTGACCGCTGGGCTCGACTGCTTCATCGCTCAGGGTGGTCTCGGCGCTCTCCACTGCGGCGAGCACCTGGCGGCAACTGTCGAGATAGTGCCGGCCTTCTTCGGTCAGCGACATGCGTCGCGTGGTGCGATTCAACAGGCGCACGCCCAAGTGCGTCTCCAGCCCGGCGAGTGAGCGCACGACGGCAGGCAGCGAAGAATCCAGCGCCCGTGCCGCTGCAGTTAGGCTCCCGGCATCGGCGATGCGCACGAAAGTTTGCATGGCTTTGAGCTTATCCATTGCGCGAAATTGATCCTAAAACCGGAGTAGTCTAATCCGTTTCTGTGCATTTATTTATCGAATCAAACCAAACAGAATAGGTTCCGTCAACGATCTAAGGAGCGCATCTTGGCGTCGCCTATCGAGCAGCCGTTTCACGAAGGCGAGTGCGCCGTACAGGAACGCCTCGGTGTGCGCGCGAAGCTAGTGGGCGTGGGTCGCAACGCGATCCGTGATTTCATGCCGGCGCAGCATCGCGCGTTCTTTGCGCAGCTGCCCTTCGTCATTGCAGGCACTGTGGATGCCGGGCTGCAGCCACGGGCGTCGGTGTTGGCCAATCCGCCGGGGTTCATCACGGTGCCCGACCCGCGCCGGCTTATCGTCCGCGGCCGACCACTCGCGGGCGACCCGCTCGTCGCAACGCTCGCTTCCGGCGTGCCGATTGCACTTCTAGGCATCGAACCACACACGCGCCGGCGCAACCGCGCCAACGGCGTAATCGAGAGCGTGACGCTCGATGGTTTCTCGGTGCGCGTGAACCAGAGCTTCGGCAACTGTCCGAAATACATTCAGGCTCGCCGGCCCGAGTATTTCCACGGCGACCACGGAACGAAACGGGCCATGCATCGTTCCGATCGGCTCGACGCGCAGGCGCGGAACATAGTCCAGCGCGCCGACACCTTTTTTATCGCTACCGCATACCCCGCGGCGGCGCACGACGGCGCGCCCCATCACGGGGTGGATGTCTCACACCGCGGCGGCAAACCTGGGTTCGTTCGCCTCGACGACGACCGTACGCTGACCGCGCCCGACTTCATTGGCAACTTCTTCTTCAACACGCTGGGCAACCTGACGCTCAATCCCCGAGCCGGGTTGTTGTTCATCGACTTCGAAACGGGCGACCTGCTATATCTCGCCGTCGATACCGAGATTATCTGGGCAGGTGCCGAGGTCGATGCTTGGGCGGGCGCGGAGCGCTTGTTGCGTTTGCGAGTCCGTGAAGTGAAGCGCGTCGAAGCAGCGTTGCCTCTGCGCTGGGGCGAGGCACAGCTTTCGCCCTATCTCCAGCACAGGGAAGGCCCGCGTTTTAGCCGCTGATCCAGTCAGTGAAGATACGATGATCTGATGCGATCGAGTTTCGCAGCATACAGATCGTGGTCCTTGCGAGTGGTGCTGTTTTCCATCGCAATGGTCAGGTGCTTACGCGCCTGCTCGAATTCTCCCAGGCGAACGTAAGCGAGCGCAAGCCAGAAATGGAACTCGTGGTAGTAGGCCGCGCGGGCGACTTCCTTCGCGAACAAATCTCTGGCAGCTTTGAAATCTCCGTCCTGCATCGCTTTCAGGCCCCCTTCGAAGAAGCTGAACGGTGGATAGGGCTCGATTTGCTGCAGCTTGCGAGTCAGCATATTCGATTCCGCGACGCGGCCCTGGTCTTTGAGAACCGATGCCAGGTTCGACATGGCCCGCGCATTCTCGGGTTCGCGTTCGAGGACGTAGGTTAATACCTGCCGCGCCTGCTCGAGGTCGCCATGACGTTGGTAGATCACCCCGAGCGTGTTGTAAGAACTCAGGAAGCGAGGGTCCTGCCCGATCGCTTCGCGCGCCCACCAGTAGGCATCGTCCAGTTGGCCCTGAGTAAACGCTTCGACGGCCCGGTTGTTCATGTACATCGCGACGATGGTGTGCTCGCCGATGACCCACGAGCGCAGGCCACGGATGTCTCTCGGCGGTAGAAAATCAATCGTCATCAGCTCACTCTCGTTGCGTCCGAATCCGATCTCGGTTTGTCTTTTGCCGAGGGTAAGGTTGACGTGGCCAATGGAAAAATAGATGTCGCCGTTGCGACTCCAGGTTTCTTCCACAAACACATTCTGGTACTGCACCGATAGATCCAGCGCCTTCGCGAAAGCGGCGGTCATGATAACCAGCGACAGACAATTTCCCGAACGTGCGTCGAACGCCTGCGACGCATTTCGGGTCATCGCCGAGTCGTAGTCGAGCCTGAGCTGGCTCTTGCTGTAGAGCGCGTCCATGAGGGCCTGCTGGCGTCCCTTGGTGCGCAATTGACTGGCGATTTCCGTGCGCAGGTAATGCTTCATCGCATCGCTGAGGGCAAACACGTCTTCGGCATTGATGCGCTCGGACGGAACACGGAACAAACGATCGTTGAACAAGCCCTCCGGATGCTGCGCCTCCGGTACACTCGCGCAGGCAGCGAGCGTCAAGGCCAACAGCAAGACCGCCCAATGTTTCATCTGACGTCGACTTTCCCGATCTAACGCCGTAATTCTATGCCTAGGTCGGGCACGAGGTTCACGTGGCCGACGCAACTTCGCTAGTCCGCATGCTGGTGTCGGGCACTACGTGCCCAGACCTACTATTGTGCTCTAGCTACGGGATGCTGTCCCGTAGGTCGGGCACGAGTTCACGTGCCCGACGCGATTTCGCTAGCCCACATGTTGGCGTCGGGCACTGTTGTGCCCGACCTACGTGATGGTGGCGTCGGGCATTACGTGCCCGACCTACGCGATGCTAGCCGCGCGGTTCGCCGTTACCGTTCACGGTGATCGTGCGGCCGGGAGGGGCGCTCATCTGCACGCGATGCTCGAGGCCGCGGAAATTGTAGGTGACATCCCAGTATTCCGGTCGATCTTGGCTCGGGTAGGTCGCGCAACGCTGCACGTCTTGGGCGTACACCTGGCCACCACCACGACCCGCGTTGGCGCCGATCGCCGCTCCAGCGACAGCGCCACCGGCAGTGGCGACATCCCTGCCCCGTCCGCCTCCGATCTGGTGCCCGAGAATGCCGCCAATCACGCCCCCGACGATCAAGCCGGGAATGTTGGCGCCGTCGCGTCGATCTTCGACGACTTGTTGATGCTCGACCCAGCAACGCTGCTCCGGGGGGCCGATCACGGCGCGCACGGAGGTCACGGGCGCCTCGTAGAGCCGTTCGTTGGCACGCCGGCGATACTCGTAGGTCGGCGCGGGAAGCGGTTCTGGCGCCTCGTTCTCATAACGTACATTCCTGCTGGCTGGGCGCACCGAGGAAATGCGGTTGTCCATACCCATTCTTGCCAGCGAGTCGTAGCTGCCCGGGCGCAGGACGACGCAACGACCTTCGAAGCGCGCGTGCTCGCACACCTCCCAGCGCCCGCGATCGACAACTGCCGACGAGGCGCGATCGTTGAATCCGAGTCGCTCGAAGTTCCAGACCGGCTTGTCCGCAGTGAAAGCGCGTCCGCGGAACCCTTCGCCTTCGTAAAAGGTGATCTGTGCCGCCGCGTGCGTGGCGAAAACGAACCCCGCCACGACCAGCACGGCCCTCAGCGTCCTTTGCATAGCTCCCTCCAAAGTTTGTCCGCGGGAGTGCCGAATTCCCCGCACAATGATAATAACGCGCAAGGCCACTCAGGAGTTGTCAGAGAATTTACGGCCAGCCGATGGACCTCTAGACCCCGCGAAAAACCGGCCTGCGCTTCGCCACGAATGCACTCGTGCCCTCCTTGGCATCAGCAGAAGCTGCGGCGATCATGAACTGTGCCGCCTCGACGTGAAGCGCTTCATCCATCGGGAGATTGATACCCTGATGCACCGCGCGCAGTGACGCCGTCACTGCCACCGCCGAGCAACGCGATATAAGTTGCGCCAACGCCAAGCACTCATCGATTAAACGGGCGCGTTGTACAACACGGTTGATGCTCCGCTGCGATCGCTAGCGCGCATGCCTCGACTGTTTCGCATCCGCCTCCAAAAGCAATCCCGTTCACCGCGGCAATGATGGGTTTGCGAAAAACCCTCGATGCGCCGCGTCATGTTCTGACCGCGGTATACGAAATTGCGATACGCATCCTCCGGCGTTGACGCGATGTCAGGAGCAAAGCCTGCGATGTCGGCTCCGGCGCTAAAGCCTTGTCGCCGGAGCCAGTGAGGATGACAGCCCTTACGGACGCGTCGGATTCAATGGTATCCAGATGAATCATCAGCTCATCGATGGGCTCGTAGCTCAACGCATTGAGCTTATCGGGACGATTCAGTGTCAGGACGGCATGCGGGCCTTCTCTATCTGTGAATATCACGCTCGACATTGCTTCTCCTTGCTTCGAAATTCACGTGTAGGCATCATCGCTGTAAGGAAACACCTGTGGTGCGACTATTCTTCCTGCGTGGTATTCCGCGAATTCATGGCTAGCAACAACACCGTGGCCGGCCGCTTGTTGAGAACACTGTCACTGGACGTCCTTCGCGGCTTCGAGGCGGCAGCACGTCAATTGAGCTTCACCGCGGCAGCGGAAGAGCTTTGCTTGACGCAATCGGCTGTGAGCAAGCAGGTGAAGGCACTCGAGGCGGCGATGAGCACTCTAGAGTTTCGCGGCCAATTCCTGCGTGAGTTGCGCGGCCGATATCTCCTTGCATCCGCTGGCATTCTGACCCGACCACAGAGGCGAAAAATCAGCGGAGCCTTGGCTTTCGGCTTTGGCACGCAAGGGAGCGATGGCAGACGTGGCCAGGGGAAAAGCAGGCGCCGCAGCACTGATTGGGCCAAGCTCTTTCATGAGATGGTTCACGATGCCGCGCGCGGGTCGGCCGGTGAAAAGGTTCGTAAGCGCTGTGTGACGGGCCGACTCGCTCTTTAGCGCGGCGCGATGCACTGCACTGGTTGTGGCTTCGGGGCAGAGCAAATAAGCCGTCCCAAGCTGCACGCCGGCTGCGCCGAGCGCCATTGCCGCCGCAACGCCTGCCGCATCTGCGATGCCACCGGCAGCAATGACCGGAAGCTTTACCGCGCGCACGATTTGCGGCAACAGCGCGAACGTGCCAACTTGCGTCGTTAGATCCTCCGAGAGGAACATGCCACGATGTCCGCCCGCCTCGAGACCCTGGGCGATGATGGCGTCCACACCATGCGCTTCCAGCCAACGCGCCTCCTCAACGGTAGTCGCCGAAGACAGTATCTTCGAGCCCCACGCTTTGACTCGCCCCAGCAATTCAGCCGACGGCAATCCAAAGTGAAAGCTCACCACGGCGGGCTTGAAATTGCTCAGCACGTCGGCTGCTTCGGCGCTGAAGGGCGCGCGCCCTGGCCCCGTCGGGATGGCAGCCGCGTCTATGCCGAACTTTTTGTAATAAGGCGAAAGCGAAGCTCGCCAAGCGGCTTCCCGCTCTGCCTTGGGCGCGGGCGGCGCGTGGCAAAAGAAATTCACGTTGAATGGCTTGTCGGTTTGTGCCTTTATGGTCGTCAATTCATTGTGCATAGCATCGACACTGAGCATGGCACAGGGCAGGGAACCCAGCCCGCCAGCGTTGCACACTGCTACAGCCAACGCGCTACCCTGTACGCCAGCCATGGGCGCTTGGATGATCGGTAGCTCTATTCCCAGGAGTTGTTGCAACGTCATCGTCTGGCCTCCGCACACTATCTATTGCTTGGATTCTACCTGCGCCGTCGCTCAGGCATTCAGCGCGAAATTAGGGTTCCTGGTCGAACTCCAACACGTTGCCGTCCGGGTCTCTCACAAATATCGCAGTGACACCTCCAGGAAACTTGACCGGACCCTCGGTAATAGCGATGCCGGCCTTTTTGAGTGCCGCTTGGACTGCGGCGATGTCGGTAACGGCCAACGCAACGTGCGTATAGCCTGGATGCTTGTCCTTTACGTCCATCAGCACATTCGGGGTCGAAGCGCTGGCGGCGTTGAGAATCAGGTTGATAAGTATGCCGGACGGATGGCGTAGGATGGCCACGGGCTCCGGCCCCACGGGACCCACGACGAACTCGAACCCCAGAGTCTCGTAGAACTTGCGGGCGCGAGCCAACTCGTGCACGCGGATTCCAACGTGGGCAATGCCCGTAATAAGCGAGCTTGAGAACATGATCGAATACCTTCGGTTGTAACCTTACCAACGTTTGAAAAAACCTACACATGCGCCACGTGCCCAACATCCTCACGCTGATACGACTCGGTTTGATACCGGTAATGGCGTATTACCTTCTGCTGCAGGCGTACGCCATGGCGCTACTGATCTTCCTCGTTGCCGCGCTAACCGACCTCGCCGACGGCTACATCGCACGGCGCTTCAAGCTTACGTCCAGTTTCGGCGCAACGCTCGATCCCATTGCTGACAAGCTCAGCATGCTGGTCGCGACGGTGTTGCTGGCGTGGCTCCTCTTGTTGCCGATTTGGCTTGCCATTGCCATCGTCGTACGCGATATCCTCATCGTCGCGGGCGCACTCGCCTATCGCATAACGCTTGGTCATGTCGAGATCGCGCCTACCCGGCTCTCCAAGGCAAACACGTTCATCGAGTTCACGGTGCTGCTGCTGGTCATGGCGGCTGCCGCAGGCTGGATCGACACCGGCGCATGGATCGCAACGGTATTCCTGATCGTCTTCATCACTGTCATTGCATCGGGAGCTCAATACGTATGGCTGTGGGGACGCAAGGCGATCAGCGAAAGCCGTACGCGCTAAGATGCGCGACCGGCCGCGGCGCGAGCGGCTGGATGCACGCCACGCTGCCGGTCAGCTCGATTCCTCTCCCTGGCAAACAAAGTCACCAGGTTAAAACCAAGCCGTGGTCCAAGGCAAGACGGCTGACGTCGCTTGGACGCGGGTTATCCCAACTCATGGAACGGCTGCATGCTTGAAGCCCCGCACAAGAAAAAGCACGCGCTAGGCGGGCCTTTTTTGCGCTGTCGGCGTGCGCTCGATAGATGAAGGTGCTACGGTAATTCGTTAGGTCGGCCCTTCGGCCCTTTCGCATCTGTATCAATGTCGTACGCCACGAATCTGGTAAGCTGGATTCCGAACTCGACGGCATAGACGCCTAGCTTCGAGCCGGTGCACGCGCCGCAGAGCTTCGCTGCGGTTAGGGCGTATCGACACTGATGATGGCGAAGCCTATCCAGAGTTCACTTCTTGACCTTGACTATCACGCCCCGGAGGCAAAGATGGCAATCAAACTCTATTCTTGGCCGCGCAGCTCGGGCACGCGCGTTGCATGGGCGCTCGAAGAACTTGGCCTTCCCTACGAGTACGTCGAATTCGACGCCCAAAAGCTCGAGCATCGAACGCCTCAATACCTCGCGATCAATCCCCACGGGAAGATACCTGGGCTGGCTGACGGCAATCTAAACTTTTTCGAGTCGGGCGCGATCCTGCTGTATCTCGGCGACAAGTACGGCATCGAAAAGAAGCTATGGCCGGCCGGCGATGGCCAAGATCGCGCCGACGCAGTTTGCTGGACCGTATGGTCGATGACCGAGCTGGGCAATTCCATGATGCAGTATCTGTACCATGGGCTCGACACGCCGTTCTCGTACAAGCCCGAAGACCGCAGCAAAGCGTGCGCCGAGTACAACCTGTCGCAATTCATCCGCGGACTGGATGCACTGCAAGCACGGTTCCAAAACCGCGAGTACCTACTCGGCAGCTTCTCGCTCGCCGATATTCCGCCGGCGAGCTGGCTGCTGTTCGGCACCATGTTTGGCGTCAAGCTCGACAATCACCCACGGGTGGCCGATTGGTTAAAGCGTTGCGGGGAGCGTCCAGCATGCCGGCGGGCACGGTAGGCACGACGGGTCGAACCTCGGCGGCCCCGCGATCGCTTCAACTACCCTGATCCGTCGAAGTCGCCTCACCAAGCAGCGCGTACATGTCGAACTGTCGGTCATCCCCGATGACCCGCTCGAAATCGAGCCCCAAGCTCGCTAGAACCGGCTCGGCCACGGGTTTAACTTGCTTCGCGATGTAATGCTCGCGATCGAGCGGATGCTGCACATTGTCTATCGGCTCGGGTCCGGCTGTGGTGATGAGGTAGCTGATCAACCGGCCCGTGGCTTGGGTTGATTTGCGCGCGGCCACGACATGTGGCGGCGTTGTCGCCGTGTAATCAGCGGTGTCTTTACGCAAGTTCTTGTGGTAGACGAGTGAGTCGTCCAACTCGCCGGCGCGGACTTTCTTCACCACGTCGGCGAGATATTCATCCACCGACTGATCACTGAAGAGACGGTGATAGAGCTCGCGTTGCACTTGCCTGGCGAGCGCGGTCCAGTCGCGGCGCACAACTTCCATGCCAACGAACTCGATGTTGTCCACGTCCTTGCCATCGACCAGGCCGGCGTAGCGCTTGCGCGCGCCGCCGTTTCCATGGCGCACGCGCGGCAGAAACAGTCTGAGATAAAGCTTTTCGAACTCGAGCTCGAGGCGACTTTGCACGCGCCAGCGTTCGTTGATATAGCGAGTGAGCTCGCTATTTAATGCAGCGGTGAGTTTTGGCCCCTGTTCGCGCGCCTTCGCCGGATCGTCGGTACCTGAATGCACGAACAAGCTGTCCGTGTCTCCGTAGAGTACTTTGAAGCCGGCGGTTTCGAACCATTGCTTAGACCATAGCAACAGTTCGCGGCCCTGGCCGGTGATGGCGTTGGCGAGCGCCGGATTATGAAAGCGACAAGCCGGAGTGCCCAGCACACCGTAGAACGAATTCATCAGAATCTTGATCGCGTGCGCCGCCACGTCATCGCCGGTTTTTTTGGCGGCCTCGCGCCGTGGAAACAATTCATCGAGCATGCGCGGCAAGATCGCTGGCTCGCGACGGAACGCCCCGCCTGGAGTGTCGATCAGATCGGCATCCGGCGTTGGGTTTGCCACATAGCCGAGCGGATCGATATTGAAGGTGCGGATGATGCTCGGATACAAGCTTTTGAAATCGAACACCCAGACGTTACGGTGCAGTCCGGTCACCGGTTCCAGCACGTGCCCACCTTGTTGCGCGGCATACACCCGCGCGTCATCGGCGCGTACGGTCGGCGTGACAAGGCCACGTCGCTCGAGCTCGGTCAAATACAGAAAGTCGAAAGACGCGATGCTCGCCGCCACGCGATCCGGCGTCATGCCCGCCAATTGGCTGCGCGCAAAGGCGAGCGGCACGAGGTTCAGCCGCTTGACGATGTCGAAGGCGAGCCGCGCATCGGTGCGCGCATAGAGCGCGAAAGCGGCGAGGTCGTGCCGGTAATTATGGATGATCTCGCCAATGCGCTCGCGTACGTCGCCAGCGACGGCCTTGCCTTCGCCGAGTACCTCGCGCGCCACGGCATCCAGCGAGTAGTCATCCATGCGCACGAAGGCGCCGCGTAACAAGTCGATGCCGTCGAGCACTAGCCGGCCGGGAATGGCCGCGTTGCCACTGCCGAAATAGCCTTCGGCCTTGCGAATGCGCAACGCACTCGGATCGCGCCCCAAGTTGAAAGGATGGCGCAAGCGTGTGGCAATACGCTGGAGCACGCTCAAGTCGAAATCGACGATGTTCCAGCCGGTCAATACGTCGGGGTCGAGCTGCGCGATGCGTTCGCAGAAGGCGTCGAGTGCTGCGCGTTCGTTCGCAACGGCGACGGCGTTCTCGGGCATGGCGCGATGGCTGCCATCGACAATAAGCACTTCATCGACGCCTGGCCCATACAGGGCAATGGCCAGCAACCGCTCTCCCTTGGCATCCGTTTCGATATCGAATGACAGCACGCGCGACTCGATTTGAACGTCAGCGGGGCGTAGCCGCGGATTATCGAAGATCCAGCTGACGCTCGTTCCGCGAACGGCTTCGCCGTCGATTTCGCATCCGCCTTTGACGCCACGTTCAATCAGGTAGCGAACAGCGAAGCGCACATCGGCCTCGAAGGTGTCGATGCCGGCGGCATGCAGCCGGTCACGCACGCCGGGCACGTCGGGAGGCGTTTCAACCTCGAGCCGGCATACCTGCACGCCATCGAAGGTCTGCCTGTCGGTAGGTTGCGGCTCAGGCGCGCCCAAGGCACGCGCACGCGCGGCGTCC
>Ga0066710_100007526_pt1 | contig 10418 bp, 6 predicted proteins | sample GraSoiAngelo_159_FD_79666 | JGI IMG/M metagenome (GOLD analysis project Ga0066710, IMG submission 79666) | Grasslands soil microbial communities from the Angelo Coastal Reserve, California, USA - 14_1009_16_40cm | ecosystem: Environmental > Terrestrial > Soil > Grasslands | place: USA...
AAGCGCGACGGCGCGCCCGTCTCCCACGCGCTGTGGTTCACCTATCTGGACGACGCGGTCTACTTCGATACCCAGATGCGCAGCTTCAAGGCGCGCAACATCCAGCGCGACCCGCGCGTGTGCTGCCTCGTGGAGGCGGGCGAGACCTACTTCGAGCTGCGCGGCGTGATGATCCAGGGCCGCTGCGTGCCCGTGGAGGATCCCGAGGAGATGCAGCGCGTCGAAGCCGCCGCCGCCGAGAAGAACGCGCGGATCGGCAGCGGGCTCGAGGGATTGCCGGGCTGGTTCGGCGACAGCCGCCGCGGGCGGCGCAGCCGCGGCGACCGCGCGCTGCTCAAGGTGCCGCTCGAGAAGGTCACGAGCTGGAACTTCGGGCAGGCGCGCGAGCACTACGCGCGCGCGGCGAAACGCGAGGGCGAGCGATGACATTCGAGACGATCGAGCTCACGCGGCGCGACGACGGCATCGCGATCGTGCGGCTGAGCCGACCGCAGCGCCTGAACGCGATCAACGGCCGCGTGCTCGAAGAGCTCGACGCTGCGGTCCGCGCGATCGACGCCGACCCGGAGATCCGCGTGTTCCTGCTCTGCGGGGCGCCGCGCCCGGACGGACGGCCCTGCTTCAGCGCGGGCTTCGACCTGAAATCCGTGGCCGAGGGCGTCCGCCTGGATCCCTACCTCGGGGCCCGGGTCACGAACCGCATCGACGACCTGCTCAAGCCCTCGATCGCCGTGGTCGACGGCGTCTGCAGCACGGGCGGTTCCGAGCTCGCGCTGGCCTGCGACTTCCGCCTGGTCGGCGAGGCGCTCGAGCTGTCCGACTGGCACCTGAAGCGCCTCGGCACCGGCCTCGGCCAGTGGGGCGGCGGCGTGCGCTGGCCGCGGCTCGTCGGCGTCCAGAACGCGAAGGAGATCATCCTCACGGGCCGCACGGTGTCCGCCGAGGACGCGGTGCGGATCGGCTTCGCCACCGCGCGCCACCCCTCGGCGCAACTCATGGACCAGGCGCTCGCGATGGCCGGCGCGATCGCCGCGATGAACCCGGCCGGCGTCCGGATGTGCCTGGCGCACCTGGACCGCTGCGCGGACATGTCGCGGGACACCGCGCTGCGCAACGCGATCGAGCTGCCGCGGCTGTTCGGCATCGAAGTCGCGATCGAGGGCAAGGCCGAAGCGGTGCTCGGGCGAAACGCCGCGCGCAAGACTCATGATCGCGACGGCGACTAGCCCTCCGCCCAGCGGAGAGGTGGCCGAGCGGCGAAAGGCGGCGGTCTTGAAGTCGCCTAGCAGCCTTCCCGGATGCTCCGCGATTCCGGCTGCTTGAGCAGCGTACTCGCCTGACTCGTATCCAGCAAGCGTGATACGGAATGAGTCAGCGTGATACAGAGTTGCCTACACCGGGCGGAGCCACGTCGCGGCCTTTTGCTGTACCAGGGTCAGCTTTCCGCGGCGTCAAAGGCCGGGCAAGCTGCCGCCAACCGCCATGTCGGTGCCGCCCTTGTTCCCGCGGGTTTTCCCCAAATGAGCCTTCGGTGCGGGCCGCCCTCTGAGTACTACGCGGGACGAGATCGCGCCGCCTGGGCCATTCTGGAGCGTCCCCGAAGGTGCCCCTCGGCCTGAGAGCGTCGGTGGACGCACGCCTGCGGGGCGCCACGGGGATCAGATGAGACATCGATGGCAACTCGGCGATTTCATTAGACCTGGTTTTCGGCGTGGACCCGCATGGTGTCGCCATGCTCGACCACCAGCCCGGCATCCCGCGGGCCAACGCCTTTTTAGTCAAGTAACCGAACTGGATTCAAATCCAGTTCGCGCACGCGATCGGTCGCATTGGGGGCGAGAGAAGCCTTCTCGCCAGAGAGAAAGGCAAGGGGCCAGCGAGGGCGCGATGTCGCGTGCTGTATATAAGTCATTGACTTACTCCGCCAACAGCTTACTCTCGTCCCGTGAACGTCGAGTGGGATGATGCGAAGGACCTGGTCAATCAACAGAAGCACGGTCTTTCGTTCGAGGAAGCACGAAGCCTGTTCGACTCCGATGCCGGCTACCTGGTGATCTTCGACGCCGAGCACCCGAGTCCGAAGACCGCCTCGTAGCGATCGGTGCCATCGAGCGAGGGATCGTCGTTATCGCCTTCACCGAACCAGACGAAGACACAATTCGAATCATCAGCGCCCGCCGGGCCAGCAAGAGGGAGCAGTCGCTGTACCGCTCCTACATGGATCGCAAGTTATGACGGACATCCCCGAACTGACCGACGAGAAGCTCCGAAAAGCCATCCCCGCCAGGCTGCGCAAGCGCCTGATGCAGGGACGCTTCGAGTCCGGCGAGGACATTGCCGCGCTTCGCAACTTCATCGACCTCACCCAGGCCCAGTTCGCGAGGGCAATCGGGATCAGCGTTCACACGCTGCGCAACTGGGAGCAGGGTCGGCGGAAGCCGGAGGGGCCAGCCGTTGCGCTACTGCGAATCGCTGCCCGCCATCCTCGCATCCTGCGGGAGAACCTGGAATCGGCGGCCTAGCTGACCGATCCTCCCACACGCGGAGAGGTGGCCGAGCGGCCGAAGGTGGCGGTCTTGAAAGCCACCTAACAACTTTCTCGGATTCCTCCGCGATTCCGGCTACTTCGACAGCGTACCCGCCTGACTCGAATCCAGCGACCGGAATCACGATGAGTCAGCGGGATACAGAGTTGCCGGTCCTCATCGCAGTGGTTCGATGTCTTCCAGGATCCCCGTCGCAGCTACTGCTCGCATGCGGGGTGCGAGCGGGAAGGTCTCCGAGCCCGCGTGGATGACGTCGAGCCGCGATAGCTGAAGGTCCGTGAGCGCCGCACGCATCGAGGGCGTGATCTTCGGCGCCGTCGTCCGCTTGAACTCGAAACCGAGACGCTTCCTTCCCCGGACGATCAGAAGATCCAGCTCAGTCCCAGCATGCGTGGACCAGAAATGACACTCCTCAGGCTCGGTCCCGAGATGCTCGGCGACGAGGCCGAGGGCAAAGCCCTCCCAGGACGCACCGACTTTGGGGTGTCCCGTGAGTTCGCCTTGGGTCTCGAGGCCCAGCAGGCTGTGAAGGAGACCCGAATCGGCGACGTAGATCTTCGGCGACTTCACCTGGCGCTTGCGAAGGTTCGCCGTCCATGGCTGCAGAATGCGGACGACGAAAGTCGAAGCGAGAACGTCGAGATAGCGGCGCACGGTATGGTCCGATACGCCGAACGAGCGCGCGAACTCGGAGCTGTTCCAGACTTGACCGTGGTAGTGCGCGAGCATCGTCCAGAAACGCCGCACGGTCGCCGCGGGAATGGTGAGCCCGAGCTGCGGCAGATCTCGTTCGAGAAAGGTGCGGATGAAGTGGTGTCGCCACTCAGCGCTCGCGCTGAGCGATCGTGCCGTGAAGGACCGAGGAAAGCCTCCCCGGAGCCACAGCCGTTCCAGAGCGACCGGGCCCGCCTCGTCCAGCGATAGCGGAGAGAGCGTGTGATAGGCGATTCGTCCCGCGAGACTCTCCGAGCTCTGGCGCAGCAGCTTCGGTGACGCGCTCCCCAACACGAGAAAGCGCGCGCGGGAGCGCTGGCGATCCACCAGCGTGCGCAAGACGGGAAACAGCTCGGGTCGGCGTTGGATCTCGTCCAGGATGATGAGTCCTTGGAGGTCGGCCAGCGCGAGCTCGGGGTCCTCCAAGCGCGCGAGATCCTGCGGGCGCTCGAGATCGAAGGTCGTGACGTGCCGGTTCTACCGCTCCGCGTAGGCCCGAGCGAGCGTGGTCTTCCCGACCTGGCGCGCCCCCAGGATCGCAACCACGCGATTGCGGGAGAGGAGGCGCTTCAGTGTCGCCAACTGTCGCTCGCGATCGATCATCACGCCGAATTTTACCTTGATAATTCGAAGTAATCCATCGAAATTTCAAGATCGTTACGGCGCCTCGAGATTGCCCGATCCGCCATCGCCCGATCTGATCGCGCGACTCCACTCGTGAACGTGGGTTTGCGGTGGGTGAACGAGCGCACGCGGCCGCAGATGCGTCGAGCGCACCAACGCGCTCGTGCGGACACTGGGCGGACATCGGGCCGCCTGACTCGACCGGCACGACGATTGCTCGTGTCCGTGACGGTGCGTCTGGAATTCAACCGAGGGACCATCACGCTGTCGGGTTGCGCGGAGCACGACGCAGCGGGGCTCCCGGGAGTCCTGTGGGATCCTCGTGTGAGGGTCTATCGAGCCCCCGGCTACCACTATGCGGCGCTCGCGGCGGCGGTGCGCTCTTTCGAGAGCCCGGTCGAAGATTGCGTTTCGCCGACCGATGGCTGTACGGTGCGCACGTGGGCGGCGCCGAGCTTGCGCCCCTATCAGTCCGCTGCACTGACCGCCTGGGAGCTCTCCAGCGCTCGGGGGATGGTCGTTCTGCCCACCGGGTCGGGGAAGACCCGGCTCGCGATGGCCGCGATGGCAAGCCGTCGCGCTCGGGCACTGTGTCTGGTTCCAACGAGGGTGCTGCTCGAGCAATGGCGCGGTGAGTTGGCGAAGGAATACGACGGTCCGATCGGCCAGTACGGCGACGGCATCCGCAAGCTCGAAGCCCTCACCGTGGCGACGTTCGCGAGCGCGTTCCATCACATGGAGACGATCGGGAATCGCTTCGATCTGCTCGTCGTCGACGAGGCGCACCACTTCGGCACCGGCGCGAACGACGAGATCCTGGAGCTGTGCACGGCGCCTGCGCGCCTGGGCCTGACCGGAACGCCGCCGGCCAACACCATCCAGCAACTGCGGCTCGAAGAGCTGATCGGGCCGGTCGTCTACCGCCAGAGTGTCTCGGATCTGACCGGGGAGTATCTGGCGCCGCTGCAGATCGTGACGCTCGCGCTCGATCTCACGAAGGACGAGCGAAAGCGCTATGCGGCGGAGGTGGCGATCTATCACCCCGTCGTTCGACAGTTCTTCCGCTATGCGCCACGGGCGAGTTGGCGCGACTTCCAGAATGCAGCGATCCGGACCGACGAAGGGCGCCGGGCATTCGGGGCATGGCGCCGATCGCGGAAACTCGTCGCGTTCACACATGCCAAGCGAGAGGCGCTCTCGCGAATCCTGGTCGAGCACCGCCAGGGGCGCTTGCTGGTATTCACGGGGAACAACGAAACCGCGTACGCGATCGCCCGCGAGCACTGCATCATGCCCATGACCTGCGACATCGGACGCAACGAGCGCAAGGAAGTGTTCGAGCGATTCCGGACCGGTGAGCTCGGCGCATTGGTGAGCGCCCAAGTGCTCAACGAGGGCATCGATCTCCCGGATGCGGAGACCGCGATCCTGGTGGGGGGCCGGCTCGGGACGCGCGAGTACCTGCAACGCATCGGCCGCCTGCTGCGCCCGGCCGCCGGCAAGCAGGCCCTCGTGTACGAGCTCGTCATGCGAGATACGCACGAGGTCCGGAATTCGACGCGAATGCGGCGAGAGCTGTGATTCCGGATCGCTTGCTCCAGTTCACGGTTGCAGGCACGGAGGCCCTCCCCAGCTACATCACGTCGACGGACCACGCCTGGCTTCGCATCCTGATCGAGGAGTTCGAACGCTTCGGTGGCAAGAGGATCGATGAACTCCGAGAGCGGCTGCGCGAGCCTCTTCCCTGCTACACCCCCGAAGGCAAGCTGAAGCTCGCCATCCATGTTCTGGAGCGCATGTGCGGAGATGGGCGGCCCGCTTCCGCGGTATCCCCGGTACGCGCCAGGGCTGAGCTGTTCAGCGAAGCACAACGTTCGCTAGGCGGCGGTGGAAGATGGAACCGGGGGGCGGTCGTTGCCTCGGCGGCGTCGAACCTCGGAACATCCGGCGAGGAACTGGAGCGTTCCCTGTTCGCAGATCTTCCCGGTGAGCGCCTCGTGGATCTTCCTTCGCCCCGACCCGCGCCGCATGAGCTGGCCCTGAGCACCAACCTCGCACTTGCTCAGGGCTTCCTCCAGCGCTCCTCGCGGATCTCGCTCGGCATCGAGGGCAACGCTCGGGCCGTCGTGAGGCAGCTGCGGCTCCGCCGCCTGCTCTGCACGGTAGAGCCGAGCTCGAAACGACAGGGAGCTCTGATCGAGATCTCGGGTCCCTACTCGCTGTTCAGACGCACGACCTTGTACGGCCGGGCGCTCGGATCGCTGGTCCCCGTACTTCGCGCCTGTGATCACTTCCATCTCAGTGCCGACGCGGTGCTGCGCGGACGGGAGCTCAGTGTCGTCGTTCGATCGGGCGATCCGATCTTCCCGACGATCGAGCTCACGCGCCGATACGACAGCAAACTCGAAGAGCGATTCTCGCTCGAGTTCCGGAAGCTGGCGCCCGATTTCGATCTCGTTCGGGAGCCGGAGCCGCTTCGAGCCAGCGACTACCTGATCTTCCCGGACTTCGCGATATTCCATCGCCGGGATCCAGCGCGACGCATCTTTCTCGAGATCGTTGGATTCTGGACGCCCGACTACCTGGAGAAGAAGCTGGAGCGCTTGCAAGCAGCCAGACTGACGAACCTGATCCTCTGCATTGACGAGAGCTTGAACTGCGCGGAAGCGGACGCTGCGCTGCGCGATTCGCATGCGATGATCCGCTACAAGCGAAAGATCGACGCCCATGCGGTCATTAAGACGGTGGAGGTGATGCTAGGCGGAGAGAGAAGCGATCCGGAACCCGTTTGACTCGATCTGCTGGATACTTGCTGGATACGGCCGGCTGTCAGTACGCTCCAAGTAATTGAAATTGCTGGCGCGGAGAGGTGGCCGAGCGGCTGAAGGCGGCGGTCTTGAAAGCCAACTAACGACCGACTCGGATCTCCTCGCGATTTCGGCTACTTGAGCATCGTACTCGCTGTCTCGTATCCAGCAAGCGTGATACGGGATGAAGTCAGTGTGATACAGAGTTGCCCGGTCGCAAATCTGTCCGCGATTTGCGCCACACGAGCGCGCGCGACGTCTCGCCACGCCATTAGGTCAAGTGCCCGAGCAGCGGCGCAGCCGGCCCGCTCGCCACTTCCGGCGCCTACGTCGCTGCGCGCAGACTCTTCCTTCGCGCAGCCAGAATGACCAATCCGGTCGCGAGGAGCACGAAGCTTCCCGGCTCGGGGACGGGATCGAAGGCCAGGCCGAAGGCGATGTCGTGGTCCGGTGTGTCGTTCCACGCTAGGGGCTGGTTGAACTGCTGGGCGCGCGTCATTGCGGCCGTCGCGTCGGTCAGGTTCAGCGAGAACAGGTGACCGCCGTTGTAGCTCGTCAGGTCCGTCGGATCGACGTCGTGAGCCCGGATGCCCACCGCGCTCTTTCCGGGAATGCCGTCGGCCGGCGGACTCACGAACGCGTCCAGAACGAAGGCGTAGGTGGCGCCATCCGCCAGATCGAGCAGGCCCAGGTTCACCGTGAAGAGCTGCGACGCGCCGCCGACGCCGTCGAAGGGCATCGTGAGGTCTCCGCTCTCGAAGACGACGTTCGCCGGGTAGATCGACTCCGGGTCGAGGGCTTCGGTGCCGCCAGCGGTCTCGGTGATCAAGAGGTGGAACGAATTGTCCTGCGCGTTGTCCAGTCCGGCGGCCTGCGACTGCAATTCGAACGAGAGCTGAGTCAGCAAGCCCGACGGGGCGATGAAACTCTGAGCGACGTAGGAGGTGTTGTTCGCGATGGGCGACACGCGTTCCCCGAAGCCGCCAGCGTAGGTCTCCACCGGACCGGCGGTGATCGTGCTCGCGCGCCCCGCGCCCGGTGCGGCGACGACTGCGGCGAGAGCGAGAGCGGCGGGGAAGAAGAGCTTCAGATGGCGGTTCATTCGTTAGTTCCTCTTTTTCAGCGGAGACTCTTCGCTTCGCTCGGGTGACGGTCGTCTCTCACCGCGCGACCGTGGCGCTCTGGGCGCCGTTGATCTCGCCGTTCGTGTCCACGACACCCCCGACGGCCACGTAGGCCGTGTCCCCCGGCGCGAGCGACAGCGTGGAGCGGTAGCGCCCGCTCGCGAAGGTCGTGGGCGACGTCACGTTGGAGCCCGACGGAAGGGGAAGCAGATGGTGGATCGTGAGCGTGGCCGTGGCGACCTGCCCCGCCTCCGCCCACGGGCGGAAACTACAGGGGAAGCAGAACGATTGATCGTCTTCCGGCCCCGGCTTGTACGTCTTGAGCGTCCGCTCGTTCCGGATGAACGGGAACGGGCTCGCGTAGCTGTCGGGGTAGTCGATCGGCGCGGACACGTTGGGAAGGGTGTGCACCGGCCCCACCGTGAAAGAGACGGTGCCGTCGCCCTCGAGCTGGATGTTCGGGATCGTGATTCCCCGCCACGCACCCACCGTGAAGCTGGAGGACTCGAGGTGGTAGGGGACCTTGGTGCCAAAACCCGCGTGGCGAATGCCGTCGATCACGAAGCGGTAGGTCCCCGCCGGCGTCTGGGTGCGACTGACGCCCCGCATATCGGGGAGCGAGATGTCCGAATCGAAGGCCTCGAAGGTGGCCTCCCAGTTCCACTCGAACATTCCCGCCTCGTACAACGCGATGTCCGCTGAACCCGGCTGCGGGTAGTAGACCCTGTACTGGACCTCGCCGCTGTTGTCGCCGAAGTCCTCGTAGACGGTCCCGTTCAGGCGCTGCACGTTCACCTTCGGAAGATCGAAGTAGTTCGACCCGCCGACCCACCGGACCCAGGCCGCGTCGAAGCGTTGGATGTTGGAGGGCTGCGTCACGACGTGGGAGCAGCGGTCCGTGGGAGGCGCAGGCGGTGGACAGGCCGCCCCGCCGTCGGCCGGGCGAGTGGCTTCGTAGAGCGGCACGTACGTCATGGCGCCGGTTCCGATCGCCAACGCCCGAGCAGTCTCATGGTCGTGATCCGCCTGGTAGGCGAGGTCCTTGGGCCCGAGGGTGACGGGCGGGCCGGCGTTCAGCGAGGCGGCCATCCGCGTGAGGCGCGTGGCGAGGAAGTCGGAGGAGTGGGGGCCGAGGCCGGTGAGAGCCTTCCGGTAGTGATCGCCCCGCTGGTATTCGCGATAGGTCGCGATGTATCCGAAGTAGTCGTTCGACATTCCCACCGGAAGGACCACGTCGTAACCGTAGGGTGTCAGCTCCTCGTGGGTGTAGTTGCCTTTGATCTGGAACGTGTCCACCGGCTCCGACTCTGCGTAGGGCTCGTAGGCGAGATCCTCCCAGCCGTCCGCGTTGTTGTTGATCTGCGCCCGGAAGCGGCGGTAGGTGTCGTCGCTGATCGGCGGGAGGTAGTAGGTGGGATCGGTCACACGATTGACCGGTGCCTTGCACGACCAGCTCGTGTTGGAGTTCTGGGTGCACCACCCCGGGTTCCTCGCCCAGTCGTAGCCGTTCCAGAGATCATTGGGGATCTTGTTCAGCCGGCTCTTGATGTTTCTCGACTGGTCGCCCCACTGCTCGCAGGGGCACACCGTGATCCCGACCTTCCCCAGCCGCACCGCCTGGAGCTTCACCGCGAGCGCCTCCTGAAGACCGGTGTACGCGGGCGCGCTGACGTTGTCGGCGATAGGGATCCCCGCCTGCCGGAGGGTGTCGTAGGTCACCCCCGGATCGAAGGGGATCGCGTTCCCGACCTCGCTCGGCACGGGGTACTCGCAGTCGGGAAGACCCGCGACCGGAATGCCGGGGTTCGCATCGAAATCCTGCTCCGTCCGGCAGTTCGAGACGGTGGCGGAGAGTCGGAGGGACGGGGGCGCGAACCGCAGCATCGCGACCTTCACGGGGAAGTTGGTGCTGAACGGCGCGATCTGTCCCGGGATCTGCGGGGTGTTGTTCTCGATGTCCAGGCGGGTCTGCTTCACAGCGTCGGCGAGCTTGCGGGCCGCGCGCTCCACCTGCGCATACTCCCGGTGTGAGTACTCTGCGCGTTCGGACGAATCCTGCGCGCGTGCGTCGTCCCCCGGCTCAGCCGTGCCCGTGTTGTTCTGCGAGAACAACGTGATCCCGCCCACCTCGCGGTCCATGATGCGGTACATCGTGCTCACGTACTCGGAGGCGAGCAGATCGTTCCCGTTGAGCATCTCGGGATGGCCGCCGTACACGACCCATGTGGCAAGTGGCGTCGGGTGCTGCGGATCGGAGATGTCGTCGAAGCGAACGACTCCGACGGTTTTGTCGTTGTCGGTTTGCGGGTAGCCGGCGGGCGATCCGTCATCGGCCACCGCCGGGCCGAAGGAGTGCCGGTGGATCTTGTCGAAGGGAGAGTTGGCCGCGCCCATGCGAACCGGGCGCAAATTTTGGGCCGCGGCGATCACGGCTTTGGACATCTGCTCGGCGATGTACTCGAAGTAGCGGATGTCGAAGACGTCCTGGAAGGCCCAGACTCCCCAGGACGGCGTGGAGACATAGACGGAGGAGTGGCTGTGGGAGACCGACACGAACATGTTGTCGTCGGTGATCCCGGTGGCCAGCCCACCCGGGAGGAGAC
>Ga0066710_100007527_pt1 | contig 10418 bp, 9 predicted proteins | sample GraSoiAngelo_159_FD_79666 | JGI IMG/M metagenome (GOLD analysis project Ga0066710, IMG submission 79666) | Grasslands soil microbial communities from the Angelo Coastal Reserve, California, USA - 14_1009_16_40cm | ecosystem: Environmental > Terrestrial > Soil > Grasslands | place: USA...
AGTACCAGCCAGGGGATCGCGAAGAACGACATCCGGCTGCCGACCGACGAGACCGCCTCGGCGACCAGCAGGGTGGTGACTCCGACCTTGAACCGCCGCCCGGAAACCGTCGGTGACACAACGTTCGGTGACGCCAAGGGATCCTCCGCGGTCGGGTAGCCGCCAGCGTAACGCCGATAGGGTGGCGGCATGGATCCGCGAGAGTTCGATCGGCGGGTGCTCGACTCGATCGACCACATCTTCGACGGCGTCACCGCGGGCTCGCTCGACCGGCCCACGCCGTGCACCGGGTGGACGCTCGGCGACCTGCTGCGGCACATGGTCGGCCACCACCGCGGCTTCGCGGCCTCGGCGCGGGCCGCGCAGCTTGCCGCAGCGGCCGCCAGCCAGCGCTCGCCAGCGGCGCGCACCGGATCCGGTACCCAGCCGGACCCTACCGTCTGGGACGGCGCGACGCTCGACGCCGACCCGGCCGCCACGTACCGCACCGCCGCCGCCCAGGTGACGGCGGCCTTCGCCGGTCTCGACCCGGCCGCGCACCGGCTGGACGTCTTCGGGTACGGGACGTTCCCGGCGACGGTCGCGTTGAACATGCACTCGGTCGACTTCCTCGGGCACGGCTGGGACGTCGCCCGCGCGCTCGGCGTCGACGACGCGCTCGACGGGGAACTGTGCACGATCGCGCTGCGGATCGCCGCGCGCTGGCCGGACACCCCGGCGACCTGGGGACCGACCGGACCGTTCCGGCCGCGGGTTCCGGTACCGGATGATGCGCCGGCATACCAGCGCCTGATGGGCTACCTCGGCCGCTCGCCCAATTGGACGGCCCCGGGCGGGTGGGGCCTGGACTGACGAGCGCAGCGAGGAGGGAAGGCGCCGCCTGAGGAGCCCGGGGCGCGCGCGAGCGGAGCGAGCGCCGACATTGCGGTTAGACTGCCGACGATGAACAGTGTGCGGCAGCGTCAGTTGCTTCTGGCCCTGGTTGCGCTGGTGACGATCGGCTCGACGATCCTGGTGGCGACCGCCAGCTCGCAGGCCCGGCCACCGGTACCCGAAGCCTGGGTCGGCAGCTGGTCCGCCGCGCCGGCCCCCGGGCCGCTTCCCGGCCCGGCCGTGGAACCGTTGTCCGTCAACGGTTTCCACGACCAGACGGTGCGGATGATGGTGCACACCTCGGTGGGCGGCGACAAGGCGCGGGTGCGGCTGTCCAACCGGTTCGGCGCCAAACCGTTGACCGTCGGGCACGTCACGCTCGCCCTGCCGTTCCCCGACGCGGGCGCCGGTGACCTGAAGCCCAACTCGATCCACGAGCTGACGTTCAGCGGGCAGCGGTCGGTGACGGTACCGGTGGGTGGCTCGGTGTTCAGCGACGTGGTGACCATGGACGTCCCGTGGACGGCAGACGTCGCGATCAGCGTGTACCTGCCCGGCGACAGCGGCCCGCCGACCGTGCACTACAACGCGAAGACCACGACGTACATCGGTCCGGGCGACGACGCCAGCGCACCGAGCGGCGCGAGCCTGGCCAAGACGATCCGCACCTGGTACTTCATCAGCGGCCTCGACGTGCTCAACCGCACCGGTGCCGGAGCGGTGGCGGTGCTCGGTGACTCGATCAGCGAGGGCTACGCGACCACCGCGAACGCCAACCACCGGTGGACCGACTACCTGGCCGCGCGGCTGGCCAAGGCGGAGCCGGGCCGGGCGCCGGGGGTGCTCAACGAGGCGATGAGCGGCAACCGGCTGGGCCACGACGGCACCGAGTGGAAGAACCCGCAGACCGGAATCAACGCGTTGGCCCGGTTCTACAGCGACGTGGCCGGGCAGACCGGGGTGCGGGCGGTGATTCTCGAACTCGGCATCAACGACATCTGGATCAGCCACGACGACGCGAACACCATCATCAGCGAGATGCAGCAGATCGTCACGCTCGCGCACGAAAAGAGCCTGAAGATCTTTGTCTGTACCCTGATGCCCTGGAACGCGTTCTCCGCCGACCCGACCCACGGCGTGGTGAACTACACGCCGGCGCTGGACTCGATCCGGCTCGCGGTCAACTCGTACCTGCGCACCACCAGCGACTTCGACGGGCTCATCGACTTCGACGTGACGATGCGCGACCCGACCGACCCGACGAAGCTGAAGGCGGCGTGGGACTCCGGCGACCACATCCACCCCAACGACGCCGGCAACGCGGCGATGGCGGCCGCGTTCCCGCTGGACCTGTTACTGCACCTATGAGCGCGGTCTCGCTCAAGGCGCTGCAGTCGAAGGACTGGCGGCGCGATCCCTACGCGTACTACGCCGAACTGCACCAGCGGGGTGAGGCGGCGCGGCTGGATGCGGTACGCGACGGGTACGACGTGATCGTGTACGGGTACGACGCCGTCGAGCGGCTGCTCAAGGATCCGGCGTTCCGGTTGATGGACACCGGGTACATGGACGCGCATGCCAGCCGCTGGCGGGACCACACGGTCCTGCGCATCCTCAAGGACTCGGTGTTCTTCGTCAACGGCGCGGTACACGCCCGGATGCGGCGGCTGTTCAACGCGGTGTTCACACCCCGGCGGGTGGCCGCCCTGGAACCGGCGATCGCCCGGCTCACCGACCAGCTGCTCGACCGGCTGGCGGCCGCGCGCGGGCCCGTCGACTTCATGGCCGAGTTCGCGTTCCCCTTGCCCAGCAACGTGATCGGCGAGCTGCTCGGGGTACCCGAGGAGGACCGGGCCTGGTTCCGGCCGCGGGTCCGGGCGATCGGCGAGATCTTCGAGCTGGACGGCAGCACGTGGCCGAACATGCGGGCGGCCGACGCGGCAACCGGCGAGCTGCTGGAGTACTTCGCCGCACTGGCCGCGCGCCGCCGCGTCGAGCCGGGCGACGACCTGCTCAGCGCGCTGGTCGCGCTCGACCGCGAGCAGCTCACCGACGCCGAACTGCTGGCCAATCTCATCGCGCTGTTCAACGCCGGGTTCGTGACGACCACGCACCTGTTCGGCTGCGGCCTGGTGATCCTGCTGGAGCGCCCGGACCTGCGCGACGGTGACTGGTCGGCGTTCGTCGAGGAGGCGCTGCGGTTCGCGCCGCCGACGCACTTTCTCATCCGGTACGCGACGGAGGACACCGAGATCGGCGGGGTACCCGTCGCGCGCGGCAGTTCGGTCGTCGTCGCGATCGGCGCCGCCAACCGGGACCCGCGCCGCTTCCCCGACCCGGACACCTTCGACCCGGCGCGGCCGGAGAACCGGCCGCTGAGCTTCGGCGCCGGACCGCACTTCTGTCTCGGTGCCGCGCTGACCCGGGCCGAGGGCCGGGTGGCGTTCCCCCGGCTGCTCGACCGGTTTCCGGACCTTGCGCTGCACGGCGATCCGGGGGTACCGACGCGGTTGCAGTTCCGCGGCTACGAAACCCTCGCGGTCACGGTGACCGGCAGGCTCGCATAGCCGCGCAGCATCAGCTGGTTGCGCTCGCCGGGCTCCCCCGCGATCGCGAGGTCCGGGAAGCGCGACAGCAGCCGCGGGAACGCGAGTTGGCCTTCGAGGCGGCTCAGTGCCGCGCCGAGGCAGTAGTGCGGGCCGGCGCTGAACGCGAGGTGCTGGTTGTCCGGCCGGGTCGGGTCGAACCTGTCCGGGTCGGGGAAGCGGGCCGGGTCGCGGTTGGCGGCGCCCATGAGTACCAGGACGGTGCTGCCCTTCGCGACGGGTACCCCGTCGATCTCGGCGTCCGCCGCCGCGTACCGCACCCCGAAGTGCACCGGCGGCTCGAACCGCAGCACCTCCTCGACGAACCCGCCCGGGTCGGCGCCCCGGGACCGGTCGGCCAGCAGCAGCGCGAGCCCGTTGCCCAGCAGGTGCGTGGTCGTGACGAACCCGGCGTTGAACAGCGTGATCAGGTTGGCCAGCAGTTCGGTGTCGGTGAGCTGATCGCCCATGCCCGCCAGCACGCTCACCAGGTCGTCGCGCGGCTCGGCACGGCGGCGGGCCAGCAGGCCGGCGAAGTACTCCGTCAGCTCGACGGCCGCCTTGTCCGCCGCGAGCACCTCGCGCATCGAGCGACGGCCGATCTCCAGGATCGCCCCGAAGGTGCGTACCCGCGGCGGGAACCAGGGCCGGTCTTCGTCGGGTACCCCCAATAGTTCGCCGATCACGTCGCTGGGCAGCGGCAGCGCGAACTCCGTCAGGAAGTCCGCGGGCGAACCGGCCGCGGCGAGCCGGTCGAGCAGTCGATCGGTGAGCCGGACGATCGCCGGTTGCAGCGCGGACATCCGCCGCGCGGTGAACGCCTGGCCGAACAGGCGGCGGACCCGGGCGTGGTCCGGCCCGTTGGTGAAGAAGATGCTGTCCTGCAACGTTTTCAGCGACGGGTGGCTGCGCCAGCGGGTGCCGCCGCGGTCGAGGTGTTCCGCGTCGAGCATGCGGAACGTGGTGTCGCGCAGCACCCGGTCGGCGGCCGCGTAGCCGGCCACCACGACGTCGTAGCCCAGCGCCGGGTCGAGCGGGCCGGCCGCGCCGAGCCGGTGCAGCCGGGCGTAGAGCGGGTACGGGTCGCGCCGCCCGTCCGGTGCGAGCAACGCGCGCACCACGGCGCTGAAGTCCACTGTGCCAGACTAGTGCGGATGCGCATCCGAGGCCTGCCCGAGACCATGGATCCGTACTGCCTGCGCGAGGGCGAAGCGGCCACGCTGCTGGCCGGGCATCCGTGGCGGCGGTTCGCGGTGCTCGGCGACAGCATCGCCGAAGGCGTCGGCGACCCGCTCGACGGGTACGCCGACCTCGGCTGGGCCGACCGCGTCGCGGAGGCGTTGCGCGCGCAGCGGCCCGACCTCGCCTACCGCAACCTCGGCCAGCGCGACCTGCGCACCGCGCAGGTCCGGGAAACCCAGCTCGCGCCGGCGCTCGACTTCCAGCCCGACCTGGCGCTGGTCGCGTGCGGCGGCAACGACGCGATGCGGCCCGGCTACGACCCCGACGCGGTCGACCGCGACCTGACCGCGATCGTCACCGCGCTGCGCGACGGCGGCGCCGCGGTCGTCACGATCAGCCTGCTCGTCATGGCTGACTACCCGGCGTTTCCGGAGTGGTTCCGCCCGGCCGCCGTCGCGAACATGCACGTGCTCGCCCGGCACACCAGCGCGCTGGCCGCGGCGCTGGGCACCATCCACATCGACATGGCCGACCATCCCGCGGGCCGGCTGCCCGACCTGCTGCTCAGCCGGGACGGGCTGCACGCCAACGCGCGCAGCCACGCGATCTGCGCGGCCGAGGCGATCCGCCGCCTCGGCGCTCACCTGAGATAGGACCGCGCCGCCGCGACCAGCGCGCGCACGCCCGCGTCGAGCGTGGGTTCCAGCACCGGGGCGAACCGCGGCGAGTGGTTCGACGGCACGTCCTGGTCGATCCGGCCGGCCGCCTCGGCGTCCGCGAACAACCCCGGGTCCGTGCCGCCGACAAACCAGAAACACGACGGTACCCCGGCCGCCCGGCCGAACACCCCGAAGTCCTCGCTCGCCATGGCCGGCGGCGTGATCCGCACGGTCAGCTCGGGGCGGATCGCCGCCATCGTCCGTTCGACCGCCTCGGCGTCGTTGACGAGCATCGGCGTGGCGATGGTCACCTCGATCCCGGGTTCCTGCACGGCACCGGAGGCGGCCGCCTCCGCCCGGACGATGCGGGTGATCGCGTCCAGTACCCGGCGGCGCACGGCCTCGTCGAAGGTACGGATGCTCAGCTGCAGTTCCGCCTCCGCCGGGATGATGTTCGACTTGGTACCCGCATGCAGCGACCCGATCGTCAGCACCACCGGCTCCAGCCCGGACACCTCACGGGACACGACCGTCTGCAGCCGCAGTACCGTGGCCGCCGCCAGCACCACCGGATCGACCGTGGTCTCCGGGCGGGAACCGTGCCCGCCCTGCCCGAACAGCCGGACGGTCAACGAGTCCATGCCGGCCATCGTGGTACCCGCCCGGTAGCGCACCTCGCCGGCCGGCCACGGTGCGACGTGCTGGCCGAGTACCACGTCCGGCCGGCCGAACCGGTCGAACAGCCCGTCGTCGACCATCGCCCGCGCACCGGCCGCGTACTCCTCGGCCGGCTGGAACACTGCCAGTACCGTGCCCGTCCAATCCTTGTGGCGCAAGCCGTCCAGCGCGCCGAGCAGCCACGTGACGTGCATGTCGTGCCCGCAGGCGTGCATCACCTCCGGCTCGACGCTGGCGTACGGCAGCCCGGTCTGCTCGGTGACCGGCAGCGCGTCCATGTCGGCGCGCAGCATGACGGTCGGCCCGGATCCGTTGCGCAGCACGGCAACCACGCCGGTGCCACCGACGCCCTCGGTCACCTCGCAGCCGATGTCGCGCGACCGGGCCGCGGCCACCGCCGCCGTACGGTGCTCGGCGAAGGACAGTTCCGGATGGGCGTGCAGGTCCCGGTACAGGTCCGCGAGGTTCATGCCGTGGAGCTTAATGTGGGAACCGTGTTCGACGAGAGCGGTGTGGTGCGGGACGCCGGTGGCGTCAAGCGTTACCTCGACCTGCCGGCGTCGGTCGTGGACCTGTTGCGCAGCGCCGCCGACCGGGCGCCCGACCGGGCGGCGGTCGTCGAGCTGGATGGTCCCCGGGCCACCTACCGGCAGCTGTGGGACTCCTGCGCGCGCGTCGCGGGCGGGCTGCGCGACACGGGCATCCGGCCCGGTGACCGGGTCGCGATCCGGTACGGCAACGGGCTGGACTGGGTACGGGCGTTCTTCGGCACGCTGATGGCCGGCGCGGTCGCGGTACCGGTGAACACCCGGCTCGTCGACCGCGAGGTGGAACACATCGTGCGGGACAGCGACGCGGCCGCGGTGCTGCACGGCGCGCTGCCGGACGGCGCGCCGCACGTGGTTGACGCGCGCGACCCGGCCGCGATCTTCTACACGTCCGGCACCACCGGGTACCCCAAGGGTGCCGTGCTGACCCACGAGAACTTCCTGACCAACGCGGAGAACGGGCTGCGGGTCAGCGGGTTGCCGCGCGCCGATCCGGACCTGCGCAACCTGGTGTCGGTACCGCTGTTCCACGTCGCCGCCTGCAACAGCCAGCTGATCCCGACCGTGCAGGTCGCCGGTACCACGGTCGTCATGCCGGCGTTCGACGTGGACCGGTTCCTGCGCGCGATCGTCGAGGAGCGGATCCGGGTGGTGTCCAGCGCGCCGGCCATCTTCTGGCGGGCGCTGCACCATCCGGAGTTCCACCGGTACGACGTGTCCGGCGTCGGCTGGGCCACCTACGGCGGCGCACCGGTCGCGCCCGCGCTGGTCCGCCGGATCAAGCAGGGCTTTCCGGAAGCGTTGGTGGGTAACGGTTTCGGGCTGACCGAGACGTCGTCGCTGTCGACGTACCTGCCGGACCGGTACGCGTACACGCACGCCGACTCGGTCGGGTTCGCCGCGCCGACGGTCGACGTGGCGCTCGCTGAACCGGGCGTCGTCAGCGAGCTGCTGATCCGCGGCGGCAACGTGGTCGGCGGGTACTGGCGCAACCCGGCCGCGACCGCGGCCGCCTTCCGCGACGGCTGGCTGCGTACCGGCGACCTCGCCCGCATCGACGACGCCGGCCGGGTGTACCTCGTCGACCGGCTCACCGACATGATCAACCGGGGCGGCGAGAACGTGTACTGCGTCGAGGTGGAGAACGTCCTCGCCGGTGCGCCGGGCGTGTTCGAGGTCGCCGTGCTGGGCGTGCCCGACGAGGTGCTCGGCGAGACGGTGGCCGCGGTGGTCGTACCCGTGCCGGGCCAGCCGTTCGACGAAGCCGCGGTCCTCGACCACGCCCGGGAGCGGCTGGCCCGCTACAAGGTGCCGCAGCACGTGCGGGTCCGGCGCGAGCCGCTGCCCCGCAACGCGGGCGGCAAGGTCCGCAAGGACCTGTTGAGGTGAGCGGCGGGTCAGCCGCCTTTCGCGACCGCCCGCACCGCGGTGAGCAACTGGTCGCGTGACGGCTGCAGCGCCTGGTCGAGCGCCAGCGCGAACGGCAGCACCGCACCGTCCGGCCGGGTCACCCGCTTCGGCGGCGCGACGAGGCGCATCTGCTCCGCCGCGGTCGCGAGCACCTCCGCGCCGATACCGCAGGACCGGTTGGAGTCGTCGATGACCACCAGCCGCCCGGTCCGGTCCAGCGACGCGGCGAGCCCGGTCCAGTCGAACGGGTACAGCGTCCGGGGGTCGAACACCTCGACCGAGATCTCGTCGGCCAGTTCCTCGGCGACCGACAGCGCGGTCTGCACGAGGTGCCCGACCGCGACCACGGTCACGTCGGTGCCGGGCCGGTGCACGCGAGCGACACCGAGCGGTACCGGTACCAGCGTGGCGTAGTCGACGTCCTCGCGTACCCCCATCGCGGCGGCCGGTGCGAACACCACCACCGGGTCGTCGTCCTGGATCGCCGCCCGGAACAGTCCGTAGGCGTCGGTCGGCGTCGCGGGTACCACGGTCTTGACGCCCACATGCGCGAACAGGCTGTACGGGTGGTCGGAGTGCTGCCCGGCCCACCCGGTGCGCGACCCCGAACTGGGGACGAGATAGGTGACCGGCACGGCGGCCTGCCCGCCGGTCATCAGCGGGAACTTGTGCGCCTGGTTGGCGATCTGCTCGAAGACGAGGAACAGCAGCGACGGGATCTGGAACTCCAGCACCGGCCGCCGCCCGGCCAGCGCCGCCCCGGTCGCGAAGCTGGTGAACGCCTGCTCCGAGATCGGCATGTCCACCACCCGGTCCGGCCCGAACCGCTTGAGCAGCCCGTTCGTCACGTTGGCGACGCCGACCCGGATGTCCTCGCCGAACACGCACACCCGCTCGTCGGCGGCCAGCTCGTCGCCGAGCGCGCGGCCGAGCGCCTTGAGGTAGGACAGGATCGGCATCAGGCCACCCCCGGCCGGGCGCGCAGCCCACTGGCGTACAGGTAATCGAGCGCGCCGGCCGGATCCGGGTGGTCGCTGGCGAGCGCGAACCGTACCGCCTCGTCCAGTACCGCCTCGACCGCCACGTCGATCCGGGTGCGCTCGTCGGGATCGAGGCGCGCGCCCTGGATCTGCATCGGGTCGCGGGACCGGCCGGCGGCCACGTCGGCGTCGTCGCGGTACCGCAGCCGTACCCGGTGCTCGAAGGTGTGGTGCGCGTCGAACCGGTACGTCAGGCACTCCAGCATCGTCGGCCCCGCGCCGGCCCGCGCCCGCTCAACCGCCTCGCGCGCCGCGTCAAGGACCACCGAGACGTCCATACCGTCCACAGTGGACGCCGGAATGCCGAACGCCGCCGCCCGGCCGGTGATGGTACCCGCGACCGCCCCCGCGGTCGGCATCGTCGTGGCGTACCCGTTGTTCTCGCACACGAACAGCACCGGCAGCCGGCGCAGCGCGGCCAGGTTCATCGCCTCCAGCAGTACGCCCTGGTTCACCGCGCCGTCGCCGAAGAACGTGACCGCGACCCGGTCGGAGCCGGCGAGCATGCCCGCCCATGCGGCACCGCAGGCGATCGCGCCCGCCGCACCGACGATCGCGTTGGCGCCCAGGATGCCGAGGCTGAAGTCGGCCGCGTGCATGGAGCCGCCCCGGCCCCGGTTGAGCCCGGTGACCCGGCCGGCCAGCTCCGCCATCATCCGCGCCGGATCGGCACCCTTCGCCAGCACGTGCCCGTGCCCGCGATGGGTACTGGTGATGACGTCGTCCGGCCGCAGTGCCGCGCAGACGCCGGTGGCGATGGCCTCCTGGCCGAGGTACGGGTGGACGCCGCCGACGATGTCGCCGGAGCGGACCAGTTCGATGGCCCGCTCCTCGAACCGCCGGATCAACCGGATGGTGCGATACAACGCAACGGCATCAGGCACTGCGCACCGCCTCGATGAGCCCCTCGACGCCGGGCCGGCCGCCGGGGCGCGACTCGACCACGGTGAAACCGTTGTCCACCAACAGGTTCCGGTACTCCGACCCGGTGCGGTCGTACCCCTCGACGGTCACCAGCATCAGCAGGTCGACCAGGCCGGCCCCGACCGGGCCGTCGTCGTCGGGCGCGAACTCCTCCAGCACGAAGAGCCGCGCGCCCACCGGCATCGCCTCCCGGACAACGCCCAGCAACGCAGCCGCCCGCTCGTCGGTCCAGTTGTGCAGCACGCGCGACAGGACATAGGCGTCGGCTCCCGCCGGTACCGTGTCGAAGAAGCTCCCCTCGACCAGCCGCACCCGGTCGGCGACGCCGGCCAGCACGGATCCGGCCGATTCCAGCGCGGCCGGCAGGTCGAAGAGCACGCCCCGCAGCTCCGGATGATCGGCCAGCGTCTGCGCCAGCAGCGCACCCGAGCCGCCGCCGACGTCGACGAGCGTGCCGACGCCGGCCAGGTCGCAGTCGCGCCACAACGCCGGCACCCCGGCGCCGCCCATCGCGGCGTG
>Ga0066710_100007529_pt1 | contig 10416 bp, 5 predicted proteins | sample GraSoiAngelo_159_FD_79666 | JGI IMG/M metagenome (GOLD analysis project Ga0066710, IMG submission 79666) | Grasslands soil microbial communities from the Angelo Coastal Reserve, California, USA - 14_1009_16_40cm | ecosystem: Environmental > Terrestrial > Soil > Grasslands | place: USA...
GCCTACGCATTCACGTATCGACATGCCGAGCGCACGTTGACCGACGCCGAGATCAACGCCGAGCAGGAAAAGCTCGTGGAGCAGTTCAAACAAAGGCTGCGGGCCACAATTCGGTAGCGTGCAACCTTTTGTTGCATATGCAACAAAAGGTTGCAGCACCGGTCGATTTGCCGAGGATCGATAGACCATTTGCGCCCGCTTCAGAGATCCGAAGTCTTCAATGCGAATGCGCCTTGGAAAACCGGAACCAGATCAATTCGGTGAACAGCGATTGAATCCCCCAGCCGAGAAGCTGCCCGTTACCCGCATAAATAATTCCCAGGGAAAAAGTCCGCCGGAGAATTTCGCAAACCAGCCGCACCCGGAAGGCCAGCGTTGGACGAAGCGCCATTTCACCACGGCGAAAATCGCTGCCCGCGTCCCTGAGTTTGTCGCTCAGGTTGGCCGGCTCGGACAGCCGCCGCATGAAACTGTCAAACGGCGGCGTGGAAACATCGGCCAGAATCAGCAGAAGCAACTCCACCATCAGCCGCCCCTCACGGAGCGCGCCTTCGATGCACTCGCCGTGGCGCGTCGTCGTTCGCATGAATTCGCTGTTGCCGAGCAGGTCGCGCACGATTTGGCAAAACGCGTCATGGACCCGCCGCCGTGCGGCTACTTCCCGCAACTGCCCCAACCACCAGGCCAGCTCCGGCGTCAAGGCATCAAGGATCAAGCCCTCTCCGCGAAGACACGAAACCACACTTGCACTGAACCGGGCGCGGCGACTCGTTTGCGGAATCGCATCCAGCAACCGGTCGGCGCACTCGATCGAGAACGCCAGAACCGCCGCGTCCCGTTGGACCTGAGCTGGCAGCGCGATTCCAAAGCTGCTGGTCAAGACCGCCAGGTCGCGCGGCAACTTGAAGTATTCGCGCCGTGCGCCGGCGCCTGGCTGAAGTAGGTCAAAACGACTGGCGGCTATCCCGTTCATGCTTTGACGCAGAGCTCAAACCAGATGTTTGTACTCCTTCGCCTCCGCCAGTTTCTTCACCAGGTCCTTGATCTTCTGCGCCTGGCTCTTGTGCGCCAGCAACGTCGCGTCGTCGGTCAGGACCAGAATCGAATCGCGCAGACCCACGACGCCGACGGGCGTGCGATGATTCTTGCGCGCGTCGAAGACAATATTGCGCGCGGCATCGACATGGATGAAATCGCCCACGGCGCAGTTGCCTTCGGCATCGGGTTTGATGTGGCGGGCCAGCGCATTCCAGGAGCCGAGGTCGTCCCAGTCAAAATCCCCGTCGGCCACCACGACGTTCTGCGCGCGCTCCATCAAGGCATAGTCGATCGAGATTTTCCTGATGCCGGGATATTCTTTGGCCAGCACTTTGGCGAGTCTGGTCGGGTGGTTCGCGACCTTGAACCAGCGTTGGCAGGCTTCGTACATTTCCGGCTGGTGTTTCTGCAATCCCTCGGTGACGGTCACGAATCCCCAGACGAACATCCCCGCGTTCCAGCGGTAGAGGCCGCTGTTGAGGTATTCGAGGGCCTGGTCGAAGTGCGGCTTTTCGACGAAGCGTTCTGCGCGGTGAAAAGTGGTCTTGTACGGCTTCGCCCCATGCGGGGGCGGCAGCGGCTCGCCCACATGGATGTAGCCGTAGCCCGTCGCCGGCTCAGTCGGCTTGATCCCGATGGTCACGATCGCCTGGCCGCGGCTGGCCAGGTCAAAGCAGTCGTCGAGCACGTGCTGAAATTTCTTCTCTTCGGGAATAACGTGGTCGGCGGGCAACACGGCCATGACGGCCGTGGTCGAACGCGCGCCCACGATCGCCGCGCCCAGCGTCGCCGCGGCGCAGGTGTCGCGCCCGACCGGCTCGGCAATGATGTTCTGCCTCGGCAACTTGGGTAGTTGCCGGGCGACCTGCGGCGCCTGGACCGCGTTGGTGATGATGAAAATGTTTTTCGGCGGCACCAGCGGCAGGACGCGGTCCACCGCCGTCTGAAGAAACGACTTCTTTCCTAGCAAGGTGATCAGTTGCTTGGGTGTTTTCTCCCGGCTGACCGGCCAGAACCGCTCGCCGCGTCCTCCGGCCATGATGATAACGTATCGGTCTTTGGTATCCGTTTTTGATTTCATTGCAATTGGCCTGCCTTGAGTTTCAGTTTTCTTGGCCTTCTGTCCCTGGAAGAACCGCCGGGATGTCTTCGTCCAACGCACTATGAGCGGGGTCAGGATTTCCTTCCTGTGTGTGGCTATCTTGGGCGAGGGCGATTGTCATGCAGTTACTCCGGTATCCGTTGTCTCCTCGACCGCTTTGACCAGGGCGCTCACAAAATTACGCACCCGTTCCACCAGTGCGGGTGAGTTAGCTTGCTGCGCGATCTGATTCACAACCGCGCTGCCAACCACCACCGCGTCGGCACAGGAAGCCACCCGCTTGGCTTGTTCGGGATTGGAAATACCGAACCCGACGGCGATCGGCAGACTCGTGTGCCGGCGAATCTTTGCAGTCATCTCTGCGACGTTGGCAGCCACCTTTTCCTGCATGCCGGTGACCCCTTCGCGCGAGATGTAATAGATGAAGCCGGTGGCTCGCTTGACGATCAGTTCGATGCGGTCGTCGGGCGTCGTCGGCGCCACCAAGTAAATATTGCAAAGTCCGGCTTCGCGCATCAGGGGTTCGTATGTGCCGGATTCCTCCGGCGGCAGGTCCAGCATGAGCAAGCCGTCCACGCCCGCTTTCGCCGCGTCGTGGATGAACCGCTCAAGGCCGTAACCATGGGCGAGGTTGAAATAGAGGTAGAGAACGATGGGTAGTTGTGATTCGGTGCGTATCGCGGCGACTGTTTCCAAAACTCCAGGCGGTGTGGTGCCGGATTCCAATCCGCGCTGCGCGGCGAGTTGATTGACCAGACCATCGGCCAGCGGGTCGCTGAACGGAACGCCGAGTTCCAGGACGTCCACGCCGGCTTTGTCGAAAGCCAGCGCGAGCTGGCGGGTCGCCTCGAGGTTCGGGTCGCCCGCGCCGATATAGACGATGAAACCCTTCTTGCCCGCTTTCTTGAGCCAGGCAAAACGTTCCACGATACGATTCATGCGCGCGGATTTTCAGGTTGCAGTTGGTCGGTTGCAAGTGGCAAGTGGCGCCGAGGTGCGATCCATTGTGGCGGTCGGGAGCGCAGCTGTGGTCGAAGGACTCCCGATTCGGAATCGGGACAGCATGACGCCACGCTCCGTGGTTTGGGATTCTTCTGACACGTTCTCTGTGGCGATGCCGCTGCGACTGGCCTTTCAGGCACAGCCGCGCCCGATCGGCGATCTAGCCGCCACTTTGGATCATACCCAGTGGCGCCGAGCAAGGACGAGAACGAGTTACTCGAGTGCCGGCCCATTGTTGAAATGCCACACCAGGCGCAGCCCTTCCAGGGTAAGCGACGGCTCCACCGCCGTGATCTCCGGCATTTTCGCGGAAATCAGTTTCGCATAGCCGCCCGTGGCGACGACCGGCAGACGCCGGGTCTTCAAATCACCTTTCAGTTCCCCAATCAGTTCACGCACCAGTCCCCGGTATCCGTGCACGGCACCAATGAGCATCGCCTCCTCGGTGCTTTTGCCTATGGAAGACCTGACGTCGCGAATCTTGATTTTCGGCAACAACGCCGTTTTCTCGTGCAGGTAATCGGTCATCGCCGCCAGGCCCGGCGCGATGATTCCGCCAATGTAATCGCCGGGCGCCCCCACCACGTCGAATGTCAGAGCCGTTCCAAAGTCCACCACCACCGCCGGCGCGCCATAGTGATGTTTGACCGCGACGGCGTTGGCCAACCGGTCCGGTCCGATCGTGCCCGGCTTCGGATAACGAATGCCGACGCCGCGGACTGTCCGAGGTGTTAACTCCAACGCTGAAATATTCCATAGCCGCTTCGCCGCCCGCAGCGCGAACGGCGTCGCCCGCGGCACTACACTGGATAAAGCCGCGCCATCCAGCAGCGCCCGGCCGACGAACCTTCGCATCCCTTTCACAGCGGCGCCGCCAGCCCAGTCGGCGGTCGCGATGTCCGCCTGCCTGAGCACGTGATTGTGGTTCGCCAGTCCCAGGTGCGTGTGCGTGTTACCGATGTCGATGACCAGGATCATGATCGTAAGTGTGCTCAGCGTGCAGAAATCGGCCAGGAAAAGGAAGGCGCAACCATGAACCCGTCTGGGTCCCGCCACTTGCCAAAGCCGGGGCTCCAAACAGGAGGTTCATGTAAAGCCGCCTTTCGCTTTCGCATGCATTGGGAACCATGAACCGCTCCGAATCTCCCTCTCCCGGCCTTCGGCCACCCTCTCCGCCCAAAGCGGGGGAGAGGGACGGAGAGGGGGAGGTGCATGGAGAGTCTCCATTCGTTTTTTCGCATACATTTGTTAAGACCATGAACCTCGTAAGAAATCCAAAGCGCCGCAGCAGCGGCGCACTCCAAAACCTGGCGGATCTTCAGGCCGCCGTAACCAACGCGCCAGCGTCTTGGAGTGCGGTGGTGCTCCGCCGCTTTCGACGCGCGACGGGACTTGGAATTCCTGCGGTTCATGGAGAGCCCCCTTTCGCTTTTTGCGCATGCATTGGGACCCTGAACCTCATGGGAAATCCAAAGCGCCGCAGCGGCGGCGTACTCCAAGACCTGGCGGATCTTCAGGCCGCCGTTAACCAACGCGCCAGCGTCTTGGAGTGCGGTGATGCTCCGCCGCTTTCGGCGCGCGAGTGGACCCTAGTGTTCCTGAGGTTCATGGAAAGAGCACCGGTGCGCATTTTCGCTGCCGGGCCACGATTCGCCCTTTCGCCGGATTGATTTCATGTCGTGGCTTCGTATAATATGCGGAAATTCTCTGATTTGGACGTTGTGAAGCGCCTTTCTCGCGGTGTGAGCTGGTCGGCCGGGTTGCCTTCCAGTGGAGTTTTGTTGGCACCAGGTTTGCTAGAATTCACGATTGTGAACACCTTCCGAAAGCCCCGCGGGGCAGCTGCACACTTATGGCTCAAGCCCAAGCTGTTCTTCAGTTCCCACCTTGTGACCACCCTCCTTTTCGCGTTCGCATCCTGGCCGGCACAGGCGCAGGGCATCCTCGTTCCGCGGGGTGCGGAGTGGAAGTACTTCGACCAGGGCATCGACCTCGGCACAGCCTGGAGGGGAACCAACTTTGTTGACGGCTCGTGGGCGTCTGGCCCAGCGCGCCTTGGCTACGGTGGCGACGGCGAAGTGACCCTGGTCAGTTATGGCCCGGACCTGAACAACAAATACGTTACCACTTACTTTCGCAAATCATTTACCGTCACGAATGCCGCGGCGTTCACCACACTCACGTTGAATCTCCTGCGCGATGACGGCGCGGTGATTTACCTCAATGGCGCCGAAGTCCGCCGCGACAACCTGCCCACCGGCACGATCAGTTACACGACTTACGCAAGCAGCGTTATCGGCGGCACGGATGAACAGACTTATTTCCCGACGACCCTGTCTGGCAGCTCCCTGGTCAACGGCGCGAACCTCCCCGCTGTCGAAATTCACCAGGCCACCACCAACAGCAGCGACATAGCCTTTGACCTCGAATTGCGCGGTACGAACGTGCCGCCGAGCGTGAGCATTACCAACCCACCAAACAATGCCTCCTTCCCCTCGGGCGCCAACCTCACCCTCAGCGCCAGCGCTTCTGACAGCGACGGCGCGATTACGAAAGTCGAATTCTTCCAGAGCGGCATTAAACTGGGCGAAACCGCCACCAGTCCCTACCGGGTCGCCTGGAACAACGTCATCGACGGCCAATACACCCTTACCGCCGTCGCCACGGACAACGACGGCGCCGCTACGACTTCGGCGCCGGTGACCATAACGGTGAACGACACCAACCTGCCGGTGCTCCTTTCGGTAATCGCCAGCCCGGGCAAGGTCACGGTGAATTTCTCCAAGCGCGTCTCGGCCGCGACCGCAACGAACCTGAGTCATTACGCCATCGACAACGGAGTTCAGGTGTTGGCGGCGAATTTGAGTTCCAGCTCAAACGGCGTTGTCCTCAGCACCTCGCCTCTCTCGACGGGAGTGAGCTACACCCTCATGGTCAATGGAATTGAAGACACCGCCGGCAACACCATCGCGCCGAACTCGCAAACGACCTTCAGCCTTGTGCCCTATGTGCCGAGTGACGTGGGCGGACCGGGCATCTCCGGCTCGGTGTCGCTTTCCGCTGGAACCTATACCCTCAACGGCAGCGGCTCGGATATCGGCGGGACAAGCGACCAATTCTTCTTTTGTTACCAGCAGTTGACCGGCGACTTCGACATGCGCGTGCGCGTGCTGAGTTTGAATCCATCCGATGCCTGGGCCAAGGCCGGCCTGATGGCGCGCGCGTCGCTGGACGCGGGCAGCCCCTTTGCCGCAGCACTGGCCAGTCCGAGTGTGAGCGGGTGTTTCTTTGAAGCGCGCACTCTGACGAACGGGACCACCACAACTACTGGCGGCCTGCCGGTCAATTACCCGAACACCTGGCTGCGCCTCCAGCGCGTGGGCAACCAGTTCACCGGTTACGCCGGCTTCGATGGCCAGAACTGGAGCCAGCTCGGCTCGGTCGCCACAACGATGCCCGCCACGATTTACTTCGGCATGGCCGTCACCAGCCACAACGTCAGCCGGGCGACGACCACGCAAATGGGCGAGCTCGACGTCACCCCGGCGACCGGCGGCGGCCCGCTGGCGCTGCCCTGGGAACCGCTCGGTCCTTCCAGCCGCAAGACCGGTCTGGCGATTTCCGAGATCATGTATAAACCCGCCCCGCGCACTGACGGCAAGATCCTCGAATATCTCGAGTTGTTTAACTCCAACCCGTTTTTCGAAGACATCAGCGGCTATCGTCTCTCCGGTGACATTGATTTCACCTTTCCGCCGAACACAATTCTCCAGGGCGGCGCCTTCCTCGTCGTGGCCAGGGCGCCGGCCGATATTCGAGCGGTTTACGGAATCACCAACGTCATCGGCCCCTACACGAATACGCTCAAGCGTTCCGGTCTCGTGCGCTTGAGAAACGACACGGACGCGATCTACCTCGAAGTCCCCTACTCCAATGAACCGCCCTGGCCGGTCGCCGCCGACGGCACGGGTCATTCGCTCGTGTTGGCGCGGCCCTCCTACGGCGAGGGCTTCGCCAAGGCCTGGGATATTAGCGATGCGGTCGGCGGTTCGCCGGGCACCGTCGAATCGTATCGGCCCAGCCCTTTGCGCAATGTGGTCATCAATGAATTCCTCGCGCACACCGACGATCCCGTCCTCGACTACATCGAGCTCTACAACCACGGCAACCAGGCCGTGGACATCTCCTTGTGCGTTCTCACCGACAACGCGCACACAAACAAATTCGTCATCACCACCAATACCTGGATTCAACCGCGGAGCTTCGCCGTCTTCGACCAGTCTCAATTGGGCTTCGCTTTGAGCGCCGCCGGGGAAAAGATTTACTTCAAAAATCCCGAGGGCACCCGCGTGCTCGACGCCGTGCAATTTGGCGGCCAACAGAACGGCGTTTCCACCGGCCGCTATCCCGACGGCGCGAACGAATTCTACCGGTTGCAGACCCGCACCCCCGGCGCGGCCAACAGCGACATCCGGATCAGCGAGGTGGTCATCAACGAAATCATGTATGCGCCGATTTCCGGCGACCACAACGACGAATACGTCGAGCTTTATAACCCGGGAACCGCCCCGGTGGACCTGAGCGGCTGGAAATTTAGCGACGGCATTGATTTTACCTTCCCGACCAACACCGTGCTGGGGGCCGACGCTTACCTGGTCGTGGCCAAGAATGCCGCCCATTTGCTGACCAACTACACGACCTTGACCGGCGCCAACACCCTCGGTGATTTCAACGGCAATCTCCGCAAAGGCGAACGCATCGCGCTGGCCATGCCCGATCAGATCATCGTGACCAATAACCAGGGCCTCGTCGTCACCAACACCATTTACATCGATGTGGACGAGGTCACTTACGGCGCCGGTGGGCGGTGGGGCAAATGGGCCAACCAGGGCGGCAGCAGCCTGGAGTTGATCGACCCGCATTCAAATCATCGCCTGCCCTCGAACTGGGCCGACAGCGACGAAACCAGCAAAGCCCCATGGACGACCATCGAAACCACCGACCGGCTCGACAATGGACAAGGTTACAACGGCGGCCCCATCGACAATCTCCAAATCGGGCTGCTCGGCGAAGGGGAGTGCCTGCTCGACAATGTCGAAGTCGTCAACGTCGCGGACGGCGTCAATCGCATTGCCAATTCGACCTTTGAAACCAACCTGAATGGCTGGACCCCTCAGGGCAATCACGTTCGATCGACCCTGGAAACCACCAGCGGTTACAACAGCGCTCGCTCGCTGCACCTCCGGGCCAGCTCGCGTGGTGACACGGGCGCAAACCGCATCTGGACCATGTTGAACCCGATTCCAACCGCCGGCAGCACACTCACCATTCGCGCACAAGCCCGCTGGCTGCGCGGCTGGCCGGAAATCGTCATGCGCGTCCACGGCAACTGGATGGAATGCTACGGGCGCTTGACCGTTCCGACCAATCTCGGCACCCCTGGGGCCCGAAACAGCCGCGCCCTCAGCAACGCTGGCCCGGCGATTTTTCAAGTCGTTCACAATCCGATTGTGCCGGCAGCCAATCAGGCCGTGGTCGTCACCGCGCGCGTCCATGACCCCGACGGCGTTGCCTCGGTCGCGTTGAACTATCGCGTCGATCCGGCCGCGACGTATTCCACGGTGACAATGGTGGATGACGGCAGCGGCGGCGATGCGATTGCCGGGGACGGGATTTACAGCGCCACGATTCCCGGCCAAGCCGGCGCCGCAATGGTCGCTTTCTACCTTCAAGCAACCGACACTCGTGGCGCGGCAACGACTTTCCCGAACGACGCGCCGGCACGCCAGTGCCTGGTCCGGTTCGGCGATGCGACGCCGACCCTCAGTTTCGGGATCTACCGGCAGTGGTTCACGCAAAGCGCGGTCAGCACCTGGATCAATCGGCCCGTCCTGAACAACGAGGACCTAAACGGAAGGATCGTTTACGGCAAGTTTGGTGTGCTTTGCGACGTCGAGTCGCCCCTGCCAGGCAGCGCCTATCATCAGGGCGTCCGCCCCCCGGCCAATGGCGGCCATTACTCGATCGAGTTCCTGCTCGATGACCAGCTGCTCGACACCGAGAACTTCAACAAGGTCCACGCCCCGGGCAACGGACCGTTCGACGACAACACCATTCAGCGCGAACAAGCCAGCTTTTGGATCGCCCGCCAGCTTGGGTTGCCCTGGAATTATCGGCGCTACGTCGCGATGTATTTCAACGGAACCCGCCGCGGCACGCTGATGGAAGACACCCAGGTGCCGGGCAGTGACATGATTGACGAATATTTCTCGGACGACCGTGACGGTTTCCTTTACAAACTCCAACCGTGGTTTGAATTCGACAACTCCAATTCCGCTCAGATGGGTTTCAGCAACAATTCCTGGTGCACCCTCAACAACTACCTCGACGTGACCGGCAACAAGAAACTGGCGCGTTACCGGTGGAATTACCTCGTCCGCGCGGCGAACCAGACGGCCAATAACTACACCAATGTCTTTGCCCTCATCGACGCGGCCAACGCGCCCGACAACCCCACACGGGCCGAAGCCCTCAACGCCGTCGCCGATATGGAGGAATGGATGCGTATTTTCGCCGCCCGCCACGCGGTGGGGGACTGGGACTCGATCGGTTGCCAGAACGAGCAAAACATGTACGGCTACCAACCTCTCGCCGGCAAGTGGACGCTGTTCATCTGGGACATGAACATCGTGCTCGGCAACAGCGGTTCCTGGGGGCCGGGCCAGAATCTGTTCACCGTCAACGGCGCCGACGTGCCGATGCAACGGATCTACAACAACCCGCCGTTTCGCCGCGCTTACTGGCGGGCGCTGCGCGAGATCGCCACCGGCCCGATGGACAGCACCCGCATCAATCCCATTCTGGACGCCAAATACGCCGCGTTCCAGGCCAACGGCATCAACGTCAGCTCGCCTGCGGCGTCGGTGAAGAGTTGGATCACCAGCGCGCGTTCCAGCATCCTTTCGCAACTGGCTGCCGTGAACACGTCCAGTTTCACCGCCAGCGGACCGGCCACCACTGCGAACAACCTCGTGACCCTTACCGGCCTGGCGCCGGTCGAGATCAAAACCATTCGTGTCAACGGCGTCGCTTATCCGGTCACCTGGGGCTCGGTCACCAATTGGAACATGAACGTGCCGCTGAGCGCCGCGGTCAACACCCTCCGCCTCCAGGCCTTTGATGTGCATGGCAATTTGCTGACCAACTACAACGCCACCGTCACGGTCAACTATACCGGCGCCATCGAACTGCCCCAGGATCAGTTGGTCATTAAC
>Ga0066710_100007534_pt1 | contig 10415 bp, 9 predicted proteins | sample GraSoiAngelo_159_FD_79666 | JGI IMG/M metagenome (GOLD analysis project Ga0066710, IMG submission 79666) | Grasslands soil microbial communities from the Angelo Coastal Reserve, California, USA - 14_1009_16_40cm | ecosystem: Environmental > Terrestrial > Soil > Grasslands | place: USA...
AAGAGGTCCGCGGAACAAAAATGTCGCAATTTGGAGGCTCGGCGTTGGCCGCCCTGCGTGGACCGAGGCTGAACCTTTACTGAGCCGCGCTCCTGAACGATCGAATCGTGCTCGCTCGCAGCGTAGTCGTGCTCGCGGTCGTCGCGGCCGGCCTCTTCGCGGTCGCCCACCTCGGGGCGGGAGGTCGTCAGAACGCTCGCCATCGCGCCATCACGGCGCCGGCGGCTGCACCTCCGCATCACCTTCGCTCGCGACGGCCCGCCGCGACGCGGCCGCCGCAGTTCCTCGTCGTCTCGTTCGACGGCTCGGGCGGCACGCAGCTCTGGCCCTACTGGCGCGAAATCGCCCGGAGGGCGCAGGCTCACTTCACCTTCTTCGTCAGTGGCGTTTACCTGCTCGCCGAGGAGCGGCGCTTGCTCTACCGGCCGCCGCGGCATTCACGCGGCAGCTCGGACATCTGGTTCGCCCGCCCCGATGGCGGCCGCTCCGCGCGTCAGGTCGTGGCCGGCACGAGCCGCCAGATCGCGGCCGCCTATCGCGAGGGAAACGAGATCGGCACGCACTACAACGGCCACTTCTGCGGTCCGTACCAAAGCGCCGTCACAGGCTGGACGGCCCGCGACTGGAGCAGCGAGCTCGACCAGTTCGACCGCCTGCTCTTCCATGCCGCCGCGAACAACGGTTTGCACCGGGCCGTCAAGCTGCCCTTCGGCCGCGGCGAGATCGTCGGAGGCCGGACCCCGTGCCTGCAGGGCTCGTTCCGTGTCCTGTATCCGGTGCTCGCCCGCCGCGGTTTTCGCTACGACGCCAGCCAGCTCGCACCGCTCGGCGCATGGCCTCGGCGCGAGGGAGCGATCTGGAGCGTGCCGCTGCTCGAGATCCCGTTCGTCGGGCACACGTTCCCGGTCATCTCGATGGATTACAACTTCTTCGCGAACCAGACCGGCGCCGTCAGCGCGTCTCCGTCGCGCGCGCCGGCGATCGAGCGGGAGACCTACCTCAGCCTCCTGCGCGCCTTCCGGACGACGTACCGCGGCGACCGGGCGCCGCTGTCGTTCGCAAACCACTTCGAGACCTGGAATCACTGGGCCTATGACAAGGCGCTCGCGCGCGTGGTGCTCAGGGTCTGCCGGCTGCCGGAGGTGCGCTGCGTCAGCTTCCGCGAGCTCGTGGACTGGTTGGACGGCCAGACGCCGGCCCGGCTGCGGCGGTTCCGCGGCGGTCAGTTCCCAGTCTACCAACCGTAAACCGTTTCTCTACCGAGACACGGAATCGTCCGGCGCATGGCGCCGCCGCGTCGCCTCCCCGCTATCCCGGAGTTGTTTCTGGGCCTGCTCTCGATCGGGGTAGCGGTCGTCCTGACGGCGAGGATTGTCTCCGGGACGATCCACGATGCCCGCCACATCCACGACACGATCAGCGTCACCGGCTCGGCACGGAAGCCGATCAGCTCCGACCTCGTGCGCTGGGCGGTGTCGGTGAACGGTGAGGCAGCGAAGCCCTCGCTCGCCGCGCGCGAGCTCCAAGGCGAGACCCGAACGGTCCGCGCCTACCTCAGGCGAGTGGGAATCTCGGACGATGCCGTCACGCCTTCCGTGGTGACGAGCCAGGAGAACGTGCTGCAGCTTCCGCACCACCGCCGGCGGGTCACTTACCGCGTCACCCAGCGGCTCGACATCAGCAGCCGCAAGATCGACGTCGTCGAGCGCGCCTCGACCGGGGTCGGCGGCCTGATCGAGCGCGGCATCGGCGTCTCGGCCGAGCCGCTCGAGTACATCTCGACCGAGCTGACGCACGCGAAGCTCGACGCGCTGGCAGCGGCGACGGAGGACGCGCGCGCCCGCGCCGAGATCCTGATCAAGGGGCTCGGCGGCAAGCTGGGGACGATGCGGAGCACGACGCTCGGCGTCTACCAGATCACGCCTCGCGACTCGACCGACGTCAGCGACTACGGCATCAACGACACCTCCAGCCGCGAAAAAGACGTCAACGCCGTCGTGACGGCGACGTTTGCAGTCAGCCGGTAGGCAGCGTGGCGCTCGCAGGCAGGTTACAAATCGTCTCGATGCCCTTCGACCGGCGCATCGGGACCGAGCTCGGCGGCTACCGGATCGTCGAGCCGCTCGGCCGTGGCGGCACGAGCGTGGTCTACCGGGCCGAGCACGTGCGGCTCGGACGGCAGGCGGCGCTGAAGCTGCTCTCGCCCGCGATTGGCGAGGCGGACTTCAGCGGGCGCTTCCTACGGGAGTCGCAGCTCGCCGCCTCGCTCGACCATCCGAGCATCGTCCCGATCTACGACGCCGGCGAGACGGACGGCCTGCTCTATATCGCGATGGCGTGCGTCGAGGGCACCGACCTGAAGACCTTGCTCGCCGAGGAAGGACGACTTCCGCTCCGTCGCACCCTTCGCATCATCGGCCAGGTCGGCTCGGCGCTCGACGCCGCCCACGCCAGAGGACTCGTCCACCGGGACGTCAAGCCGGCCAACATCCTCGTCGCCGACGACGACCACGCCTATCTGTCCGACTTCGGAGCGGTCAAGGAGCTCGCTTCAGGCGGCACAACCCGCACGGGCTCCTTCGTCGGCACGCTCGAGTACTCGGCGCCGGAGCAGATCGAGGGCGGGGCCGTCGATGCGCGCACGGACGTCTACGCGCTCGCGTGTGTCCTCTACGAGTGCCTCGCCGGAGCGCCTCCCTTCCACCGTCCGTCCGAGGTCGCGGTGCTGAACGCCCATCTCCACGCGGAGCCGCCAAAGCTGACAGAGGCTGTGCCCGAGCTGCCCGAGGCGCTCGAGCGGGTGATCGGGAAAGCGCTCTCGAAGTCGCCCCTCGACCGCTACGGGAGCTGCGGCGAGCTCGTTGCCGCCGCCCGGACCGCCGCGGCCGAGCGGCGAGTCCACCGCCGGCGGCTGGCCGTCTCGCTCGCGCTCCTAGCGCTGGCGGCGCTGCTCGGAGCGGCTGCGGCGGTCGGGGTGCACGCGCTCGCGTTCGGCGGCGGCGCAGCCACCACGACGGTGGCGCCGCCTCCCGCCAAGCCGCCCTTCCAGCTCAGTGCCGCGCTCCTGCGCAGCAAGGACGGCCGGACGCTGAACGACATCGCCTACGCCCTCATCTCGGCCAAGCAGTACGCACGCGCGCTGCCCTTCGCGCAGAAGGCCGTCAAGCGAGCGCCCGTGGGGACACTCACCCGGGGCTATGCGACCTTCAACCTCGGCCTCGTCCTGCTCAAGCTGGGCCGCTGCCGCGAAAGCCTGCCGCTCCTCCGGAAGGCCCTGACGATCGAGCCGAGCTCGCTGCGCCCATATATCCGACCGCGGATCAAGCAGGCGAAGAGCTGTAGCCGACGTGGAGCATCCGCGCCAGCGCAGTCGCCGTAGTCGGCCGCGCCGCCGGCTCCTTCTCGAGCCCGGCGAGAACCGCGTCGGCGAGCCCACGCGGCAGCTCAGGTCGGCGCTCGCGTGGATCGGGCGGCGCCTCGACGAGGTGGGCGAAACCGATCTCGGCCGCCGCGCGCCCGGCGAACGGGGGGTCGCCGACGAGGCACTCGTAGACGACGCAGCCGAGGGCGTAGATGTCGCTCTGTCGGCCGGCCTCCCTTCCTTCGATCAGCTCGGGAGCCAGGTAGTGCGGCGTGCCGAGAATCTGGCCGTCCGCGGTCAGACGCGTCGACTCGGCGCCGCGCGCAAGGCCGAAGTCTGCGAGCGCCGCGCGGCCGTGGTTGAGGAGCACGTTCGACGGCTTCACATCGCGGTGCAGCACTCCGCGCTCGTGCAGCGCATCGAGGCCTCGTCCGACCTGCGCTGCGAGCCGGCACGTGCCCTGGACGTCGAGCCGTCCCGCCGAGCGCAGAAGCGACGCCAGTGAGCCGCCCTCGTAGTACGGCTGGACGAGGTACACGAGCCCATCGGCCTCGCCGAGCTCGAGGATCGGCGCCAGGTGCGGCGTCGTGATCGACCGGGCGAGGAGCGCCTCGCGACGGAAGCGGGCAAGCGCGGCTCCGTCGTCCACGAGCTCTGGCCGGAGCTGCTTGAGCGCGACGATCCGGCCGTCCTCGGCCGCCGCCCTGAAGACGAGCCCCGTTGCGCCTTCGCCGATCAGCGCCTCGAGCCTGAAGCGCCCGATCGTCTTGCCCGGGCTGACGGCGGTCTCGCTCACGGGTGCCATTATCCCGGCGCAGCGATGACCCACTTTCGCCTGCTCGGCCCGCTCGAGGCCGTCGAGAACGGGAAGACGGTCGCTCTGCCGGGCGGCAAGCCACGTGCCCTGCTCGGCCGGCTGCTGCTCGACCCCGGGCGGGTCGTCGCGGCCGAGCGGCTGGTCGAGGACCTCTGGGGTGAACCGGCGCCGCGGAGCGCTCCGAAAGTGCTCCAGGGCTACGTCTCGCAGCTGCGCAAGGCGCTGGGAGCGGCCGCGATCGAGACGCGTGCGCCCGGCTATCTCGTCGCGGCGGATCCGGAGCAGGTCGACCTCGCCCGGTTCGAGTCGCTGACGCAGTCGGCGCGCGAGGCGGCTGACCCCGTCCGCCGCGCCGAGCTGCTGCGCGACGCGCTCGCGCTCTGGCGCGGACCTGCGCTCGCCGAGTTCCGCGGCGAGCCGTTCGCGGATGCCGCCGGCCGCCGGCTCGCCGACCTGCGACTGAACGCGCTCGAGGAGAGGCTCGAAGCCGACCTCGAGCTCGGCGCCCACGCGGTCGTGGTCGGAGAGCTCGAGGGCCTTGTCGAGCAGGAGCCCCTGCGCGAGCGGCCCCTTCGGCTGCTGATGCTTGCCCTCTACCGTTCCGGCCGGCAGGCCGAGGCGCTGGCGGCCTTCCGCGCCGGCAGGCACGGGCTGGTGGAGCAACTCGGAATCGAGCCCACTCCGGCTTTGCAGGAGCTCGAGCGCGCGATCTTGCGCCACGAGCCGAGGCTCGACGAGCCGCCCGCACGTGTGCCGGCACGCAAAAGCATCGTCTGCGTCGGCGCCGAGCTAGTCGACCTCGTCGCTCCGCTGGCGCGTGGGGAGAAGGACCTACTGCTCGTGGAAGTGCCGGCTTCCGCCTCCGGGCTGGCCGCCTGCGCCGCGCGGCTGGAGCGGACACGCGCCCGCCTCGAGCCCCAGGGCTTGACCGTTCGGACGGCCTGCTTCACCTCGAGGAACCGCGATGCGGACCTGGCGCGGGTCGCGGCCGACCAGAACGCGGAGCTGCTCGTCGTTGGCGGCTCGGAGGTTCGGGAGCTCGAGGCGAGCCCCTGCGACGTCGCCTTCGCCGCCCGCCCGGAGTTGGGCTTCGAGCCGTCAGGGCCGGTGCTCGTCCCCTTCGGCGGCGGCCGCGAGGAGTGGGCCGCGCTCGAGCTGGGCGCCTGGCTGGCGCGCGCCCACCGCCTGCCTCTGCGGGTGCTCGGGACGGAGGAGCGTGCGGACCGGCGCGACGCCAGCCGGATGCTCGCGGCCGCCTCGCTGGCGCTGCAGCGGTTCGCGGCGACGACGGCGGAGCCCGTGCTCGTCGCTCCCGGAGCAGACGGGATCCTGCAGGAGTCCGGGTCGCTGCTCGTCGCGTCGCTACCCGCCTCCGGCCTCGACGCGGCGAGGAGGGCGCTCGTCAAGGGCACCCGCAGCCCGATCCTGCTCGTCCACGCCGGCTTGCGGCCGGGAGGGCTCGCACCCGAGCACACGCTGACGCGGTTCACCTGGTCGATCGCCGACGGCTGATCGGAGGATTCTTACTTCGCTCTTAGCGCGCTCTCAGGCCGCTCTCACGGCCGGCTGATTGGTTGAGCATGGCAATCCAACGAAAGGAGCATCCGATGAGCAGCAGGCTCAAGCCCAAGGTGATCGCGGGAACCGTCGCAGGTCTCGCAGTCGCCGGCGGGGGCGCGGCGTACGCGGCGACGCAGCTCGGCTCGCCGCAGCAGGAGAACCAGGCGGTGCTGAACGACGCTGCCAAGCAGCTGGGCGTCGAGCCGAGCGCGCTCAGCGCTGCCCTCAAGAAGGCGCTCGAGAAGCGCGTCGACGAGGCCGTCGCAGCCGGCCGGTTGACGAAGGCCCAGGGCGACGAGCTCAAGCAGCGGATCGAGTCCGGCGACGTGCCGCTCTTCGGAGGACCCGGCTTCGGTTTCCATGAAAGAGGGGCGTTGTTCGGCGGCCTCGACGCCGCCGCGAGCTATCTCGGCCTGACAGACACCCAGCTGCGCACACAGTTCCAGAGCGGCAAGTCGCTCGCCGACGTCGCCAAGGCGCAGGGCAAGTCGGTCGACGGCCTCGTCCAGGCGATCGTCGATGCGGCCAAGACGAAGATCGACGCAGCCGTTGCCGCCGGCCGGCTGACTCAGTCGCAGGCCGACTCGATTCTGGCCGGTCTGAAGTCGCACGTCACGGACTTCGTCAACCGCACGCCGCCGCGCTTCGGACTCCGCAACGGCTTCCAAGGAGGCGGCTTCCGCGGAGGCCCGCCGCCCGGGGCCGGCTTGGACGGAACGGGGCTGTAGTGCCCTATCCAGCAATACGGCATTACTGGAAGGGGGACTAGTTGTCCCGGATCGAATCGGCAAGGCGGCGAGCGGGCGGCGTCAAGCGTGCGCTCGCAGTCCTGGCGGCGACCGGCCTGGTCGTCGTGGGGGTGCTGGCGCGCGCCACGGACCCTGGTCAGGCCGCCAGGACGAGCCAGGCCGCCGGCTCCTCGTCCTCGACAGTGACGAGCTCGGAATCGGAGAGCTCGGACTCGGACGACTACTCGATCGCGCCCTCAACGAGCCAGCCGCAGGTTCAGACCCATGTCTCCTGACCGGTTCGAGGCGATGGGAGTCGACGTCCTCGTCGGAGGCGCGACCGAAGCCGAGCTCGAAGCGGTCGGGCTCCTCTTCGAGAAGCTCGACCGGACGTTCAGCCGCTTCCGTTCGGACAGCGAGCTCAATCGCGTCAACGCGGCGACCGCTGAATTCGTCGCCGCCTCGCCGATGTTCGTGCGGGTGCTCGCGCTCGCGCTGGACGCGGCGCGGCGGACGGACGGCCTCGTCGATCCGACGCTCGGTGCGGCGATCGAAGCCGCAGGCTACGACCGCGACTTTGCCGAGCTCGCTGACGACGAGCGTCCCCCGAGCGCCGCTGTCCCCGGGAGCTGGCGCCATGTTCGCGTCGCCGGCCCGCTCGTCTTCCGGTATCCGGGCACGAAGCTCGATCTCAACTGCGTCGTCAAGGGCCTCGCCGTCGACGCCGCTGTGCAGCAGCTCGCCGGCGACGGCTTCGTCGCGGCAGGCGGCGACGTCGCGGTCCGCGGGGCTGCGGGCGTCGGCCTCCCCGGCGGCGGCTCGCTCACGCTCCGGGACGGTGGCCTGGCGACCAGCGGCACGACGTACCGACGCTGGCTACGCGGTGGCGACACCCAGCACCATCTGATCGACCCTCGTACCGGCAGGCCGTCCACGTCGCCGTGGTCGGAGGTCACCGTCGCCGCCGGCAGCTGCCTCGAGGCGGACGTCGCCGCCAAGGCCGCGCTCCTGCTCGGGGATGACGGGCCGAACTGGCTGGACGAGCGGGAGCTTCCCGGTCGCTTCCGCGCCGGAGACCGAGAGGTCGCGAACGAGTCCTGGCGTCGCGCTCTGGAGCCCGCCAAGGCGGCATGACCCTGTTCGAGTGGTATCTCGCCCGCGCGAGCGGGATCGTCGCGTTCGTGCTGCTGACGATCGCAGTCGTGCTCGGGTTGACGCTGTCCGGCCGGGCGAAGCTGCCCAACTGGCCGCGCTTCGCGGTCGAGGACGTCCACCGGTTCGCCGGCCTGCTCACCGGGACGTTCGTCTCGCTCCACGTGCTGACGCTGTTCGTCGACTCGTACCTGCCCTTCTCGCTGACGCAGCTGGTCGTTCCGGGCACCTCGAGCTACCGGCCGCTCTCGACCGCGCTGGGCGTCGTCGCCGCGGAGCTGCTGCTCGCGCTCGCGATCACCAACCGGTACCGGAAACGGCTCTCCTACCGTTTCTGGCGCCGCGCCCACTACCTGAACTTCGCCGTCTGGGGGCTCGCGCTCTTCCACGGGATCTTCGCGGGAACCGATCGCGTGGCCCTCTGGGCGGACGCGCTCTACGGCTGTTCGGCCGCTGCGGTTGCCGGCTTCGTCGCCTGGCGCGTGCTGGGCGGCGGGTTGAGGCCGCCGGCTACCGCACCCGCAGCGTGATCCCGGCCGACTGAAAGCCGGACTTCTTCGCGGTGAAGAGGACCCGTCCTCGCTTGGTCGGCCTGAGCGTGAAGCGCGCGACGCCCCACATGCTGGTGGTCCGAGTCTGAGCCTTGACCCCGGCGCCGACCACGCGCACCTTCACGCCCTGCATCCAGTTGCCGCTCCCGTTCTTGACCGTGATGCTCACGGTCGTGCGGCGCCGCTTGCGCAGGCTGCCCTTGGCGGTCAGCTTCATGCGCGGCAGCAGGCTGAGCGACTGTGCAGGCGAGAAGTCGCCGACGTTGCCGTCCGCGTCGACGCCGGCTACCCGCCAGTAAAGCTGGTTGCCGCTCAGGTAGGCGACGTCAGAGAGCTTGGGCGCATAGGCCGCGTTGTCGGTCGTCACGTCCTCGACGGTCGACGCGAAGTCGGGCCGGCTGGAGACCTGCACCTGGTACTGCTTGACACCGAGCTTGGGGCTCCACGAAAGCAGTAGGTGATCGGTCGCGGCGTCGGTGTGCAGGCCCCCCGGCTCGCCGATCGAGCGCGTGAACGGCGAGGACACCGACCACGGGCCCGGCGTCGTTCCGTACCCCTGCTTCGGGAACTCGGCGCGGACGCGCCAGTGGAAGACGCCCGTTCCCGTCAGCTTCTGGAACGAGGTCGCCGGCATCCGGAAGTCGCTGAAGTTCCGGGTCGTCCCGTCCGGCTGGTCGATCGCGAGATCGTAGGAGACTGCGCCGTTCACCGAGCTCCAGGTCCAGACCGGCAGGTACTCGCCCGCTGTCGGATTCGTCGAGCTCGGGACCGGCCCAGCCAGGGTCTTCTGGAACGTGCCCGTCGCCGACCAGGTCAGCCCGATCCCGTTCTCGTCCGAGGCGCGGACGCGCCAGTAGAGGATCGTGTCGGCCGGATAGGTCGTGTTGCTCGAATAAGCGGTTGCGTCGGTCGTGACGTCGTCGATCGGGCTTCCGAAGCTCGGATCCTGGGCGACCTGGAACTCGTACTTGCGGGCGCCTAGAACCGGCGACCATCTGAACGTCGGTTGGTCGAAGAAGGCCGTCCCGGACGCGGGGGACTGCAGCGTCGGGGGCGCGGATTGCTTCTGGAAGTTGGTGTAGTTCGAGTGGGCCACATCGAGGGGGCTCGGGTTGGAACCGTCGAGGTTGGGGGACGGCAGCACCATCCAGTAATAGCTCGTCGTCTCGTCCGGATACGTAGTCGGATCGAAGGCGCTGCGCGGCGAGTACGCGGGGATGTCAGTGAAACCCTCGTCGACGATGTTGCTGAAGTTCTGGTCCTTTGAGACGACGACGAAATAGCTCTGAGCACCGGTCAGGGCATTCCAGGTGAACAGCGGCGTCGCCGGAGAGACGGTGCCCGTCTGCGGCGCCAGATAGTCGCTCCCGCACGGGTAGAGAACTCCAGAGACGCAACCGGGGAAGCCGCCGCTGGGGTAGCCCGTCCAGTCGAACGCGGGCGCCTGCGGGTTCGGAGAGCCCTCTCCCTGGTCGCCGTTCTTCAGGTAAGTCGGATCTCCGAAGACTTCGTCGAAGTTGACGCGGTCGGCCCGGGCACTTACTCGGACGCAGTATTTTCCCGGCGTGAGCGGCTGGAAGTCCGAAGCAGGATCGGGGAAGAGGGACCCGGCCGGGTTTGCATTAAAGTTGGGGCTGCCGAGCGGCGTCCACGACGGAACCGACGTCTTCACGGTCATCTTGACCGGCGTGCAAGTCGACGTGATCGCGTTCCACCCCGTGACCTGCACCTCGTAGCTGGACGCACCCGGGACCGGATTCCACGAGACGACAGGCGTGGTCGTCTGGAACCCGTTCGAGAGATTGTGGTCCGCGTCCGCGGTCAGCGTGACATCGGTCGCGTTGTCCCGCATGTGCAGGTTCTTGATCGCCGTACCGGTGACTGGTCCCGCCGGCGCCGTCTTGTCGAACGTCTTCGTGAAGGACGGGCCGTAGTTCCAGACGCCGGCGTTGCCGTCAGGATCGAAAGCCCGGACTCGCCAGTAGTAGACGTTGTCCTTCATCGGGGCCGCCGGCGACAGTGAGGTCGCGATCGTCGTCCCCGAGCAGCAGACCTTCGAGCCGAGGGCGAAGTCGGACGACGAGTTGATCTCGACCTCGTAGCGCGCGGCACCGGCGACCGGATTCCAGGAGAACTTCGGATCGAAGACCTCCGGGTCGGCGGGATCGAGGTCGGTCACGCTCGGAGTCGTCGTCGACGGCCACGTCCAGGAGAACGACGCGACCGAGGAAGGGGCGCCGCGGTTG
>Ga0066710_100007535_pt1 | contig 10414 bp, 7 predicted proteins | sample GraSoiAngelo_159_FD_79666 | JGI IMG/M metagenome (GOLD analysis project Ga0066710, IMG submission 79666) | Grasslands soil microbial communities from the Angelo Coastal Reserve, California, USA - 14_1009_16_40cm | ecosystem: Environmental > Terrestrial > Soil > Grasslands | place: USA...
GAGCGCGGGGAACTGCACCCCGCGAGCCGGCGCAGTACGCAACCCTTGACGAGGCGATAAACGTCACGGCGGTTGTCACCGACGCGGAGACGCCCACCTCGCAACTGACGTTCAAGTGGTCGGCGGACGCGGGCGTCTTCACTGGCGATGGTGCCTCCGCAACCTGGACGGCGCCACACGCGCATGACACCCCGTCGACGATCGCCCTGAGGCTCACCGTCACCGAGCGATATCAGACGACAGACAACCAGGGTCTTCCAGTCACGCGAGAGAACCAGGTTCAGGGGACGACGGCCATCCGTTTACACAATTCCATCCACGAGGTCGGCGATCTCGCTGTGCAGTTCCTGGTTGATTTCTCGCGGCAGCTCGACGCCGCCTTTGTCGTGCGGAACTTCACGAACAGCTGCCCCGAAGCCGCGGACGAACTAAGGGACGTGCAAAACGACAACCGGGACTTCATCATCAGGTCTTATAACATCGGCACGCCGTCCACCTCAGTTCCGTTCACCGGACAGTGCCCGTTCCGGAACAGACGTGGCGATGCGTGCGCTCAGGTGAGGGTCGAATGGAATTCAGTCAGCCGTGCGACCGGCCAGGCCGGCGTGGCGATCGGGACCGATCAGGTGACGGCGATATTCGAGAACGATCAGTGGCGGCTGTGCGCGAGCGACTTCAACCCCTCGACCGCCACCTCGACGCTCCGTCTCAGGCGCTGGACCGGTCTCCTTCCGCGCCTCGGACTTCACGATCCCCCTGGCGTGATGCACTAGATCGTCGTCCTGCGTGGCGGCGCATCGCGCAGAAGTAGACCAGGGTTCACGGAAGGCGCGGGCGTTGCCTCCCATGCCCTCGGCGATCGGCCGCCCACAGAAGTCCGACTGGAAGGTTACCGACCACCTCTAACGAAACGAACAACACTGACACCGCGACTGACGCCGCCGCGCGGACGCCCGCTCTTGCAAAGAACCACACGAAGGCAGCCTGACTCGTGCCGATGCCGTTGAACGTCACCGGCAACAGCATGACGAGGAGGATCAGCGGCACGAAGGCGAAGTAGACGCCGACCGACGCTTCGACGCCGAGACCCCGTCCCAGGTAGTACGCCTGGATGATTCGCAGCGTCTGGACCGCAATCGAGCAGGCGAGCACGTTCGCCAGCTGACGGTGGTACCGGGCGTATCGACGTATTGACACGAGCACGGGTTCTCCGGCGCGCCGCAGGGCACCGGGCAATTTCATCAACAACCTCGAGGCGGCCGATGCGGTTCGCCCGCTGAAAATCAGAAGGAGCGTCACCGCGCACGCCGTCGTCGCCAGCCCGAGCGCCGCGACGATCGTCGGGTTGTCGGCCAGGTCGCGCAGCACCAGCATTCCCCCGAGCGCCATGACGAGAAGCGATGCGACGCCGAGCATGCGGTCCATGAACACCGACGCCACGGCATCGCCGCCAGGCACGTTGAGCTTGGCAATGGCGTACGCGCGCACCGCGTCGCCCCCGACGCTCGCGGGCAGAAACGTGCCGACGAACGTGCTGACCAGGAAAATGCGAATGACCGCCGCGAGCGGTGGGCGATCGACCGGATCCATCGTCCAGAGCAGCACGACCCAGTGGTAGGCCATGAACGCCCGGTCGGCGAGCACCAGAACGACGGCGACGCCAATCAGCCGCCAGTCGGCGCCGGCCGCCGCGGCCAGAACCGCGCGCGGATGGCTTTTCCACAGCAGATAGCCCGTCAGGGCCGTGGAAACCGCGAGGCGAACGAAGAGCCGCAGCGTGCGGCGGATCAAGATTGGGTGGTGGGCAGCGTCTCGAGGTGGCGGGTTGGATCGCGTTTCACCTGATACGCTCGAACCAGGAACTTTGCGTACGGGACGAACTGCTTCATCGCCCCGACGTTCACCTGACAGGGGCTGAGACACGTGGGGCAGACCGTGTTCTTGACGTGCTCCCGGTGCGCCAGATGTTCGGCCTTGAAATACAGCTCCTCCGCGGGTGTCGTGAGCACGTTGCCGATGGGCTGCGAGTTCTCGCAGTAGTAGAGATCACCGTAGGGGTTGAGCAGGAGTCCCTGCGTCTGGAACGGGCAGGGCATCGTCCGTTTGTAGCCGTTCGCGATCATGTCGGCATAGTGCAGGTACAGGAAGGCCTGCCCGCTCAACACCGACTCCTCCTGGACCCGGTCGAGGAAGAACGTGCGCATGAACGCTTCCTCTCGCTCGTGAAACCCGATCTTCTGTTCGAGTTCCTTGTTGTTCAGCATGGCGTCGGTGAACCGGAGCATGTTGAACACGATATCGAGCCTCCTGCTGCGTGCCCACGCCAGAATGTTCTGCGCGTCATCGAGGTTGGTCGCAAAAATCGTGGCGGCAATCCCGAACTGAAAATTCGGGTGCTTCGCCGACAGCGCCTGCATCGCCTCGATGGTTTCGCAGGCTTTTTCGAAGCCCTCCTTGACGTGGCGGACCTGGGCATGGACGTCGCCGATCCCGTCGAGCGAGACACGGACGCTAATCAGCAGATCCTGCTCGGCGCAAAACTTCACGATGCGCGTGAGCATCGGAATGGCCCGGTGAGGCGTCAGCCCGGTGGTGTTGATGCCGATCTTCCGCATCCGCGGCAGATGGCGCTGAAACATCTCCACCATCTCAGGCAAATCGTTCCGGGTCGTCGGTTCGCCGCCGGAAATATTCAGGTTCTCGACCGCGCTCCAGAAGGGATGATCCATGGCCGGTTCGAGCTGGGCCAGCGTCATGTCCGACTTGCGATCGCCGTACTTCCAGTTGTTGCACATCTCGCAGCGGGCGTCGCAGACCCACGTGCAGTTGTAAATGAGCACCGTGGGCCGGACGGGCCTGAGCTTCGACACCACGAGCGTGTTCGCGAGATCGCGCGGGACGCCCGCGGCCGTCTGTAAGAGGTACCGCAGTCTGAACGCGTTTGTCGACATGCTAGACGTCCATTGTACAGGCATACCGCCCTAGAGTGGCAAACCTCGCGTGTCATCTGGGCTTCAGCCGGGGAAGAGCGTGGGGCGAACGGCAGGCGGCAGGTCAGGCCACGAGTGGCCTGACCTTGAGAGGTACGTCCGGGTGTTACTGGTTGGCAAACGACGGGCGCGGCCGGCTCGAAACCCAGACCTGCCTCACGATCATGTCCTGCACGGTGCTCACGCCGCCGCGCTCACCGGGAGCGTAGGGGCTCCCGATGAACACCCTGTGGGGGAATGGTGCGTAATTTCCGCGGTAGGTCTTCCCGAAGTCGTAGACCGTGTTGCCGGTCACGCCGCCCTCCCGGAACATGACGTTGAAGAAGCCCTGGCGCCACGTGGCCTGGACGAAGTACGTCAGGCTCTCGTGAAAGGGGTAGATCCTGCGTTCACGCCCGATCGTCTCGATGTACGGTCCCGGTCCCGTCAGGAACCGCCAGGCGATGGCACCGTTGCCCCGCTTGTCGACGCTCATACGGTACTCGTTGTCGTTAATGGCGGCATCGCCTTCCCGCATCGTCAAGATCCGATCCTTGGGATCTTCGGTGTTGCTAATGACGGCCAGGTTCGTGACGAGCGCGGAATACTCGCCCTCGCCCAGCGTCTGCGGCAGCGTGTACTGGATGTAGCTCCCTCGACTGTCCATGCGGACGCCCACGCCGGGAATGAAGGTCACGGGGCCGTGGATCTCCCCGACGGTCTTGCCGTTCATAAGAGGGTCGTAGATCTCGCTGCCGATGATGTAGCCTCCGGTCTGGGCAATGAACGACGCAGCAGTCGACCACGGCCCAACCGCATCCCCCAGCTCCGCACGCGCCCGCCAGGTGTACCGTGCGTCGAAATCTAGCGGAGCCGTAAGAACAAAGGAGGGCGCTGATAATGGGCCCGACTCCTGGAATAGCGTCCCGGTAGGACCGAACACCAGGAACCTGTACTGAAGAATGGGCAGCGCCGCGAATTTCCCGGTCGCATTGCTTGCCACCAGCGTCACCGGGGAGGTCAGAACCACGAAGTCGTTGACCGGCGATTGTGCCTGAGGGGCCGTCACCTTCAATGTCACTGCGTCGCCCAATGAAGCAGCGGCAGTACCATTGGCCAAAGGCGCCAGCGAACCGGCCGATCCGGGAGCCGAGACCGATCGGCTGGGCGAGGTGGTTGTCGGTCGACCGCACGCGAGCGTCAGCGAGACCAGCAACGATAGACCAATAGCCGAGATGTCACGCACATGCATGCACTACTCCTCAAAGTGAGACGAACCCGAAAGGCGGACCGATTAAGAGTGTACCAGCATGATACCAAAATTCATTTTGGCGCTGGAACTTTCTTAAGAACTTTCTAAAGAGTCGTCCTCGAGCCCAGGAATACGGCTCAGCTGATTGGACCCCACAACCCTCGCGCACCGGATCGCCGCGGTGACGCAGGACGGAAAGAAGCATGGCGCTGCGCACCGATGGTCTGGCCGTCTGACCGCCGAGGAGGGACATCGACATTCGATGTGAGCGGCAGTCAAATCACGAGCCGCCAGACGATGCCGGTTCGACGTCAGCTGAGAAAGAATGCGCTCGCAGGAGCCCGTCGGACGCTGCGGTATACTGAGCCGAGATGTCAGGCTCGGCAATCGCGCAACCGTCCGCATCCCATCAATCCATCTCACGTACGAACCTTCGGCCCGACACCGCGCTAGTACTCATCCTGCTCTTCGGCACGCTGCTTCGAGCGCAGTATCTGGATTTGCCGATGGCCGAGGCGCATCGCTGGCGTGAGGTCTTCAACGCCGACATCGCACGAAACTTCGCCGAACGGTCGATGAACATCTTCTATCCCCAGGTGAACTGGGGTGGCGCGTCAGACCCCTATGTTGGGATGGAATTCCCGTTGATGCACTGGATCGTGGCGCTGACATACGGTGTCTTCGGCGAAAACGCGATGTTCGGCAGGCTCGTGAGCATGGTGTTTTCGGTCGCCACGATTTGGGCGATCTTCGCGCTGGGGTCCCACCTGTTTGGCATGGCGGTGGGACGAGCCGCCGCGTTTCTCATGGCCATCTCGCCGAGCGCTGTGTTTTTCGGCCGCTTTTTCATTACCGATACCCCGATGCTCTTCTTTTCGGTTGTCGCGGTGCTCGCCTGGGTGGTGTACCTGGATACCGGCGCCTCGGCGGCGGCCATCACCGGGGCCGTTTCTGCGGCGCTTGCATTTCTCGTCAAGATTCCCGCGGTCATCGTCCTGGCGCCCATTGCCTGGGCCGCTTGGGAAGCCAGGGGATGGTCCGCCCTGAAAGACCGCCGGCTCGTGCTAGGCCTTCTCGGCGCGCTGGCAGCCACGGCAGTCTGGTATTGGCACGCCGACGTGCTCTTCCACCGCACAGGCCTCGGGGTGGCGATTTGGCACCCGGCTGGGACGTACGCCATGCCAATCGCTGCCGCGGCCGGTCCCTTTCTCGAAGTCTACAATTTGGGGAACCTCGCGCTGCTTCGCAGTCCCGAGTTCTATACCGCGATGGTCAATCGCACGTGGGATCTCCATCTGACCCCCGGAGGCTTCATCTTGTCGCTGTTTGGCTTGCTGACAACGTGGCGCCGGCCACGGCGACATATCGTCGACGTCTGGCTGGCAAGCGTACTGTTCTTCATGCTCTTGACTGCCGATGGTAATCGCTATCACGAGTATTACCAGCTTCCGATGCTGCCTCCCGCAGCGCTTCTGTTTGGCCTGGCGGCGGCGCCGGCGTTTGACGGAGTGTGGCTGCGCGCGAACGGGGGCCGTCTGCTGGGGACCCTTGGGAGCGCCGCCGCGATCCTCGTGCTCGCCCTGCTGTCATTCAGCCACAGTGGGGTCGTTCGGGACCTCTACCGTCCGGACAAACTCGACATGGGTCCGATCGAGGCGGGGAGGGTGATTGAGAGTGTGGTCAGCCCTGCGGCACTCATCGTAACCGTCGAGTACGAAGAGCACGGCAATAACTCGCCAATCCTGCTGTACTGGGCGCATCGGCGCGGCTGGACTTTCGATCTCGAGTCTATCTCACCGCACGTCATCGACCTCCTCAGAAGGCAGTACGGCGCCAGATACTTCGCCACGACGATTTGGCCCAGAGTGGCAGCGTCGCACTCTGATGTTGCTGAATACCTGCGTTCAAGGAAGCAGATACCGCTCGATGGCGTTCCGCCCAATACGGTCCTTTTCGATCTCACGTCGGAGGCGGACACGCCACGGGCTCTCCCTTGACCGAGAAAGCCCGGCCCGTGAGTGACACCGCCACCATCGAGAGCGGTTCCATCCATGCTACGATGACCGGCGGTTTTCTGTCTCCGGACAGGCCGGTCCTTCCAATAACCTAAGGAGCTCGATCTTGGTGAACATCAGGAAGATTCGTCTAGTGCTGCTGCTGGCAACGGGGTTGACGGCGGCCAGTGCGTCGGCAGCGCGCGCGCAGGCGGGGGCCACGATCGACAGCGAGAAGTTTTTGAACGTCAGCCTCGGTAGTCAGTTCACAACGCACGGGTTCACCTCGGCCACGAGCTTCCCGCTCTACGACGAAACCGCGACGATTTCGACGAGCCAGACGGTCGGTCACGGTGTGGTGTTCGACGTGAGCGGCGGCTACCGGCTGACGGACAGACTATTCGTCGCGCTGGGGCTTTCGACGTTTCACAGCGCCGGGGACGCAACGGTTGCAGCAAGCATCCCTGATCCAATCTTCGTGAATCGGCATCTCGCGACCACAGCGATCGCGTCGGACATGGGACAGACGACGGTCGCCGTCAATTTTCAGGCCGTCTACATGTTGCCGCTCACCGACCGGATGGACCTCTCATTCTTCCTCGGCCCGTCAGTCCTTCATGTGAAGCAGGATTTCGTGTCGGCCACGGTTGCGTCCGGCACGCAGAACCTGTCCATCAGCCCAAGCGGCGAGTCAGCGACGACGGCTAAAGCGGGCACTCTTGGTTTCGATCTGAGCTATAAGGTCACGGGACCCTTTCGTGCTGGCATCTTTGTCCGCTATGCCGGCGGCAAGGTGGACCTGCCTTCACGAGCGGACCTGAAGGTCGGCGGTGTGCAGTACGGAGTCGGCATCCGTACCCGTTTCTGAGCGGGACAATCAGAGCTTCGCTGCAGCAACTGCGGAACCTTGTGACGTCCCGAGGCTCAGTCCGGAATCCCTGGCTCCGGGACATAGACCGGCGACCCGATTTCGAGGAACTGCACCGTCGTCGCACGGCCGGCGAAGCCAAGACTCATCACGTCATACGCGTGCCATCCGCCGTTGATCAAGATGGTCAGCTTGTCGCCTGAAATCAGGCCCGACGGGTTGCGCTGTCGGCCCGCCTGATAACCGGCTAGGTGGAGATGCCAGATCATCCGCAACAGCAGCTCCGTGGCGGCGTTCGAGGCTTGCTGATCGGTGGGAAACACGGCCGTCAGACGGGGGAACTCCGCCGCTGTCGCGAACACTACCTGCTGCGCCCGATCGGCGGTTAGCGGTCCAGGCGGCACGTGTCCACTGCCTGGACCGCCGGGCGAGGGACCTGTCGGCGGTGATGCGGGGGCCGCTGGCGTCCGAAAGACCTGCGTGCGGGACCAGGGACCGACCGTGGTCGAATCATACGCAAGCACGTGCCAGAACCACCGGGATTCGAATGGGAGATTTGCAGGGGCGTCGAGACTAGTCTGGTTGGGTTGCTCGGACACGGTCCAGATCGCCAGCTTGTTGGCGAACGAGTCGCTGTTGGCGATCTCGATGACGTACGCGATCGGGCCGACCGGCCCGGACCTCGGGGCGTTTCCTATGGTAAACCGCGGGCTGTTGTCGCTCGTCAAGACATTATCGACGGGCGCCACGAGCACCGGCGCTCCGATGACTACTGGGGTGAACACGTTGAAACTCGCCGGGTCCGCCGGAGGGCCGGTGTTGGCGCCGTCCGCCGCGTGCGCCCGCCAGTAGTACGTCCGACCGCTCGCCAGGGCACCGGGCAGTCGGAGGCTCGTCTGGCCGTTGTCTCCCTGGCTGACGCCGTCTCGCACGAAAACGTTGTTTGCAAAGCCCGCGTCCGCCGCCACTTCGAACGTATAGCTGAGCGGACGGACGCCACTGGTGGTCGCGTTTTCGATCATGAGCGTCAGCGGCTGCGTCGTGCTATTCACCTGGGCGCCCGGAGTGGGTTCCAGCAGTCTCGGCGCTGAAATCGAGACCCCGCCAATCGGCCCTGCCACGGTCGGGCTGAGCGGGTTCGAGCTCTTCGACGTCGCACACGCCTCGAGGGCGGCGATCGACAACAGAATCAGGACACGAGTGCTCTTCTGCATGTCAGCCCACATGGGTGTATCGACGCGAGCGCGCGCCTGCTTTAGAAACGCCACGTCTCGAGAAACGCCACGTCGCGGCTAGGGCTGGGAACCTGACCGCAAACTATTTGCTGGAGAGCTATTATGGTACCAACTCGAAGTGGACCCGTCAAGACCGGCGGATATAATCAATCGCTCTTGTGCGACCCGTCATGAGCTCCACCCTGAACATCCTCCATATCTGCGATCACTTGGGCTGGGAGGGGTCCCGCATGCACGGTGTCAAACGGCTCTTCAGTTGGATCATTCCGAAGTTCGACGACGCGCGCTTCAACGTGTCGCTCGTGAGTCTCCGTAAGAAAGATCTCTCTGAGGAGACCCTCGATGCGCTGGGGATCGATATCACCTACCTGCAGCGTTCGAAGTTCGATCCGCTGACGCTCCCTGCGCTGCTGCACGTCGTCGACGAGAAGCGCATCCACGTCATCCACATGCATGGTTACGGAGCGACGACATTCGGACGGATGGCCGGCGCCCTGAGGCGGATCCCCACCGTTCTGCACGAGCACGCCAACCTGACCAACACGCCTTGGTTTCAGAAGATCGCGGACCGCGCTCTGGCGCCGTACACCGACATCGCGTTGGCGGTTTCAAAAAGCACGGCTGAATTCGTGATCGGCCGCCGTCACATTCCTCCGTCGAAAGTAAAGGTCGTGTACCTCGGAGTGCCGCTCGAAGAGTTCATGCGCGAGAGGACCTCGGAAGAAATCGGCAGGGCGCGCCAAGAGCTGGGCATTGGACCCGGCGAGTTCGCCATCGGCACGGTCACACGGCTGCACGAGTCGAAGGGCAACGGCTATCTCTTGGACGCGGCGGCGCGCGTGCTTGCCGAACGGCCATCGGCGCGGTTTTTCCTGGTCGGCGAGGGCCCGTTGCTCTCGGCTCTGCGGGCCCAGGCGTCCCGGCTCGGCCTCGGGGATCGTTTCGTCTTCGCTGGCTTCCGGCGCGATGTCGCGGCGACTCTCTCGGCGGTCGACTTGACCGTCTTCCCGTCGCTTTGGGAGGGCACGCCGCTCACCGCGTTCGAGGCGCTGGCCATGGGGAAGCCAGTCGTCGCCACCGATGCAGACGGGCTCCTCGACATCCTCACGGACGGCTACGACGCCGCGATCGTGCCGAAACGAAACGCGGCGGCGTTGGCGGACAAGATCCAGTGGGCGATGGATCATCCCGAGGAACGCGCGCGCCTGTCGGCCGCCGCCCGCAACACGGGTCGGCAGTATGACATCGGCGTGTTCGTGAGAAAAATGGAGCGACTCTACACGCTCCTCCACGAGGTCTCGCGCCCGACCCGCCGAAGGGGCCTGCGTCACGCCGATCTGTCGTTTCTTGCCTCCGGAGCCCAGGCATGACTCAGGTAGCCGCCCCTGGCGCGGTGTCACCGTCGCGGCACCGGGGAGCGGCAGCGCTCGGGAGCGTGTTGTTCATTGTCGCCGCCGCGATGGCGCTATCGGTCGACGTGCCGAGGGCGGTGCCGCGCCCCGACTACGGCATCAAAGGAGACGAAGCGACATATGTGGCGGCGGCATTGAGCGCCGCCTTCGACGGCAATCTCAGCTTCGATGCGCGAGACCTGGAACGATTCGTCGGCCTTTTTCACCGCGGCCCCGAAGGGATCTTTCTCAAGCGCGGGAAGCGGATGCAGATCCAGAGCCAGACGCGGTTTCCGTTCGTGCAGATCGTCAAACAGCCCGATCCGCAGACCGACCGGCTCTACTTCGGGAAGGCGCTGATCTACCCGGTTGCGGCGGCGCCCTTCGTGCGCGTGTTCGGGCTGAACGGCTTCCTGTTGTTTCACGTCGTGCTGCTGGCGATTGTGGGCGTGTGCGGTTACCTGTTTCTGGCGGCGCGCTCCTCGAGCCTCGCCGCGACGTCGTTCACGACGGCGTTTCTCGGGGCCTCGACGGTCGCCGTCTACGGCGTATTCCTGACGCCCGAGATCTTCAACTTCTCGATCGTGTTCGTGGCCTACTTCCTGTGGGTCTACAAGGAAGTCGCCCCACAGCCTCGGCTGGCCGGTGCCTGGCCGGAGATCTTCGCTGCGGTCCTCCTCGGGCTGGTGACCTATTCAAAGCCGA
>Ga0066710_100007536_pt1 | contig 10413 bp, 7 predicted proteins | sample GraSoiAngelo_159_FD_79666 | JGI IMG/M metagenome (GOLD analysis project Ga0066710, IMG submission 79666) | Grasslands soil microbial communities from the Angelo Coastal Reserve, California, USA - 14_1009_16_40cm | ecosystem: Environmental > Terrestrial > Soil > Grasslands | place: USA...
ATAGCCCGATTTCTCTTCCTCGTCCCGTTTGAAGGAATAGGGGATCTCGGAGAACAGACCGATCAACAGACGCTCAATCAGCCACTCCTGGCCGACGATAACTTTGTTGATCTCTCGCACCACGGCCTGGATGGCGTCGAAGACCTTGTCCGAGTGTATTTCTTCAAGAGCCGTCATCGGTTCATGTCTCTACCGACTGTTACACTTGGAGTACTGGAGTGGTGGAGTAATGGAGTGATGTATTTAAAACCCAATACTCCAACATTCCAACACTCCATTTTCCTCATCCCTATATTAACAACGCTGCCAGAAAAATCCCGGCTGCCGCCAGCAAAAGCTGGTGATAAAAATCCTCGTATTCGAGGGTGTTCTTGAATCCCGTAATTTCTCTCTCTTTCAGAGCGATTTCAGAAAAGGTTTTGTCCAGCTCATAGCCGCTGATCGTACGGTAGAATTTTCCGCCGGTCTGTTCGGCAATCCAACGCAGGGTCTTCTCTTCGAATCGAGTAATGATCTTGTTTCCCTTATCATCCTCGAGATAGACGGGACGACCGCGCTCGGATCCGATCGGTATCGGCGCGCCTTCCCGGGAACCGATGCCGATCGCATGGACTTTAACGCTTTCCTTTCTCACCTCACCCAGAGCAGCGTCCAGCTCAGAGCTGTTGTCTTCGCCGTCGGAGAGCAGCACAAAGACTTTCTTATTGCGCGCCGTTTCAGGACTCACCTCGGTTTCTTTTCTAATCACCGTCAGCCCGTTTCTCAGCCCGCGCCCGATGTTGGTTCCGTGATTCACCGTGGCATCGTCTTTGAGAAAATCAAGGTAGTAGAGAATGTTGTTAGAGTCTTCGGTGAGGTACGAGATGATCATGCTGTTGCCGGCGAATGAGACCAGTCCGACACGGTCATGCTGAAGCTTCGTGCGCGAGAACGCGCCGATCACGTCCAAGGCACGCTCCAGACGTGACGGTTGAATATCACGGGCTCTCATGGACGGAGAGGTATCGAGAAGAAACACGATGTCGAGCACGCCCGGCTGGGGCACTTTCCTCTCCTGGATGCGTTGCGGATGAGCCAGGGCGAGGATGATTGCCGCCATGACAAAATTCAAAAACAAGCATCGGATGAATTCTTTCCGCAACGAAGGAAAATGGGAAATTCGCGTAAGTGCACGCTTAACGCCGAGGATTTTGCGCGTATGGTGCTTACTGTAAAGAAAATAAAGCCAACAGGGCAGCAAGGCCAGCAGCAGGTAAAAAAGCTTGAGATACTGGGGATACAAAAATTTCATCGAAAGCAATCGCTTTATCCGCGCTTCTCCGGGGCCAGTTCCTGACGCGAGGGCTCTTGGGGGCGCATTTTTTCAATAAGCGTTTTCACTTTTTGTTCTTGCTGTTGGCGATTTCGATCTTGTTGCGCAAAGATGTGGCGCACCAGCTCGTAATTGAATTTGAGATCCCAATCGTCAGGCTGAGCAACGAGCCCCTTTTGATATTCGGATAACGCGCCTTTGAGAGCATTCACCGAAGACTCCGGATTCTTGCTCTCCACGGCCTGTCGAAACAACAGGTTGCCCATCCAAAAAGAATAGTCACCGGTCTCGACCAACGACGGATTATCGGCGGGCAGGCCCTCGAGCTTGGCCAAAGCCTCATGGTATTTGCCCTGGCTGTAGAGAATGGCAACTGCATTAAGGTTCAAGTGTTCGTACTCTTCTTTGAAAAGCGCCGACATCCAGGGAAGCTTTTGAAACGGGCTTTCGACACCGCCATAAAACTCGAGCGCCCGCGCACTGTCGCCCTGCCGATACGCATTCTGGGCGCGTTCGAATTGCCGCATCATCCAGCCATATCCTATCAGCGCCACCGAAATGATGAATAGGAATAGATAGCCCAGGGTTTTAGCATACGTCCTTGTCGGCATTTCTAGATCGCCTCTTTTTATTGCGCTAAGACGCCGCTCAATTGCGAATCAAAATCCGAAATTCGAATTTCGAAATCCGAAACAAACTCAAAGTCAAATAAATCTAAAATCCGAGAAATTCCAAAACCCTGAATCCGCATGAAGCTTGTTTGGGATTTTGTATTTATTGGAATTTGTTTCGAATTTCGGATTTCGTGCTTCGAGTTTTGTTCTCTTTCTTTGCGTCCTTTTGTGGTTAAATCTTCATTCTTCTTAGTCCGGTGTCAGCGGCTCTCCGTCGGCAACTTGCGTTGCGCCCAACCCGAGAAACCGTCTTGCAGGACACTGACATTGCGGTAACCTTTCCCCCGCAGCGCCAAGTAAGAATAGGCTTCGTCGACGCCTCCGGGCGGGCACGCGCAGTAGAGTATGACCCGGCCGGATTTGGGGATTTCCTGGTGCCTGTTCTGCAATTCCGTAATCGGAATCGAACGGGCACCCGGCAGGCGCGATTTTTGGAAGTCTCCCGCCGGGCGCAGGTCGACAAATAGGATCTTCTCGCCTCCCTCCAGCATTGTTTTTACTCTCTCAGGTGGAATGGTATCGATGTATTCCTCGTCGTGACCTGCGCCGACTAACGCCGGTCGAAAAAGCAACAGAGATAATAAGGTGAGACCTGTAAATCCCGCATTCGCGAAGCTTTGCGAGGGAAATCGGGAGACCCGAAAGGAGAGTTGGAAAGCGCGAGTGGGGCTGTATCGCCATGCGCGCTTCCGGTCGCGGCTTACAGCCTTGAAGTGCTCGGCCCCAGGCGGGGTCTTCTTCTCATTGTCCGTCATTGTTTTAAGCCATCATAAATCACTTTGCCGCCGACGATCGTCATGAGACTGGTGATTTTGCCGATCTCTTCATTTGAAACCGTCAGAAAATCCTGGTCCAGGATTACCATGTCGGCCCACTTGCCGGCTTCCAACGAGCCCAGTAGGTTTTGCCGGAGCACGTATTCCGACGCCCAACGAGTTGCCATCATGAGCGCAGTCTTGCGGTCGATGGCGTTCCGCGCTCCCCAAATTCTGCCGTTTTCATCTTTGCGAGTAATGAGAGTGGAAATTCCGAAGAATGGCTTTATGCCCTGATCCGCATCGTCTTGCTGCCACACCGCTCTTCCACCGGCATCTAGAATACTCTGCACCGGAACCACCCAGCGGTGCGCCGTCGCTTCGTCATAGTCCCGCATCACGTTTTCTGCGCGCAGTAGGTACTTGGGCGCGCAGCTCCACATAATATTCAGTTTCTTGGCGCGTTCGATTTGGTCGGGCCGCGGGTTCATCGTGCAATGGTCAATGGCGTGGTTTTTGGCGCGAATCTGCTCCAAGGAAAAACCGGCCTCCGCGCTTGCTTTCTCGATGATGTCCATCAACACGTCGGTGGCTTTGTCGCCCGCGCTGTGCGTCCCGGCGATGCGCAGCCCGGATTTCACAGCGGCATACGCGGCGCGACCGCGCACGTTGTCGATGGTCAGTCGACAATCCTCGCGTGCTTTGATTTTTGGATTCGGTGAAAGAGTCGTGCAAACACCCGGGTAGGAAGAATCCGTCGAACCGGACGAAATTCCGATCAGCCAGAAACGGTCAGTGCCATGACCGATCAGATTGCCAAAGCGGCTGACGAAGCTCTCACCAAAAATGTTGTCTCGGTAACCGGCCTCATTGGTGTAGGCAAGCCGGATCGGCATCTCGCCTTTCTGATCCATGTAATGGAACGCAGAGATCGCTTCAGAACCCAGAGAGGACGACCAAGTCGTGATCCCGGCGGCGCCCCAAAGCTCCAACTCTTTGAGGTATATCGGCGCGAGATCTTCGGGTTTGGGCTTGGGAATGATCTCTTCGTAGAAAATCAGACTGACACCGGCACCGATGCGGCCGGTGTATTCGCCCTCGCTGTTTCTAGGGAGCTCGAGAACTTTCGGATCGTAACGCTTGAGCAATTGCTCTAATGCTTTGGTATTGGCCATGGCCTTGGTGTCGGTGACGTGAACCATGGTCGGGTTGTTCGGCGCCGCTTTGTCCAAGTCAAGCCGGGTCCGATGGTTGACGAACCCGTCGGCGACGCTGCGCGGGCGAATGCGGGTAATCAGCCACTCTCCGGGCTTCTTTGTCTTGGCCACCTGCGCTAGGCGCTCGAGCATTTCTTCTTCCGTGCGGCCTTCGATTTTGATCTCCAGCAAGCTTGGATTCATTTCCGCCGCATAGCGATCGAGTCCATATTCATGGAGGTGGGAATGGGTATCGATGAGACCGGGAATGAGCGCTCGTCCTTGCAGGTTGATTCGCCGCGTGTTGGGACCAGCGAGGGAGAGAATCTCCGCGTCGCGTCCTACTCTGAGAATTTTACCATCGCGCACGGCGATCGCCTGGGCAATGCTAAAGGTCGCATCGACGGTGATTATCTTGCCGTTGTGCAGCACCATGTCCGCGTACCGGATGACCTCGGCGGGAAGGGATTGGGCGGCGGCCTGGCCGCTTATTAGAGCGATCGCGATGGCAAGTAGCAAGCAAAAACTTTTTCTTCTGAAGATCCCTATTGATTTCATTATAGTCGCCTTCCTAAGTTTTATTCCGCAACTTTGGGCAGTCCCCAAATATCGACCGCAATGCGCTTCATCAAATCATCTTCCCGGTTACGGCAACCCGTGGCGCAAACAGAAACGTTCGCTCCATTGGCTAACTGGTTGGCAAGGGTTTTCTGCACCAGAAAAGATGCCCTTCCGGGATCCACCGCGTCTAAGACTTGCTGGCCTTCCGGCGAGGCAAGAAACTCGATCCACAAAAGCGCCGTGTGGCGATTCGGCGCGCGCGCATAAACCGCTTCCGGCTCGTGAAAGGCCGCCGGCAACGGATTGGGAACCAGCTTCTTGATCGGCGCGCTCGGATTTTGTTTCAAGTAACGTTCCGTGGCGTGCAGGTAAACGCCGCACATGAAAGCAAACTCACCGGCCGCCAGCTTGGTCAACCCTTGAGTGCTGCCGCGCACGATGACTGGATTGTTTTGTTTTAGCTTCCGGGCATAATCCAGGGTTTTCTCTTCGCCCCAGCGCGCCGCGAGCGAGGCAATCACGTTGGGCTTGCTGTCAACCGTAAACTTGCCGCTCCACTTGGGGTCGAAACAACTTTCCCACCCGGTTGGCGTGGGCTCCGATGCAATCCGATTGACGTTGTAGACCATGATGCCAATGATGCTCCCGCTCCATATGACTACGCCGGATTCATCGATCATTTCCCGCGGGATGTTGAGATGACCGCCCTCGGCCATTTTCTTGAAATCATAATTTCTGAACAGATTGTGGGAAAAATATTGACTCCATAAATTGGGAGCGGGGCGGAACGCGTCGACCACCGCTTTTCCTTCGATCAGATCGTCAAGCTGTTTTTTGAAATCAGCAGGCTTCGACCAGACAACTTCTTTGACGAAGGGGTATTTTTTCTTGAAGGCCTCGATAAGATGAGGTGTTGTACTGTCTTCAAAACCAGGCGAGACAACGAGCTTTCCTTCCTTCTTTGCGTCTTCAAGTATGTGCTCTCTAGTGTCGTGGATCATCCCGCCCTGAGATAAAGCTGGGGAGTCAGAGAACCAAGCGACGAAGAAACAGAGCCAGAAACCTAACAAAAGTTTTTTTGTTCTGATCGTCATATCGCCCTACCTCGCCCGCTTAGCATGGGGCCGTTTCAATAATTGAACTGATTCAAATCTTCTCATTGAAGCCAACTTTTCTGAGGCTTGAAATTCTTATACTATCCCGCTTTGGCCAGCGTCAAACGACGCAACGCAGATTTGAGTTACTGCTTGATTCTTTGCTCATCACGAAGAGCACGAAGGTTTTTTTCCTTCTGCGCCCCTTGCATTCTTTGCGGCTCAATTTTCCGCTCCTGTTTCCTCCCCCGCATCGCGGGGGAGGAAACAGGTGGGGGTGACCGCTAATGCACATGGTCATCCGGCGCGGGCGCGGATGGTTTCTCTTGATTCAGCCGGTCGATGTCGCGCAGGAGATTTTCCATTTTGTCCCAACCAGGACCATCGCGAGGAATCCAGCGGGCGCGTACGTAACCCTGGTGGTCGATGATGAATTCCATGTGCGGCGGCACCGGTGGGTCCAGCAGGGTGCCCTGCTCGGAAAAACTCCGGCGAAATAAAGCGTAGGTGTCGAACGCTTCTCTGCTTCCGTCGGTCACCAGGGACAAAGTTTTGATCGTGCCTCCGAGCTGCTCGATTGCGCCGATCTCTTGGGGTACAGCGAGGACCTTCACCTTTCTGTCTTGAAGCTGGCTGTGGATTTTTTCAAGCTCCGAGATGCGCGCCTTCGAATCCGGCAGCGAAAAGAGCACGAGCATGACGATTTCGCTACCGCGATGGTCCTTCAAAGAACCGCTTTCGTCGGTGAGGGTGCGATAGACAAAATCAGGGGCGACCAGCCACGGGTCGGGTTCCACCAGCGCGCTCATCTGTCGCGCCCGCTCCGCGTAAGACAACGCACGTACAAAATTGATCATATCCCAGCGCTCTTCTTCTTCCAGGCTCGCTGCGAAGCCGGGCATCGCAGTGTCTTTAACTCCGTAACTGAGCCACCAGAAGAGATCTCCCGCGGTATGGTCTGCAGCGTGCTTGGCGGTTAAGTCAGCGGGTTTGGGCACGAGACCTTTGCGGTTGGGGCCATCGCCATACCCGCCGACCCCGTGACACGCCGCGCAAGTCTCTTGATAGATATGCGAGCCATTGGCGACCGAGATCGCGTTGTAAGGAACCGACGGACGGAGATAAGTTTTCGGGTAGGCGTCGATGTAGAGCGCGTCATGGGCAATGAACGCGCCGGAGGCAAGACTCATCAGGCTCGCTCCCAGCGCAAAATAACGTCGTCGCCATACGGCATAGCAAAGCCCAACAGCGCCGGCGATCGCCAGCCATTTTGCATCCGACATCTGCGAGCGCGCTCTTCTGTTGGTATCGACGGCGTTCCAACTCCAGCGAAAAGCGAGAGGCCACTCCGGCGGAATGTGGCGCGCCGGCGGCGTGACGCTCATTGCTCCGACGATCAGAAGAATGCAACTGCCGAGTATGGCTTCCCGCGTGACGTTGCGCTTGAGCCGAGTCACCAAATCGGCGAGGCCCGAAACAACGCGCTGAACTGCGAGCGCCAGGATGCGCGGCTTCAGTTGCAGCAGGTTGATGGCGGCAATGCCGATCAATGGCAGCAGCAAAGCGAGCTTTATGAGCAACAGTTTCCCGTAGTTCGTGCCCAGCAAAGGGGGAACGGCGCCGACGAGACTCCATGCGTTCAAAAATCCGGTAGCAACGAGAATAAGAACGCTGATAAGGCCGAGGAGAGAAAATCGGCGCGTCGCCGACTTGATTACCGCGGGAGCCCAGGCATCAACGACGCCTCTGATCCAGCCAAGGAATAAGGCAAACACGACGAGCCCGCCAAGCCAAACACCGGCGGCAAGCAGGTGCAATGCATCCGCCGTCAATTGGATCATCAGCCAAGTCCCTTCGCCGGCCGCTGCATGGCCCGAAAGGGCAGGCGTCATAATCAATATTGCGGCAAGGATCAAGGAGACACTACGTGAAGTATCCGACTCGGGATCGCGGCGGAAACCAAGCACGGCACCGATCAACAGGATCAACAGCGCGCGGGTGGTCCACACCGCGCCGTACCTGGTTCCAGTTAAAACTCCCGCGATAATTTCAGGATGCAAAGCGTCAGCGAGCGAGACACCGGCGACGGAGACAATCTGCAGCCAGAAGGCGAGTAGCCCCGACAGGAAAATGATCAGAAGAGTCCATTGAGCGAGCCGGAGCAGGCGCCGATTGAAAGCGGCGAATTCAGGCGAGCCTTCGCCGCCGACGCTTCTCAGCGCGGGGCGCGATACGAGAAAATAAAACCCCAGCGAGCCAAGAAGAAGCGCCGATGAGGCCAGGTGAATAAATCTGATAAGGGCCGAGGCAGTGGTCACTGGAGTGGGAAAAGGGGATGGGGCATTTTATTTGCGAACAGGAAATCAAACTTCACGGAGATCTCAATTGCGAAGCGCGGTGAATTTGTGTGGGTCAACGGCGCTCATTCAGTTGGTCTTTGCGCCGGCCTCCGTGGGAAATTTACGTTGCACCCAGCCTTTGATCCCGTCGGGCATGATCGCGATGTTGCGATAGCCGTGATCATCTTTCAGCACCTGGTAGGCGTCTTGGATAAGAACATTTTGCGGACAATCGCAGTAGAGAATCACCCGGCCGGCGCGCGGAATAACGCGAAGGTTTTTGTCCAGTTCATTGATGGGAATGGAACGGGCCCCCGGAAGTCTTTTTTCCCGGTATTCCTTGGTCGGCCGAAGATCGATGATGGTGACAGTTTCTTTATTGTCGAGGTAATACTTCAATCGCTCCGGCGTGACAGTATCGACAACATCTTCCTGGTCATGGGCGGCGTCGCTTGCCGTCGGCCAAGCTATGCAAAGGCTAAGCAGCGCAAGTCCGACAAGCCAAAAATAGCAAACTTGGTGGCGAGTGTGTTCGATCATGCCGAATAGACCTCCTGGTTCTAGGGCGCAACATTTTGCGCCCCTACATTTATTCTTTGGAGCCTTTTGCGCCTTTGAGTTTAAAGTTCAAAACGTTCAAGCTGTTCAATCGCTGTGCTCCGTTCAATCCCCCTCCTTCATCCTCCCCCGCGATGCGGGGGAGGACAGAGGTGGGGGCGAATAGAATCACTAAAAATTACTCGCCTGGTGCACGATCTTGCCGCCGACCATCGTGAGGAGAGGCTTGATTTTCCTTATTTCCCTTTCCGGCACGCTGAAGTAATCGTGATCCAAGATCAAAAGATCGGCCAATTTGCCGCGTTCCAGCGAACCGAGAAGATCCTGGCGTCGCACGTATTCAGCCGCCCAATTGGTAGACATCTTGAGCGCGCGGACACGGTCGATGCGCTCGCGGCCATTGTAAACTTTTCCTTCGACTTCGCGATTGACCAGAACGTCGATGTAATGAAAGACGGTTCCTACTTTAAAGATTTCGTTGTCATCGAGCTCTAGAACGGTTTTCACATTGGCGTCCAGCAGGCTCTTCACCGGCGCGACCCAGCTCAGGTACTTCTCGCCATAGTCCCTCAGTACCCTGGGACTTTCCTCAATATATTTCGGCGAGCAGCTCATCGTAATGTTGAGCTTCTGCAGGCGCGGGATCTGGTCCGGGCGCGGGTTCATGGTGCAGTGATCGATGGCATGCCCTTTCGCCTTGATTTGATCCAATGAATAGCCGGCCCGCGCGCTGCCCTTTTCGATCGCGTCCAATGTTAAGTCGAGGGCCTTATCTCCCGCGGTGTGGGTTCCGGCCCATCTCAAGCCTGAGGCCACCGCATCTTCAATAAAGTCCGTATAGCCTTCGTTAAGAATCTCTCGATCCTTAGTCTCTTTTGGAATTGCCGGCGGCTCGAGGGTCGTCAATATGCCTGGGTAAGATGCGTCGACGCCCCTCATGCTGGCGGCGACAAACCATAAATAATCGGTGCCGTAACCGTGCACTCCGAACATCTCAGGAACCACCTGGGCGGGAGTGCCGACGCCCGGCGTGTAGCCGAAGCGGATGCCGATCTCACCTCTTTGATCTAGGAGCTGATAAGCCGCGAGAATTTTCAACGAGCGCAGGTTGCTCGACCAGGTGGTGATACCATAACTTGCCCAACGAAGATTCTCAGCTTTGTAAATCTCCGCCAATTTTTCGACGCTCGGGATCAAGTGATCCGATAATACCATGCGGTTGATGGTGTTCGAGGAGAAGCCGTCATCGCGCATTAGATTAGGTTCCATGCGACCGTGCCAACCGGCGCGGATGAGTTCCTGTGCTTTGCCATTGGTGATCGAAGAGGTCCTGGTACGCAGATAGACAGGATTATTCGGCGCCGCCTTGTCCAGCTCGACTCGCGTGACGATCTGACTACGCATCGCAGCTTGCACCGCGTCCATCGGTTTGCCGTCTTTCGAAATCGCCTCTCTTGGCAAATCCAGAGCGATCCACTCGCCCGCTTTGCGTTTGGCGGCTTCTTGACGGACGGCCTCCAGAGTTTTTTGCTTGACGCTCTCCCAGGTGTCGTTCGACTGCGCCCTGATGCGAATTCGCGGCGAAGCGTCGCCCAGCGAATCCATCGCGTAGTCGAACAGATGAGAATGGGTATCGATAATCCCCGGCACCACGGTGCGTCCTTTGGCATCGATCATCCTTGTTTGCGGACCGCGAAGGGAAAGAATCTGCTTATTCGTGCCCGACAACAGAATCTTTCCATCTCTAATTGCCAGAGCTTCGACGACGGTCCCGACATTCGCAGAGTTGCTCTTGTCATCAATCGTGTAGACCTTGCCGTTGTGCACGATGGTGTCCGGATAGCTAATGACTTCCGGCGGCACGGTCTCAGCAGCCCACGCGGGCAAAGCCGCAAAGACAAAGACAAGGAATGACCGCATAAAC
>Ga0066710_100007537_pt1 | contig 10413 bp, 11 predicted proteins | sample GraSoiAngelo_159_FD_79666 | JGI IMG/M metagenome (GOLD analysis project Ga0066710, IMG submission 79666) | Grasslands soil microbial communities from the Angelo Coastal Reserve, California, USA - 14_1009_16_40cm | ecosystem: Environmental > Terrestrial > Soil > Grasslands | place: USA...
CATTCGCCGCCGACGCCTATCCTTCGGCACTCATCCTTCATCTTCCGGAGGCGCAAGTCGAATGGCCGAGCTGGTGACGCATGCCCATGCCACCGCAACGTCTGAAACTGCTGCAGAGGATCGTCCGCCCAAGGAGGTGGCGGATTTCATCCGCTACTGCCACCGTCGAAGACCTGCCGTCTGGCCCGAGCTGTACGACGTGATGTGCGGGATCGCCGCACGACGCGAGTTCAGAGGCTGGGGTCCCGAGCAGCTCGGTGAGCGCGGACTGACCTTTGCCTTATGGGGGATGCCGCGGTTGGCAACCTGGGTGCGGGTGACGCTGGAACCATCGACCTAGGCCCGGAACAATACCGTCCGCGCGTCCTCGCCAGCCTGATCCGGCCTCTCTTTCGCATAGCGGCCCGAGCGCTGGAAGCCGGCCTCGAACCCTCGCCATCGGCCACCTGACGTTATCCACACGCGGGTCCTAGGACCATCCGGATATCCACAATCGGGGCCTTCAGGGCCTGTGAGCGGCCTCAGTAGGTGTGGCGACGGGCCATCTCCCTCTCGATCATGCGCTCCATGACCATGTACTTCTCGATGCGCCGGCGCAGCTCGTTGGCCTCCGGCGTGTAGAGGTGCACGAAGTTCTGGAGCTCGAGTGAGAGCTTGCGGCTGAACATGCGGGCATGGTCGAGATTGCGGCGCAGGAGCACCTGGTCCATGCGGCGCAGGTGCTCCTCGTTCAGCAGGTCGTCATCGCGCAGCAGCTGACGATCGAGCTCGATCTGGGGGGTCTGCAGCTGGACCTTGGGCGGCTGCTGGGATTCGTCGGCCATCGCGTCTGGCAGTCTACCGTCAGCGTTCAGTAGAGGCTGGGAAAGCGCGGCGCCAGCATCGGTCTCAGGTTGACGGTGGTGTGCGCCTGGAGATTAGCGAGGAGCGCGCTCGTCGAGCCCAGGCCGTATCGGTGCGCGGCGACGTAATCGCGCATCGCGCGCCAGTAGACCGCGTCGCCAATTCGCGTGCGCAGGCTGTCGAGCAGCTGCGAGCCCTGGACGTAGATGATCTCGAAGTAGCAGCCCGACGAGTACTCGTAGATCGAAAGGTCGAGCCGCTTCAGGCCGCATGTGCTCGCACGCCACAGGCCGGACACGTGACGCGCCAGCTGGTCGGCGGCAGCCTCGTCCGCGAACGGCTGGTTGGCCTGGTCCGAGCCGACCATGCCATAGAACCACTGGTGCGCCGTCTCGTGGTAGACGAGCCAGTGCAGCTGCCGTCCTCCCAGCCCGCCAGGGATCCAGATGAGCTCGGGCGATTCCATCCCATCCCCGCCGGCGCTCTGCGCGACGCTGAAGGTCTTGTACGGGTATGGGCCAACGAGCGGACCCATGCGGGCGACGGCGTCCGTCGCGTAGCCCAGCACGGTCGAATCCGGATAGCCGTCAAGCGAATAAAGGCGGATGGTGATGGCGCCTGCCTTCGCTTCGTGGACGCGGTACAACGGGCTGGCCGTGAAGTTGAAGTCGCGGACATTTCTGGCCTCGAAGGTCTGGACCAGGCCGGCCGAAGCCACCCGCTCGCCGGTGGCGGCGATGACCAGCGGCCGGTCGGTGGTGATGCGAACCCGAACGAGTGGGCTGGACGCGGTGATGAACGGATCGCCGTAGTTAGGCCGATCGAACGGGCGCTGCAGGCTGACCCAAGGCAGCCAGCGATTGGCGTTCACGATCCCGTTGGTCCGCGTGAAGAGCCAGTCGGAGCCGATGAGGTCAGCGCGGAGGGTGGCCCTGAACGCGAGCTGGATCCGCGTCGTGCCGCCATCACGAAGACTGCCGCCCAGCGGCACGATCACGGTCTGATCCTTCACCGAGGGATTGACCAGGCGGCCGTCTACGGTCGTCCCGCCCACTCGCAGGCCGCCGATGCGCGCCATCACGGTGTTCAACTCGACACGGTCGATGGGTCCGCCGGATGCGTTGTGGATGGTGATGGTCGAGACGCCGGCCACGGACCGGTCGTCGAAACGGAACGTGACGGCGACGTCGTAGGTCGCGACGAGCGCGATGCTTGTCCGATGGGCCGTTCCGCCGACGATCGCCGAGGGCTTCGCCGATGCAGAGGGTTTGGCCGTTGGGGTCGGTCGCGGCGAGGACGAGCGCCTGTGTGTGGGTGAGGGGGAAGGGGAGGCGCTGCCAGAAGCCGACGGAAAGGGTTCGCGGGCGATGGGGGTGGCGCTGGGCGACAGGTTCATGAGCTGCCGCGCTAGGAGCAGGCCGCCGGCCACGAGGAACAGGACCGCGACGATCAGCGCCATGAATCGGGGCCGCATGTCAGCATCTTGCGCCCCATCGCACGCCTCTCAACCGGACGCGTCCCTGCGGCCGTCAGCGGGCGAGCGAGCGCGAAACGTACACTTCGACCGCGTCGTGTCCCCGTAGCTCAGTGGACAGAGCGGCTGCCTTCTAAGTAGCGGGTCGCAGGTTCGAATCCTGCCGGGGACGCCACCACCAGCGAGCAACCACCCGCCCGGCTGTCAGCCGACCTTTCGGGCCTTCCAGACCTCTTCGGCAGGCCACCGTCGTCCCCACTCGCCGCTCGTGAACTCGTACCGGGTACTCGCTCCTGGCGGGGCCTGGATCTCGACAAGGTCGGTGATTTCGAAGCCGCTCCGAAGGAGTAGGCGGATCCAGTCTCCGTGGGAGATGTGGAACTCGACACTCTCGTCGTCGGGCCACTCGAAGCGGTGCATGCCGAACTGGTCCCGTCGCAGCCGGTCGGTCGACGCACCCTCGGCCAATGTGTCTGGCACGGTGAGCATCTGGATCACGCTATTGGCGAGGAAGATGAGCTCGCCGCCAGAGCGCAGGAGGCGAGCCGCCTCCGGGATCCATAGATAGGGGTCGCACCAGATTGCGGCGCCGTACTCGCTGATGGCGATGTCGAAGCTCGCGTCGGCGAAGGGCGTCCGCTCCGCATTCCCGAGGTGCAATGGGAACTCGAGCCCGTGCTCGCGTTGGAGGCCTCGAGCGGTCTCCAACTGCCTGGGTGAGTTGTCGATGCCCACCGGGTGCGCCCCGCGTCGAGCCAGCCATGCCGAGACATATGCCGTACCGCAGCCAAGCTCGATCACATCGCGCCCTTCGAGATCGTCCGGCAGCAGGTGGAGCTCTGCCTCGGGCACTCCCCAGATGCCCCAGGTCGGTTCGGGCTGCGCCCAGTGCCGCGCACCCGACGGAGCGTATTCATCCGCCAGCGCATCCCAGTGCTGACGGTTGCGCAGCACGTGATTCGGAAGCTTTGCGTGCGCGCTCATCACTCCATGGTAGTGGCGTGAATTGCCGTCCTTGGCGGTCCGCTGCGGAACAGCCGCGGGTCCGGCCGACGGAGGTTCGAACCCAACGGCGTCCGGGAGGAAGGGTATCGTTAGAACGAGGACCTGATGCGGGCCGCGCCACCTGGCTCCGGCCCGCGACACCGCTGCTCGCGCACCCGTTCCACAGAGGCGACATGCATGGGTGAAGAGCAAGTTCATATTGGGTTTGTGCTCTATCCGGATCTCACGCAGCTCGATCTGACCGGTCCCTACGAGGTGCTGGCCCGGGTGCCGGGCGTCGCCGTGCACCTGGTCGCGCGTACGCGGGAGCCGGTCACCAGCGACTACGGTCTGACCCTGGTCCCTTCCACGACCTTCGGACAGTGCCCCGATCTCGATGTCATTTGCGTTCCGGGAGGCTCCGGTGTGTACGACCAGATGCTGGATGACGAGACGCTGGCGTTCCTGCGCCACCAGGCGAGCTACGCCAGGTTTGTGACTTCGGTCTGCACGGGCGCCCTAATTCTCGGGGCAGCGGGGCTGCTGCAGGGCTACCGTGCCACCACCCATTGGGCATCGATGCGATTCCTCGAGTCCTTTGGCGCCACGCCCGTCGACACCCGGGTGTGCGTGGATCGCAACCGGATCACCGGGGGAGGGGTGACCGCCGGGATCGACTTTGGTCTTCATCTCGCCAGGGTGCTCGCTGGCGAGGACGTGGCCCAGCGCATTCAACTGTCCATTGAATACGCGCCTGCGCCCCCCTTCCAGGCCGGTTCACCGGCTACTGCACCCGCCGCCGTCCTCGATGAGTACGCCACTCGCGCGGCCCCAAAGATGGAGCGACGGCAGCAGGCAGTTGCAACCGCGGCCGCCCGCCTGGCCGAGCTCGGGCGCCACGCCGGCTGACGCCGTCCACGAGAGGCAACTATGGCCCCTATCTACGAGCCCAACCCGACCTACGCCCCTGTCGGGGGCACTGTCCAGGCAGGTTGGGAAGCGGCGTGCGTCAGGCTTCCTGGCGGTGAGCGGACGTTGGCGATCGATGGGCCGACCATTCTCGACTGGGAGTCGGTCCTCGCTGGTCTGGGCGCCGCGCTCTCGGCGCGCTCGATTCGCTATCGAGCGGTGAGGACCGAGGCGTACTTCGCTGGGTGGCGACGGATCGAGGATCGAACCTGCACGCCGGAGCTCGCGGAGGACCCGGACTTCGCCCGGTTGGCGTCCGTCGGCCTCCGCGACTTCTTTGGCGAGCTGCCGAGTCTGCGGCCCTCCGCACAGGAGGTGCTGGTTGTCGCGGGACCAGGCGCGGCGCTCTTCCGCCATGACCTGCTGTGGTACGCAGACCTGCCCAAGCGCTACGCGGAGGCTGCCGTACGGAGAGGCGAGGCCCGCAACCTCGGGCAGCCCTTGGACGAGGGAGCCGCGACGACACGTCGGCTCTTCTACATCGACTGGACCGTTCTCGACCGGCATCGCGAGGAGATTGCCGGGACGATCGCTCTGTGGATCGACGTCCAGGATCCGCTCCGACCAACCCACCTGGATGGCGATACCCTGCGTCGAAGCGCCTCATCGCTTGCCGGCCACCCGCTGCGCACGCGCCCGACCTTCAACACCGCTCCATGGGGCGGGCACTGGGGCCAGGAGCAGCTTGGCTTCGGCCTCCACGAACCGAACACGGCCATCGGCTACGAGCTGATCGCCCCGGAGAGCGGCGTGCTTCTCGGCGACCGGGATGGGCCGCGAGTCGAAGTCCCGTTCCAGCTGATCGTGGGGCTCCAACCCGACGAGGTCCTGGGCGAGGCCATCCGGACAGAGTTCGGGACCTCATTCCCGATCCGCTTCGACTACCTCGACACGGTTGGCGGCGGCAACCTCTCGATCCATTGCCACCCGCAGGCGGAGTACATGCGTCGCATCTTTGGCTGGTCGTACACCCAGCACGAGAGCTACTTCATGATGGTCGGCGGCCAGGACCGATGTGTCTTCCTCGGGTTGCGAGGGGACGTGCGGCTGGACGTTTTCGAGCAGGCGGCTCAACGAGCCGTCGAGCGCGGCGAGCCGTTCCGAATCGAGGATCACGTCCAGACTTTTCCTGCCACGCAGGGCCAGTTGTTCATGATCCCGGCTGGCACGCCACACGGCAGTGGGGAGGGGAACGTCGTCCTGGAGGTCAGCGCCACGCCCTATCTCTACAGCCTGCGCTTCTACGATTGGCTGCGGCGGGACTCGCAGGGCAAGCAGCGTCCGGTTCACGTGGACCACGCATTTGCCAACCTGAATCGCAATCGCAAGGGCGACGAGGTTTCCCGGGACCTTGTTCAGTCGCCCCGCTCCATCCGATCGGGTGACGGCTGGCGGGAAGAGGTCATCGGGGCGTTGCCGGAGATCTTCTACGAAGTTCGCCGGGTGGTGTTGGAGGGAGACACCGAAGCCGATGACGACACGAGTGGCGGCTTTCACGTCCTCAACGTCGTCGAGGGCGACGGCCTGCTTGTCCAGGCAGGGGAGGGAGACCCTCACCACCTGAACTACGCCGAGACGATCGTCATCCCTGCGGCGGTGGGCCGGTATGCGCTGCGCAGGATGGGAGACGGCCCGGTACGGGTGGTGAAGGCGTTCGTTCGCTAGGGTCTCGAAGGCTTGTCGTCATCGGTCTAGCGCGGATCAGCTGGCGGCTTGACAGCAGGCGATAATTTCACTTGTAGTGATGACACCTCATGATGTCATTACGCGGGTTGGGGCTTGATCGGAGGCCGCCGACGCGTGGTTGCTCAGAGCCCAGCTGAATCCTCGCCTGTCGCTGCGGCGTACCGTGCGGGCCCGCCGTCTCCCAAGTATCAATGGCTGAGGGAGCTGATCCGCGAGGACTACGCCTCGTGGGATCCCGGGACGCCTATCCCGTCTGAGGCGGAGCTGTGCCAGACGCACGGCGTGAGCCGAACGACCGTCCGCAAGGCGCTGGATGACCTCGCCAACGACGGCCTGCTCTACCGAGTCCAGGGCAAAGGCACCTTCGTGGCGGCGACCCGCGTGCCCGAGCGATTCGTGCAATTCACGGCCGGCTTCTACGAGGACATGCTCGCGCGGGGCATTCCGTTCCGCACCGAGGTGCTCGAGCAGACGGTCATCGAGGCCCCCAAGGACATCGCCGGCAAACTGCGTGTCGCGCTCGGCGAGCTGGCGGTCAAGATCCGTCGACTGCGCTATGTGAACAACCATCCGGTCCTTCTCTCCGACTCCTACGTGCCATTGAGCCTCTTCCCCGGCATCGATCGCGAGGACCTTCGGAATGCCTCGCTATACGCGACGCTTCGCGAGAAGTACGGCGCGAAGCTCGCTCGCGGCACGAGGTACGTCTCTGCGGCCTCGTGCACCGAGGAGCAGGGCCGGCTGCTGAATGCGCCGCCTGGATCCCCGTTGCTCGTCATCAGCGGAGTCATGGTCGACACGGTCGGCCGGCTCATCGAAGCAGGAACGGCGTGGTTGAGGAGCGACTTCGCGGAGGTCGAGATCGAAGTCGTATCGCGCTAGCAAGATCGAAGCGCTGGAACCAAGAAGGAGGGTGAATCTCGGGCAGGACCATCTGCGCGGCTCATTTGGTGTGCTGGTCCCTTTTGAGCAGTAAGCCAGGAAACGAGGATTGACCAAATGGCATGGTGGCAAGCAGCCTTACTCGCCCTCTTCTGCTACTTAGGCGCCCTGACGACGCCCTGGGCCTTGGGGACCTCGGGTGGGTGGTACACCATCACCCGGCCCCTGGTCGCCGGCCTGATTTCGGGGATCGTGCTCGGTGACGTGAAGACCGGGGTGCTCATTGGCATCGCGGTGCAGGGCCCCTTCATCGCCTTGATCACGCCGGGTGGAGCGGTCCCATCGGATCTCAGCTTCGCGAGCTATCTCGCCATCCCGCTGGCCATGGTCGGCGGCGCAACTCCGGCCCTGGCGGTCAGCCTCGCGGTCGCGCTCGGCGCGATTGGGGTGGCGGCTTGGCAGCTCCTCAGCGTCGGGAATGCGGCCTGGGCTCATGTCGGCGACCGTTTCGCCGACGAGGGTGACCTGAACGGGATCATCAGGATCAACTACCTGGCGCAGTTCCCGACATTCGTGCTGCGCTTCATCCTGCCGTTCATCGTGCTGCTCGCCGGCGCGACGTTCGCGCAGGACTTCGTGAAGTTCCTCAGCAACCAGGTCCCGTGGCTGGTGCAGTACTTGACCATCCTCGGTGGCGCGCTCCCGGCGGTTGGCATCGCGATCCTGCTTCTGCAGATTGCACCGAGCGCATCGCTGCTGGTCTGGTTCCTGATCGGCTGGGTGGTCGTGGTGTACTCGAACGGGCACATCCCCATCGTTGGCGCCGCCGTGATCGGCGCGCTGTTGGCTGTCCTGTACTACATGTACTTCTCGCGGGCCGACACCCAGACGCCCGCCGGGGCGGTGCAAGGTGGCTGAGATGGCAGCAACCTCCGCAGCGGGCATGCCGCCTGCCGGCGAGAAGAAGCTCACGCAGGGCGACCTGCGACGAGCCTGGTGGATATGGACCTTCTTCAACCTGTCGGCGTTCAGCATGGAGCGCATGCAGGCTCCTGCCTTCGTCTACATGATGTCGCCGATCATCAAGCGCCTGTACGGGGATCGGCCTGACGAAGTCAAGCAGGCACTGAAGCGGCACATGGTGTTCTTCAACACCGAGCCGCAGACCGGGGTCATCGCCCATGGCGTGACCGCGGCGCTTGAAGAGCAGCGCGCCAACGGGGCGCCAATCGATGACGAGGCGATCAACTCGGTGAAGGCCGGGATCATGGGGCCCATGGCCGGAATCGGCGACTCGATGATTCCCGGCACTCTTATCCCGATCCTCCTCGGCATCGGGATCGGTATCAGTCAGGGCACCGGGAGCGCGCTTGGGCCGATCTTCTACATCGTCGCCTACCTGGCGATCATCCTGTCCCTCTCGTACTACCTGTTCATGTTCGGATACCGATACGGCATGAACACCATGCGCGAGCTCGCGTCCGGCGGATTCCGCCGGCTCACGTCGTCGCTGGCCATCCTCGGTTTGGTAACGGCGGGAGGCATCGGCGCCAGCATCATCGCGCTGTCAACTCCGCTCACCTACAGCGGCGCCGCCGGCGCCGCGCCGGTCAAGATCCAGGACACCTTGGACAAGGTCTTCCCGCACCTGCTTCCGCTGGCGCTGGTGCTCATCCTGTGGTACGGCATGCGGCGCCGCGGCTGGCCGATCAACCGCGCACTGTTTGTGACCCTGGCGATCACGTTCGTCGGCTTCCTACCGAACTTGCTGGGCCAGCTCTTCGGACTCAGCGGGCTCAAGGCCTGGAGCATCTTCTAGTTGTAGCGAGCGCTCGCGGATTGCGGGAACGAGGGCTGCGCGGGATGAACCGCGTCGCCCCCCGGTCCCGCGATCCGTGCCGCTCAGAACCGAGGGTCGATGATTGGTGTTGTCCTGGCCGCGCACGGGCCACTGCCCGCCGCGTTGCTCGAGTCGTGCGACATGATCATGGGCGGGCAGCCGCAGGTCGCCACGGTGTCGTTGATGCCTGGTGACAGCTTGGAAGGGCTGGTTGACCGGCTGGGTGAAGCCGCCAGCAGCGTGGACAGCGGTCAGGGCGTGCTGATCTTCCTCGACATGTTCGGCGGAACCCCCGCCAATGCAACCGTCCTGCTCGCGCAGCAGCGCGAGCAGGTCAGAGCGGTCACCGGCCTCAGCCTTCCCATGCTGCTCGAGACCTTTATGTCGAGGCTCTCGACGGACGAGCTCGAGGCGTTGACCGCCACCGCAGTGTCGGCAGGCAAGGACGCCGTGACCGACATCGTTGAGGCGTTCGAGACGTTTCGGAGGGAGGGGTCCCCATCTCAGAAGTCGTGATGAACCGGATTGATGACAGGCTGGTGCACGGCCAGGTGATGATCGGTTGGCTCGGCCTGCGCCGGGCCAACACCATCTGGATCGTGGACGACGCCGTCGCGAACAATCCAATGATGCTGGACATCTTTCGGTTCGCAGCGCCGGCCGGCGTCAAGATGGAGGCGATGACGATCGACGTCGCGGCGCAGCGTCTGTCAGATCTGAGCCCCGGTGGCGACAAGATCATCGTCATCGCCAAGGTTCCCAAGACCTTCATGCGGCTGCTCGAGAAGGGCTATCGGCCTTCCGACATCAACTACGGCGCTATGGCACACAAGGCCCAGTCGCGCAACGTGACCCAGAACTGCGATCTGTCACCAGAGGAGATCGAGGACACCGAGGCGCTGCACAACCAGGGCATCCGCATCTGGATCCAGCTCGTGCCCTTCGGCGGATACAAAGCCATGGATTGGAAGGACGCTCGCCGCAAGGTTGGCTTGCAGTAGCCCGGCTTGAGATGGGGCTAAGCGCTCCGTGCGAGGAAATGACCGATGGCGTACTGGCGCAAGTACATGGAAGCGATGCTCGAGGCCCAGGCCGCCATCATCCGCGACCAGGCCGATGCGATCGAAGAGGCCGGCCGCGTAATCACGGAGTCAGTGCGGCGCGGCGGCGTCCTGCACATGTTCGGATCCGGGCACTCGCACCTGGCCGCCGAGGAGGGCTTCTATCGGTCCGGCGGGCTGGCCCCGGTCAGCCCCATGCTCGACCCCAGCCTGATGTTCCACGAGGGCACCGAGAAGTGCATCGCGCTGGAGAAATGGGACGGCTACGCCACTCGATTCGTGGTTCCCCGCTTCGAGCTGCGGCCGGAGGACACGTTGATGGTCTTCTCGGCTTCGGGTCGGAACAACGCGCCGATCGAGGTGGCCATGGCGGGCCGCAAGCGAGGCCTCTACACCATCGGGGTCACGTCGCGACGCTACTCGGATGCGTTCCCGTCCCGACATCCGAGCGGCAAGCACCTGGCCGATGTCGTCGACCTGGTGCTCGACCACGACGCACCCCCGGGCGACGGCCTGCTCCAGATCGACGAGATGCCGGAGCTCGGGACGACGGGCGCCGCGTCCACAGCTTTGGCGGTGATTCTCGTGCACGCTGTCTTCTCGGCGGTCATCGACAACTTCGTGCAGGCCGGCGAAACGCCCCCCATGATTCGCTGCCCCAACGTCGGGTCCGA